>Ga0208299_1000334_pt1 | contig 45045 bp, 59 predicted proteins | sample 15_taG_FD_184089 | JGI IMG/M metagenome (GOLD analysis project Ga0208299, IMG submission 184089) | Marine viral communities from the Subarctic Pacific Ocean - 15_ETSP_OMZ_AT15312 metaG (SPAdes) (version 2) | ecosystem: Environmental > Aquatic > Marine > Oceanic | place: Pacific Ocean | collected... | reverse complement strand
ACTATTTCCTAGTATATCGGTGTTCTTTGAAATTATATAAACTAAATCATCGGCTGCTGCACTCTCACCATTTACAAGAACATAAGATGTTGGGGTCTCAAGAAATGATGCCATTGTGATTTTACCACCACTTATAGTTTTTATGTTTGGGTTTACGCCAATAGAACCAACAAACATACCACCAGCGTTTGGTGATCCAGTGCCAAAATCTATATTAAAATTTGGACCTGCTATGGAAAATCCATCACCTTTGTTAATCGTTGTTGAACCAAATTGTGTTGGACCAACACCTGACACTTGTTGCCTTCTTGCTGCAAAGAATTTCTTTCTATCTTTTCTTTGTTGGTTTAATATGTCGGCTGTGTCTTTTCTTCTTGATGCCTTACTCAAATCTTCTCACTCCTAATATCTTTCTCAAGAATCCACCCTTACCATCAACGGGTTTAGTTATACTATACTCTATACGTTTGGCCACTAATTTAATATAATTAATACCACCATCTGTGCCACTTCTTAATCCATCTGATATTAATCTTGGGTGCTTAAACTTGAAAAAATCGCCCATCTCTATATCAAATAATCCAGTTGTGTTTACTTCATATTCTACGTGCCTAAAGTCTCGTTTTTGTCTTTCGGCTTCGGCCATACCTTTTAATGCAAAATAATCACTTGTTTCAGGTCTTTCTAGAAACTCGGCTTCAATATCTTTATCAGTATCTGGACCACTTGTTACCAATAGTGGTTTTGTAAAACGAAATGCATCAATACTCATATCTAGTTTTCTATAACCATACCCAGGTAGTGGAAAACCACCTGATAATTCAAGTTTTACTTCTCTATTTGCCCACCAATTACCTGTATCTGCACCAACACAATATCTTCCTTGATCATCATAACTTGTCGTTGTTTGAAATATTATTTGTTTAATGTTTCTCCACTCAATTTGGTTGTTCATCTGTATTTCTTTAGGTGGTACGATAGTATCAATAGCAGTTTCTTTTGGTTTTCTTGCTCTATATGTTTGAAAACCACTAATAGGTAGCTTATATGGTAAAAATTGTCGTTGAAATGGTACCGAAAAATCTTGTTTGACCATATTATCAGACGTATCGACTATTATAACAGAAATTGGGATATTAGGTTCGGTTGTTGGCTTCCATGAATCTCCACTTGCAATTTTAGCTTGATAATCTAACATAAACATAAAGTCAATACTAGATATTTGACCAAATTCCTCAACACCTTCTTCTACTGTTGCGTTGAATCCACGCATACCCTGTCTGGTTATGTGCATATTTTCAACATCCAATGTGGCTGGTTCACATACAACATCTCTTCCTGTTTTATTACCACCAAATAAATTACCTACGTCTAAGACACCATTTTGTTTACAATGTGGAAATGGAAAGTTAAAGTTTAACCAACCACCCGCTTGATGCTTTTCTTGTTCCGTTATAATCGCACCTAGTATTGTCTGCCACTCGGTTGATACTTTTATTGCTGAATTATAGTTTGTGCCAGATGCTGGTTGATATACACCTTCTACTTCTGTTATTGCTTCAAATGGGTGCCAATAATCTGTATCTTTTATACCATTAAAAACACCTGATTCATACCCAAGACCTGTCCAAGTACCACTATCATTCTGTTGTGCTATACCATCATGCCTTACAACACAAGCTAGATCATCATTACTACTTCCACCTTCATATTTCACAACCCATTCTGCGTTTGTTGCAGTCCCTGGTGTGACACATTCTACTATTGCCTTTGAAAATGATTTACCATTTCTATCAGTACCACCAGATGCACCATTATTGTCAGACCACCACTTTCCACTAGAACTTGTTACATTTTGTGTTATTAAAACTCTAAATCCTCTATAAAATGTGTCTCCACCATACAAGTATTTTGATAGTGTTGAATCGTTTGAAATATCACTTGGATTTGGTGTAGCATCGGTTACTTTTACATCAGCCCATGTTCTAAACCAATTTGATGCTGTGTCCCATACTATCATATTTGCATCATTAAAACCAATTCCTAATGCTTGAGAAACACCTTGATTCGCATCAAGTATATTTATTGCATTATCTTTCCATTCACCATCTCTATTATCAGTAAATGGTGAATATTGATAAACTGCACCATAATCTTGATCCTTTGTTTGTGATACCCAATTTGAATCAGCAGTAGGTAGTTGAGGTGGTAATGAAACATCAGTATTTACTCGCTTATACAATATTCCTTGATATTGAACTTTTGCACCAATTTTATATTCTGTAGTAACATCCCAAATTGGATATAAGTTATATCTAATCTCTTCTGAAGCAAATTGTGAATTTGAATAAGGAACTGTACCTGATTCGGCTTCACCCCAAGCTAAGACAACGGTACCTGATTTATTGTCTATACCTGATTCTGTCTCACCTACGTTTACTGATGTACTATCACTAATTATTTTTTGACTTCCATCTGCTATGTTGTTTCCTGATGAAAATACCTTTAATGTCATATTAGTTACAGCACTATTTGTAAACTTAAAATCATAAAAATCTAATGCACCACCATTTTCTACTGATGCACCTAATGAATCAACGATCTCGCCCATTCTGTCATAACATGGAGATTCATTAGATCCAAACTCATAGTTGTTTCTTTGAAAACTAGAATTTGGTAATTTATTATATGTTGTACTATCATGGCCTGTTAAATCAGGTTGTTTTGTGCCTTTACTATCCATATATTGATTCCCAATATCTTCCATGACCTCATATGTTCCTGCATTATAATGTGGTTTGATATAATTGATTATTTGTAAGTTATGTTCCAAACCTAATAGAAACAACTCCAATCTGGTTCCCTCTGATTTTGACTCCGATGGTAAAATTTTGCTTACTTCAAAATATCGGTCATAATTTGTGGTTGAAGAATCACCATCATCTATTTGTATTCTAATTCTGTCAAATTCGTCTATAACAGGTGCACTCTTGATAAATTTACCCTCATTTGCAGATAATATGATCCTTGCAGAATTAACTTCTCCTGAACCTGTATCGGTGACGATAGGTATTGATACTACATCATCTGTTATAACAGTAGATGCCCAAGAATTACTTTCATCGTAATGAGTTAGGGTATAGGTCCATTGTGAGGTCAAGAGTAATTAGCCGTCCAATCGTATTTAGGTGTAGTTGTGTTTTTACCTATATCTCCATTAAATCTTAATGTGGCTACAAATGATGCCTTACCTGGTGTCTCACCATCTCTAATCCATCTCCAATTTGTCAATACATATCCTCTAGGTTGATCTGGTGATGCACCCGTACCCGTTGGAACTAGATCATAAGAATCAACATCGTCTAATTCTAGGCCAAATCGACCTTTTGTGAACACATCATCGGTTTTTTCCTCTATTAACCATTCCTTGATCTTTTGGAAAACACTAGAATTACCTGTTTCTGCTACTACGGATCCTGTCAAGGTCCATGTTATAGAGTCTAAGAATGTATCTTGTAATTCGTTTACATTACCCTTTGGCTTCTCATTTTCGCCTATTGCCACTACCAAATCTATTTGTGTTTGGTGTAAATATTTACCACTTGATACATTATCTACTGAAAACTCAATAGTATCACTTCCATCTCCTGCACACCCAGAATCTGTTCTAATACCTCGTTTTGTTGTTGCGTTATATGTTGTTCCTGTTCCATCATTACCATTACAAAGTGTTCCTGAACTACGCCATAAATATGATACCATTATGGATTACCCCACCCTGTGTTTTTAGACATCAATGTTCCATCTAAATCGAATATTCTTTTACCACTTGAGTATAAATCTAGGTTGCTTCTAACTTGGTCTGTAACACCTCTCAAGCCTACACTTGTTGTGACCCTAATTATTCTCCTACCTTGTGATATTTCCTCTTTTTGTCTTAAATCGGTAAACTTTACTTCTTCAAATTGAATATCTCTCTTGAATCTTCTATCTAATGCACCACCTGGTGCCAAAAATTGTTGTAACGTAGAAGTTACTATTTCTAAAGCAACCATAGCTATCATACCATAGATACCACCTTTTAACATCAAACCTCTTACACCACCCATAAGTCCACCGCCCATTCCTAACATGGCCATACCACCACCTTTTACACCTGTTGAAGCTTTTGCCATACCAGATTGGATCATTTGACCTTTACTTCCACCACCCATTCCACCAATACCACCTAGAAAACCAAGATTGACTAATCCACCTATCAAGTCATATTGCGTAGCTTGCATATTTTCAACTTGATCTTTCATTTTACCAAACTCACTTTCACGTTGAAATGCCGATTTTGATTTTTTATCTCTAAACTTTTCTTCTTTGCCTGTTTCACCACCAAATATACCACCTCTTGTTTCAAATGCTTCAGTTCTTACTGCTGAACGATCATCTGTTAATGCCTTTCGACCACGCATTGGTTCTAATTCTCTTGCAGCCGATTGTGTTTCTTTTACATCTTGTATTAATTCGTTTAATTTCTCAATATCACTTGTTTCTATCTCTATTCGTGCTCTTACCTTATCATCACTGTTAGAACTCATATAGACTCAACCTCTAAATATTTGTTTGTCTCTTTTATAATTCTTGCTTGTAAGTTTGGTGTTCTTTCGTCTTTTATTCCTTGTACTAGATTTTTTGCCTTTGTACCTGGATGATGCACTCTCTTTGCAAAATGATCTTCACCAATTATAAATCCACCTGATGGTCCTTTCCAATGCAACCAATCTGCTCCACCTGAAGCCTTACCTTTTGGTTCTATAATATGTGGTCTAGTTCCATATTCCAAGTAAAAGTGAACAGGTTGGCCTTCTTTACCATAATATTCCCATGTTAGATCAATCTTCATAAAACCTGTTTTTTCTAAAGCTAGACCATTTGCTGCTTTCTGATGAATGCTTTTTGCAATATCTGTTTGACCAGGTAAGAGTATCTCTTCGGTAGCCCATGTCATCAAGTTTTGATCAATATGTCGATCTATTCTTGATTTAACTGATAAAAGACGCTGCTCTGTTATTTCTAGGACCATAGTTCATACCTCATCACTAGGAAGTGGCACTTGCTGGTTCTCCAGGACAGATTATTGTTATATCGGCCTTAACAGCACCTTCGGCACTCTTTGAAATATCTACAACTGATAATTTACATTTTGTAAAGGTTAATCTAACTACTGATGATGCACCTGACACATCGGTAAATTTAACATTCCATGTCTTTTCAGGCACTTCTACAATAGGTGTTCCATCTGCTCCACCTAATAATGCTGCAAACCCATTGGTCCCTGTTGTCCATTCATCTCTAGTAAATAGTAATGTTCCTGAAATATTGTTATCTGGTGCACCCGTGTATGTGACCACTCCACCTGATGTAGTTGGTTCTCTAAAAACAGGGTGTGATACTAATACTCTAGCATTTTGAACTAATGCCCACTCGTTTGTGTCGCCAGTTCCTATAAATACTTGGAATTTCTTGGAATTAATTTCCTGTCCTGCTGTGCCTAGACTCATATACTTATATCAGTTATTATTACATATAAAGATTAAAGCGTGGCGTCAATGAAGCCAAAAACTCCTAGAAAAGCTAAGAGTAAAAGCCTGTATGGGTTTTGCATATAACCATAGTCTAGCCCCGCTACTTAGAATAGTAAAAATATACTTATAAATCTAACTGATCGTGCTAGGAGATACAACGGTGGCCGTTAATCTATAAACTATTGTGTCTTGGTATTGGTATAGTCTTTGTAGTCTTTCAGGTTCTACGGTAAATGTCTCTGTTATTGTGCTTGGTGACTCTCCACCTGTTTTGTTCGTATATACAAATTTTACATCAGGTTTTTCGCCTGTTGATCTTAATCTAATTAATTGGTTTAATTTATCGCCTGTTGATCCTAAATCAGTAGTCTTTATTGGTATATTGCATATTAAATTGCCAACAAAGGCACCAGCGTAGTGTTTTGGTATATTGGATCCTGTGTGTTGCTCTTGAATATCACGATAGCCTTCTGATATATCAACATCATATACTTCGGTATATTCATAATCGGCTCCAGGGGCATTATCTACATTAGAACCAACTTTCTTGAACACTAATTTACCATCTAATGTGGCCGTACTAGGTGTAACTTGCCTAACTGTAATTTTTAATGATGATACCATGTAAGGTGGAAAATCTGCACCAAACTTGCCTACTTGTTGCCTTTCCCATAATTTTGACTCGAATACTACCTTATGATCTTGTAAAGTCATGGCCTCTATTTGACTTCTAATCTCATCTTCTACCGATTTTTGTGTTAGTATGGAATCGGATCTAATACCCAGGTTCTTGATATAATATCTGATCTCAAAACCTACCGATGTTTCTGTGGTCTTTTTTGTCTCAACTGTGGATTCTGGTTGTATGGTCACAACCTCACAACTTGGGTACATTCTTCTTTTCTCATATTGCACATAGTCAAACACATTTCCTGTTTCTATGGTCCCACTTGGATAGGTTCCTGCTAGAATTTGTGTTTTAATGCTTTCTGCCGTTGCTACTGCCATATGTATTATTAGATTTACTCATATATAAAAAAGAAAAAAGATTAGGGTGGCACATCTGGTACGTGCCTTTGTATGAGGTTATTCAGAAATAGACTACGATTTCCTCTTTCCTCACCTAGTGCGAACTCTTCCACATAGTGATTGAGTTTACTAAGCACTTCTGGGTCTATTGTCATGCTTATTCGTTTGCTCAATTTCTATCACCTGTTTGCCATGTATGAAACGTTTATGTGCTTCATTCCAAGCTAAAGTCCAAAACTCATCACTACTTTCTGCTGTAATGGTTCTTTCCTTAAACTTGTAATAAAACCTAGTTTCTCCAAATGGTGTTCCTACTGCACCACACATTTTCTTAAAGTCATCAATATTTTGTTTGTTGTAGGCCAATGTGTATTTCAGTTTCTTACCTATTGGTTGAGAGTCTGGTTTTGGTATTCTTTTACCAAATGTATCTGATTCTGGGTCATTATCTGTGATTTTTTCAAAACGATCTTCTTCACCTACACCAAGATATTCACCTGGTCCTTTTGGTTCTATGTCATCAACAGAATATTTTCGTCTAACTAATGCATAGATGTAGTCTTTACCGTCTGATTGTGTTCTCACAATATATTGTGCCCAATAGTCAGTTGGTTGTAGTTTCTTCTTTGCCATTGGTAATATTAGTGTATTACTGCTATATAACTATTTTAGAATGATCTTGCCCTTTTCTTTGCTGCTTCGTTTTCCTTCGTTGCCCTTTCCAAATCTTTTTTTGTTATACTATTTGGATCAAAATCAGGTATTTTATCCAATGTATTCTTTTTATATTCTGCGTATTCTCGTCTTGCTTTGTCACCACGTGCACCAGGTAAATTCCTTTCATGTATAGTACCTGGTCCTTTTGCTTCAGGAATTTTTTTCTTAATTGCTGCTAATCTTACTCTTACATGATCTATATCGGCCATGTATAGAGTTAGGTTTAGTGCTATATAAATAAAAAAAAAGGGTTAGTTGGAGATATTAATCTACCAAGCTAATGGTGTTATTGCACCTGTAATTTGTCTACCAGTCTCTGATTGAATTATTGATGCTAGATGGTAGTCGATAACAAAGTATTTGTCATCTCCTGTCTCTTCATCATGTTGTGATCCAACTCGCTGTGGTCCCTGAAATAGGGCTGCTGTTGGTTCTAATTCAGTATCTACACAATATACATCACCTTGTTTTACACTATTGTCTAACACTAGACCTACGCCTGGAATACCTGATAACTCGCTTGTTCCTGGTTCATAGGAATAATCCCTAGGACCATTGGAAGCAACTCCTCTTAAGAAGGTGTTTCCAGTGAATTTTGCGTATGTTAGTTGGTGCATTCCGACTCTGTTCATTTTACCACCTACGCCAGATCCTTCAATATTGAGACTTGCGATTCCAATATCTACGGTTGGGTCGTTGGTTGAACGGTCTGTTGCTGCGACAAATGTGTCCCAGACTCCTGCTGCTGCTTGTGCTGTCAAGTTGGTGTCTAATTCACTAATTACATCGAAGGATTGTCTTTGTTCGATCTTATTTGAGGCCACTTGGATAGAATCTTGCAAAACGTTGTGTACGTTCTTCAATCTTGCTTCTTCGTGGATGATGAACTTCAATCCGTATTTTCGTGCTGTGAAGTTAGCTCTTGTATATGGCAATTCTTTTAGAGGTGCTCTCATGCCCTCGTCAAGTCTTGTCATTCCATTGAACTTGGTTACAGTGTCGATGCTAATCAAAAGATTAGGCACAGCAATTTCTTTTGCTAGGTTCTTACCTGCGTAAACTCTGTCTCTCTTGCCTAATACGGTTTCCCATACGTTGACAATATCGACTGCACTGTTTACGTTTGATCTTAAGGCTGCTAGTTTTTGACGACCACCTGCTTTAATATCAGATACATAATCTTCTGCAACGGATTTAAATTCGCTGTCTAAGAATGCATCGTGTTGGTAGGATGTACCTAGTTTGTCTTTTGCTGTTTTGACTGCATCAAAGTGTACGTTATAGTCATAGATTGGATAACCATTTGCTTCATCGAAGCTATATGTTGGAGCACCGTCAGTAGCATAAACTCTGTTATCAACAGGGTTACGCCATAACTGTTTTCCATTCCAATCTTCTTTTCGGTTATTAATTCTAGCTTGCATCATACTCACCTAAATTAATAGTACCTCTACTACGTCACCGTCTGCACAAACAACTGGTGGAAAGTCTTGGTTGTCTGTGAATGATTCGAGATATGGTGTGCTACCAGATTTGGCAACAGTGCCGCCTTCCTTACCGTAGTAAGTACCGACTGCGACGTCGATATCTCCTGCGTTTGTAATTACCTGTCCTGCTGTGGATGCAGATATTTGTACTCTAGCACCAGGTCTAATTGCACCATCGGCTACTACTGTGACATAGTGACCTGATACTGCGACTGCTGCTGTAATATCTCCATTTGAACCACTGCTGTTGTCTGCTGCTTCTAGTGCAACAAAGTGTGCTACATCGGCTGTTGGTGTGCCAGATGCTGCACAGGCTATTAGATAACCACTGCTTAGTTCACAAACTTGTCCTTTTGTGATGCTTGTAGATGCTTTAACAGGGATCCTTCGTGTAGAGATTATTGTTTCTCTAACAATGGTTCCTGCTGGTGTTGCTCCAAATGCCATTTTAAACTCCTAAAGGTGGTTGAACTCACCAGATAGCTTTGCAACTTTACTTCTAGATAAGAATCCTGAAGTGGTTGTTGGGCTAACATAGTTTGAGTTTCCCCCCTTTGTTTCGTCTGCATAACTTTGGATTGCTGCAATTTTTGATTGCCATGATCGAACAGAATCTTGTGAAGCTAACACTTCATCGAATTTTGCTTGTGCGACCTTAACATCGTTAAAGAGTTCTGAATAAGATTGAGCTACCTTTTCTCTTTCTTGAGCTTCAACTTTAGAGTTGAGTGCTGCAACTTGAGATTTTAGTTTTGCAACCATTGGTAATTCTTCTTCTTCTTCCTCTAATCCGACTGGGGCTTCTGCTTCTTCGACAGGTGCTTCTACTTCAAGTCCTTCTGCTGCGGTTGGTTCTGCTGGTATAGCGGCTTGAACTTCTTCTAGTTGACCAACAATCTCATCGATTGCATCAACAACTTCTTGAGGTCCTGCTACTGCACCATTATCGCCACTCTCGGCAACGTCTAACAACTCATTAGCAATTTTGCTTTGGGCTGCTAGAACACTACGTGCATAACTTGTCCAATTGTTTTTAGAAAGTTTTGTCATGTTATTAATAAATATTGTGATTTTCTTATATATAAGGGAATAATACCCAAAATAATACTATATTATTACTCAAAATACTGTGTTTTTCCTGGTGATCCTGTTCTTTGGAATATAGTATCTCCAGATCGTGGTTCTATCGTGCCTGGTAGTACGTCAGCAATTTCACCTAACTTCATATTTACTCTAGTATTTGCATCAAATATGTTCATTTTGACTAGATCATTCTTTCTTACATACTGTTGTGCTGTTCCCATTTGGAATTTCTTAGCCCAACCTTGATTTACTTGGTTTTGTATGGCATAATTGACATACCTAGGTTCCCAACCTAAATCTGTTAGGCCTTTCTTTAAGCGTATTGTAAAAGAGTTTTTAGGGTTTGGGAATGGTGATGTTTTAGCGTATTTTCTAGCGTTTTCTGGTGTAAATGATCTTAGGAATGGTTTTTTACTATGGAATGGTTTATCAACCTTTTGTAGTGGTATTCTTTTATCACCTGTTTCAAGCATACCTTCTAATCTTGCTTCTTCCCTTATCTTTTTAATTCTATCTTCATCTATTGTCTTGTGTTTTTTTTCATAAAACTTCTTAATTGCCTTATCACTCTTTCTGTTAGTAACTGGTCCTTCATGTGATCTTTCCACATCAAAATCACCTAATTTACCTATCCTTTGTCTAAGTGCTTCTACTCTTGCAGACTTTTGTTTGGCATCTCTACCTAGACGATTAATGTGTAAGTCTGGAACATCGCCCTCTAAGTTTTCTCGGCCTTCAAATGCTTCTGCTGGCTGTAACCAATGTTCTTTAATTTGTGTTTGCATATTACTATCTAAGCTATTCTTCCATTCGTTTGTTTTTAACACCTTTCTAAAGTCTTTATAATTACTAACATTTGTTTTTTGGAATATACCATCATCACCCATTCCCCATACAGATACCTTTGTGTGTTTTGGTTCAGCACCTGTAAATTGTGGTGTTGCATCTTCTTGAAATATCTTTCTTATTGCCTTAATTTGATTTGGATATGGTTCATTTAGGACCTCAACATCTGTACCAGCACCATAACTATTAACTCTAACCATATCTTCCCTATCCATATAATCTAATACTCTTGGGTTATCTGTATAGTCACCCATGTTTGGATAATTACCTGGATTTGGATCTTTAATATCTTCTATATATTGACTATGTGAATACTCCTTAAATAATCCACCTGGCCTGCCTACATAATTACCTTCTGGTGTAAGGAAGGTTGGCCTTGCATCAGTTCTTTTTATTATGTTTTGGCCTTCATCAAAGTATTTGATTCCTATCCTTTGTCTAAGTTTAGCAGTGTAGTTTGTGGCAGTAAATTTACGAGGATTCATCATTTCTTGATGTGTTCTATGACTAACCCCAATACCTGGGTGTTTTAGTTTATCCATTTGTGGATATTTGCTATATTCAAACAAATGGTGTGATTCTGTTCCTAATATCTTTCTACGTGGTATCTTTGATTTTAATCCTGTTATCTTATTAATTAGACGTTGATCTCTTGGTTGTATTCTAGTTGGATCTACTGGCACTCCTTTAATATCACCTGTTGCTTCTAATCTCGTTTGTTGACTCATTTCATGTTGGCGTGGTCTAATAGATCCAACATATCTCTTTTTTGGTGCTAGTGGGGTTGTTATATTTTTATAAGGTATGAGCATTTTACCACCTTGTTCAAAATCATATGGTTTTCCACCAATATACATTTTATTTCCTTTTCGTTCAGTGCTTATTCCTGCTTTATTGAAATATCTATAAGTTGAACCTGAATCATATCCATAATTATCTATTATTATTCCTTTTGGTGTTTTTTCCATTATTATATGTGGTATGAATTTATCTTTTGATCCTCTTGGAATTGTTGTACCAGTTCGTTTATAATGACCACTGTATTGGAATTTATTACCAAGATGTCTAACACCTCTTATACCACCTTTATGTTTAGTAAAAAGTGGTTCAAACTTATCGTCTTTTTTTTTTAATCCTTTTGGTATTTTTTCATTTTTGTATTCCCAAGTGTTAAATGACTTCATAACCTCATCTATCTTTCTTTTATAAGAAACAGCTAATTTTTGTTGTTCAATTCCAGCTAGTCTTTGCTTTAGTTTAGCAGTTATTATTTCTGCAAAGTCACTTCTAACAGGTTTTGGTGGCCTAATCTTCTTTGTCTTTCTATTAACAAATCTACTAGGTTTTTCATCATTCATTATATCTAATGCTATTTCTTCTGCATCTCTTGCTCTTTGATTAATTTTCTTTGTTCTTGATTGCCTACGATTTATTTTTGAACTAGGTAATACCTTACGTTCTTGTTCTTTTGGTACAGATATACCTGACAACTTATTCAAGAACGACCCAGATGGTTGTTCGGGTCCAAACGGAACTTCTTTTATTAATGGTGTACTAGGATCAAATCTCATTCTATGTGGTTTACCAGCTTTTGGGCTATTTATTATACCTTTTCTTCTATGTTTCATCGCTATATCTGTTATATCATCAATTAATTTTTTACCTTCTGGTGAATCAGGATCAGGTATTCCAGCTAGTCTTTGCTTTAGTTTACTCGATTTAGTTCCAAATTCCCTTCGTATCTTATCCTTTAATGATGGTGTATAATTCTTAGGACCAACTGGTGTCTTATCTAGTCTATTAATTGCATCTTCCTTTAATACTGGATCTTTAATATCTTTGATTATATCGTCTATTTCTTGGTCGCTAGTTTTTTCTTTTTTTTTTAATCCACCAAGTTTGCCACCACCACCAAACCTATCGCTGTAAAAACCACCAGGTTTTGATTTTCTAAGTTTTTTTGATTTATTTTTTTCATGTCCTTGTAATTTTGTTTTACCTTTAAGATCCAAAAATTCACCCATAGCTTCTTCTGTACCACAATTATCGCATATGAATGTTTTATTATCTTCCCTTGATAAAGCTGGATAGTTTGTTATTTCCTTACCACAACTTGGGCACGTATCACCATACCAATCTGGTTTTGTCTTATATCCTTGCTCTTCCCAAGATAGACCTGCTAATCTTGTTTTTAGTTTAGCCATTTTTTTGGCGTATTCTTCTGTCCAACCCATTATTTCATTTCCTTCAATAGGAACTTCCTTCGCAGAGAGACCCTCATCAAAATCACTAAACGCAGGATCATCAACATCACCTACTCTACCAAGTGGTATTCTCCTTTTGCCTTTTAGTTTTGTACCTTCAAGATTCTGAAATGTTCTATCTCTAACAACCTTACCTAATCTTTCCCTTGTTCCCTTAGTGCATACCATTTTGGCTTGTTGTTTGGCCGACTTGAACTGAACTGAACATTGGTCTTTTGTTCCTACACAACTACCTCTTAATAATGCTATTCTAGAACCATACGCTGGATCTTCCATTAATGCTGCCAGGTGTAGTGCTTCCCAATCTGATATTTGGCCTTCTGCTTCCATTGGATTGTTTTGGAATATTGCTGGGCTACAAAATGGTGGTAGAATCATATGTGCAAACTTTTGGCTTATCTCTATGTTTGCATAATAGTCACCATCTTTCTCTATAACATCTACTATATTGCCTATTCTATATTGTTCTTGATGGTCTAAAACCTTGTTAATATCATTGGTTGGCAAGTATGGATGCTCGAATTGATCTCCATATGCTGATTCAGGATGCCATGATTTTGCTGTTACTACTAATGGTCTACCAATAAACTTGTGTATGTTCTTGGCAATACTTTGTTGAGATACACCCCAACCATTACCATTTGTTTGCTTGGCGTTTAATAGCCAATATTTTGCATATTTGCCTTGTGATGCCACTAGACTTGCTCTTTTATAGTATTGACCTACATGACCTTTAAACTCTACAACGTGGCCATGTTTTTTATGTCTTGCTTCTTCTTCCTCTTCTGATTCTATTTTCTTATAATCTCTTTTCTTTTTTTCTGCTATTCTTTGCTTTAGTTTACCTATGTATGTGTCGTTCTTTCTTGATACTATTTCAGCATTTTGTATAATTTCTTCAGGTGTGTCGGCATTTGGCTTTGGTCCTTGTGGTGGTGTTTTCTTTACTTTACTAGGATTGTTGTAATTTGGTGCCACACCTTTGGCCTTCTTAATCCTTCTCTTTTTTCTATATTTGGCCAACCATTCACTTGCTGAAGCATCTGGATCTGATTCGGCTTTATATTCACTTGCTGATTTACTTAATAGTTTTTCCTTATCTTTTCTCCTTTTCTTTTGTTGGTCCGTTATATCTGTTAATTCTGCTTTCTTTACTTTGGTCGTTTTCTTTCTACCACCTCTATGTCTTTTCTCATATAGTTTCTTTGCTGCTGTGGCTTCCTTCTCTTCTCTTAATCTCTTCTTTTCTATTTGTTCAGGTGTAGGTGTCATCTTCTCTGGATCCCCACTAAAGTCACCTGTGAGTCTCTTGTTTAATTTATTAGTTATCTTCTTTTGAAAATCTTTTGAGGTTGATGCTTTCTTTTGCTTTTGACCAAATATACCTGTTGTCTTTTCACCAAAGTTTTCAGGATTATCTATTGCTTGTTGGCCACCTTCACCATGTCTACCCTCACTTGGATATATTCTACGTTTACCCTTACCAATCGCTGCTAATCTTCCTTTTAGTTTGGACACTCTAATATCTAGTTGTTTCTTCTTCTTTTTTTGTTTGTGATCACCAGGCATTATCCAATCACCTCAAATGTTGCATCGTTACTTTGGAATACTCCACCTGCTGATAATGTTAATTTAGCCCTATATTTCCATAAACCACTTGCGTTTATGGTAGGTGATGGTGTGCTATTTATATATCTAATATATCCGTCACTACCTGGTGCATTTAAAATTGTGGCTGTCACTATGGTCTCACTATCGCTTGGATCTGTGAATACCATTTGTATAGTTCCGGCTGCACCAATATCAAAAGCTTCATTGACCCCAGATGTATTAGTCTTTTGCACTAATAATTGGAAGTCTGTATGGGTATCTCCTGTGTGTACTTTGCCGGCCATATTCTAATTAAACCACCAATATATATAAGACTTAAAGCGTGACACTGTTCCTCACCGTTTTTATAAATTGTGTTGTTAGTCGTTTTGTAGTTATGATATACCTAGTGTTTCGTAATTCTTTGACAAATTGTACTGTATTTCTTAATGGAACTAATACTAATTTACCACCTTGTAAGACTTCTGTTATGGCTGTTGATACTGAAATTGTTCTATATTTGCCTATGGATTTTGCTACCGAATCACTAAAGTTGATGGTTGATGTGGTTATATTCCTAAATGTTGTGGCCAAACCACTAACATTATCAGATAATGATATTGATTGTGTTATTGTTCTAAATGCATTAAATAACCTGGATATACTATCGTTTAATGATATACTCTCTGTTAATCCTCTGATTGAATTATACACTCTTGATACACTGTCAGACAATGATATACTTGGCTCTGTTATTGTTTCTTTGTTAATATCACTCCTTGCCAATGAATCTGTAATTGGGTGTGATTGTATAGCAGTATCAAACGGTGGTGAACTAAAGTATGCTGTGTCAAACAAAGCACCTAAATCATAAAGATACCTATTAACAGTTGGTGTGATCTTTGTTAAGGATTCACTAAATGTAATTGCAGATGCTGATATACTTCTTAAAGCAGACTTTACTTTGGCCAAACTATCTGAAAGACTAATTGAAGAAGCAGTTATGGACCTTAATGATGCTAGTATTCTAGATGGTGTGTCACCCAATGTTATGGTTGATGTAGTGATTGTTCTCTGTGATTGCATTGAACGTGCTAATTGGTCATCTAATGAAACAGTACCACCCCTTGATGTGTCAAATAATACTGTATCAAATAATACGTCATCAAAGAGAGTCTTTGATACTGTTATGTCTACTAGGTATTGTAGTTTAGTATCATATACAACTGGGTCAAACCTGTTGTTTGTCTTATCGAATAATGATGTGGTTGTTACACTCAATCAAAATCCCTCGCCCTCAATGTTTCTGCAATATTTTCAAATTCGGTTTCAATGCCTGTATTAGTAAGATTAGTTTCAGTTTGTCCATTCTGTCTTAAATCCTCTCTAGTATCGATCACTTTTCCACCATACCTTTCTATAATTCTCATAACTTTCTTATCTTCACTACTTGAAAAGGTAAATTGTGCGTCAACGTATGCACCCATTATATGATCTGAATTAACCCATGTGCAATTAAATCCCTCAATTTTTGGCAACATTCTTGCACCACATGATATATTACTAGCACCTGCAAATAATTCTGAATAAATTCGATTGTTAATATCTTGGACTTGTGGCAATTTCATGACCTGTTTAGTGCAATCACCAACTACCATTTGACCTGATATTAAATTAGGAAATCTGACACGAATTTTTTTTATGTTCAAGTGTTCCATGCCTCACAATATGTCGCTTTTGCGTCTCTTGTTGAACCTGACTTGTTTGTACTATCAAATAATGGTTCAAGTTTAGTTGTAGGTCTGTCACTCGTTTTTGTAATTTTTGAAACACCATTATAATAATATATTAAATTTGATGATGATAAATCTATTTTTAAACAATTTAGTGTGACATTAACTGCAACATCTGAATCAGACGCTGATGAACCACCACCATCATTTGACACCCCTCTAAGATATGTTTGACCATCACCATAATTTTCCCATAAAGCCACATCACTTGCATTTGTCCATATTGAATTATCACCTAAACCCCACATACATTCTAAATTACCACTTGTTCTTTCACCAACCCAAATCACAGATGAGCTTGTTGGACTAAATTGCTGAATGAAGTTCAATGCTATTGAACAATGTGCGTCAACATTTTCTGCTCTTAATCTTACACCACCATTTACTGCGTCATACATACTTGCACCTGAATTGCCACCACCTGTTGAATGAGTATACCATCTTTTGCTATTTAATGATGTGCCACTAAACCATTCCCAAAAATGTTGTTTTCTTACATCAGTAAGAGGATTAAACATTTCATAAACAGAATCAAAGGTCATGTGTTATAACACTCCACGTATCTTATTTGCATACTTGAACCTGATTTATGTGAGTTGAATATTGGTGCCATCTTTGCTGTTGGTAAATTGGTTGAAGATGTAACTGCTGTCAAACCATCTATGACATAATCAACTGTTGATGACTTACATTCTATTTTATGAGTATGCCAATCAGTATCATCATTAACTGTGGAAGCCGTATCAGTTTGTGACCCACCATTATTTGATGTTCTTAACGTAAATTTTGCATTACCTGTTCCACCATAAACGTAAGCCATGTTTGCACCTGCTACATCACCTCTGCCATCTTGTGCAAATCCACCACCTGACCAAACAGCACTTGTAATTGAATTTAGTTTCCAAACAGCAATCATAACTGAACCATTATGTGAAAATGGTTTTATTGGAATTGTTGTGACCGTTCCGTTAGAAGTGCCTGACATGAATGACATATAGATTGCTTGATTTGTCGCTGCTGTTCCACATTGTAATTTAATTCCACCATCAATCTCATCTGCCATATTCCATGTATTACCTGTTGAATCATCTTGATAACCAATACCCCATCTGAAAGTATTAAGTGAAACGCCATCTGTGAAATTCTCTACAAATCGTTGACCTGTAACAGATGTTAATGTAACTTTGTCAACTGTAAATTCTATTGGTGTATCACTTGTAGAACTATTATAATTATTAAATGTCAGATACCTTAATTCACCAACAGTAGCTGGAACTGATTGTGATATTGACCATGCCTGTGTTGAAAAGCTTGAATCTGTGAACCATGTGATTGTCATTGTGCCATTATCTCGTTTTATTTCCACCCAATAATCTGTGCTTGTTGATGGTGTGTATGTTGTTTGATATGAACCTGTATTATTTAGAGTTGGTATTGCTGCACCATCTGCATATACTGTGCCATATTTACCAACAGTGCCATTATCATTCCATATTAATCCGATAAAGTCTTGTGAATCTGATCTCGCTGTGCCTGTTCCACCACTTGATATTCCAGAATATCCCAAAGCATTAGAAGCACCAACTACTGAAAAATTAACTTTATGATAGCGTAGCACCCAATAATTATCTGATACGGCTCTACCCAAATCGTAAACACATTTGTTATTTGTACTCGTTCTATCAAATTTTACAACTAATTTTTCTGTGCTTGTGTTAACGTAAATATCAGGCACACCAACTTCTGACCAATCATCAGTATCAAAAGTATCAATAAGTGATGGTGATTTTGTTAATTGATCATATAATGAATCTTGTTGAGTTGGCATTAATTAAACAACCCCAATTCATTATTTAAGTTTGGCAAAGTTTGTGTATTACCACTCTCAATTACTACCTCACCAAATGTTAATTCAGGTATTGAACTGTAACTTGTTGCACCAAGTAGTCTATCATCTAAACTAGGATAGCAAATGTAGTAGATTTGAAATTCAGGTGTTAATGCTGTATAGCAAGTATGACCTAATTCATTTTCATATTCTGCATTGGCAGGGTTTATAATTGCACTAAACATTATCATGGCTACTGCTGTTATCAAAGCCCAAAATAATATACCAATCTTCTTTTCTATAATCATGTGTTATACGCCTCACAATATGTAATTCCCATACTATTAGTGCCTGTCACACTTGACATAATGAAAACAGGCTCCATCTTGGAAGTAGGTAATGTTGCATCCCTTGTTGCTTTTAATACACCTAAATCAGAAAATTCAACTGTTGATGATTTTGTTTCTATTTTATAAACGCCTAAACTTCCATCTGCTAAATCACTACCTGTCATAGTTGTAGAACCTGCACTTGATCCATTAGCTGTTTGAGCTTCACATGAAACACCTGTATCATGATGAATACTAGCTTTGTTTATACTACTTAATGTAGAATTAGAATCGTCACTTAATCCACCAATACATTTCACTCTAGTTGATACTGTGCCATGTTCCACAAAAATCATAACACTTCCATTGTGAGCAAATTGATTAATATCATTAAACCATAATCCATCATTCTGACCTGCTGTACCTGACATAAGATACCCACCATTTATAGAATCATCCATACCTGCTGTGCCTGTTGAGAAAGTTCGTGTCCATCTATCAGTATTCAATGCATTACCTGTAAACCATTCTACCATATGCTGTTTGTTAACAGTAGTAAGATCATTGAATGATTCATACATTGAAGCAAATTCACTATCTTCGGCTACATACCTATACGGATTGACTAGATTAATTGATAATCTAATTCACCTCTAAGTCTTATATCCTATTAATGCGACTTTTAATCCAGCACCTGCAACTGTGCTACCAACACCGTCAATGTCGATTGTCATTTCTGCGTCATCTGCCAATGCTGTATCTGATAATACAGGTGCTGTTGCTGCTGTTGTAGATGTTTTCTCACTAGCGTCTATTGTAATTTTGGTTGATAAAATAGTTGATCCACCTTCATTAACATCAACTGTTAATACACTACCTGTTGGTGCTGTTGTTACACTTGCTCTAATTGCTGTTAATGTAAATGCGTATGGCATACGGAATGTTGCCTTTGCTGTGCCTGTGGTCAATGCTGTTGTTTCGTCACTTGCTGCAATAATCAAAGCTTGTGTTTTTGCTGCATTTGCTATCATTGATAATTCTACTGCACCTGCTTGTATTGTTGACGCTGCTGTTACATTACCTGATCCATCAAAACTTGGTGAAGTCCAAACAATGTCACCTGTAATTCCTATTGTTCTGCCTGTTGCTAATGCTGTTGCTGTTGCTGAATTACCTGTACAACTTGCTGATGAACCTGTTGTTGATTGATTTAATGTTGGGAAAGTACAATTTGTTAATGTTCCACTTGCAGGTGTTCCCAATGCAGGTGTTACTAATGTAGGACTTGTTGCAAATACCAAAGCACCACTACCTGTTTCATCTGAAATTGTTGCTGCTAATTCGGCTGATGTAGTTGCTGCAAAGTCACTTAGTTTGTTAGTTGTCAATGCTGTGTTTGCACTATAAGCCTGAACGTCAGAACCTATTGCTACACCTAGGTTTGTTCTTGCTCCACTTGCTGTTGATGATCCTGTTCCACCATGTGCTACTGCCACATCTGTTGCTGCCCATGTGCCTGTTGCTATTGTTCCTACTGCTGTAAGACTTGATGTTACTACACCACTTGCTAAAGTTGTGCCTGTTAAATCATTTGCAGAAACTGAACTTGTAACTGTTCCACCAAACTCATACCAATAGTTTCCATTTCTAATTAAGATTGTTGGTACAGTTGTTGATAGGTCCTTGTTTGCATTTCCTAATAATCTAATATCTCCATCGCTTGAAGGACTTGATGTGTTGTTTAGTGTTACTGATCCAGTTGTAATAACATATAATAAATCTCCATCGGCAGAATTGGCCAATGCAATAGTATCAACAGATGTTGAACCTGATAGTTTAACAAAAGAGTTTGTTGGTGTTACTGATGATGCTGATGCTACTGTTTCTGGGTTTAACCCAAGAATACCATCTGTATCTAAGTCATCATTCCAGGCATTTACACTTACTTGTTTTGATGAATCATTGGATCCAGTTGCTACAACATTATGCCTACCCCAACCTGTTCTTGCCATGATATAAATAGCGTTAATTTACTATATAACTATTTAAGTTTATCCTAGAGTAGTGGTCCAGGTTACTTGAAGGGTGTCAGACGATTGAAGTGTAACGGCCGTGAAAGTATTGACATGAGAAAGTGTTACACCTGATGCTGCGTTAAATAATCCTGATTTTTGTACGGCTGTGTGAGTAGCACTTGCAGTAAATGTGTGTTGTATGGTCGTACTGTTGGTTCCACCTGTGTGTGATTTTGTGGTTGCATCGGCTCTTGCTAGACCACCTGTTGTAATTTCTGATGTTAAAGCGGTATCACCTGCTGCTGGTGATGCTGAATTTGTTGTTAGTGCAATATAGCCTGAACCTCTGGTTCCTGCTGATGTATTAGTATAAACTTGTGCGATCATCCAATCTCTTCCATTATTGGTTAAAAGGTTTGGTTTGTTCTCACATAATATTTGTTCGTCTGGCCTACCAACGTTCTTGATAACTGTGACATATCCCTTAATAAGTGGTTCTTCTATCATTTGTTTATTATTACCTTTAGTGATATTAAAAGATGATTTGTTTGGTGTATCTTCTCTCATTAGAATCCCTTCTTACAATCCTCACATATGCATGGAATAGTTGATATTTTACGTTTACCTGTAAATTTAAAATCTGTTACAATACCACACAAATTACAAGGTGCTGACCCTGTTACAGTATGTTCCTTATCCTGGTTATGTTGATCCCAATCTTCAATATCATCGGCACTGAAGTCATGTACGAAACATTTGAATGTCATTATATTATTTAAATGGTTTTATTATATATAAGGTTTAGATATTGCGTTTTCTGTTATGAAGCCATTGTTTCACTCTTGCATATATAGACCAATTCCATACTCTTGTACCATATTTTAGTCTTATTCTATATAAATCTCTTGCCGATAAATCAAGAACCTTGCCATCGTAATATGGATCCATTACATCTTTTGAGTTATTATCGGTATCGTGTTTTAAACCTAAACCATGGCCAATCTCATGTATCATGGTATGTATGATATTATACGTCTTTAGTTTACTATCATGGTCCGATACATTCTCAACCATGCCCAATCTAATAGCTTCTGATGCTATTATACCCTCACCATTAATAGACCAAATATAGTCTAAATTAAATACCATATCACCACTAATTTCACCTTGACCTGGAAAATATGCATAGGCCAAAACACCTGGTCTATCTTTAAATAGCTTATCATCTTCACTCTTTCTAAATCGTATCTTGATCTCAACTTGATCGAAATGTCTCCACTTTGATTTTAGTTTAAGTGGTATCTCAAAATTCCATGTTGACATGGCCAAATTAATACATCTCTTCATTTTGTTTTTAGGTATTAGTGGGCATTCATCATCATATACCATAGAATAATAGATCGTTGATTTTTCCCATTTATGTGGCCATTCGGTTTGTTCCTCTTGGAATTGTAAACCGTGTTCTGGATCCTCTCTTACAACACAAAGTGCCATGAGTTATTAATCCTTCTTTAACTTGCTTACTGTAAAGTCTGCTCCGAATCCTACAAGAATACCTAATACAACTTGTGTGACTGGCTCTGTAACGGCTACTGCATCTAAGGCTGTAATAGCTCCTAATGCTGTAATAATTGCTACAATTCCACCACCAACTACTTTCTTGTAATTTAGTTCACCACTTGTATCACTTGAGACTCCTCTAATGATGTTTAATGCTGCACCTAAAAGGCTACCTGCTAGTATCAGAATTGGTATATCTGCCATATATGTAAATCGTGTTTTGAATATTTAAACCTTTTTAACGATTAATGAATGAATCTAGTATGGATAGAACTGAAAAGGTATTATGGGTATCAATGATAATTACATTGTTTTTGTTCTTTACTATAAATTATGCATTTGCAGAGGACCAAATTGAAATTTTAGGGTTTGAACACTCAACAAACCCAAATATTTGCATAATGGAACCCGATCCGTTATTACAAGAGAGGTATAATAATGAGCTTCTCAAGGCCACATATGACTCTGTTAGAACCTGGGAAAGTGAATTAACATCATATACAGGTGGTAATTGGTCCTTTGATATATGGGAATACGAATATGAACAACATTTTGATAAGATGACTTATGATTTTCCAAATTGTAATATATTCATAGAATATCGTGAATATAATACAGGAAATGATGGAACTAATAATAAGAAGGCTTTGGGTTATACATCATTTGACTTCTCAAAGTCTTGGCACAAGTGGTCATATATTATGGTATATTTAAAAGCTAGTGAGACCAATCCTCACATATCATTATGTATTGGTTGTGCTGAAAACGATGAAATGGTTTTAAGCTTAGAACGAAAAGATTTACCTCTTGACACAATTAAAAGGATCATAATGCATGAATTTGGTCATGCACTTGGTGTTGGCCACTATATATACGATACCAATAATGCAAACAATATACCAAGTTTGATGTACCCAACAATGGATCCATTTAAGGCTAATAGTAGTAATATAGAATTATTGGATCTGGAAGCATTAACGATGATCTATACCAAAGATGGATTTGGTGGCCAAGATGGGTTTTCTCCATATTATTATACAATAGTTGAAAATCAGAATAATAAAGGTTGGTTTTTAGAATAGTTATATTGTCATACATTATATCATGTGTGTGAGAGTCAGAGACTTACGCATTCTAAAGCGTTGGAGAAATAAACGATTCAACGAATTACATATCAACTAATGGGCTAATAACCCATTGGTATTATTTTACATGGTTAAAAGTTCTTATTGTAATATTGCATAATTGTCTTGTGTCTCAACTAATATACAAATCAAAACAAAACATTCAATGGTTGGGTCAGGCTAACAAGTATTTAGAACATAATGATGATACCAGGTTTGTAAAGGAATTTGACTTTATTAGTCTCTCTTAGGGCAAAATATTAATATATGATCTAGACAATCGCCTAGTTTGGACCACCAACAAGTGTTTTTTTCTTGTTCAGTCATAATGGCCTTCCACACTTCTCACAAAAGATAGTTTTAAGACCTTTGCCATATTCAATCAGTTCCCTTGAAGTTGATAATATCAATCCTATAACTGCTGTGTAAATTGCTATCTCTAATGATGGAATCCCAGCTAGTGTTGAACCAAGGTAGGGTGCTGTAAAGTATGTTCCAGAGTTGCCTAAAACCCTCGCTATTGCCTTTTTTAATAACATCATTCATTATATATTTTCCTCGCTTTTATTCTTTTTAGTATCATCTACTATATTACCTTTTGACCATTCTGACTTCTTCTCGGCCACTTCCCATTCATGATTCTTTATATCCCTATCTACTTCACTGTCTCTATTCCTAATATCTACCTTATTCCATTGATCTTGATGTACCCAATCTGCTGCTGTCATGTTCATCTTGCCTGTTGTAGTGTCTTGCCATAGGTTTATTTGAACAGGTTGTCTCCAGCCGTTTAACTTATTGTTTAGTGGGTTTGCTCCACCTTGAGCACCTTTTGATACCGTATCTTTATCTAATTCTTCAATGCCTAGCATATCTTTAATACCTGATGCATCTACTAGGCCGGCTTGTGCCATACCCATTAATACCTCAAACATTTCAGGTGTTACTAGGGTTAGTAGTTTTGGTTTGTTAAACTTGAACTTGATCTTACAAGGTACGTTTCTTAAATCTTCCTCATGGAATAATATGCCTAATATTCTATCATAAAATTGCTTCTCTATTGTATCTTCCAATATGATTCTTTCTGGCCTAATCTCTTGGTTTAGATATGCATCTATCTCTTCAATATTAGCGTTGCCACCTAGTTTACCTATATCGCCTTCTGCTAACATGAACCCTGGTAGACCAAATGCTGTGATAATTGACTTTATAAGGCCTGTTCTAATGATCTCTAAGCCACCTATATCGGCATTCACAGGTGTAGTTAAAACTGTTACTCCTGTCTCTTCTGGGTTTGATGGTCCTGTTACTGCTATTGCTTGGCCTTTTGAATCGTTGATCTTATTAATAAATGATGCTAAAACATTATCCTCATTTCCTGCTTCTTGTGGGCTAATTGGAACACTAAAGACTGGTGGTTTATACCATGCTGATTCTGCTGCCCTCTCATAATCCTGGTTTAATACAATGTTTAATGTGTTGGCCTCATCTGATACCCTTGCTAACTTACTATCACCATAATAATCTGAAAATAACTCATTGTTAAAGCCATGCATAACATATATCATACGTTCTGATGGTACTATATTATCTCTAATCTGGCTTCTTACTCCTATAATCCTTACACCAATTAACTCTCCTGTATTATCATCCAACACTGGCCTTTCTGTAAACTCTGATCTAATCAATCTTATTTGTTCAGGCAGTCTCCAATCACCATCTTCGGTTGGATCCAATGGTGTCAAGGCCAAAACACATCGACCTTGTTCCAATGCTGTAAAGTATGCATTAAATAAATTAGTAGATAAGTCTAGGTTCAATGCTAGTTTATCTATCTTGTCTTTTAATTGTTCTGCTGTCATGTCTTTGTTAAAATATGGCACATGATAAGTTTGTGTTCTTTGCCATTGGTCTAGTTGTTCCTCTGGTACATCTTCCTCTTCTCTTGGTACAATTTCAGTTGTATAACCTTGCCCTGCTGTGAATGTAGTATGTATTCTACTAGCCCTATAAACATAAGGATTTGTCATGGCTGATCTAAACTCTTTTCTTTGTTGGCCAGAATATGGATCAACTGGATGCCAAACTTGTAAACCTTGAAAATTACCCTCTTGGCCATTCATTCGTCTCCAAAGACTTCTATCAAAATTTCTACCTGGTGTATTAGTATTTGATGCTACCCTAGATGATGCTTTTTCAGCACTTGCTTTTTTGACTGCCATTATCTTTATTAGCCTTTCCTTATTAATAAACCTATTATTTAAGTAATTTTGATAACTCTTGTGTAACTAAACTTTCCAATATTTTTGGTCTAGCTGGTGCTGCTGCTGAAGATACTTTAGGCATACCATTAATATAATATGATGCTGCATCACAGGCCAATGCCAAGCCCCAGAACCTATCATCGTGAAAACCTTGTGGGTGTCTATACAATATATTACCAGCATCAGACTTTACTATCTCTTGTTCTGTTACCTCTCTAAATAGATCCCTATCATGTATTATTAGTTTACCTCTATTGAACAATCCCTTCATTAGTGATATTAACTCGAATTTCTTAGGTGCAGATAGTACAACTGGCCTAAATATTCGTTTTATATCAGGATTGATTAACTTGGCCACAGCATCACCAACCCCTGTTCTATCATATGATATTCTATGCAAACCCTTCTCAATCTCATTGATCTTTGATACATCATTAAATACCTTTTCATAATCTATATGTGACCAGGTTTTCTGGCCTATTTGTTTTAATACACCATCATCTAGTTCAAGTATTACTAAGGCCGAATTATCTACCCTTTGTGCTAGGTCCAAGCCACCAAACTTTGGTATTCTCATTGTTCAAACCTCGATAGTCTTTGCTTTAGTTTAGCGTGTCTTTCTGCTACTGATCTATACAAAACATTCATTGGTCGTGGGTGTTGTTTTCGTGATTCGTCAAAACTTAATTTAGGTTCTACACCAAGAAAAGACCCAATTTCCTCGGTTGAACCACTTTCAGGGTCTGGTGCAAATCTTTCTGATGACCGTGTTCTATATGGTGAACCTTCGGGTGTTAATCCTGACACATCATCAAAACCATATGCTAATTCAGGAAAAGGGTCATGTACCACTCTTCTAGCAGGTATCTTTCTTAATCCCTTCTTACCAACACCCTCTAATTTTTTATAATCACTTGTTAGTTTTTCACCTTGTGGGTTTAAATCAAAATAATCATGTATTGCTTCATCGGCACCAATCGCATCATATCCTTTTAATTTATTACGCTTAGTTTTTATTGGACCTGAAGCATCTACATGGCGTAGTTTTTGTTTTTCGGTCCACTTACTTGCTTCAGGAAAAACCTCATCATTTGGCACAGATATATGACTTTGAGGTTCATTTGCCCATGTACCTGGTATCATCGCTAACCTTTGCCTTAGTTTAGAGTATTTACCTGGATCATGAAATGCTCTAGTTGTTTTTGGTACTATGTCTTTTTTATTAATTTGTAGATACTCATGTTGTTTTAGTAGTTGCTTTCTATGTTCTGGGTTTGTATAGTCAAATGTGTTTTTATCAAAAACTTGTTGTGGTTCTAGTGAAACTCCATCATATTTTAAATTCTTATAAAAACCTGGGTTGATATATGTTTGATCTTCTAATGGTAATTTTCCACTTGTATAATTATCTGGGTTTTTTTGCCATGACAATTCCCTTGATAGGTGTTTTTGATAGTATGGCCTAAGTTTTTGTCTAACACCCTCTGGTTTATCTTTCCACAATGCATTAGCTTCTTTTGACAAAGCAATATCTTCAGCAATACCAGCATCCATCATATCTTCAACATGAAAAGCTGAATCTTGAACATAATCATTAAATGCTTCATAATCCTCTTCCGAATAGTTTGGTAGTTTAAATTTAGATGGATCTCTATCTGGGTTTGAACCATCTCCACCACTAAAGAATTTGTCAAATGCATCTAGCGTTTTTTCATCCTTATCAAAATCTTTTGTTCCTATACCTGCTATCCTTTGCCTTAGTTTAGACGATTTAATGTTTGTTTTTTTCTTTTTTAGAAAATTAGGTGGTAGTGGTTTTCCATCTAGTATAAAATCTTGATACGCTTGAAAATCCTCATGTGACATTTGTGCTGATAATTCTTCATTAGTTAAGGTATTTGTATAATCTAAATATTGATCTATTCTCTTAGTTCGTTCAGCATCAATATCATCAACATCAAACCTTTTTTCTAACTCCATTGTTTCTTTGTCTGGTCTTATTTTTTCACCATGTTCCAAGTAACCATGTTCGGCCATAGTTTCTTTTGTATTCATTGGTTGTTTTGGTGTATATTCTAGTAAATCTCTCATTCTTTTACTATGCTCTAATTCTTTATTTGTGTCTTTTTTTATCTTATCCACAATACCTGCTAGTCTTTGTCTTAGTTTGGAATATTTTTTGGCGTTTTCTTCTGTTATAAATTGTGATCGTATCCTTTTCTCATCATCGCCTTCCACTTTGATAGGACCAAGCGGTGGGTGTCCATGATGTAAACGGTCATACAGTGGGTCTTTCTCTAATACCTTTTTAGTTGTTTTGCGTTGTAAGTCTGACGTAGTATTTAGATTTTTTATCGTAGAACTAGGTCTACCATGAAATCTATGGGTGCCATCTGGATAACTCTTAAGGTAGTTGCTAGGACCACTCTGGTTTTTCAATCTTCTTCTAAGATGCTTATTATAACGTCTAGCACCTAGCCTTTGTCTTAGTTTAGCCCATCTCTTTGCATTTTCTCTTGTTGAGTACATAGCAAGAGGTGGATCTAAGGTGTCTGGTCTATTTGGTGTTTGCATAACTTCATCGGTAGTTTGTTGAAATACTTTGTCATCGGGACCTAGTTGTGTTGTTATGTCTGGATCTCTTTCATGCATACGTCTTGCTACTGTTTCATTAGTTAATTCAGATGGTGTTTTCATGGGTATGGGTGGAAGATCGGGATGTATTTTTACACCTCTTACACCTGGTAGTATTCCATATGGTTGTCTCCTTCCAGTTGTGTCCGTTGGTTTAAATGGGCGTTTACTTCCTATTCTAGCTAGTCTTTGTCTTAGTTCATCAATCTCGACCATAGTTTAAATACTTTACTATAATATTTAAACGATTGAGAACTCTGCCCATTGTATGCAATAGATCATTCGTTCCTCTTGGTCCTCATCCATATCATCAATCTCATCGGCCTCTACAAAACAATGGTGAAATGTCTCATGGTTTATGGTCTTGTAAAGATCATCCAGGCTTTCATGTGTTCCCAGGTTGATAATAGCCCGTTTAGTCTCCGAATGGTATATACCATGATTTTCATCTTTCCTACACCTTAACTCGATTTTTAGATCAGGCATAGTATTACTATCACTTCCTTTCTATAAAACTTTATGACGTAATTTAGATATGATGGCCAATGTGACACCAATAATGGGTATCATCTCAAGCGTGTCTATACCATATAAGAAGAAGTCAACAACCACACCATGACCATGTAATATGCCTTCACCCCAAATACATTCCAAAGCCCACCAACTATGAGGTATTTGCATATATAGTATTATGGCCGATATGATCAGACTCTTGCCTAGATGACGTTCATACCAATCCAAGAACCTGGTTATAGGACTCAAACTTTAATGAACCATCTTCTTATTGTGTATTTACGGACCAATGCGATTGAAGTATATATAGCTGAAATTTGTAACATAGTCAATATCTCATGGTTGTTTATGCCCTCTGTAAAGAATGGTAATACAAAATAGTTAATTGGTAAGTAGATTATAAATCCTATAAATATGTCGAGTATAGATTCAACTAATGATTTTACCTTAGACTGTTTCTTCACACACTCAAAGGTCGTTATAATAATTTATATCTTTCTCTTCAAATATGATCTCATCTTCCTTGAATGCACTACTTAACGATGTTGTAAACTTGCCACAATACTCTTGTTCAAAGTCTATTTTTGGGTTGGCCTTCTCTTTTTTAATGAACTCTTCATCTAATAGCATACCCAATGATACAGTATATGGTTGATCTAGCTTATGATATTCTGAATTGGCATCATAATTGGTCCAAAAGAACCCTCTCTTACCATTAGGTGTGGATTCCATTATAAAATCTGCATCGCTAATATTGGCCACGTTTGGGTGTAATGCGTTATATACCTTTGTATCATCTATTAGGTTGATAAAGGCACACTCACTCATAAATACACATTTGACATTCTCCTCACCTCTTACTGACTCATTACTTGGATAGGCCTGAACATATGCATTATTGACTAGGCATGACTTACTATCCTCTTTTGTTATTATATCCTCATATGTGTATTCTTTGCCTGTTAGATCAGTAAACCCATTTGTGAATAATGACTTGAATCGTTGTATGAACCTATTGGCCACTTCTTGTTTGTTACCAGCCACTATCATAACTCGATGGCCAGAATAGCGACCATTTAGACAATTATATGCTATGATCCTCAATGCTGTTTCTGTTGCACCTATCTTCCTGGATTTGTTTAGTATGAGTTTATGATGCTTTTGCCATGCTTTAAAGTATTCATCTTGGTAGTCAAATATTGGTGTCTTTTTGCCTGTTCCAGGGTGTATTGGTAGGCCTATCATTTCATTAAACTCCTCAAAACCCTTTGGAACCTTTAGATCCAATGAATCCATCTTTAGATCAACGGACTCGACCTTCTTGGCTATATCACGATTTGTACTTTGTAACCGTTTCACTAACACGCTGTCCATATTTATCCTCTATGTATCTCTCTATTGTAATATCCATTGTTGGAGTTATTTCAATGCTGGCCTTTTGTTGTAATATGTCTGATAATGACTTTAATACGGTGGTCCTCATGGCTTCATACCTGGCTACATCATGTGTCTCACCATTAACATCATCTTCTAATACTGCTTCAATGTCTTGTAATTGCCTATCTAATTTAGTTATAATACCATCTAATCGTGTCAATACTCTATTCTTGGCCGATCTTTGTCTTAATATAAAATCTTCATTTGTATCTTCCACTTCTAACTCTTGAAAATCTCTATAATATTTCTCAACGGTATGTCTATTAATACCTAATACTTGTGATGCATACCCTGATGTGTGATATTTCTCATACTCTTTCATACATTGTTCTTTAATATCATTCTGTTTTTTCTTTGTTGGTCTACCACCTTTTGGTCTAGTTTTGTCTAGTTTAGTAGGCATAGTATTACTAGCGTATTATAGTATATAAAGAAAAAAGATTAAGAGAATGATGTTTTAGTGTGATTGATCCACCAATCACAAGCATCATCATCGATGTTCTCTAGTTTGCAAGTGAGATCAAATACATCTTCTGTTACAAAGTTGTACCAATTTTCCTCACATCTCCTTTTACCCTTTCTTGTATCTAGCCATACTTTCCATAGATTTTTCAAGATTTTGTCATTTTTCATATATATCTGTGGTATTACTATAATATAAGCATAGTCATACTTTTACGAGTATGTTAAGTAGTATTGTGTTTCTTATTTTTTCCCACTTTATGTTTTTGACCTTTGGATCTTCCTACTTCTCTTTCTCTAAATTCTTTATTGATTAACTCTCTCTTTATTCTTCTATGTTCTGCTTCCTCATCGGTTATAGTAGATGTTGTTTCTTCTCTAAGATATGATGTATCTTTGGCCTTTGACTCATCTTGGGTTTGGTCATGAAAACATTCAGTGCATACCATAGCTTCTGTATCATCTTGTGCTTCTACACCCAATGTTGTTTTGTTATGATTACCCCAAGTACACCATTTTTTAGCTGCATCTGTACCTTTAGTTGGTATTAGTTTTTCTATTCTTTTGATCTCTTCATAGACTTCAGGATGGAACATCTTTAATAGGTCCAATTCATCTTCCTTTGCAAAGCAACCACAAAGACAATCGCCTGATATGTGAAGTGTCTCATAGACTGGACTCCTTTTTATGTCTGCTTCTATCCAATACTTCATAACCCAATCATTTGATTTAAAGTATAATGGGCAACAAAACCAAGTTGACCCATCATTGTTAATGTATGTTCTATATGATTTTCTACGACTTCTTCTAGTAGATTCTTTTCTTCTTACACCACTAATAACTATTGGATTCTCACCCTCTTTTTTCTTAAGTTGTGTGAATTTCTTTATTGAATACATTTTAAGTTGTGCCATAGTAATGTTATGATTGCCAACTCCTGGAAAACCAAAGTTCATAACCATAGCTTCATATCCAAAGGAGTCACCTACTTCTCCATATTTGCTTTCTCTAACTCTCTTTACATCTGTGGCCTTTAGTATATGTAATGGGTAGTTATGGTCTTTACACCAACCCTTCACAAAATCCATTGTTGCGATTGTGCCAATACCTGTATCACAATATAGCACACCTTTAAATTGCTTAGGATAAGTCTTTGCTATAAAATCTAATGCAATACCACTATCTTTACCACCTGAATAACCAACATAAAAACTATCAAATCCTTGTTCTAACACTTCTTCCATTATCTCTTCAGGGGTTCTTTCAGTTGGATCTGAAACATACTCTTCATCTTTCATATTATATCATACACATTTTATAATATAAATCAATCGCTGCAAGTAATCTCTGAACCACAATTAGGGCATCTAAGGTGGCATTCCTGGAGCTTATCCATCGCTTCACCACACATCATGCATATTAATTCATCATGTCTGATCATCTATATTTCTCCAACCCTTTTTCTTCAAAAAACTTTGACATTAAAACTGCAACACAATGCTCAAGTCTTTCAACTCGTTTTTCTAATTCAGTCATTTCTTTTTCAACCAATCCCATTCTGGCCTTTCTTCATCTTCATCGACCCATACCCATTTACCTCTATTGTTTAGTTTAATAGGTCTCTTTGGTCTCTTTTTATTGCGTATTTGGTCCATGAATATCATTTGGTTGGCCAACATATATGTTAGTTTGGTCTTTTCTGATCCTGTTGCTGTTAGTAGTTTTCCCTCTATTTCCAATATTAACTCACGTTGTAGATCCTCGTCTGGTAATACAAACTTTTCCTTTTTGAACCAATCTCTTAATCCCATCTTCCCTCACCTTTCTTTTCATTCCTCTTCTTAGCAACATAATAACCTATGGTTATACCACCTAGGAAGTAACCAAAACAAATTAAGGAAAAAACTAGATCAAGCTCCATCTTTATTACCCTTGACTTTTTGGCCATTTTCCCATTGACCAAGTTCAAACTTTAGTCTTGAAGCTTCTACAAGAAGATTAAATGCAAATCGGCATAGTTCATTGTGTGATAGTTTACCCAATGGTATTTTGCCTTTCTTTGGGTGTTCAACAAGCCAATCTTTGTATTGTGGCACATTTTAGTATTATTCTCATCATATAAATAGTTACCCATTGTTGTATTCAGGCTCCCTGGTGTTAATATCAACATCTAATTGACAATTAGGGCATAATTCATTTTTATTGAGTGGATCTATATTGCAACCACATAACTTACATTCTTTATTTTTACCAAACATTTGCTCCATTTCCCACTCATGCAGATTCTTGGCCAATTTTAATTACCTCACGTAATTCACTAATATAGTCACTTCTATTTCTAATGAATGCTTCCCTACTACCATCTTCACCTGTTATTAGGACCACTATTTGTTCGGCCTTCTCACCTGTGTGTTCTTCCCACATAATAGAGTATGCAGTTGTTTGAAGGAAGTATTTTTCAATCCACTCTTCTTTCTTTTGCTTACTTGAAGTCTTAAAGTCAATTATGGATAATACACCATCATATTCTGCAATACAATCTGCGGTTCCAGCTAATCCCAAGTCTTTACTACAAATCTTTTCCTCAAGACCACGTATGTCATTTATTGGTTTTAACAAAGGCTTGATATTCTCAAAGTGTGCTTTGGCAAATATGTTCTTCTCACTATTCTTTTTATTATAAAGGTATGTTTCGACCATACTATGCATCTTAGTACCTAGATTCATGGCTTTCCTTGACACATAATTGGCCACATCTTCACCAACATTCTTTCTCCATTCTTCTAATCCAGGTTGATCCTTAACACCAACTACTGATGTTACACTTCTATATCTATTGCCATCTTCATCATAATATACTCTTTTTCCATTTTCATTCTTTCTTTTGAGTTTTGGTAATGGTGGTTTATTTGGTATGTGAACAAACATTAGATAAACTCACCTTTTTCCATAACAGCACAAGTTGGGCACTTGCAACTCATTTTTTCTAAAACATCTATTCTTTGTTTTAAATCATCAACCTCTTGCCTTAATTCATATACTTCACGATCTGCTTTTGTGCATTCACATTCATGGTCAATACAACTACTACACACATCGCAGACATCATTACAACAATCACATTGAGAGTACATTAGTTATCTACCTCTTTCATGTAATACAATGGTAATACTTGAATATAAATCATTTCTTACTTTTCACCTTATGTTTTGTATGTTTACCACACTTAAGGCATCTCAAAACTTCCACACCCCACGTTACATTACAACACTTTGGCATTGATGTATTTCTCCAATATGTCTAAGGCCTCTAAACCATCCTTTGTAATGTGGTATAGTTTATAACCTGTATATTGATCTATTGGGTGGTGTTTTTTCTTTACATATCCTGCTTTTAATAGATTGCTTGTAGTATATGTAGCATGATTATATCTAGAACAAAACCCAAGATCAACTAAATTTTGTGCTAAGTTTGTAAACGACAATCCTTTTTTATTATCCTTTAATCGCATTAAGGTTTGGATCCCACCTGCTTTTCCTGTTAAAAATCTTAATCCATCAAATTCTTTCATATGTTATAATGGTGTTATCTATATATTATTCTTTCGATTCATGTTCTATGATTTCGATATATGCTTTGGCCATTACACCAATCTTATTCATTGTTGATAAATCCTCTGTTTTTTGTGTCTTTTTACCAGCAAAAGCTATCTCATACCAACTTAATATGGTCTTATAGTCTTTCTCGTTAAGTTCCACTTCTACCATGTTTAATAATATGAAGCTCTGTTATTAAAGCTTCATAAATGTGTGATTGTTGTACCGACATATTCATTAAATCCTGGATCCTATCATACATTGGTTGCCCAGATTTTTCAATATACTCTTTGTAAACACCTAATGTTTCTGCCAACCTAGTCCAATATTGTTCATTTCTTTCTGTCTCTTTGATTAAGTCTTGTAATTCATCAAATTGGTCATTCATTATACTCTATCTCCTATTTTATTAGAACTGATTGCTTCTTCTAAAACAGTTCTTACCTTCATTAATTCCATATTTATATCATCTTTGATCTCTTCTAATTCTTCAATAGTTAAGTCTGAATATACTGATTGCCATATTGTTTCTATAACACTATCATACATTTGTTGAAATGTCTCTTGCATATCATCTAAATCTATACCAATAACCGAATGTGCCATTGTGTATGCAGAGTACCAGGATATGAACCCCTCTCTACTACTTAGACCCATTTTTCACCATTCTACGTGCTTCTATTATTCTATCCATAGCTAACTTTGATAATTCCTCTATTGATATTTCTCTACTTGCATCTGTTATCCTTATTGCTACGTTATGGTTAAATGATGTTGTGTTATCATTAATTTCTATATCAATTTGGTTTGGTAATTCAGTATGTTCTTCTGACATTATACCATCGCCATTGGAATATTGTTGAATGTCTCTATCTTCTTTAATGCTCTTACAGTCATCTTTACATCTTTAATACAATGGTCCATTATGTAATGCATTGATCTATCCCATAGTGGACTATCCTTAAACCATATTCTTTGCCAATGGCCATAATCAACGTGTGTTTTTTGATCTTTTGTGTTTGTGTAAATTGCTAGGTTCTTTAATGTATTCCTGGGTGCCTTTATTGAATTTTTCATCATACGCCATGTATCACCAAATCGTATTTGCCCATAATCTGGTATATGTTGCTCTTGGTTTGTTAGTAAAAGTCTTGATCTAATGTATGGAATGTCAAACTTTGAACTATAATGACCTACTAAATGGTCACATCGTGCCATGTTTTCACCTAAATCTTCTAATAATCTCTTATCAAAATCAAACGAGTCGTTCTTAACGGCCAATGCTATATCCTTCTTTTCTATATTATCTGCAATTAGTTGCTCTTTACCTGTTACAATATCTCGTATAATCATAACATACCCAATAATGAAATTCTTGTATGGATTAAAGTCAGATGTCTCAATGTCTATAACACCTTGATATCGTATTCCCTTCTCTAGATAACGATATTGTATAGGAGTAAACGGTTTGTGTTTTATATCCTCGAATAGTTGATCTACTTCAAAATCATGTAATTTTTGGTGTAGTTGGAACCTTAGTTTAATCTTATCTAAAGTTAATAGTCTCTTATAGTTACCAAATTGATTTGGTTTTGCCATATTTAATACTAAACAAACAACAATATAAATTAAACTAAATGCCTTCCATTCTGCGTGTTATCTTCATATCACGTTTAAATGGTCTAACAGGGTTATATTTTTCAATATAAATTTTTACTGATTCTGTATCAGGTGGTATAGTAATTGGATCTGTTCTTAATACTTCAAATAATGTATGCTTGATTTTTAACTGTTGGCCTTTTGTGGGTCTGGACCATGATTCCATATCAGTTGAGAATAATAATGTATCTTCAAGATTACCACCATCACCTACTAGCCAAAACTCATAAATCAAGCTTCTCCACCTCTTGCTTTGAATCGTGGTCTTTGGAATTTAGATGTGAAAAACCTTAACCATACTGCTTCGGCCTGATCTGATGTACTTGTGTCTCCTGATTCAAACTTGTAAAAGTATGCAACCGTTAATTGGTTTGCTATATCTAATAGAACATTAAATTCTGTGGTTGATGCAAAATCAGACGATGTAACAGGTATTGATACATTCCTCACATCTGTTAAATATGAATTAATAAAGGTATCGGCCATTTCACCATAATTTTGGATCTTATTATCATTAGATGTACCTGTTTGGCCTAGTATTTCCTTTACCTTCGTGAATTGGAAGTATGCCATAGTTTACATTACCTTTCCTAGCATTTAAATATTATAATAGAAGCGTAATGCTGTTTTTGGTTTAAAGTGTATAGATAGCCCTCTTATGCCCTTTTTACCCTGCATCCACTCTAAAATACCCTCATCTTTAGGAAAACCACTTGTTTTTATTTGTATGAACCATAAAAACCCATGCCTATCAAAGCACATTCCGTCCCAATGGTTCCAATAATCAGTTGATAAATACTTGTAGAACCTGGTTGCGTACACAAAATCCTTATGCCTACAATGGGTCCTTAACAGTATCTGCCCAAACCCATGTTCGTGAAGCCACTTTACTGCTTTTGCGTTGGACTCTCTAAAGGTCTCTCTATTCTTCGTTTTTCCTTTACTTTTTCTAATTCTTCTTTGCATTTTATTATTTCCTCTTGACATATTTGTTTTTGATTTAAAAATATAGTTTCAGGTATATCACCACGTTTATGTTTTCTAGACAATCTTCTTAATGCCTTTTCATTATCTTCAATACATACTTCAAATGCTGCTATTTCCGTTATGATCTTCTCACATTCTATACATTCCATATCATCAAAATCATACCCCAGGTTACAAAAAGTGCATACTCTACTAATATCAAAAATTGAACGACAATTAGAACACCATTGACCAATAGTGTTATTATGTCTCATTAGGGTTAAATAATTAGATGGGCATTTTTTACAACTTTTAAAAAAATATGGTTTGAGTTTATAGTCACGCCTTTTGACTATATCTTCCAACTCTACCATTAGCTATATATAAATATAAGTGTTATTTATATATAACGTTTACTAGATTCACACGTATTACACATTTTTTGATCTACTCGTATCAAAAGAATTTTAGTGCAACCCAGGCATTCTTTTGTAATTAAAAGATCGTGTGTTCCTCGACCATCGCAGTATGTGCATACTTTTTTGTGTAATTCTTTTGTTATTGGATCTTTGGATATTACAACCATGCCATCACCACGACATTCCTTACATTTTTCAGGTTCCATCCAGCCTTTACCCTCATGTGATTGTATAGACTCAAATGATCTTATTGCTTTTGGGTCTATCTTACAACCACAATACTTTTCGTTTGTAGGTTGGTCCTTTAATTTAGGATTGACCAAAAACCAACATAACCCACCAGAATGATACTCTGGACCATGTTCACAATGGCCTTCAGTTTCCTCACCATTACTTCCTTTAAGTACACATTTTGATTTAGGTTGTTCTTCAGGTTTTACTCTTATCATATTTTCACCCCCATTACAATAGTTTTGGTGAACTTTGAGATATGACTCAAGCACAAAAACTTCACCACTGTTATTGCACTCCTTCAAGTTTGATCACTCCTATTTTTATCTCATGTGCAAATTTGTGAGCCCATAGATGCTTACATAATTCCTCTTTTTCCAGGTTGTGTGTCTTATCCATGCAAGTACACATATTTGCAGAAAGATTAGTATAGTAGGTGTCATTACCTTCTACTCTTGCTCTTAACGAATTGTCCTCGTATAGAATGACCTTTCCTTCTTTAAGAAGTTGGAATGCCTTATCAATACGTGGTTTTGCGTTATTACCTTTGTATTTCATATCTATTATTACACCTAATTGTAATATAAGCAAATCCCTACTTTCCACCTTAGTATTAGGGTTAGAGTTTGTTGACTCGGTAGCTTCCATCTTCATTCATCAATATCCTTGATTTTGCTATCATATCATCCAAGTATTGTTTAGCTTGGTATATGTTTTTAAAGAACTTGTATTCCTTTATTTTCATTAATAACTCATCTTGCCTAAAGTGTTTATTTTCATCAGAGATCATATTAATAGCACCCCAAAAGGCTTCTTCCTTATTAGAAGCTGGACTTCTCAAATCTAATTGGTATTTACCATCGCTTGTTTTTATGCCAAAACTATGAAGTGATTCTTCATAAAGTCTAATAGCTTCTTGCATATCTATCAAATTTACCGAATCTTTCAAATGTAGTTTTGCATGAGCAGTTGCAAGTCTAATTAGACCTTCTAATTGCCTTTCCTCTAATGGTAGTGTTTCAGGATTGTTTCTCTCTATAAATTCAGAGGTTCTTATGTAAAAGTCCTCAAGATGCTTTGCAGCCTTATCTGTTAGTTTTGGTTCCAATGTGCAACAAAAGGCCAAATATCTCTTTAATTGATCATGTGATAATAACGTGTCTTTACCACTTGTTGTGGCTTGATTGATTATATGGTGTGCCACAGTTGCTCTTTGCATACTACTTTGGTTTAATATGCCCCATATCAAGTCAAATCTTGACAATAAGAACGACTCTAAATTGATGTTTTGCTCTAGACTTAGATCCTCTTTCCACTTACCTAGGCTTGGATTGGCTGCTGCTATTATTCTTGCATTTGATGATACTGTCATATCTACACCTGCTTTATGTAGTGATATGGTTCTTTGTTCCATACTTTCCAATAATGCTGCTCTATCATCTTTTCTCATCTTATCCAACTCATCTATTAGAACAAACTTGTATAATGTTAATGGTCCTGTTTGCACTACTGAATTTCCTGTACTTAGTTTGACCATACCTGCTGCCAAACCAGCTCCACTTGATAGTTTGCCATTAACATATGATGACTTTGTTAAGGATCCAACTTCTTTCAATATCTCACTTTTACCACGACCTGGGTTACCAATAAGTAGCATATGAATGTCATTTCTTCTTAAATTACCACCACCTGCTATGAACAATAGACATGACTTTTTTATATCGTCATATCCATGTATGTTAGGTGCAAATGATTTAGCCAAATCATCAAAGAAGTTCTCATTGTTAGATATTTCGTTTTGTATCTTTTCTAACTCTTGTGTACTTGACATTTGATCATCATCTTCATCTGCATAGTCGAGTTTTTCTATTTCAATTACAATCTCATTTTCCATCTTACCTTTTACTTTAACTGATCTAAACTTACCCAATATCATAACCTTTCTAGATGATATATAGACCAATCTTGCCAAATCACCATGAACTCTTGCTGTTTTCCTGGCTGGTGTATTGTTTGAAACATCTTCAGATAACTCTTGCAATAGAATGGTCCTAATATCTTCGGTCTCTCTAGAATCCTCAATAGGTGTCATTTCAAGATGACATTTCTTACAATGTGGTGTTCTTGGGTTTTCAAATCCATTAGATGTGGCCAATAATGTTGCATGACATGATTGACATTCATGGTTAAGTTTTAACGTAATTGTTCTATGTTCATCCATAGCTGATATGAAGCATGAGAACAACACATTCTTACCCTCATCTTTAGCACTAATGTCTTTCATTGGTTTTATGTCTAATGTTTGTGATTCTTCGACTTTGGGCATTCCAATCTTTCTCATGTATTTTTTTAATGCAGAGTTATATGTGTTTTTTAATTCCATATCATTCATAGGTGGATTTAATGTCTTATTCCATCTTTCCATTTCGGACCAAGCTGTTTCTGCATCCATCTTTACATTCTCAAGTAGATTTATGGCATACTTGAATGCACTATTATTCCTTTCACCTGAACCCAACCCACCTTTTGCTATTTCATCAAATCTTTTAAGGCCACTTTGGTCTGTGTTAAACCCCCATTTTTTAAGATGCTCAAAGAAATTTGAAACGTCAAATTCTAGTATGTTAGTAGTGGTACTAATTATTTCATAAGGGTTGCCATTTGGGTGTATGGATCCAGGTCCTAACACATAACTACCTGTTGATTGTATGTCAATATGTTGACCTTTTGAGTTAGTTAATGGCATTTTAGGTGGATATACTTTGTTATTTGGTTTTACATAGATATGATACCCACCTGATCCTGTCTTTACAACCAAGGTTTTTTTCTTTAACTCTTCCCAACCTTGAAATATTTCAGGTGTTAATTCAGGACTGTCAATATCAATAACAACACATTGAGATACTTCACCACATATTACTGCATAGTTTATGGTCTTTATATCACCATCATATTTTTTATTTTTAAATTCACCCCAGGCTATTAATGGTATTTTAGATTTATCCCTTATTGGTATAAGATTGAATATGTCTCTAGATAACATACTATCTATTTTCAACCTCTTGCTTTGCTGTTCTAATCACTCTATCAAGTTTAGTTATGGTATCAACCAATCTTGTTAGTTTAAGACTTTGAAAATAAAGCTTCCATTCCTCAATATCATCGGCCATTGTAGGTAAGTCTATTGGTGTTAGAATGTTATTATTTAGTTTATGTGTGTCAATCATATATTGAACCGCTTGAACAATAAACTCGGATTTAGATGTTGTACCACGTATCTTATCAATTTTTTTAATTGTTTTTGTAGCATCTGATGTCAAGTATATGTTCATACGATTCATAGAGTATTATTAGTGAGTACCTATTATAAAGCTAGCTATGTGTGTATAGTGTGTATAATGTGTGTATAGTGTGTATGTTTTTTTGCCAAGCTAAGTATCTATATCAGTGACAGTCCAACCTAATGCTTCTAGACCTTCTTTTTGGATCTCATCTTTCAAGACCCTCTTATCAGATGATTGATGTATGGGACCATTAAGCCTAAAGACCTCTTTTTTAGTCAAGTCTGCAATATCCACGATGGCCACTCTTTCTTCATCATCATACTTGTATTTTATCTCATATTCCATCATTAACCTGGAATTAGCTCTAATAGTTCTAAGTTGTTTGTATAATTCGACTTGTTCATCTCTATACTGATTGTTCCTATTTTCATTCATAAAGTGTTTAGCCCAATTAGGCATTTAAAAACCTCGCAATATGATCTATAACATCAACGGTAACCGCATTACCCATTTGTTTATACCTTTGAACATCACTCACACCCTCGGTCCAACCATCTGGAAATCCCTGGAGTCTTTCACATTCCAAAGGCGTGAAAAATCTATACTTCCCATCCAATCTTATGCCATGTCTATCTAATGTAGTTATTGTAAACGAATCTTCGTTATCAGATTTCATTCTTCTACCATTACCTCTATAAGTATCCTTATTTAATGTAGAAACAGGTTCAACTATAAATGGTCTATGACCACCACCCTTACCCATAGCTTCTGTTAATGTTGGAGATATATCTGTTTTAACACTAGAATGTGGTTGTGTTGAACCAAATACTACAAATCCTGCGTTTGGGTATCTATCTTGCTTTGTGGTAAGGGTTGCTGAAATACTTTCTTTTTTGCTATTTGTGTTTCCACCATCTTGATTCTTGAAGGTGTCATGTGGACTGAATACTTGGGATCTGGGTTTTCCTCTAAGATGTCCAATAAGGAATATCCTCTCTCGATGTTGCGGGACCCAGTTCGCACTGTCAAGCACTTGCCATTCGACATCATACCCCAACTCATCCATTGATTCGATGATGGTTCTGAAGGTTTCCCCTTTGTCGTGAGATAGTAGGCCTTTGACGTTTTCGAGGAAAAGAATCGATGGTTGTTTTTCCCTAGCAATCCGCATGATTTCAAAGAACAACGTGCCTCTTGTATCATCGAACCCTCTCCGCTTTCCAGCGATTGAAAAAGCCTGACATGGGAATCCAGCACAGAGGCAGTCAAAATCTTCCAACTCTCCTGGATTGATTTTTCTGACGTCTGTGTATTCTGGTTCATGTCCAAAGTTTTTGGCATATGTTTGTCTTGCATACTTTTCTATTTCACAACTCCCTATACAAACGTTTCCATTTCGTTCCATACCAAGTCTAAAACCACCAACACCACAAAATAGATCAAAGAATTTCATTATTTATCATCTAATAATAGATCCTTTTCAATCAAACTTTGTGAATCTGTCGTTATAGCATCAATCTTCTTTTTCTTCTTAATATTTTCTGTTTCTGATACTCCTTCTTCATTTAGATAAAATGCAAAGTCTCCTTGTGGGTCTTTTGGAGATTTAATCCTTGCCAATACCCTATTGTTCTTTAAACCCTTTCTAATTGCAAAGATATACTTTACAGAATGGCCTAGAACATGACCACCTACTGCTTTTTCTTTGGCACCGAATGGATCAGGATTAGACATTACCTGGTTGGTAAGAATAACACAACAATTACCATATACTGATAAGTTTCGTAATTTAATTAGTATTTGCTCTAGAACATCTTGGCGTTCTGCTAATTCACCACGACCATGATACAACATTCTAAACAATCCTACTAGACCATCTATGATGATTACTTTAACGTCTTTTTCTGTAACATATTTCAAACCTTTTGTATTTATCAAACCTAACAAATCTTCAGAATCAGTTATCATGTTATAATAGATCAATTCAGGTTGATATGCAACACTTCTAGCTTCACATATTTGCTCAAGTCGACTTTCATCGAATGTACCCTCACAATCTATGAACCATACACCATTCTCTTTCTTTAGTGCATTGGCCGTTATTGAAAATGATAATTGTGTTTTTCCTGCACCTTCAGGACCATATATCTCATATAATGACTGTGTTTCAAAACCATTGTTTGTGGCTTTGTCAATTTCATCTACACCAACAGGAAATTTTAATTGTAATTTTTTCAATTCACGTAATGTGGCCAAAGAGTCTATTTGTATAGGTGTTCCATTCTCTGATAGTATCTCTCTAACTTGATTGATCATTTTCATTGTGGTTGCTGGTGTTATATCGGTAATTCGTGATATTTCTCTTGCACCTCTAATAATAAAGTCTAATGGACTGTTAATACCACTTGTTGCAAGTCTCTTTGCCTTAGTAGGACCAATTCCTGGTAGATCCTCTAATTTAAAATCTGTCATAAAAAAAGATATGTGTGTTAGGTATATTAACCTAACTATTCACAATTTTCCAAGAGTTTTAGAAACATACCAACTACGGCTGGATTTTCTATGCCATGCTTTGCCAACTCTTCTGTAACTAGATGATGTTTTACCAAAAGAATTGAAAGGTTTTGTTGGGCACCTTTCTTAATGGTATCAATCTCTGTTGCAGTCAAGTCGATTTTTGTTATATCAACTCCTGGTTGAACTGTTTTTGGTTTTTCTGAATGAAATACCTTTGTTGTTGTACCTTGGCCAGTTTGCTGATCTTTTGCACGTAACCACTCTTTTATCTCAATTTGGCGTTTTTGTGCGGTTGCCCTTTGAGATTCCGATGTACTTGCATCGTTAATAATTTCTGTGCATTCTGCATACTTCCATCTTTTTGGATCTTTGGCCAAAATTTCAGTTATACTCATTATCTTAACTATGTTCATAACATAATATAAAGCTACTTATCTTCTAACTCAACAACTTCTCTTACAATTTCATCTTTTTCCTTTTCTTTATCGGCCAAAGCTTGTCTTGCTATTTGTAATTGTTGCTCTAATTGTTGAATCTTTAACTCGTAATTGTTTATAAGATTATCCACATATGATAACAATCCCATAATCCTAAACCGTCAACCCTCTATAAAAAGGTAACTAATAGGATTCAGCTTTATACCAACCACCATTTGCACGAATCCAAATTCTATATTTTCCTGATCCTGCACTTTCTGATGAATCATATTGAATACCCACAGCACCATCTAGATTACCAAAATATCCATCAAGTGTGGAATTAGTTCCTGTTGAATGGTTTGTTGTTGATTCTAAGTATGGGTGTATCATACTTCCCACACTACCAACTGTCAATGCTTGATTATCTACTTTATAACCAATCTCTGCACCATCTGCCGATCCAATAATCATGCCACCGTCCATTGAGCAACTTGTAGCACCAACTTGGAATTTAGTGACATTATTAACTTGAAACCTATGATAGTCACCTGTTGCAACTTCATATTCTAAACCTGTTGAAAGTTTCTTTATTTCTGCGTCATCACCGTCTTTGAAATGAATGTCACCTGAAATATACAAATGTCGCCAGTAATTAGTTGCATCACCTAAATCGTATGTATCGCCACCAAAAGGATCAAAATGACCAACCGATTTAATCATTGAGTTGCCTGAACTTACAGCGATATAGTCTGTGAAAATAGTGCCTACATTACAAATATCATTTTCTTTAACATCTAATTCATTACTTTTGAAAACAAATTCTTCTGTGCCATTAACTGTAAATTTAAAATCATCACCCACAGGAACGTTAAAGTGCATTTCATCTGCTGTTGCGTCAATACCTGCTGTTGTGTTGGCTAATGTGCTTCCAGCTGGATCAAATTCCAATCTACATAAATTGGTAATATCGTAAGTTCCCATATTTAGATCGGATGTGGCAGTCCCAACCCAAGTTCCACTTGTGGAAGCACCTGAAGATACTAATACCCATCTACCACTTGATGCACCTATATTTTGGTCATCCCACATTAGTATGGCATACGCACCACCTGTGTTTGCACTAGAATCATATTTGTTAAGTGTTAGATCAGAACCACCTGGTATGAATATATTCCCTGTATTATGTTTTAATGTTATATTTGCATCTTTGGCCTGTAAAAATAATAATTGGCCTGACATGATTGCACCTTGATCACCACTACTATTTCCTAGTATATTGGTGTTCTTTGAAATTATATAAACTAAATCATCGGCTGCTGCACTCTCACCATTTACAAGAACATAAGATGTTGGGGTCTCAAGAAATGATGCCATTGTGATTTTACCACCACTTATAGTTTTTA
>Ga0208299_1000331_pt1 | contig 45177 bp, 57 predicted proteins | sample 15_taG_FD_184089 | JGI IMG/M metagenome (GOLD analysis project Ga0208299, IMG submission 184089) | Marine viral communities from the Subarctic Pacific Ocean - 15_ETSP_OMZ_AT15312 metaG (SPAdes) (version 2) | ecosystem: Environmental > Aquatic > Marine > Oceanic | place: Pacific Ocean | collected... | reverse complement strand
GAGAGAATGGCCCGTTTTTGGGGACGACCTGCTTGCCGTGGAGAATGCGCTCTGACGGCGTTCGTTCACCGATGGCCATCAACGTGGACTTTACCAGAGGGACGATTCGCCCACGCATGGGTGCTGCGGTCTTTTACAAGAACCCCGATAGCGACAACATGCGAGTGCTGGGACTGTCCGGGTACAGAAAGAACGACGGTGAATCCCTGGTGCTTGCAGTTGTTATGATGGAGACCGCAATCGGCGGGTCCGCATTCCCATGGCAGCTAGAGTTCCAAGTGTTCAACATGAACGGGTCTTTGTTGTCTTCTGTCAGGCTCGACCAGTATCCATTCGCTGAAACCCCAGACCCAGACAACTACTACACCTTCGCCCAATTCAACTCGAAGATGTACATCTCCAGCAAAAGCGGGAGAGTGCTGAAGTACGACTACCATACGGACGCCACAACCCCTGAATATGCAAAGGCTTTTGTCAACAAGGCGTTTGTGGACATCAACCAGTACGCATCTTATCCACAGGGCTCAGTCATCACGGAGCATGAGCAGCGCATGGTGGTTGCTGGATTCGACGGGACCACCGCACACTCTCTGTCAGAACCGCTGCCCACAGACCAGAACACCGTGGACAAAGACACCCTGGATTCCACCAGAGGAATGTCCGTACTGGGGCCGAGAGAAGTGGCCATCAGCGATGCTCCAGACCCCGAGCTGTTCGCCACCGACCGCGTCTTCGGATTCCCCGGTTCAGGTGCCGTTGTTGCCATCAAGTCCACCCCAAAGGGGCTCTTGGTCTTGGGAGAGAACAATGTGTACATGGTGCAGATTTACCCATACCAGCAAGAAAAGAGCGACCTGCATGAGCATAGCCTGATTGCAGAGGGTATAGGGTGCGTTTCCCAGCGGTCAGTCTGCCAAGGGCGCGGTATCACCGCATGGCTCTCGTATGACGGCATCTACATGTTCGATGGCAGAGCCGTCACAAAGATAAGCGATGATATCGCAGACCTGTGGTCATCAGGAAGGTGGGAAGACGCCCCGATGACCGACCTGGGGCAGGCCATGTCCAACCTGGGCTACCCCTTTGTCATCCACAAAAGCCGCATGGACAGAGCATGTGGGGTGTTTGACCCATCCAGCAATACGTTCATCTGGTCATTGCCGCTGGCTGGCCACGAGAACAACGCGCATCTTGTGGTGGTCTACTACCCGACTACGGGTTCATGGTCTATGAATATCGCCATCCCCACCGGGGCAACGCATAGCTCGTTTCGACCCACAAACTTCGCAGTGGTGCATGACCGTGGGCGCCAGAGAGTGATCTTCAGCGACTACAGCACGGGGCTGTACGCATACAACGAGTCAGTGACAGACTACAACGCACCGGGCGATACCCAGGTTGACATCCTTTGGGCCTACCAGAGCCCGGTGCATGACCTTGGAGCAGGAGTGGTGGCATCCCCCAAAGCCCTGCAAATTCGCCAAAGAGCCACGGGGTCAGCAGATGGCGGGAGCTGGTACATCGAATCAGAGCGCAACTTTGACATGCCAGACGGAGAGCTTGGCAGTAACGGGTCTCTCCATACTTCGCCTCAAACATCCCCGCCGACAAGCGCAACCACGGTCTCCCACTACTGGGACCAGGGCAACTGGAATGCGGCCAAATGGCACCGAGGAGACATATGGAGAGCCAGATACCCTGTTGGACCTGTCAACGGGAATAGCTTCCGAGTGGGTCTCTCCGGGGAGCAAGGGACGCACCGCCAGGAGATAATGGATTACGCTATCGAGCTAGACCAAAAACGAGATGTCACATGAGACGTAGGCAGTCGGTATTTATGCGCGGCAACCGCCGCCACCCTGCCATCGATGACGCCGCCCGGTTGTCACACCTCATGCAAATCCGCTCTGGAGACTCGCTCAAAGGACTCATCAGCAGCAGCAAGGCCGGGATGCCCGCAAACGTGGCGGGAGATGTCTTCACCGTTGCCAACACAATCGACGTGCGGAATACATGCTCTGTCACCGGGGTTGGGTATAGCAGCGAACTGCGCCTCGTTGACTCTGGCCCGGTGCTGAACATCACGGCAAATGATGTCGTCATCGAGAACATCAGGTTTGTCTACCAGGGCGGCTTGACATCGACCACTCTGGTAACTCGGCCCGAACGATGCTCTGGTAGCAGCTACACACCGACAGACCTGACCCCAACGACAACCTACTCCGCAGTCGTTATTTCCGGGGACAACGTAACCATACGGAATTGCTGGTTTGATGGCTTCGACAACGCTATCTACAGCACTGGAGACAACACCTCCATCAAAGGCTGCTACTTCAAAGGACAATCAACAACCACAAAATCTGCTATATATTTGACAGGAAGCTATGCCAACGTCTGGCAGTGCTACGTAGAAGCGACCGCCTACGGGGTCTACTTGACAGGGAGCTATGCGTCCATCTCGGACAACAACCTGCAAGGGACTGAAAGCGGAGCCTTTGTCACTGGAGACTACAACAGAATCCACGGCAACTACTGCATTGGAGCAGCTACCGGGTTTGCGATGGTGCTGACAGATGCAGCTCAAAGCAATGCGGTCACAGGCAACGTCGCCAGGGTGGGGACATACAAGTTCTCTTCACCCGCCACTACGAACAATCAGTACGGAGCGAACATAGGAACGGTGGACATCTGATGACTTTACCTACCCTTGCAGATTTCACATCCGGGGCTGCGACCAGCGCTGCTGCCGTGCAGTCCAACGATTCGCTTCTTGCGAATACATTCGGCGCTATTGACATCGCCAACAACATCAGCAACCCCAACGCACCGATGCTGATTGGGCCGATTCGAGCCCCGATAGTGACATCTACGCCTTCTACCGTTTTGTACAAATGGACAGCCCCTGCTGCTGTGGAGCTGTGGGAACTTCACGTATCTCCAGTGGCAGCGGTTGACGGGACCACAGGCGGGGCAACCCTGAGCGGCAGCGCATATGCGACCATCTCCGTTTACAATGCGGCAACTCTTGTTGCCTCTGTAGAACCGCAGTCTTTGACTACGTCATACACGGCATCTATGAGTGCCTCTGGAGACAGGACCGTATCAGATGGTGCCGTCATAACAGTGCAGATAAGCGGCGGCACGGGAACGCCCAAATACCACGCCAACATCTCAATCCTCGCATACACCAAACACAGGAGCTGATAGGTGGCAAAGCCGATCATCAAAACGATCTCCGCGAACTCCTTTCTCGACGGCTCTGTTGTCTATGAGAACGACGCAAGGATTGGTGGAGAGATAGATGGCAATGTCGAAATCGCAGACCTAAGCGAACCGAGGTCCACATACAACATCACCGTTGGGCCGCTTTACTATGGGCCGGATTCGATAGCCGTCCCTGCCTCGACACCAACATGGGAGACGCCGGATGTGTCTGTTCTGGTGTTTCAAGCCCCGAGAGATATGGTGCTTGTCGGGATATCGGCACATATATCCAACGAGATAAACGTCAGCACCGCCGACACCATTTTTATTGGGGTGTACAAGGCCAGCGCTGCGGATGGGATATCCGGCGCGTACAGAAGTCTCAGCGCGACCAACTGGGTTCATGTGCTGAACACATCTGTGTTTATAGACGGAAGCGGAACGAACGATCTGTATGCGGATAGCATGAGCGGGGCAACGCTAGACATCGCCGCTGGGGAATTTGTCAGGGTGATCTTGACATCCGGTGGAGATGACGCGCAAGCCCAAGCAGAACTCAGCATTACACTCACCGTGACAGAGGACCATGCAGAATAAACTCCCCATAGGGCAGACGGCAGAAGCAGACCAAGTCGATGGCGCTGCCGGAAACGACAAGCTGAACAGAAACTCGCTTGCTGCTATTGGCAACGAGAACAAGCGGCCCAGGTATTCGATATTCGCGATGGCGGTCAACGGCCCAAACTTCTACTCCCCTGCCGGGGTATGGGACTTGGTGTCTGGAGCGGCTGGGATACACACACTCACAAGCGTCAACTCTGAGCCATTCGATTTCTCCGACTACGCTTCGGCAAGCTTCACGGTAAAGCTTGGGGGGTCAACAGAAACAATAACCTTTGTGACAGACGACTTTGCGGACCCCGAGAACGCCACAGTTGATGAGCTGGTAACAAAGATAAACACGCTCAGTCTTGCCGTGACAGCCAGCGCGGCCACGGGAGTGGATGCCGGAAAGATAACCATCGCCGCTAACGACGGGTCCACCGCTGTATCAACCATCAATGACACGTCGAACTCAATACTCGGATTCCCCCTCGCTCTCGAACCCACAGAGCCAAACCGGACTGCCCCTGGCGGCAGCGGCAGCAGCTTTGCCAATGGCGCGGGGAACTCCATACACGTCGAATACGAGGCTAGAGAACCCATTGTCTTCATTGGAGGCCAGGTCTTCATCGGTGAGATAACTCCACAGTCAACAGGCAGTGCGCTAACGGGGTCTACCACAGTCCACATTGAGAAGGTGGACGCATCGGATTCCACGAAGGTATTATCCCTGGACACACACACTCACGCCCATGGCCCTATCAAATATGGCCCGAAGTTTGACAACAAGAACATCCTGTTTTCTGTCCCCGGTTCGCGCTCTCTGTTCTCCAATGGGGAGAGGTTCCGGTTTCGAGTTGTGCCCGATGCGTCCAACTACAACGCAACGACTCATGGACTAAGGGGCGTATCAGCAGTATTATGGTTCAAGGCTCTGCACCGATAGGGAGAAATCATGGCAGACGGAAATCAGCCCGCAACTCAAAAAAGCAACGCAGCACCTCCGCAAATGGATGTCACAGCGGCCCCCCGGTTTGTGCGTCAAGCGCCGAACGCAGCCCCGTACTACTTCGGTGGAGTGGCTGGAGGCCCAGCAGCGGCACCGGGCGGCGGGCAGGTTCAGCCATCATTTGGCGGTGCCCCAGGGCAGTCTCCCTTCGCCCCAGGAGCCCCGCAAATGACCCAGGGCGGCTTTGCCCCTCCTACCGCTGCCATGTCAACACAGCAGCTTACCCAGGCCTACAACCCGTTTGGGCAGCAGCAGCAAATGACGATGGGTCAGGCTCCTGCGCTGCCAGCGGCGAATATTGCAGGGATGGTTGGCGAGTACACCCCAGAGATGGAAGCCGAGTGGGCGAGAAAAAGCGCCATTGAATACCCCGCGATGACAACCTTGGACCTGGGCGGCGTACAGGACGACGTGACCGTGCCGCCGCCAGAGGGGGCAGACTACACAGACCCGGAGGGGACGGATGGGTACACCTTGCACCAGACTGCCGTTGGCGTAAGCCCTGACGGGGAAGTCGAGTTTGGCGACATTTACGTTGGGCCTGACGGTAATTCGTATGATATCAACGAAGACGGGCAGTATATCCGCACACAGTTAGCTCCCGGCGAGCTGATGGATCAATCGATAGTCGATGACTACACCTATGGCAAGTTCATGGAGGGTCGAGGCATTGACGTTGGTGATAAGTTTGAACTGAGTGAATTCACCGAGCCTGACTATGAGCGATTCGAGCGCCAATATGATGCTGCCCAGGCTGACTACCAAGCGCAAATCGGTGCGGCATCGAGGGCGTTTCAAGAACACGCCGCGAGAACAGGCATTGCTTCAAGCCCCACCGCCATGGCTGGTTACCAAGGTCAGCTAACAAACGAGTTCGCAAAGGCTGGCAAGGAGCTAGACGATTGGCTTGAGGACAAGAAATACGAGGAGTACGTCCGCGCTTCTGACCGGCTAGAGCAGGAGACCGACGGCTACAAGGACCGGATGAACCAGATTGTAGACAACTGGATCACTACAAGCGTAGGAACAGGCGGGCCTGACATGGGGTTTGCCCCCGCATTCATTGACTACATACACCTACATGCTGCTCGATGGGTTGGCATGGGTATGCACGAGGACCAAATCAGAAACATGCTCCCGATGATGAAGGACATGTGGGTCGAAGAGACAGGTCGAGATCCCTGGGAGGACATGAGCAATCAGGTTGTTGGCACCATGAGCGAGTACATGGAAGGCAGCGAGCAAACCATGTACTCATCTGGTTACGGCACCGGGACGCACTCAGACGCCACCAAGGGCGAGAAGAAAGACAAATGGGAGGATACCGATGGAGACGGTCACGTAGACACTTTGGTCAAATGGGACGACCAGTAAGAAGCCGCAGCATCCGAGGTAATCATGGCATACAGAAGACGAGAACTGCCCGCCCCAGCGCCCATCCGGTACAACCCTAGACCGAGACAGCGCAGCAACTGGAAAGAAGACCTTGCCCTGTCCGCTGCCCAGACCCTGCTCAAGGGCGGTCTTGGGTTTGGCGAGATGGCGTATCGCGGCCATCTTGAGGAAGAGGCTGCGAAGACGATGCACGAGCGGGAGATGGCTGAAGCCGAGGCCAGAGAGCGACGGTTGCGGGAGAGGACACCGGGCACATGGGAGTGGGAGCAGTTGCAGCTAAGGCGTTTTGGTGGTCCCGAAGATGCCGCCAAGGCGCAGGCAGAAGAGCAGGCGAAGCTCGACGAGCAATTTGCAACGGATCAAACGAGGTTCAGCGCAAAGCAAGCGGAGTACGAACAGAGCGAAGAAGAGCGAGCCAAGGCCAGGAAAGCATACGGGGACTACCTTACAAGGGGCATAAGCGTTGACCTTCCGGCTGTAGATATAGATCTTGGTGACGTAGACGTGACGGCTCGCGGGCATGACCCATTCCCGCATTCTGGGGCCGGGGAAGATGTGGTGCCGACGACGGTCAGGGCTCCCTCGTACACTACCGAGCGAAAAGGCTCGGAAGGAGAGCAAGCAGCAAGAAGGCTGACGAGTCAAGTCCAGGGGTTTTTCCCTGGGCAGGGTTTGGCGGCGGGGGAAGGGCTAGATCCCGCGTTGCGACCAAGGGCAGCAGTGCCCTCACTAACAACCCGCAAAAAGAGCCCAGCCGCCCCCGCAGAGCCAATTGCGAGATCCGCTGGCAAGGTCGGCATTGGTGGAGTAAAGACAGCAAAAGCGCCAGCCGCCGCGCCGACAATCCCAGAAGCCCTTGATAAGCCCGTGGATCCCGTCAGGGAAATTGCGGAACTCAGGGAGACCCGAGGGCAAAGGAAAGTGAGAGAGCAGCGGGAGTTGGCAGACCTTCAGGCAAGAAGCGCCAAGGCGACGGAGCTAGCAAAGGTACAGATTGAGGAGGAGGCGGCACGGGTCGGTGCGGATAAAGACCTCCTGGGAAACCTGACTTCCACCAACACCGCTTTGGTCTCTTCGTTTGGCCGAAGCAAAAGAGGGCGGCTCAATGAAAAGAAGGCGGCAGACACACTTGCTCGCGCAAAAAACCTGCTCCGCAAGTGGGGTGACAGAGGCGCTGGGCAGAGTTCTCAGTACGATGCACTCAAGACAAATGTAGACCACTACGAAAGCTTTTTAGCCCTATACATTAAGCAAAGGAAGCAATCCCGAAAGCATACGCCGAACACAATCTTTGCATTGCCCATCGGAACTCAGATCAACGGGAAGACCCACTTCACCAAGAGGGAGTTGGACGCAATAAGGAAAGACAATGCCGACCTGATCAAAGCCCAAGGGGATGCCTTCGGAAAAGGAGGAACGGCAACAAAAGACCTGACGAACAACCTGTGGTGGATTACCACCCATGCGGTATCCGTCCCAAACGCAGAATCTCCGCAACCAAATGTAACCCCTCCAGGCAGTGGTGATGTGATCTCTAAGGGGCGAATGATAGGCGGCGGCAAAGGCAGCGGTCCAGCGGCAACCCAAGAGAAACTCAACCAACTCGCCAGTAAAGCAGAAGGAAAAACCCGAGACAGGCTTAATCAGTTGCGTGACGACAACCTACAATTACTCAACCGGGCTCGAACTGGAGAAGTCCCGCTGATTGACCCAGACACTGGCGCTTGGACAGAGATAGGGAAGAGAAGCGAGGAGTACAAACTCCACAAGGTGTACAAAAAAGAAACAGACCAATTCGAGAAAAGACTTCGCCCCACGGCCACTCCAACCCCGCGCCCCACGGCCACCGGGGCTGGGGCGGCTGCTATCAGACCGGAGGTCCAGGCATCGTTGGACAAGATAATTTCGGGGCTTAATCGCGGCAACAACCCCAAGAAATGGGAAAAAGACGCAAGAAATCTGATCTTATTGTCTAAGACATCGCCGGTTCCCGGCGAGCACGAAGCGATTCTCAATCTACTAGAGGGAAAGATGGGTGCGAAGAAAGAAGCGCCTGCTCCCGCAAGGGCCGCCGACCCGGTCTGGTCGGATATCAGAAGGGAAGAGAAGGCCGGACAGTCTTCCGACGACGCCGATGCGGCGGCAAAGATAGTAAACCGAATGATAGGTGAGTCAAAGAACATGGCGGGCAACGAGAGGCAGTCAAAGCTGTTGGATGCCAGAGACGTACTGGAAGCATTTAAGGCTAAGGCGGGCAGGGCTGGAGAAGATACGTACAGGAGGCTCCATGCACAGTTGAGGCTGCATATGGGGACTACCTTACAGGGTCAGGAAGGTGAACCCACGCCCCGGAAGGCAAAGCGGTCTCCGAGACCTTCCCCCCGACGTAGGAGTGGATCAACCAGATGGCCGAGCACTGATTTCCTCCCGAGCTTCGGATGGGTCATGGAGGAGGATTAAATTATGGCCGTTCCCACAAGACCCTCAATGGTAGACGAAGAAGAGGATGTCTTATCCCACCTTAGCTTTGGAGATGCGCCTCCGTCAGAACAGGCATATGTCAGGGAGGCAACTGGCGAAAGGCCCCAGCCTCAAGCGATGCCACAAGGACCGGCACGAGCAGATATAGACCCAGAAGAAGAGGATGTCTTATCCCACCTTAGCTTTGGAGACCCCGCCACCCCCGCACCCATTGCAGCAGAGCAGCCCGAATACGAACCCACCCCAGAGCCAATCGCCCCCGAACTTGCCCCAGCGATTGTGGAACCGGAAGAAGACACCCCTTGGTACGAAGACATGTACCACTTCTTCACGGGCGGCACTGGCACCGACAAGACCGTCAAGCACACCAGAACAACCGAAGCCATCCCCATCACCACGGGAGACAGGGACATGGCTGTTTTGTACGCAGAGAAGCTTGGGGAGGCATACACAGCCGACACCCCCGGAACCATGGCTGCGGGAGCCTCGTATGCTGGTGGGGCGATATCGGAGTTCTTTGGGGCTGCAAGGGAGCAAGGCCAGGTTGCAATCCGAGACCCATACCGAACACCCATCGACCCCGGTGAGGAGTTCATGTCATGGGAGGGCGACCTGCGACAAAGACGCGGGCAGATGCCGATGACCCCGGAACGGGTGTTATCTGCGATTGAAACGCTAGAGAACAAGATTGACCTTGAAGCTGGGTATGCCGCGAACAAGCAGGGGTTTTGGCACACCATTGCCCACCCGATGGCCAAAGAAGATCGACTCATGTCAGAGAGGCGAATCGGCCAGTTCCAGGCACTCATCGATGTTCTGGAGACATCTCGATACCGCCCCGAGAACACCGTGCCAAACAATGAACCCATGGCCTTGCAGATGGCTTTTTCTGTGGGAGCAGAAGAGGGCACGGGCAAGAGAGTGGGACTGTTCCAAGATGATGTCGGGCAGCTAAGGGCAACCGTCACAGACTACAGAGACCCGCTGGTTGGTAAAAGTACGCTGGAACAAGCGGCAATGCTGGGGATCGACGATGTGCTTGAAAACACCTACAAGGGCGCAGCTCAGACGCTAGCAGCATTCCCTGTGCTCGCGAAGATGGCCATGGTCGATGCGCCTGTCTGGATATACGACAATCTTGAAAAGGACACCTGGGCCAGGTGGGAAATCGAAAACGCTGGAGATGACCTTTCTGCGGACAAGAACATTGAGATAATGCAGAACATCATGCGAGGGATGGGCGTAGAACCGGGGTCGCATGAGGAAATGAAAGCGTGGGGGAAGATAGACGATCAGGGCCTAGAGTCTTATTTCAGGCTAGAGGGCATGGGTATGGGTCAGCTCGCCGGATACATCGAGGCCCGCGACAAGCTGGACACCGTCCAAAGCAAGTACCTCAGAGCCCTGGACGAGGGCACCACATGGGACGCCCCGGTCAAGGGAGCCAAGGCGGCATGGGAATCCATCTCTTCAGAGGTTGATGATTACGGGGTTGGTGGATACTTCTTGCAGCACCCCATCGACCTCCTTGGCCTTATCTCTGTCACCGGGACCGTGGCTCGTCTGCCAGCCCGCCTTTTAGCCAAGACAGCCCCTGTTGCCAAAACGATTAGCGGCACAGCGGCGACGGCAGCGGCATCGCCAAACCTTGCAAAGCGCGTGACATCTGCGCTGGGGCCAGAGGCTAGAGCCCTGCTTCCAGAGGGCGAGCAGCTTGTTGGCGGCAGAGCGTTCGATGTCTTGAAAAAGGGCCTCACAGAAGCTGACGGCAAGTTCGCCATGTCTGCGGCACAAGAGGCCGAGGCCATGAGTTCTCTGAGAGCCGCCCATGTGATGAGAAAGACCGGGACGATGCTTGAGAACTTTGACCCCATCACGTTTGCGCTACACGCCCCTGGGATGGCAGCTAGAAGCGACTTTGTACACAGGCAATTCCCAGAAGTCAGACACTGGTTCTCCAAGGAAGGCCCCCGCAACCAACCCATCAAATGGGGAGATGAGCAGACAACCCTTGACGCGGTTATCACTGCAAACAAGACCGAGTTCGACCGATTCTTGACAGAGATACGGGAAACCGCACAAGACATGCCGTCTGACGAGCAGGTGCTAGAAGCCATCCACAAGACGCTAAACGTAGCCGCGCAGAAAGACGGGGTAACGCCCCAGTACATGTTTGTCCAGCGCAACCCATCGAATCAGGCAGGTCCGATGCCCGTCAGCCTAGATGAAGCCCACCAGCGGTCATGGGCAGATGCGAACCTGAAGATCGACCCCGAGGCCCAAGCGTTTGGGGCTATCAGAAACCACGCCAACGACCGCATCGGGAGAGTCACAGAGCAGCTAGATGCAACTGGCAAGCTGGACCTTGACTCTCGATGGACGCAGGTTGTGGATGGCAAAAGCTCCCACGCCGTCTGGAAGTACCTACAGCACAGGTTCGATGGCCATCCGGCGTTCTTAGAGCAGCTTGGCGAGAGGGCAGATGAACTTCTTGACCTGAAGAAGGCACTGGCAGATGAGACTGCAAAGAAGCCAAAAGAAAGGACAAAAGGGGCAATCCCTAAGCTGAAAAAGTCAATCGCCAAGCATGACAAAGCCCTCCGCAAATGGGGCGAGTCCACTCTGAAAAAGCTGGAAGACCCCGATGCGACCATTCTGTCTGGGCTCGCAGACCACATGAATACGTTTGGAAAGCAAGCAGACCAGATAGGCAACACCAATGGCCTCCCGTCTTTGGCGTCGATGGCCCATCACTTGGCCCAGGGGAAGGCGCTCAACTGGGTTCCAGCCCACCACATCGCCTTGGCCAAAACCATCAAGTCTCTTCGGCACATGCAGCAGACAGAACCCGAGGCGTTCGCCAAGGTCCGCATCAACCATGGGGAGCACCGATTTACTGGTGAGCAAATGCTTCGGAGATTTGACAACTTCGACGCCGCGAACAACTACCTTGACATGCTTGACCAAGAATTCAACGTGTCCGCTCTTGACAATATGGACGTAGTGTACTCGGAGCGTCTTCCTCTTGGGTTGGACAAGATCGACATCGGTCAGATGAACGACACCGCTCGACATTCGATGGCAGCTCGAAAGCTATTGCTGCACGGAGGGATGGAGTCTGTAAGAGTCGGCAACCTGGCAGAGTCTACATTCTGGAGAAACGTAGAAGGTTACACTCCCCACTTCTACCAGCAGTACATGGATGAATTCACAAAGGCTGGCATCGAGAACCCGGACCAGCTAGCCGAGTCGCTATCATTCATGGTGCAGAATGGCTACAACGGGAGCCACTACCAGCGGGCATTCACGAAAGCCATGTACAACGTGGCAGAGCGCGAGATGATGGGGCTTGTGACCAACCCAAAGGTGTATCTTGCCAAGGGGCTGCACACCATAGCCAACGACATCCAGTTCAAGAAGTTCGCACAAGGGCTGAAGGGAGCGGTGTCAGAAGATGGCATTCCGCTGCTGATAGACCCCAAGACCACGCCCGAATCGCAAATCCCCAAGCACTACATTCAGGCCGGGAGAAACAAGCGGCTCAAGACGTTCCGGGGCGTAAAGAAGCCATACTCTGAGCGGTGGCTAGACCTAGAGGGAATGTACATGGACCCCGAGGTTCACCACTACCTGAAGGCAACCCGCAGACTTGACGACAACGGGATGTTTGCATGGTTCAACAGGGAGATAATGAACCGCTGGAAATTCGGAAAAACTATCCTCAATCCTCCTGGCCAGGTCAGAAATGTGTTCTCAAATAACATCATGGCAACGATGGCAGGACTCAACCCGTTCTTACACCGCAGCGCCAAAAGCACATGGAAAGGTACGCTTGATGAGTACGTAAAAAGAGATATGACCAAGGGTTCCGTTATCGACAAAGCAATGGAGGGTGGCCTGTTTGGCACCGACTTTGTTTCTGCCGAACTGCGCGGTGACCTGCGGGAGATATGGGAGGCTGGCCGGATTGATGTTACAAAACTGCCAGAACCCACCAACATGCCAGAGCTTGGCGTTACCATCATGGAGCAGTACAGCCACCGCATCCAGAACGGACTGAGAAAGGTCTTTGACAAAGCGAAGGATGGGTACAGGGCCGGGGCTGACCGGGCTGCATGGAGTTACACCGCTGGGGACGAACTGTTTAAACTGTGGAGATTTAAGCAGGTATTGCACCTCCAGAAAGAGTTCAGAAACACCGGGAAAATCACGCGAGAAATGCGTCGAGTTCTGGGCGATGACAACAAGTTTTTGATGGAAGTCTTGGACCAGGCTGATGGTGCCGGGGCATACCGGGCGGCTGCGAAAGAGGCTCACAGGTGGTTTTTCGATTACACCGATGTCCCTGGGTGGGTCGAGTTTACACGCAAAAGCGCAATGCCATTCTTCACTTACAGCTACAAGGCAGTCCCACGGGTGGCCAAGTGGCTAAACGACAACCCTGCACAGTCTTTTATGTGGAGACAGACATTCGACTACATGAACTTTACCAACGAGTTTATGTATGGAGAACAGGACTTTGAGAGCATCTACGAAACCCAGGAGGCCAGAGCGCAACTTCCAGGGTGGTCTCAGGCGACGGCAGTGGCTCAACCGACCGGGAAGGCTAGAGATTTTGACGTAGAAAAACAGAGGTACACCAAAAGGGGCATACGCCGAAGCATCAAAAAAGGCGTGGAAATGGCCCCGTACTGGGACGTTCAATACTGGACGCAACTCGGTGGACTGTACAACGCCCCCGAACCAGAGCGGGGAATCGGTGCGTTGCAGAGGGTTGCCAACGCCACCATACAGCACCCCCTGTGGACCTCGGTATGGTCTCTGGCCAATCGCCCCGAATGGGACAAATATGGAACCCAGGGTGGCCGCATATGGAAAGACGAGGACAGCAGCTTTATTGCCTTGAATAAGTGGGGCAAGCAGATGTGGAGAACATGGACTCCCCCCTATATGCCGGGACTGCCCTCAGACGGGCGCGATGAGCATGGCCGCAAGATTGACTACCAAAAGGTGGGTGCGGGATTGATCGCTGGAGGTGGCTCCTGGCAGAAGCTGATGGCCAAACTGAACAACACCCCCGACTATCGCGTCGAACGAGGAATCAGCAAGCTGCGGCAGTGGGACGAACTGGCTGGAGAAATGCTGGCATATCGGCTAGACTGGAGAGAAACAGACCCAAACAAGTTACGCAGAGACCTGCGAGACATCAAAAAGTCTATCCGAAGAGACCGGGATACCGCACTGAGGGGCATCGAACGCGGAGATAGGGAAGCGAGAAAAGAAATCATCCGCGAGTACGATGAGAAATTTGAGATGATCGAAAACGTACACAAGCAGCAACATCGGCACATAAGCGCGAAAGCCCTTCGGTTTACCCGTGCCGTCAAGAAGGCATCTGACTAATGGAAAACGGACTATGGGTACACAAAATCCAGCCCTCTGGCGGGCCGGTCCGCATCGTTGAAAAGGCCAAGGCCCTGGGGGCAAGGCACATAATTGTCAAGAGTCGAGACGGGCTCAGTCAATACAAACATAACCAGAGTTACCATCTGCAACCGTTCAGCATGATGTCCCGCATGACAGGGATTGACTTCTGGCTGTGGGCATGGGTCAGGCCAATCTCCGCTGGCAAGGGCATCTCCTATGTGGAGGACCAGGCCAAGCTGCTCGCCCAAGATGCCCGGTTGTGCAATGCAAGTGCCGTTGTGGTCAATCTGGAGTCCCCCTGGTCATGGGGAAAGCTTGGCGGCGGGTTTGTGCTAGGCGAAGACCAGATGAGAAGACGAGCGTACAAGTACATGACCACCCTGAGAGACGCCCTGCCGAATGACTGCAAGATTGGCGTCAGCTCCTTCCGATATCCCTCGTGGCACAAGCTGCCATGGGAAGAGATGCTGCAAACCACCGAAGTCATCGGGATGCCCCAACTGTACTTCCAGAGAAAGGGATACGCCGAACAGGCCAAGAAGTCCCGACTGCAATGGAGCAAGTTTGGAGTCAAAGACATCCGCATCTCTGGACCGGGATATGTATGGAAAAAGGGCATGATAGACCCTGTGGCTTTCTATGAAGAGGCCAAAGGGTATTGTTCAGGGGTTGATTGGTGGAAGTCAGATGGGATGGATAACGAGGCCGTAGGGGCGCTACAGGGGTTGTGACTGCCTAGAATGCCGCTGGGTTAGCGGCTATTCGGAACCAAAGTAGGTTTTGGGCTGCCGGATAACGTACTTGCCGTAGTTGACCCGATCCCTTCCGGCTGCGGGGTTGGCCCACCTTTCGAGTTCGGTGTCAAACCTCCCACGCTTTCTTATGTACTCATCGGCCCTTGTGAGCGAGTCGTAGTCCCACTTTGGTTGAATAAGGCCCCTTGTCTCCAGGTTTTTCAGAGTATCATCGATCTGATCTCTGCTAAATCTTTTGCCAGTGTTTTTGTTTATGATTGCCTCTAGCACCCTAGAATCCAAGCTGCGAGGCCGGCCATCTTTCCAGTACGGGGTCATCATAATATCCAGAATGTCTTGCTCCAGGTTGGTCCCGGTCAGTTTCCCTGGATATTCACTTGGATGGCTCCACAACCAGGGATCTGGCTGGGTTGCCGTTGGTGGCTGCGGGGCTCTCGCGGGGGCCGCCTTCGCAGCGCTCTCGGAGGCTCCGCGACGGGCGGCTTCGGTCATCGTCGTAGGAGGGGTTCTGGGTCGGACGCCTGGGCCGGTCGATTTAATTCTGGTGCCAGGGGCGGGACGTGGGAGGGGTCGCGCCGCTTCCGCCGGGTGGTATGCCCCAGGTCTAAACCCTGTCTCCAATTCAGGAAACCGGGCTCGTCCCATAGTGGCTTCGTGGCGGGCGGTAGCCATTGGATGGCCCAACCGAGGAAGGCTGCGCCGGGTTTGCTCTAGGCTCTGTTCTGCGAGATTTTTGCCCGCAGTGGCAGCTCCACGGCCAGCCGCTCTAGCGAGTAGCGCTCCTCCCCCGGTCGCCGCATCAATAGCAAGGTCACCGATAAAACTTGGCCCCACGCCGCCGCCGGGGTCTAGCGGTTGCCATGCGGGGACGGCTTCGGGGGATTCTCTGGTGAAGTACTGCTCCTCAGTCCCGACAGGGTAGTAGGTGGGCGCAGGACCCTGCCTGCTCGCTGTCGGGTGCCTGTCTGAGGGGCCCGTGGGATACTCATCTTCCCACATGACTTGTCGAGCGGCCTCTGCTGCTTGGCGTTGGGCGGCCTCATGCTCTGCCCTACGCTGTGCGTCGTATTTACGGGCCTGTTCTAGGTGCGGTAATGGCATCACTTCACCTTCTTGGCAGATTTCTTCTTAGCAGGAGCCTTCGGTTCCACTCGGGTAAACTTGGGCTTGGCGGCGGGCTTGTTGACCATCTCCGCGAGCTGGAGCAGCGCGTTACGGACGCGGGGGTCTGCGATTCTGCTAATGTTATCCATGTCTACCATGATGTCTCCTATTAGAATCGCTTCTTGTAAAAACTTGGGACCCTTCGCGAGAGTCGCTTCATCATCCGCCGCCCCTCAGACGACGTACCGCCGAAGCGGGGTGACATTCGCTCCTGCCGACCAGGCATCCTGCGTGACATATCTGGGTACTCGCTGGCCCACCCCGATTGGGAATAGAGGCTTTTGTCCTTGAATCCTGGCAACAGCGAGTACAAGGGTTCGCCGCTTTGCAGCATTGCGCTGCTCATGCCTCCTGGGGATAGTCCTGCCTCCATCATTGCGCTGGTCAGGTAAGTCCCAGCGGTGCCAGACTCAGGCTCATCATAGAGGTGGCGGTATCCACGGGGGTCATCTTCCTCCCATGTCTCTTGAGTGTGGGCAAGCGGATGGTCCCCGTGGTCCCAAACGTCTCTGTAGCCTTGCAGTGCTTTGCCGCCCCTAACGAGCCTAAGCCGCGCTTTCACGGGCTCGGGGAGTGATGCGAACCTTTGGTTCAAAATGGCGGCGACTCTCTTCCACTCCCGAGTGTCTGGGCGATCTTCCTCGCGTGGGGCTCGCTCCACTCTTCTCGATGGCATCGCTTCCGCGCCACGCTGCGGAGGAAGGGGGAACTGGCGCACTTGGGTTTGGTGCTTCTCCCCGGTGTATGGGCTCTCAACGGACTCCGTCGCGGTGCTGCCCTGCCGGGTCTGCGCTCTCTCCCTATACCGGGCATCCTCCAAGCGAGCCACTTCGGCAGGGCTTGCTTGGTAATACCGACTCCCTGTCGTTTTCAGTAATTCCTCTGCGGCCCTTCGTTTGGCGTCCTCTAGGGGGAACATGTCTGGCATGATGTCTCCTATGCGTTGTGCTCTGCCACGATGGATTCCAGGGCCGTATAGATGGTGTCATGCTCTGCTTCGGTAGCCGGGTCACCGTCGTCATTGAGGTCAGAGAAAGCCATGTCGAGAGTCCACCCGCCCATCGCTATGGATGCTGAGTTGGAATCGGGACGGGAGATGGTGGCGGTTTGTCCAGCCCCACGTTTCGCGAGGGCTGTGCGGAGTCCTGCTTTGATCGATGCTTGCTTGTTCATTAACTCACCGTGAATTCGAGTGTGACTTGAAAATATGACGTGGCCGCTGTGGCTCCACCAACAGGCTGCATACCGATGACAATGACATCATTGGCGCTGACAGAGTTGCCACTGCTGATGGCCGTGTTGATGGTCTGCAATGCATAGTCAGTTAGCTGGGTGCTACCATCGTTGGTCAGTGCAGCGGTGCCGATAAGCGTCATGTCAATGTCGGTGGTGCTAGCGTTGTTGTTCACCGGGGTTGCCTTGAAGACATGGATGTTCACGGAGTGACAGTTACTGCTAGCGTTGATTCGCGAGGTGGCACAGATCTGCGTAAGAGTACATGCTCGTGGGGCTTGCCACTGAGGGCCAACTTCGTATCCAGAGAGCCAATCGCTATCCACTGCAACCGTTGACCCGTGAGTTGCACTCCAAGAACCCACGTACCATTGACCGGCATCCGTTGCCACGTCACCAGTGAAGTATGTGCTAGCGGTTGCGCTGAAGGCTCCAGCACGGAATCGGTTTGTGGTGGTCATGCGGTCTGTGCCGGTCGCTGCTGCCCATGATAGAGTCCCAGATCCATTGGTTTGCAGGTACTCGCCGCTATCTCCGTCATCGGCAGGTAGGGTTAGAGTGTACGCTGCGGCCAGAGCCGGGACAGTGATCGTCACAGCGTCTGTGCCATCGTCAGAGTCTTCAAAGATTTTCAGAACACCAGCAGAAGCCGCGCCACCCTTGATATGCACAGCAGGGTCGCCGCCGTCGAGAACCATCACCGTAGTGTTAGTCCCGCCATCGTTAACCTTGAAGTGAACATCATTGTTTGAGCCATGGGACCGTATGACCACGTCATTTCCAGCCTCGACTGAAAGTTCTAGCTCACTACCGTCTCCAACGCGAATTCCCGTGTTATTTCCGACGGTTAGGGCTTGCGAGTTGGTGCTGATGGTAGCGCTAGGCTCATCGATAGTTTTGTCATCGCCATCGCACACCATGATGATGTTAGCTGTTGTGAAGGTGCTACCCGCGACAACATCGCCGCTGCCACTGCTGACAATAGCAGTTCCGCTTGTTAGCTGAATGTCGTCGCCCGCGTCAGTGGTGAAATATAATTGATTTGGAGTTGCCGTCTTCGTCCATAACTGCCCATACGCGGCGGTGTCAGAGTCGGCGGCTGCTTGTTCCTTTAGCGTGATCGCGCCTTCAACCGTCAGCTTTGTCTTGGGTGTGCTGAGACCGATGCCAAGGTTGCCATTGACTTGTGTAGTAGTTGGGTCAAGAACTAATTTACCACCAGAAGCTTTTATAATTCCTGTACCAGTGTTGTCCTCAACGCCAATTTCCAAAAAGTTTCCAGCGTTGTAACTAAAGCGTCCCTGTGGGTTGCCATCAGCATTCAGAACATCAAGCGACCTGGCTGGGGTCGTTGTCCCAATGCCCACATCACCGCTGGTAACATTGATGCCTTGATTGAAGTGCCAAGCATCTGTGGAGTCCGTCCAGGCAATCGTCTTGTCGGTAGAGCCCTTCAGAGTCAGCCCGCCGCCGTCTGCGTTGGCATCGGTGGGGCTTGCGACCGCGTTGAGTTCGACGTTCTTGTCATCGACGGTCACGGTGGCCACGTCAACTGTGGTGGTGGTTCCGGCGATGGTCACACCGTCAGCATCCACTGTCAGCCGGTCATTGCCATCTGCGTCTTGGATGACGACCGAGGTGCCACTGTTGGGCTTGATTTTGTTGATGCGGGCCTCTTCTCCGGTGAGGAGCCCGTTGACTATGCTGCTACTCATTAGGCCACCTCCCACGTTGTGACCGCCAAGAGACGGCCCGACTCCACCTGCTCGACTGTAACGACAATATCTGAGGCACAGGGAGGCCAAAACAAATTCACCACATGCTGCTTCCCGCTACCAGCAGCGACATAGTAGACGTTCCCAGAATACGTACCCGCCAAAGACGTTCTTGCGACAAGCCGCTCGACGCCAGTGGCGTTGGCCGTGCCGAGCAGCGGCAAAGGCTCGTCATCGTATGCATCTGCATCTGAACTGTTGCTGCTTCTGCCGGGGATCCGCTGAGAAAGCGTTATCTTCAGTTCGTCATCATCGCTTGGCAGATTCCCGCGAACAGCAACTGCAAACTGCTTAGACCCCCTGGAAGGGTGCGTGAAGGTATGAGTGGTCAGCGATGTGTCCACTGTGTGTTTGATTACGTCAATGCCGGTACTCGCCATGGGAAACCTCCTGCTCTGGGAAAAATAGCACGTACAGACACTTGAGACAAACCAAGATTGGTGCATACTGACCCGATGAGATGTACCAAGTGTAATTCACCGACCACAGTCATCGACAGTCGGACCAGCGAGAGCGCTGAAAACAACAAGACGCAGTACGCCCACCTGACAATGGCACAAGCGGTATGGCACGGGGACGCCTTCCGGTCCAGACGCCGCCGATGTAAAAAGTGCAACGTCGAGTTTGACACCATCGAAGTGCCCATCGGCCAAATAAAAGCATAAACATTTCAATAAAACCGGCGCATGTTGTACCTTTTTCCCAACAGGGAGGGACTATGCGTAATGAAGAAAGGCTCGCGGAAATCATACGACTTCGCAAGCAAGGGATGAATAACACCCAGATTGGCCGAGCCCTGGGCATCCACAGAAGCACCGTCATCCGCACAATCAACCGAGCAAATGTCAAGCTGCCGCCACCGCAATCACCGACAAACAGCATCGCCATCGAAGAAGACGACGACGAGCTGCACCTCAATGCAAAGGGACGGGTGCAATCCTTAGAAGACTTGCTCGAACAAGCCAACGTAGACACCACCGAGTGGAGAGTGACCAAGTGGGTAGCCAATAAATGGGAGTCCCTTGGCAAAGAAGGCACCACCGTGCCGCTATGGCAGGTCAAAGCCTGGTTGCAGAGATTGCCAGATTGGGCCAAGAAGACCCTGGAGCCGATCAAACACCTGCCCAGAAAGCCATCGAGAGCGTCAGAACATGGCCTCAAACGGGCTCTGATTGTCCCTGACAGCCAGAATGGGTACAAAATAGACAGGCGCACACAAGAGCATACACCGCTTCACGATAGGAAAGCATGGGACCTGGCAGTGCAGGTGGCCCAGCGCATTCAGCCCGATGAAATTATCTGCCTGGGAGATATGCTCGATTTAGCCCCCTTCGGCTCGTACACAACCGCCCCGGACCTGCATTTTACTACCACCCCTACACTGCTCGAACTGCACTGGTGGTTGGCACAACTCAGACTCGCAGCCCCCAGCGCTAAAATCACCTACCTGGAGGGGAACCACGAACTCAGACTGACCCGGCAAGTCACAGACCATGTAAAGGAAGCCGCTGACCTCAGACCGGTAGACGACATCGATGGACCCGCTGCCCTGAGTGTGCCCAGATTGCTGGCGCTAGACACCCTGGATATCGACTATGTCCCCGGTTACCCCGGAGGTGAGTACTGGTTGTGGAATAAGGTGAGAGCATATCACGGCCATATCGCAAGAAAAGGAGGGGGAGCCTCGACGGCAGCGGTGATTCGAGATGCAAGCAACCATACGCTGTTTGGACACATCCACAGAACCGAAATGTGCGCCAAAACACAGACCCATGCCACCGGGAGAAATGTTATCTACTCGATGACACCGGGCACCATCGCTCGAATTGACGGAGTCGTCCCAGGAGCGACCAAACGTAGTGATTGGCAACAAGGCCTGGGAATCGTATACATGTCCCCTCGAGAGCAGATACATATGAGACTGCTCACAATCAATGAAGGCATGTGCGTCCTAGACGGAGCCATGCTGCACGGGGAGGATAGAGTCGATGAAATTCGCAAAGCTACTGGTTATAGTTGGTTTTAGTTATGGGTGCATCTCCATGTTGGAAGAAGAGGATGTGCCCCCACCGCCACCCACTCCGCAAATAGAAGATACCGCTGAACCGAAGAAGAAACCCAAACCACTGCCAGGAAAAGTCCGAATGTTGTGTGAGCACGGATGCCCAGCAACCATGCCGTTTATCAACATCATGCCAGTGCTTTACATCGACGTTGCCCCAGATGCAGATACCACCGATACCGAAGACGTAGCACAGCCAGATGTCCCAGATATCACCTCTCCACAGACCTGCGGGGACATATATGAATTCTCCACATGTTGTGGTAATGATGTATGTGAATCTAGTGAGTCAGCTTTTTTCTGTCCGGGGGATTGTTCTTAGGAGACACATGAAATTGGGGAGCTTGTTTTCGGGTATAGGGGGCCTTGAAATGGGCATAGAGGCTGCTTTGGGTGCCACCACCATATGGCAATGCGAATCAGACCCTTATGCCCAGAAGGTACTAAAACGACACTGGGGAGTGCATATATATGAAGACATCCGACACATCGATGAATCCACCGAAAAACCACAGATTTTGGCAGGAGGTTTTCCGTGCCAGGACTTATCAATCGCGGGCAAAGGAGCTGGCCTCGATGGTGAAAAATCAGGTCTCTGGTCTGAGTTCGCCAGGTGCATACGCATTTTACACCCAGGACTCGTCATTGCCGAAAATGTTCCAGCTTTGCTTGGACGGGGAATGGGACGTGTTCTCTCAGACCTTTACTCGTGCGGGTATAATGCTTGGTGGGACTGTATCCCAGCTTCCGCCCTTGGTGCCCCTCACAAAAGAGACCGGGTCTTCATCGTCGCGTGGCCCCAACACGGAGGGGATGTGGCCGACGCCCTGTGCAGACGGGGACCGGGCGACCATGTTCAAGCAGGGGGGAATGCCTCTGGGGGTCGCGGTGAGGAGATGGCCGACGCCGACAGCGGAACAAGCAGGCGAAGGCAAGTTCTTGGAAACGCTAGTGACAAAGGAGGGATCTCCTGCGAAACCGGGGGAACGCGCTTACAATCCGAAGACGGGGATGCTTGTACAAGTGACACTGAACCGAGCCGTGCTGATGTGGCCGAGGACGACCGCGCAAGATGCAAAAAACAAATTGAATACGGCGAGTGGCAAGCTGAACCCGACGTGGGTCGAGTGGCTGATGGGGTTCCCTCTCGGACACACAGACTCAGATGCCTAGGCAATGCAGTTGTGCCCCAGGTCGCATATGCAGTGGGGCTTGTCGCAAAGGAGGTGATATGTACGCAGAAGGATTTGATGACGCCCTGATAGGGGTGGTCAGACGCTTTGATAAGACCTGGCCGCTGTATGACTACAGAAAGTGCCTGGATGTTCTTATGGAGGCGAATCTGAGCCGTGAGCAGGCTGTGGATTATATGGAGACACATGTTATCGGGGCGTATGTGGGTAGTGGGACGCCTTGCTTTGCTGTTATGGGGGAAGTGTCTGGGGAGAGAGAGGGGGGAGGGGGCCATGGAGAGAGGTAATAGATATATATATAAGGGTGGTGGCTGGGGTAGCCCCCCTTCGGGGTCGATACCGACTCAAGAGTAGATATCAAGACTCCAATGAAATCAACAACTTAGACGATCCATCCTATCATCTGTAACTCATTGAAATCATTGCGCTCTCATTTTCCCATTGCTCCATTCTCAACCCTGATGAATCATCCTACATCCGAGTTGATACCCGGAGAAACCGGCCCAATATCTACCCATCGGTAGGCATGATTCAACCCCGGAGTAGGTATTGTGGGTCTATCATTATATATGGGTGGACCTGCCATATCCTCCACAGCCCACCCGGTAACACCTAAACCATCCATTCCAACCGTTCCAACGTCCCAACAATCCCGCCCCCACACAATCCAACCAAAATAAATGCACTTTTATCCCGTGCAATTCCCGATACTTATATCCTATTGCAATTTATCTTCACTTTTGTTGTTGACACTACAGGTGTGAATGGTAACGTCTCCCTAGGACATGGGGAACAACACAAAGGAGCACACACAATGAGCGCACCGAAGATGAGACTGGTCAAAACAATAGACGGGGTGAGAATCTATCGCTCCACATTCGACGAAACCGAATATGTAGTTGTTTATGAGAATGATTCACCATGGCTCGCAGAATATTTCACCGACTGCCTACAAGACGCAATCAACACAGCCCATCATATGGCCAGTGAATAACAAAGGAGCACACACAATGTACGACACAAAAAAAGCGCTTTACGACGGAACCGGTTTCAAGAGTTTGTTGACGGCCAATCAACCGAAGCTCCGCAAAGGAGAAAAGCAAGGCTACCTTTCAAGCGGTATTCACCTTGCTCCTGCTGAAATGTCGGGCGTCAACGTCTGTCAGTTTGCCAGCGCAGGGTGTCGGGCGGCATGCCTGAATTTCTCGGGCCATGGCGGTATCGGGCTAGACTCCGATGGGATGAACCAAATCCAGAGGATTCGAGTGGCGCGGACACAGCTACTCTTTACCGACCGTTCGCGGTGGATGGCAATCTTTGAACGTGAAATGAAGGCCTTTATTCGCAAGGCTGCCCGCTTGGGATTGAAACCCGTATTCAGGCCGAACCTGACCTCGGATATTCAATGGGAGAAAATCCCTGTGACCCGAGATGGCGTTACGTTCGCGAACATGTTTCTAGCATACCCCGAGGTAGAGTTTTACGACTATACAGCCTATCCGGTTGGGCGTCGTTCTAAGGCTCTGAGCATTGAAAACTATACCCTGACCTTCTCATTGAAGGAAGACAACGACAGGGATGCTCTGGACGCCTTGGATGCCGGGTTGAATGTCGCGGTAGCACTACGCGCCAAGCTTCACAATCTGCCAGAATGGTGGTCCGGGTTTCCTGTCATCGATGGCGATAATGATGATTTGAGATTCCTCGACCCTAAAGGAGGACACATTGTCGGATTGTCACCGAAGGGTTCTAAGGCGATGAAGGACACGAGCGGATTTGTGCGCGACGTGGTCGATAGTCTCGCGATTGACACGGTAGCAGCATAACCAACACAGCCCCCACGGGGGCAAGGGATACACAATGAAAGCGCAACAAAGACGACGACTCGAAGAGAAATACATAACGCTCGCTATGTCACTATTCGACCACTACAACGGGCCCGATGAAGAAGAAGAAGACACGGCGCACCTAGAATACGAGAGCCGCTTTTATGAAGTCGAATGCGCCGAAGTCGGGACCGCAGACACAATGACAGACGACGAGTTGAACACCGCAATTGTAGAGATGAGAGAGGATATCAGATTGCACACTGGCACGCTGGTTGACTAACACACTAACAGCCCCACGGGGCGCGAAGGGTAAAGACAATGGACGCAATACAAGCACAGATAGAAGAACTGGAAACCCAATTGACACAGCGCCTCGGAAGGCACAGCGGTCTCAATTCAGATTGGAGCGTTTCGGTGTGGGCGGTGGGTGGCGGGTTGTTTGTCACCGACAACGAAGACGAGACCTACTCAATTGTCACGCGCTTCGAACCGGAATGGGATGAAATAGAAGAAGTTGAGACGTTCGATAGCGAGCGGTTTGCGCTTCTTCTGGATACCGTTGACCGGCTCAAGGCATAGCAGCCCCGACAGGGGCAAGGGATAAGACAATGGACAGAGCACAAAAAGAAATGAGCACAGACCAGCAACTTGACGAGTACGCCAACCAATGCAAGCGCAGCGTCGTACACATCAGAAACATGCTGGACCGGGAACTGAGCCCGGAGGCTATGCGGTGGGCGCTGGTGATGATTGCCAACCGGCTAGAGCGCACGGTCAACCATGTGTCCGGGGAATACTGGGCAGGGAGCCCGGAGCCCACAAGCTGGGAGCCTGACAGGCATCTAGCGAGTATGATGCTTTTCCAGAGCCTTGACGAGGGGGCACCATGACAACCCCGGACTTAGCGCTGGTGTTATGGGGGATGGTTTCAACGGGGGCCGTGGGCCTGGTGGCGCTGGTTTGGACCGCCAGCACTATTGAAAAGTAATTTTGTCCGATATCGCAGACACATCTCGTCTGCATAAATGAGGAGGCAACGACACATGATAAAAGCAATAGCCGAAGCGATATTGATGGGGGCGGGAATGGCGACGTGGATATATCTGATGTGTGCATTGTAACCGATAGTCTATTTTATTTTACAACCTGTGGCGCACATGTGCTATGTGTGTCTCAGGCACAAACAAGGAGAGTGAGATGAAATACAAATCAATCGAGCGAGTGGACGACGTATGGATGGAGGTGTTCTTAGTCGTCCCTGCACACTGGGTTTACGATGGCGCGGAGGCTGTTGAATTCGAGACCCTGGAGCAAGCGCAGGCATGGGTAGAGAAGACCAACTCATACGATGATGGGGAGACAATCATCCGGGCGACACTGTTGACACCCGGAAGCGTTGACCCGTCGAACCTAGAAGAGATGCACGGCGCCGCGAATTTGCTCTACTTTCACATGGACGCGGGAATCTTTGAGGATTCATCGACGGAACTGTGGACCGCAGCTCCACAAATTGAGGTGGAAAAATGAGCGATCAAATATACACATGGCGCGTCGAGATTATGGTGAAGGCTCGCGGGTCTATCCGCACAAGGGTGGTCAGCGTCAAGGCCGGGGACAGGGAGGGTGCAGGGGCTCGGGTCAGGCAGAGGTACGGGGATAGGCTGTGGAGTGTTGGGTTTATTTCTTTGGGCAATGAAAGGGTGGATTTTTGACACAAACAAGGAGAGTGGGATGAAAAGCGAAACGATGAGAACAGAACAGGCCCGAGCGCTTGACGCCCTGGCACAGTCGAGGACATCGCCGGAGTTGATGACCGTTGACCCCGAGGCAGTGTGCCCCGAGTGCGATGGCTCTACTGGCCAGACTCCCAGCATGTGGCCCCAGGGCGACCCGAAGGCAGCGCCGGTCTGCCTCGATTGCTACCTTTCCAACCACTACCAGGGAGAATGAGATGATTGACCAGAGAATCCCAATGCCAGCGCGTAGAACGCTGGAAATGTTGAACGCAGTGGCAGACAAGGCCGTGGCAATGCATGGTGAATTGATTGACACGCTACCCGGAGGCTGGACCGTCCACAAGACGTCCAGAGGGTTCGAGGTTCGCGAGCAGGGGGAGACAGTCTACATCGACAAGTGCGAGGACGAGGCGTACAGGTATGCCTCTCTGAACAGTGGAAAATAAGGAGAGTGAGTGATGGCTAAAGCAAAATGCCCGCATTGCGGGAGCGGAAAGGTGCTGCTTGAGCAGCATGAGATTCACAGATACCCGATCACAAATGTGGAGCGGGGAGGTGAGGGTGGCCCCCACTATGACATGGGGCAATCAATGGATTTCTGGTTTGAATGTACGGAAGAGCGGTTCTGGTGCGAAGACTGCGAACGGTACATGCACATCAATGCCCTGGAGGACGCGAGTTGTGAGGCTGAGGTGACGATATGAAAAGCACAATGAAATTCTGGGTGTCTGCTGATGGTCAGAGCGAGGTAGGCCCGTGGCCACCCAGCACCCCAGACGATGAAGTTCTGGGGGAATTGTTGGATGAGTGCGGAACCGATGAGGATGTGGCCGAGATTAGGGCGGGGAAGATAGAAACTGGACTCTGGAACCAATAAGGAGAATAAGATGGGACTGATAACACACAAAGAATTCGCAGCGTGGCACCGTAAGAAGTGGTTTCTCAAGGGGGACAACAAGCAGACCCAGAAGAGGCTCGCCCTCCTTCTGCGGGTCGAGGGCCAGACCGTCTGGCAACTGCTCCACAAACCGGAGAAATTCAACAAGTCAGGAGTGCGTCCCCTCGTGGACATCCTTGTCAAGGTGCCCGGTGCCTATGAACATCGCCGCGAGCAGGTGGAGGAGATGTGGTAAAGCGCAACGTCCCCTTCGTTGTCCACAGCGAGGACTGCGCACCGGGCAACCCGCCATGGTGCAAGGACTGCGGTGCTGACATCGAGCGTGGGCGGTGGGTGGCCAAGGGTAACAGGGCATCTCGCAAGGGGGAGTGCAGGTGCTCAGAGTGGGAGTGGGTGTCATGGGTCCACCCCGGAGGGTGGCGGGACTTGAACGGCAATGGCCGCATGTTTCTGCCAGCATCGTTTGAAGTGAAGGGAGAGTAAAGGGTGCCACCCGGAAGGGGGGTCCGGGTGGCGAAGACACAAGCGTCACAAAGGAGAAGTGAACACAAATGCACAATACGAAATCGAAACAAAAAGCGCAACCCTCATCGGAGCAAGCGATCCGCCTGTACCTCAATGGGTTGGCGAAGACCTCCGCGAAGAGGCAGGTGTCGGCGCTCGCTGCGCTGGAGCGGATGATTCCTGGGCCTCGCCTGGTCGGCGGGTTCGACTGGGCCTCTATGACTCTGGAGCAGGCCGGAAAGCTGCGAGCTGCGATGGCAGAGCGGTACGCGCCAACCACGGCGAACGCTCACAAGTCTGCCCTCGACGGGGTCATCACCGCGTGTCGCCGGATGGGGCTCATCACATCGGAGCACGAGGAGAACATCAAGGCCGTGATGAAGCCCTTCCGGGGTGGACGCAAGCCCCTGCGGCAGTACGTGACACCCGCTGAGATGCAAGCCATGTTCGATGCCTGTGACCGTACCAGTACGATGGGGCGCCGGGACGCAGCGATGATGGCGCTCCTGTACGCCGGGGCCATGCGTTCGTTCGAGGCGCGGGGAGCAATGGTCGAGGACATCGACTGGGCCTCGATGACCATCCGGGTACTGGGCAAGGGCAACAAAGAGAGGCACGTCCAGATGACCGCAGACTCGATGGACCTGATACGGCAGTGGCTTGACAACAGAAGGACCGGACGCATCATCTGTGCAGTCAGCAAGCACGGGATGCCCATGCGAGTGGACCGTGGGCTGGGCTGGGATGCGATGAAGGACCGCATCGTCGAACTCTACACCAGGGCAGGGCTCAGTCGGCTGACCACCCATGACCTGCGGCGGGCTTGCCTGACCCAACTTATCGAGGTGGCCGATGTCCACGCAGCCCAGGAACATGCGGGACATGCAGACCCGAGCACCACTCGCCGGTACGACATGACCGCAGTGCAGCGCAAGTTGAAGGCACTTGAATCTATTACGTTTTTTACAAGCAAAGGAGAGTGAGATGAGCGAGATGAGAACATGGAAAGTGACGGTGACCGCCGTCATCACAGCGGATACCGACCCCGGCCTGTGGCCGCTCGACACGGTACTGAAAGACATCGAGGACGATTGGAATCCCACCGGCACCGTCGAGCTGGAAACCATCGAACTGGTCGAGGATGTGGATGGGCGCATCGCAGCCCTGGAGGCCCTGGTCGAGCGGATGCGCTCGGACAACCAAGACATGGCCCGGAAAGTCTGCGACAAGCAGGACGACATTGGCCGACTCAAAGCCCAACTCGCGGCAGAGGAGGGCAACGATTCCACAACGGGTTGAACATCCCATCGGCCTGTGTTATCTTCCCACCGCTCCCCCGGCAAAACAAAACCAGTGATTCGCGGAGCGGTGGGTCATCTTTTTGTTTTCATTTCCTATATCGCCGGGGGAGTACCCCCAAGGAGAGACATGATCACCTACGAAGTAACCATCCGAGCGCACGTCACTCGCACAGAGCACGAGACTCATGCCGTACCGGGCACCGCCCACAATCAGAGCTATGATGTTCTCGCTGAACTGCTAGATATGGCACAAAGGAATGCAGCGTTGGTGGAAATATCAGCGCTGAAGATGGAACCCACCCGTCAGATGTCAGTATCCTCGCCGGTCATGGCCCCACCGAAACGCTCAATCGTCTGAGTCCTTCATGTTCATGGTCAACGGGCCATCGGCCTGGACCCTCCCGTAGACACTCATCGCGCCACCGGCACCGGCAAGGGCTTGCAGAAGTTGGCGCACGTCCTCACTCAGGCTCAACTGACCAAGGTCACACATCAACAAGAGAACCATCGCGGCGATGACAAGCAGTGACGATAGAACCGTCTTCGATTTCAATGCGAACTTCATGGGTTGACTCCTTTGCAGTGCTGGGCATAGCAATAAGCGACCACCTGCAATGCTTCTTGTCTGTTCTCGACTCGACTGACATCTGTCACGCACATCTTCACGGTGGTCTCGTCGCACCGGAACGGCACAGCAGACCGGGCCTCCATCAGCACCAGGCTGCTCGATGATGTCGGTGACCCGACGCCTGGGAATCCAGACTCTTCGACCACCGCAGCCATCGCACACCGGGCGAGCCCATTGGTCTGACAGGACTTGCTCTGCTCCCAAAGGCACACCGCATACTTCTCCCAGCCATTCCCGCCGCCCTCCATGGCAGGAGCGATGCATCCAGCCACTGCCTGGGAACTACATCCGAGGGCGGTGTTGGTCGCGCACGTCCCGGCATTCTCCCAGACCTGGGCATTGCAGCCGATGATGCCACCGATACAGCAACCCATCACGTAGAGTGCAAGAACCTGGGCGGTGGCTATCATCATCATTCCCCAACCTGGGACTCCAGTACTGCGATGCGCTGCTCTGCTTCTGCGATTCGCTGCTCTCTTTCTCGCTGGTTTGCGAGCAGTTCTTCGACCTTTGACCACAGTTTGCCCAGCCTCATTCCGACAACCAGAATGAGTGCCGCAAGCGTCAGCGGTCCCGCATGTTGCAGTAGAGCAAGTGCTTCCAAGTCCATCAGTCTCCATCCTTGACCTCGTTGGTTGTGCGGGCCTCTCGATTCCCACCCGTCATCTTACTGCGTCCGAGCGCAAATTTGAATAGATTCCGACGCGATGACCGAGGAACAATGCCAAGTTCGTCATACTTCGTCTTGACACGAGTGACCTGTAGCACAGCTTCGATGCTTCGCTCAAGCCACAGGTTGCACAACTCAGCGGTGTTCAGCCTGACCGCATGGGCCATCTGTTCAAGCACGGAGATGTACCGACGTGGCAATCTCATCTCATGCTCCAGCTCCACCTTGTGCTCACCCTGAGCCCTCTTCAACTCGATGTCTGTGAGCAATCGCCGGTCGAATGAATCGTCCTTGGCAATGGATGCGAAGGTGGCATCGGAAAACACACCCCGGACCACATGCTCTGCCTGTGCAGCCCGCACAAGATAGCCAAGGTTCTGTTTGATTCTCTTCAGGGATGTACCCACCTCCACAGGAGGGGTCTTGCCACGCAGCCACCCCTTGACCTCGTCGCTCTGCACGTCGTAGCCCTGCCGGCGCAGCAGATGGGCGATGAACGACGCCTCGTCCACATCCACAGCAACGGGCTCATCTGCCGATGTAACGTCCTCGATGATGCGATGCGGCTCAGGCTCCGCGTCCTCCCCTGCAACGTCTGCTTGAGCCCAATCAAACAGGTCCATGTGGCACTCGATGGTGACCCGATAGACCTTGCCCCTGCCGAGCGGTCGGATGAGCCATTGCGGGATGAAATTGTCTGGAGCTTCTTCGATTCTCTTGATGGAGTCAGTGGACCTGGTTCTTTGGGGGGGTCCAAGCAAACAGATCAACTGAGCGCGAGTCAGGTTCTTCATCTCCCGCCAACGGCGCAACTGAGACCCGGTGACCCCTACTTTCTCGCTCATGTCTTCTCCTCATGATGCCTACCCCCTGCATCGCCAGTCCCATCACCACGGTGAAGGTCTTCCTGCTCTCGTCGTCTGTGAAGATGGCTTCCCCAGAAACGTGGACGCCCAGCCTGGACGTGGACACGCGCAATGCCTTGCCATACCTCCACTCGATGGTCTCCCCGCCAGCATCGCGATGCCACCACGTCGTCCATCCTGTCTCGTCAAGCTGTGGCATTCTGCGTATCAGTACCTTTGACACCTGGCTTCCTCCCGCTGGTCTTTGAGCCAGCCCGCCAAAATCATTCTAGCGTATTTTGGGAGGGGTGTAGGAGTTGGTTTGTTGTCAAGGATTGTCGATTCGAGTTGACGCTCTGCCAATTCATCCCGAAGCGAGGTTGCATCTTCAAGGGTCAAGCACACACATACACGGTCTGGTAGTACGGAGTCACAGCGGTCAAGCAACCACGCCAAATCCTCGTACCAGACCGTGAAGGGTGTGTCTATCCGCAGAAAGTGCGTCAATTCACGTTCTCCGCTGTGACCTCGATGATGTCTGGGTTGAAGTTGCCACCCTCGTCATTGTGAACGGCACCGTCAGCCACTGCGAGGGCCTCAAGGTTCGACCCCTGCGGGAGTGTCTTGAACAGGTTGCGGATGGCACTCTTCTGGCACATGGCCGGGAAGTGGTCGGACCACGGGTGGCTGTACCCCTTGTCGCTGGCCCGCCGATAGCCCTGAGATGAGTCTCGCACAGCAATCAACTCTTCCATCGACAAGATGACGCACTTCTTTCTGCCATCCTCGAATTCGGCCTGAGCCCAGGCACCGAGCATCTCACCCTGCTCAGACAGGGCCTTCTTGTGCCGGATGTGCCCGGTCCCCTCATCATAGTCGTACTCGTCGTTCTCGAAGAACACACCAGCACGGATGACGATGCCTTCTCGGAATGCCACCGTGATGTAGCCCTTGTATCCGACGATGAGTTGGGCTTTGTACCCCTTGGACTTTGAATCGTAAAAGGGCACGGGGAAACACTGCCCCATCACCCCACCGAAGCTCAAGTCCAGGCTCGCAGCCTCCATCGCACACTGAATCAACGAGGGCATCGAGCACTTGCCCAAGGTCTCGTTCTTGCGGGTCTCCAGCATGAGTCGGCTCACCAGTTTCTCTGGGTCCATCCCGCTCTTTGCCACCTTGGTGATCCAATGCTGGGTGGACTTGCTGGTCAGCGACGGAGCCTTTGACCCCGAGGGCACCACTGCACCCCCGTTCTTCGAGAGTTCCATCTGCTCAGTCAACGATGCTTTTGCTTTTTGTCTAGCCATCTCATTTCTCCTTGCGCTGTGTCAGTCGAAGCCCCGTCCGGTATGGGAGACCTCTGCTTGTGAATTGCTTTGCGATTTCAGGGTGCTGGGCTGCGAGAGACTTGGAGTCAAGCTTCTCCCTGCCCTGTCCCTGACCCCAGGAGACCCGGTACTTTTCGGTCTCCATCACCTTGCCGGTAGCGATGACCTTCTTGATTTCACCTTCGAGCAGGTCTTTCTTTTCGGCCAACTCCTTGAGCAACTTCTTTGTCTCGATGCACTGCTCAATCTTGGAGTCCAGTTCCGGGTCGCAGACGGTGAACTCGGCTCCAGTGCTTTTGCGGAACAGTTCGTTCATCGTCTTGTTCATCATCGCCGCACCCTCAATGACATCCATAAGCATGACCGGATCCTGGGTCTCGACGGCCCGCAGAAACACCTGAGCCTTTGCAATCAACATGCTGATGTCAGTGTCGTCCTTCGTAATCACTCGGAACTTTATGTCACCGTTGAAATTGGCAACGAGGATACCTGTGTCGGCTCCAGTGCAAGCCATGTTCCACAAAACTTGAGCCTTGTATGTGAGCGGAACGCACGGACTGCCATCTTCCGTTCGATATTGGTGCAGCGTATTCACGTTTGTGTTTTTGATTTCAATCAGGCACTTGCCAAGCTCATCGCTCCACGCTAGACCGTCTGGAGAACAAGCGGCCCAAGCATACTCCGGGTGCTGTATCAGTCGAGCCGTGTTGGGGATGGTGTCATACTGCCCTGGTCGAGCCGGGTCTGCCTCCGCTGCCTTGCGGATAGGCTCTTCAGCCACGGTCCCGACCTCCATTCGCAGCCAAGACGAACTGAACTTCTCCACCGGGGAGACCTCGTCTGGGAATCGGAACTCGTTCATAAGCTGGATTGGAGTCTTGAAGTTGCTGTAGCCCAGGATGGCCCCAATCTTTGAGCCGGTGATAAGGCCGACCCTCTTCTCCAGCCATGCCTCATCGGGTTCTCCCCACTTACAAATTATCAAAGGCTCCAGCGCTTGGAGCCACTCTTGTGCTTTTGGATTCACATCCACCTCCTTTGTGGACACCCCTTATAGCACGGTTTTGCGACTCTGCAAATACTTTCTTGACAAAAACTATGGCCATCGCATATCGTCCCTCTCATGAAGGCACAACGGATACTGATAAACCAATGGCTGGAAGCGAATGAGACCACTGCTGAACACTTGGCAAAGAGGGCGGGACTAAGTCCAAGCAGCCTCTATCGCTTTCTCAACGCAGATACGACGAACATGAGCGTAGGGACTGCCCGTTCTATCTCGCATGCAACCAATTACGAACTGGATGTGTGCGATATTCTTGGCATTCCTCCTCGCATCGTCTATGCCCGTTCGCAAAACTGCGAATGTGGGGTTCGCCCTTATAAGGAAGACGCCCGCACATCACGTGGTGTAAATACTTCCTCCCTTATGGTCGAAAGTATTTCCACTTTAAAAAAAACTAAAGCAAAAAAAGAATCCAAAGAGTCCGAAGAACTCTTGTCCAGTTCACTCGCTTTGCTCGCTCATTGGACGACACTGTTTGAGCGTGACAAGAAACGGGTGAAGCTGACGGCGAAGAGAAAGTCTGTGATCAGGACCGCCTTGGAGGATTGGTCTTTGGAGGAGCTGATGAATTGCATCTCAGGTCACAGCCAAAACCCTTGGAGACATGGGGCTCCGAATCGGAACGAGCTGAAGACATTGCTCCGACCGGAGAACATCGAGGCGGGACTCGAAGCATATATTCCCGAGGTGAAGATTGAGGCGGTGGACACAAGCTGGGCGAAGAAAGCCCTGAAGGAGATTGGCGATGAGAATGGTTGAGATGGAGGAGGCGGTGCTGGGGGCACTGCTGCTTGATGAGACCCTGATGGACGGGGTGGCTGACAGGGTGGAGGTCAGTGACTTCTCGGTGCTGAACCACCGACACATCTTCGGGGTGATGATGGACCGGCATGAGCGGGGTCAGAGCCTTGACCAGCTTGGCATCTTTGCTGAACTGAAGAAGCTTAATTTGCAGGACGTCAACAGCGTGACCTTGAGCGACCTGATGATGAAGTGCCCAGCGACCACCGCTGCCGATCACTGGGCAGAGCAAATCAACGAGTCTGCAAAGCTTCGCAAGATGAGCCACGAGGCCCGAGTGCTAGCCGATGCTTGCACGAACGGCAAGGTGGATAGCGTAGAGGACTGCCTCAAAGCCCTGTCGAAGGTCTGGGAGACCGGGTCGGACCATCGGGTCAGGACTCTGAGCGAAGCGGCTATGGACTATGTCCGATTTCTCGAACGGACTGAGAGGGGCAAGGGTTCTTGGGAGACCGGCATCGACCTGTTCGACGAGGTCTGCAATTCTGGAATCGGAGGTGGCCTTCAGCAGCATCAGCTCATGATTGTCGCTGGACGGGCTGGAGCGGGGAAGACCACCACTGCCCTGTACATCATTCGCGAGATGATGAAGCGCAACCCTGACTTGCTCTCCTGCTTCTTCAGCCTGGAGCTGACGGGTGCTGCTCTCGGCGGCAAGGTCATCCGAAGCGAGGTGGACATGCAGGATGCTCAGGGCAAAGACCTTCGCGGGGAAGCGTTCCGCAAGGCTGCTCGTCTTGGAGCGAGCCGTTTGTCCAAGGGCTACGGAAAGCAAATACGAATCATAGACCACACCGGCATGAGTCCGAACGGCATTCTTGCATCGGCCCGCCGACAGGCCAAACAGGGCGTCAAGGTCTTTGTCATCGACCACCTTCACCGGGTGGCATACCCCAACATGAATGACTTGAGGCACCAGATAGGAGATTTCTGCAAGCGTCTGACTGATTTCGCCAAGGACCACGAGTGTCTGTTCGTTGTCTGTGCCCAGCTAAACCGCGACTCGGAAAAGATGATGCGACCGCCCACGATGGCTGACCTTGCTGAATCGGGTCAGATAGAGCAACATGCTGACATCATCCTCGCAGTGCATCCAGCTACACAACAGGTGTCGAAGGCTCGCGTCGAGGCGATACCGAACCTGCTGAGATTCTCACTGCTGAAGAATCGGCACGGAGCACAAAAGAGCAGAGACTTCAAGGTCTCTTGGGGACACCAGACGTTTCTGGAGATGGAGGGATAAGATGCTTAGTATTACAACTGCATGGCTGCACGAATCCAGCACAGAGCCCTTGCAGATTTTCGACAAACCTTCGGAGGGCAAGTGCATGTTGCGCTGGGTTCCGGGTGACGGCAAGGCATATGTCATCAGCTTCATGCAGGTCTCTCCCATCGAGCAGGAGAGGCTTGGCATCATCCACCCGATTCTCGCAAGCTTCCACCAGGCCGACGAGCCAGACAGGGTGTACAGCCAGTACGTTCCGGCTCGCTGGAAATGCACGGAGGGAGACTTGGCGAAGGTGTTTCGGATGAAGCGCACATCCAGACTCACCGCGCTCTATGCGCTGATTCATTTCGCTTTGCCCGAGTACGAAAAGCATGACGGTAAACAGGCATTGGAAGCGTTGATACGTGATACGAAGACCAAAGATTGAAATGGTTTTACCCATGGTCCCCAAGGCGAAGGGCAGACCACGCATGTCTCGCAAGGGCAGGGCGTACACCCCTGCCGAGACTCGCAAGTGGGAGGCACAGTGCGCCTGTGTTCTATCCCAGCACACCCCTGCCGAACCCCTGGAAGGCCCGCTTGTCTTGGACGTCCTCTTCGTTTTTCCTCGTCCGGGGTACATGTGCAAAAAGGACCGGCACGGAAACCTCAAGCATGACCCAGCCCTCATCTACAAGCCCAACAAGCCAGACCTGTCGAACATCATCAAGACGCTGGAAGACGCTATGTCCATCGCTCGATGGTGGAAAGATGACTGTCAGGTCTCGGTGGGCTTTCAACTGAAAGCTTACGCTGAACTGGGCGGGGATGCTAGGATAGAACTGATGTTGTCTGAAGCGGGGGATTCACCGGAGGCGATGTGGCTGACGACAAAAGCACAGAGAGGGAGTCAGTCTCTCTAAGCACAATGAGTGCCGATGACCAGGCGCTGGCGACCGAAACCGTGGCTCGATTCAGAGCCTTGGCAGCAGATGCTGGGTACGACATCGATGACCTGCGAATGACCTTTGCTGGGATGGCAGTGTCGATGCTGATGCGTACAGACATGAGTCCGAATGACATGTCTAGGTCCATCCAGGCGATTCGAGATGCGGCCTCGTTGATGGGCGTCGATAGCAAGCCGGTACAGGTCCGAAAGAAACTCGAAGACCAAGACGCCGACCTGATCGTGGACGCTATCAACCCACGCATCGAAGGGCTGCTTGAAGCCATTGAGAGGGGCAATGACGCAACAGAAAATGAGCATTCGGGAGCAGGAACTCCTCCTACAGCATATCAGGAAGTGTAGGGACGACCCGCGCTACTGCTATGCCAGCCACTTCAAGGTGGTCAGCGAGGGAGGCGACACCGTCCCATTCGGCACTCTCTATCCGGCCCCCCGACAGCTACAAGATTGGCTAGACGAATGCACCAACACCGGGCGTCCAGCTCGCGCCATCGTCCTCAAGGCTCGCCGTCACCGCATCTCCACATGGGCACAGGCAGCTATCCATCACGCTTCTATCTTCGGAAAGAACCGCAATGCTGTTGTCTGCGCTCACGATGACGACACATCGAAGGTCATCTTCCGAATGCAGGAGACGTACTTCAACAACCTGCCTGACTTTCTCAGACCGATGAAGCGACGGGCCAACATGGGAGAGCTGGTCTTCGACAACCCTTCCGAGATAGAACGCGTCAAGAAGCCTGGGCTGAACTCTCGCATCAGCGTCAGAACAGCCGGGGGTGCGGGCAGGAAGACGGGTGTCGGGCAGGGTGGTGCGGGCGTTGGTCGCGGCGACCGTATCGACTTGTTTCACGCCTCCGAGGTGGCGTTCTGGCCGAACGGGCACGATGTTTTTAGGGGGTTTGCTCAGGCCGTACCCGAATCCCCCGGCAGCATGATAGTCCTCGAATCCACAGCCAATGGTCAAGGTGGTTTTTTCTACGACCTTTGGCGCAGTAGCGTGAACGGTGAGTCTGGATACGTGCCATTCTTCTTCCCTTGGCACATCCACCCCGAGTACACGGGTTCTTGGCTGGCTGCTCATGGACGCCCCGAACTGGCACCAGAAGACGACGAAATAGCCATCTTTGCGGACTTCGTTCTCAACCAGAAGAGCGGGATTTCAGAGACCGCAGAGAAGCTAGCCCTTCGATTGCAGCTTGACGAGGAAGAGATTCTGTTGGCGATGCATCAGGGCGTGGGCTGGGACCAACTCAAGTGGCGTCGATGGGCCATCAAGAACAAGACGGGTGGGAGAACCGAGACCTTCGACGTAGAGTATCCGGCGACCTGGCAATCCGCGTTCGCAACGTCTGGTACTCCACGCTTCGACAACCGGAAAGTGCAGGTGCTAATCGAGCGGAGCGCGGACGGTTGGCCGATGACCCTGAAGCCCACAACAGCGGATTGGATGTTCGAGAAGGACGGGCTCATTGACCCGATGAGCAACGCAGCCGGTGACCCGAAGGGAAAGATCAAGGTGATGACACCGCCGGTCGATGGTCATGCCTATGTGGTCGGTGGCGATGCTGCTCACGGGCTGGGGCTGGACGCTAGCACAGCGGTGGTGTTCGATTGCACAGACCATTCGGTCGCAGCCTGGGTCGAGGACGACCGAATGAAACCCGAGGAGCTGGCCGAGCAGATGCTTCTGCTGGGTTGGCATTACAACCGAGCCATCATCGCGCAGGAAAGCAACGCCCCTGGCAATCTCACCGTCCACTACCTGAGCCAGAGCGGTTACCCTTGGCTATTTTACCGTCAAAGATTTGACGTCACGCGCAACAAGCACACCTCTGAGCCTGGGTTCAAGACAGACACAAAGACGCGAGAACTCATCATCTCGTACCTCGATGGGCTCATCATGTCCGACGCCCTCAACGTGACCGCCAGACCCATCCTTGAGCAGATGACGACCTTCGTGTACGACAAGGCATCGGGCAGGGCTGACCACCTCGATGGGTGTCACGATGACCTGCTTTTTGCTTTGATGATTGCTGCTTGGGTCGCCCACCACGAGAAGCCTGTGCGCCCTCCAGAGCGGGACGTGAGGGCCGAAAGCTATTGGAGCCGAGACCCTCCGGTGGACGAGCAAGCCGATAGGTTGTTGTCAGAAGCCCTTGGTGACGATACAGTGCAGGAGTTGATCGAACTGTTCTTTTAGGAGGACTTATGAACCCGTTCCACCCATTCCCTTACCAAGTTGAGCTTGACTCTGACCAGTTTGTCCCCCAGCCCATCTCCTACCAGCCGCAGCCAGAGGAAGGCGGTGGTGGCTTTTTGGGCGGATTGCTGACCCTGGGTGCTGGAGCAGTAGCTCCCGTCAGTCCTTTAGCGAAGATAGCCACATCAGCCGCAAGTTCTTTGGTGAGCAACCTGATGCGCCCAAAGCCTGGACAGTCGCAGCCAAGCCCGCAGCCACGAGCAATGCCTCAACCCCTTCCTCCTCGACGACCCATGCAAACCCCAAGCACAGCAGAGAAGGCTGGGATGACTTGGGCTCAGGCCCAAGCAATGGGGATGTCCCGAGAAGAGTGGCTTCGCTCCCAAGGCCCTCTCGCCGCATTCAACCAAAACGCTTTCGGCTCAAGCTACGGACGTTAAACAATGGCTAAGATTACCCCCGAGGAAGTACAGCAGCGGTTTCGCTTGCTCCGCGACCGGATGTGGCCCCGGCACAAGCGGTGGATTTCGACGATGGCTGCGGTACGGGGTGAACCCGACCGGGTCTTTGTCGGAGACCGCATGGTCTCGATCAACTCGCTTCGGGCCGAGTCAGCCGAGAGCATCAACGTGACCAGCAACATGCTGTATCAGACGATGCGGGGGATGATCTCCAATGCTCTGACCCAGGAACCCACGCCGGTTGTTGCCATGGGCGCCCCAGGCCGGGAGTCGAGGCGACACGCTCGGTCATGCGAGAGAATCCTGCGCTATTTCTACTTCGACAAAGAATACCGCACATCTATCCATGACGCATTGGCCTGGACATTTCTGACAGGAACCGGATTCTTCGGCTCGATGTGGGACTTGTACGCTGGTGACCCCACCCAGGTTCCGGTGCTTGACAAGTCTGGAGAGATTGTCCTCGAAGAGAAATTCCTTCCGGTCATCGATGAAGAAACCGGACAGCCGATGAAGTCGGTGAGCGGCGACCCTGTGCTTGAAGCCCAGATGGTGCCAAAGACAAAGTGGGCGATGCTGGGAGACGTGCGGTTTGTTGCGCCGAGCCCCTTCGATATCTTCCCAGAGCCTGTGAAAGTCTGGAGCAATTGCCGATATGTCATTCATCGTCAGACCGTCAAGCTTGACCAACTCAAAGACGTGTACGGGGCCAAGGCTAGCAAGCTGACCCCCGACGTAGACTCAGACAGCTTTGTCGAGATGCTCGATGACTACGGCAAGCCGGGTGACCGGGAGAACCGAACGGGTCTCATCCGAACCCTGCACTACTACGAGCGCCCCTCGCTAGAGTTTCCAAACGGCGTGTACACCTGCGTTGCCGGTAACACCCGTCTGTACCATGGCGATTTGCCAGCGAAGAAACTCCCCTTCCATCCCATTTGGGATGTCCGCATCCCCGATTCAATCTGGGGAGAGGCTGGACTTGAGCAAGCGGTAGACGCGCAGAGGGCGCTCAACTCCTGTGAGACAGATATCCAGAGGAATCGGCGGCTTCACGGCAACCCTGCCCTGGTTGCTGAAGATGGCTCGATGAGTCGCGGAATTACTCGCGTTTCCTCTGTGCCAGGTCGAATCCTACAGGTGAACAGAAACAGTCAGCGGCCCCCTGCATTCCTTGCACCTCCCATGCTTCCGAGTTGGGTGGAGCGGGAACCCTATCGCCTCAAGGACTTGATTGAATCTTTGTCCGGGGTCAACTCGGTGAGCAAGGGCGAGAACAAGGGTCTGATGTCTGGGCGGCAAGCGGCGGTTGTCCTCGCAGCGGACAGACAGAAATGGGGTCCAACGATTCGGGCGCTTGCTCACTCGGTTGAACATGCTAGCGAATTGGCTTTGGCTCTGTGGCGGGAGTACGGCCCCATCGAACGCACCATCGACATCTATGGTCCGACCGGCAGTCCGATGGATGTCTTGCTGTTTCATCGCGACTTCGTTCCAGACCGGATCAAGGTGCGAATCGAGACATCGATGCTGATGCCCTACAACGAGGAAGTGCGGCGGCAGCAGATAAACGAGGCATGGCAGATTGGAGCCATCCCCGACTTGCAAATGTACTGGAGACTCCAGCGTCACGGGGAGATGGGCAAGCTGCTTGGGGCCGATGAACCCTCCAGAGCCCAGGCTCGCAAAGAGCAAGACATGATGATGATGAGTCAGCAGATTTCTCCTGTGTTCCCACATGAGGACCACCCGGTCCATGTCGATGAGCATTTGGAATGGTTGCGGAGCCCAGAGTGGTACGAACTTCCCGATGAAATAAAGCAGATTACAATCGCGCACTTGAACATGCACATCCAGATGATGCACAATCCAGGCAACCCTGTTCTTGCTGGGGCGTCTCCGATGCCTCAACTTGGTCAGGGCGAGGGGGGGATGAATCTTGCTCCAACGATGAACGGAGCGCCTGGAGCAATGAGTAATCCAGGGGTGAGTCCCCGACAAGAAAACCAAGGTGGATAATGAGCGACGAACACACAATTGACACAAGCCAACCAGAACAACCCCAGCAGCCCGCACAGGGAGACATTGCCGCTGCGATTGCATCCGCAGTCCGAGAGGCGGTAGCCCCGCTTTATCAGCAGCAGCAAGCGATGATGCAGCAGCGTCAACAGGCGATGGCCCCCCGGCCCCGTCAAAGAACGGCGGCAGATTATGGGCTGGACAATGATGACCCCTACGCTCCGCAGTTCTCCTCTCTGCTCAAGGAGATGAGTGCGATGCAAACGGAGAACAGGTCGCTTAAAGATCAAGTCCACAACCTGGGTGTGACCACCATGCAGGGGCAGCTTGGGAGGGATGTATCTTCGGCACTCAAGGCGCAGAATGTACCTGAACCTTTACATGAGGCTTTTTCTGCTGTTATATACTCAGTGTTACAGAGTGGCCAACAAACCACTCCGGAAGCAGTCGCAAGCAATCTGATGAAAGGCGTGAACACATACGGAGACCAAGTCAGGAAGGGGGTAGCGGAGCAGGCAGCAATACCAAAGCCGCCAATGTTCCGTGGACAAGAGCTTGGACCAGAAATGCCGATGCCAGACAACATGGACGAGGCGCATGAAATGTTCTCAGAACTAGCGGATGCACTCGCGCAGGGCGCATCGTTAGAACCGCTTACCGAAACATCAGGAGGTTGAAATGGCGGTCGATCTTTCTCAGTTGGGCGGATTGCTCAAGAGGGTCTACACCGGCCCATTAAACAAAGCTATCGGTGAGCGGGTTCTTCTTTGGAATGACCTGTCCTCCCTTGGGATGAAGCGAACCAAGGTGGTCGGTGAGACCATCTACTGGGCAGTGCTTCTTCGCGGTGCGAAGGGTGTCGGTTTCCGGGGAGCCAACGAGTTCCTGCCGGTCGGTGACGCCTCCACCACGCAGCAAGCCAACACCAATCTCAGTCGCTTCTATGCTACCGTAGATGTTGACAAAATGACCACTGAGATTGCCGGTCCATCCTCCAGTTCTTTCGCTGATTATCTGACTCTTCAGATGAAGCTGATTGAAGACGAGGCTGCATTCCACCTGAATCGCTCGCTTCACGGCGACGGCACGGGAGCCTTGGCAACGGTCACATCGGCTAACACATACACCGCTGGAACCGCCATCCCGCTGACCCACGTCAACGGGTACTCTTTCGGAGCCACCCAGTTCATCGAAGACATTGACACCCGAGTGGTGATCACTGACTCGACCGGGTCCACCGTCAAGAAGGCTGCAAAGATCACGGGCATCGATTGGGACAATGGAACCATCACGCTTGATGGCGATGTCAACACCGCTGTTGGAGACCTCGTCGTTCTCGGTGACGCCTTCGGACACTCCGGTGGAAGCAAGGAAGCCAAGGGCCTTCGGTACATCATCTCCGATGGTACAACCGATGGGTCCGCCCCCGACACCACGCTGTACCCCGAAGGAACTCTCTTCGGAATCAAGCAGACCGGGACCGGAGCATACCGCCGATGGAAGAGCCGGATTCTGAATCGGTCCACCAACGAAGTTCCATACAACTGGGACCAGGCGTACCGACTCGTGAAGACCTGCATGGCTCGCGGTGGCAAGAACTGCATCCTTCTGATGCACCCCTCTATCAGCCGTGAGCACCGACGCCTCTATGAAAATGACGTCCGGTATGCCCCGACAAACATCGATTTTGCCAAGGGTCAGAAGACTCCAGCAATCAACGTCGATGGCAAGATGATTCGCATTGTCGAAGATCCGTACTTGGGCTTCCAAGAGATGATCGCCGTCGAGCCGGGAGACCTGTTCAAGAACGTCATCCGAGAGCTGAGTCCTGACACCGATGGCGGTGGCAAGCTGAAGCAGAGCCATGGTAAGGATGCTTACTGGGCATACTGGCGCATGTACTACGGAATCGGAGCTACGAACCTGAACCGTCTGGGTCGATTCGACGGAGTCAAGGTTTCCACCGACTTCGTTGCCGATCTTCACAAGGACATCTAGGAGGTCTGCTGTGCCTATTGACATGGATAATATGCTGCCTGGGTTCTCCACGCAGCTTGTGGCCAGCAGAGAAGATCCCCTGAAGGGAAATGCCGGGGCCACCAAATTCTTGGTAACGGCGCTCTTCCGCGACGAGGACATTCTCGATGTCGGCCTGATGGTTGTTGGGGCTGGCGACGGCACTGACTATACCGTCACATTCCAGAGCGCGGGTTCTGCTACGAAGACCTATGTTGCCACAAAGACAATGGACGGCGACGAGGCGGTTGGAACTGTCCTCCGCGTCTCGGACGGCACACTGTCATGGTACAGCGCAGCAGACACCGAGGACGAGAGGCGGCTGAAAAAGGGCGACTCCATGCAAATTGTCATCGGAGGAGCCGGAAGTGCTGGCGCAGAGTTTGTCCCTTTCGTCCTAATGCGTGGCGCAGAGCCACTCGACCCAATCGCCTAATTTGAGGAGGAATTCAAAATGGCAGTAGGAACTGGGGCAGGAGCCCTTAATGCAACCAAGCCGGTAACAGTCAACGACATGATGGAGGCTATCCAGCCTCCTGGGCTGAAGCCGCAGAATGGTCAGTATGTGGACCTTGCTGGGGATGTGACCGGAGAGGGCAACACCTCTGGCGAGAATATCTGTCAGATCGGGCGGGCTGGGTACACAGAAGTGCTTGATGACATCATTGTCGAAGTCACCACCGCTGGTTCTGGTGGAGATTCCAGCATCAAGATGGACGTTGGGTTCAAGTCAGATAGCGCCGGAGTCGATACAACGCGATTCCTGAGTGGCGTGACTGTGGCGGCAGCAGGCGCAGTAGGCGTGTACTCCGTTCTTCGCGGCAGCTTCGATTGGGATGCTGATGGCCTGACTGAGGCATTGCGTACTTTCACCCCAGGCAACGGCGGGTCAATTACGTTCGACTTCAATCCCTCTGGCGCTACCGCAGGGACTGTCCGAGCCTACGCCCGAACCCACTACACAGACGTGAACTTCGGAGCTGGTCTCTAATGGCAATCTCGATGGGCAAAGTGGGCGGTCTTAGACCTCCTCAAGAATTCGCCCGTGCCCTCAGAGACTTCGATGCTGACCTGACGGCTCAGTGGAATTACGGATCTCAAAGCTGGTGGATCTGCCAGCGAGTCCGTCGCCACCGGCAACACGGGATGCTAGAGGATGTCACGCTCAGTGCATACGAGGATGTGGACATCCCTGTGATGCAAATTAGCTCATTTCCTGGGGCGCTCGACGGACGGATTCTCTCCATGCTGGAGAAAGAACGTGCGTTGACGCTCAAGGAATACGAGCGCCTGCTCATCCAACGTCAGAAGGACCGAAAGGCCAAGCGCAGCGAAGAGACACGCAAGTCTCTGGACTACGCTACTGAAGATGCGCTAAATTGCTGGTACGATCCCACTATCCGCAACAAGGTGGGATTGCCACCACGGGTAAAGGGATGGGCTCCAGATGACAACGCTTCCAAATCTCAGAACCAAGGTCAGTCGGCGTCTTGAAGACACCGCCAACGCGCACTGGTCAACCACAGAACTAGACGACCTCATCAACGAAGCCCGCATGGACATGTGGCAAATGGTCAGGCGGCTCAACCCTTCCATTCTCCCTCTAAGCACAGATACATGGACGTGGCCAGCGGACAGCCGGTCTTGCGATCTCTCAGCGGCAGACAACGCTGGACATGGCACAGACACAGCCGGTGGGCTTGCGGTGCATGACTTCGACATCTACCTCGTGTCGATGACAGAAAACACCGAATCCACCAGTGCAAACAATCTGCCGATTCCGCTGCCCCGAATTCCATACGAAGAAGTCAACCGAGGAAGCGTCACCAGGCCGATGTTTCACGAAAACCTGACGCACCAAGGTTCGAGCAACTACGAGTACGATAGCGGGCTTCCAAGGACAATCTCTAACAACTGGTCTGCCGGGGCCAGCTCGCGCATTTACGCTTGGGCGCTACAAGGCCACCGGCTGTTTATGTCTCCCGTCCCACGCTCAGACATCCAGATTCAAGTAGAATACATCAAACCCTTCGACGCCGTCAGCGGAACCAGCGAAATCTTTGACACAGCAAACTCCATGTTCCGGCCCTGGGAATCGATCATCGAACTTGGGGCCGTCCTAGCAGCAAAGGGGCGCTCAGACGAGCAGACAGACCCCGTCATGGCCCAATGGCAGTACAAGATGGACATGTTCCTCAAGTGGCTGGAGAACCGAGAGATAACTGGAACCCCCACGGTGGTGCTTAATGGCTACTGATTTCTTCCGAGAGAATGGCCCGTTTTTGGGGACGACCTGCTTGCCGTGGAGAATGCGCTCTGACGGCGTTCGTTCACCGATGGCCATCAACGTGGACTTTACCAGAGGGACGATTCGCCCACGCATGGGTGCTGAAA
>Ga0208299_1000330_pt1 | contig 45227 bp, 39 predicted proteins | sample 15_taG_FD_184089 | JGI IMG/M metagenome (GOLD analysis project Ga0208299, IMG submission 184089) | Marine viral communities from the Subarctic Pacific Ocean - 15_ETSP_OMZ_AT15312 metaG (SPAdes) (version 2) | ecosystem: Environmental > Aquatic > Marine > Oceanic | place: Pacific Ocean | collected... | reverse complement strand
GCAGTGTGGGGGACTGGACGCAGATTGGAACGCGGTTCGCACGAGGGGACCCCGCCGACCTTCCCGTAGTCACGTTGGGGCGCGTGTTGAACACGCTGGATGACCCCCTGTCGTCGGCCTCGTGGCCCGCTAGCGCCGATTCTGATGATGTAGGGACCCCAGACGTGGAGGACACGGAGGGGAACCTGGGCGTAGTACCTGCCGTCCCCAACCAGGAGGGCACGGGTGTCGCAGAATTCGTTCCGTTGGCGTCGATGCCAACGGTGGCGGCTATCCCTCCCGGTGGCGGGACGGGTACCGAGTGGGCCGACGACGCCAACGAGCCTCGGGCGCCCTTTCCGAACGTGGGCACCATCTCTGCGGGGACGGACGGGTACACCGCCACCATCACGGGGCACGGAGTCCCAGGGCAAAAGCTCCTCACCAGTGAGAAGCCCGGCTCGCCTCTGTGGGACGAGGTTTACCTTTACCACGAGAATGGCGCGACGCTGACTGACTCAGCTTTCTTGGGGTACTACTCAGGGGGCAACGGGCTGGGCGGGATATTCATCGGCCTGGACGCACCGGGGTCCGCCGCCAACACTGAGACAGTAGAGGTCCGCTTTCGAGGGGTCCGGGGCATGTGCACGAAGCACATGCAGCTGCGGGCCACTGCGATCTTGTGGTGGGACAACTACAACGGGACGGTGGAGTTCAAGCTCCGCAACGACTCGGGGACGGAGATTGCTACGTCAGTACCTCTCACCCTCGATACGTCGGGCACTAACGTCTTCAAGGAGGTCACGTACACCTTCACCGTGGCCGACTTCCTCGACAAAGCGTACGACTACATTGATGCGAACACGTTCCATACAGAAGGCATGCACTTGTGCGTGCGAGTCACCCTGGGGGACAACACCGCAACGGAGCCGACAGACCTCCACTTCGGTCGCGTAGTCATGGAGACGCTGACCCGGGCTAAAAAAGTCTTGGGACCGATGGAAGTAGCGGGGCCTGTCCGCGTGGCGTCTCTTCGGCGCATCAGTCCGGTTCGAGGGTACGACTCTATCTCTCCCGTTCGCGTAGACCTCCTGGAGAGCACGGAGTTCGCGGACTTGGTGGGGCGCCTGGCATCAGATACGACTCCGGAACACATTCAAGAAGGAATGGGCATAGGGCACCTACTCGCTGCGGGACCTACGCACTTTATTCCATTGATGTACAGGCAGACGTTCTTTCGCAAGGGACACCACGCCGCCGCTATACACGGGGTCTACCCATACTTTGACCCACTGTTCTACTTATTCGGGGCCGCGGTCACTCCCAATTCCTATGCCATGTGCGGTAGGACCGGGTTCATCGGCGAGATTTTGGCCCCTCACGGGTCCCGGCTAGCTACTGCTCACTGGTCCCTTACCCTTCGCCCTGCGTTCTCCTACCGAAGCGGGAGTGGGGCAGCGGCCCAGTTGAATTTTCAGGTCTGGAGTCAGGGCGTAGATCCTGGAACGGGGATAGCCACGGCCGCGGTCAAGGCCACCTGGGACGCCCTTGAGGGATACACAGTTCGGATCCATAGGCAGCATGTTCTGGACTTTGGGCGCCATATGCCCAATCCGGGTGGTTCGGGGTACGCCTCCCGGACGCCCGACTTCGGCTACTCGGAGGAGATCTGGAGCCAGACAGTAGACCTATCCGGGGAAACCGAACCTTTGTACACCGCGGGAACAAACGGTGATGAGTTCGCATCCCAGGGGGGAGCCAACCTGCTCCTGGATACGGGGCACGGGGACTTCGATAAGCTCTACGTGGACCGTCGCCACTTCAATTACTTCTTCACGGTCGAGTTCTTTATCGGACGAAGAGACATCGAAGACACTACTACTGAGAAGTATGAGTATAGAAATAGTGCGGGGTTCCTCTCCGGAGCCACTATTGGGGCCGAGGGGGGATTCAATACCCCTACGCTTCAGGTCCACGCCACCAACCCCGGGGGAAACCCTATCGTAGGTGCTGGCCTCTCTGCGGCCCCCATCGTCAAGTTCCGCGGGATGCGTATTGGGTATGACACTGATCGGGTCGGCGGCGGTTGGTAGCTAAGGGAAGACCCCCGCAACTACTGCAGGGGGCTAGACAGGACCTCCCAGTCGTCTGCGCTACAGTCGTAGGGGATGCACAAGAGTGCATCTTCATACTGAACCAGCAGCTGGAAATGGACCTCGGTACGCTCACCGACCCACATAGACCCGTCCGGAGAGACCGACCAAAACGAGTCTGTTGTCGTGGGGTAGAGTCCCGATTCGTCCACTCCAAATCCCTGAAGCCAGATAGACTGGGCGGGGCCGCAGGGGATGACGAGCATGAGGACCCCCTCCTCGATGATCATGGGGTCCTGGTTGATACAGTTTCCCGCGAAGATGGGGGCCCCTTCTTCTTGGAGGACTCCGACCATCTCCTGGAGGTCGTCGACCTCTTCTCGAAGAGACTCGAGTTCGGGAGACACGTAGTCTCCCGTAGTGATCTCCACGGACCCTGGCGCACAGGCCACCAGAGCCATCACCAAAAATATAAAGCGCATGAGATTACTCCTGTTTTTGTGCTTCAGGACTCTTATGACCGAATCATAGCCTAAAATGGACAATTAGCGCCGGTATCGGGCTTCGTCCCTCAGCTAAAAAACGCCCAGGGATCAACCCTGAGCGTTTCGTAGCAGATGCCCGAGCATGCCGGGCAGGTCTGCATGGACGTCGACGAAGAAGCCGTATTCCTTCTCTGCGAGCTCCAAGAGTTCTTCCCGAGTCAGGGATTTCAGCTTCTCGAAGGTGACAGGGGGAGGGCGGTTAACGCCCCCCTCCCCCGAGGTCAGTCCGCGTCACCGCCGTAGAAGATGCCGAGCAGGTCGTCTTCTTCCAAGATGTTGTCGACCTGGAGGTCTTCCAACGCCTCGCCGTCCTCGTCGTAGCCGAAGTTCTCGTTGTACGTGATCGTGAGCACCGCGCCGAGCCGGGTGATCATAGTCTCTGCGTTGGCCACCGCTTCCGTCAGCAGCTCGTTCTGCTTGGCGAGGGTGTCCAGCTTCTCGAGCACCTCAGAGAGGTCGACCGAGGGAGCTGCCGTTCCTTCATCGTCCGCAGGGGCCTCGGCCGGCGCCTTCGTGGCGGCACCCTTGCGCCCTCCGCGAGAACGCCCGCCGGCCCGCCGACTGGCTCGCCGCTTGGGCTTCTCTTCTTCCTCTTCCGGCTCCGGCTCCGGCTCCGGCTCGGGGGCCTTCGCCGCCTTCCGGGAGGTTCGACGCCCGCCGGTCTTCTTGGTCGCCGCTGCCTTCTTGGCTGGCGCCTTCTTCTTTGTTGCGGGAGCATCGCCGCCCTCGTTGGCCCCCTTGGCCTCTTCGATCATCCCCTCGAGGTCGTCGAGGCTTGCGTCGGCGATGTCCTCGTAGATGGGCTCGAGGATCTCAATCTGCTGCGCAGCGCTGGCGTGGAACGCCTTGGAGGGGTCGTCGTACAGGCCATGCGCGACGGCGAGTTTACGGAGGAGGGAGCGCTTGGAACGTCGTTCTCGTGCCATGATGTTTGGTTCTCCATGGGTCTTGTTGGGGTTTGGCTTCGCCAATAGGCTCCAGGCACTAAATGTGTCTAGAGCCCGGTATCTGGCCTCGCACACCGGGATTGAGGCCGGGTCGTAGAGGGCACAGTCCTCTTCTTGGAGGATCATCGCAGCAGTAGCGGTGCTGCAGGTCCGAAGACGGGAGCAGCCGAGGCAGTCGTGTGGGACCGTCACAGCATGTCGTCTCGGAACTCCCACCAACAGCGAACTACTCGCAGCACCGGGCATCCGAAGGAAACGCACTTCCCGTTGCAGCCCGGTAGCTGTGTCCGTAGTCGGCTGAAGTTCTTTTCAATGTGTATTTCCATTAGTTCCCTGGACCGCTCTAGCTCGCACTTGAGCGGCGGGTCCCCGTGCTCCAGGGTTTGGATGGCGCGTTCTCGGTCGGGGCCGGCGTTGCCGAACCCCGCCGTGCGAACCATCTGTAGTAGCTCGGAGGTATTAACGCGGTCTAAGGGGTGAGCCATGCTACGCCTCCAGAAAGAATAAGGGGACCCCAAAGTCCTGGGGCCGGCTCCTAATTATCGTCAAAAAGAGCTTCCCGTCCTCTCCGTCGCGTGCCACTAGCTTCGTTACGCGTAGGTCGAAACTGAGGGAGTCGTCGATACCTAACGCCTCTGCGAAGGCGTCTAGGAGTAGCTTGTGACGGTTAGGGCCGTCCATTTTCTTGTAGGGAGTCTTAGCGCGAGCCTTCCCTTTCTTTAGCCATCCCTTTGTCAGTACGTCCCACATCGGGAACACGAGCTCGAGTTCTACGGTGTAGACGTCCGTAGGGGAGTGTGTCCGCGCGAACTTGGTCAACGCGGCGAAGTAGGATGCTCTCGCGTGAGCAAGGAAGCGGGCCTTGTACTTCTTCGCCGCAGGGGAGTAGATGATCTGCGCCTTCTTTGTTTTCCTGGGCCCGCCGGCAGTGAACCACCCGATCGCTTTGATCTTGTTTTCAGACGGAGGCAGCTCGTCGAACTCTAGTGTCAGGACGTCCACTCATCCTCCCCGCTTTCGGCGAGGCCGGCGTCGCTGTGCCGCGGGCGTCTTGGCAGACATCCGGGGGCTGCGCGGCTCGTTTCCGTACTGCGCGTTGTTGACTCGAGCACCGTGCTCCATCTGCTGCCCTCGCATGGTAGCGATTCGGCTTACGGCTTCACGATCCCGCTTCGCAGCCAGGTAGTTGGCCTCGACAATCGCTACGTACTCTTGGACCTCTTCGAGCCCAACCGAGACGTCCACGTATCGAGTGTCGCAGATCGAAGCGTCCTCTTTCTCGTCCTTGGACCCTACCTTGGACTTCCGTACCTTGGCCTTGGCCAGCTTCAGCTGCTTCTCGAGGTTGCCCTTTTCAGCCTTGGCCTGGAGGTGAAGCCCTTCGACGTACCCTGCCCACTCGGTGGTAACCGCCAAGAGCTTGGACAGGTCGTTGAGATCGAAGTCCGCGTAGTTGGCGGGAAGACGCCCGCAGTACTCGTCACCCTCGTAGAGGGGGATCTCCCGGTCGACCAGTAGACCCTTCCGGGAGGCGCGGGTCTTGGCCTTCTCGGATGCCTCTCGGTACTGGGCAATCCCCTCTTCGATTCCGATGTCGTAGTCGTATCCGCTACTAGCGGCTTTCTTTGGTCTTGCCATGGTTACCTCGTCAGTCGGCTCTTGGTCGTACGCCCCGCACGCTGGGCACAGCCGTGTTTGTACGAACAGTCATCGCACTCGTATTTGCCTGCGGTGGCCACAGGCTCCGTCCCCGTCTCGATGGCCTCTTCGATCGGTTCGAGCTTGTTGCGATACCAGGTGTTGTAGACATCGAAGTCGTAGGTCTCGACGAACTCCTCGATGTCGTGAGGGTAGGACTTGACGACGTAGAGGTAGCAGACGAAGGGGGCATCGCATGCCGTGGCGTACAGCCCGTGTGCTTGAATCCGGTGCGCGTCCTTGGGCTTCGTGAGCTTGATGAACTGCTTCTCGCTCATCGTCTTGATCTCCAAGACAATCCGTACACGGACCTCTTGGCTACCTACCCAGAGAGTGACCTCGATGACGCCGTCGGTCCGGCCCCCGTCGACCATTGCCTCGATAATCTGCACTCGAACTTCGTCCTGGAACTCCAAGGATAGGGAATCCATCCACTGCGTGTGCGTCTTGAGTCGCAGCTTGTTCGCCGTCCCTCGGCGCTTTTCAATCTCTTCCTTCAGGTCCCAGTTGGCCGCGTTGTGTAGCGTGCGCTGTAGGAGGGCGTGTACCGCGTGACCTATCTCGAAGGTGATCATCAACGAGAGGGAGATCTCCTCGCGAGGGCGGTCGGCCCCCATCACGTCCTTGAAGAGCCGAAGGGTGCAGCGAGATGCGCCCGAGGGGTGGATGGTCCCCACTCCTCGAAGGCTCGGAAGGACCTCCCCCTTACCGTGACATCTCGGGCACGGCTCCGGGACCCGCTCCTCCATGAAGTCGCGGTATTCTTCGAGGGTCACGCCCACCTGTTGTCCGTCGATCTCCCCCTGGCGGCGGATCAGCGAACGGATGCTGATCGCGTTGCGTACTTCTTCAATGAACTCGGCCGGGTAGAGGGACAGGTCGTCCCGCGTCAGAATTTCAATCATCTAGCTGCTCCAACAGCTCAAGGGCATGGCCCTCAGGAAGGATGTAGAAGGACTGCCTCACGTCTCCCTGCACGAATTGCACGGCGAAGACGGGGATCTCATCATCCTCGCACTCGGTTTGTAGTTTCCGGAGGTTCGCCAGGGTGAGAGAGTAGCTAGCCTTGCGGGTGCTCTTGCACTCCATTCGAATGCCGCTGGCGACCTCCCCGTATTTGGACGTGGTCACGTCCGCCTTATCGCCCTCGAGGGCGCCCGAGGCACGCGTAGTGCGCCCCCCGAGCTTCCGTGCGTTCCAGCGCTCCTGGCTCTTGGCCCTACGCTGGCTGTCCTGAATCTGCGCCCGCTTCTTCCTTGTGGCAGATTTCCGGGGCAGCTCAAACGTCTCGTCGCAGACCGCGCACCTGAACTGCTCCGCACGGCCGTTGAGGGCGTAGGCGTCGTTACTGTCGCAGCACGGGCACGTCACCTCGTCTGACATCTCACCCCCGCTTCTCGGAGGACTTCCTTGTACAGCCACGCGCCGAGCTCGGGGTCCTGGTTGACGTAAGCACCTGCGTTCTTGATCCCCTTCCCACGGGCTCCTGATGTGCTCAGGAGGGTCTCGTCTTCATCGTCGATGGTGTAGGTGTTCCCCGATTTGATGACGATTCCGTACTCCAGGGCCGCCTTGACGAGCGCCAGTCCGAAGTTGCACCCCGACTCCATCATGTAGTGGAAGAAGCCGACATGCCCGTCGTGGCCCCCCGCCTTTTGCTTGGTGATTTCCCAGCGGATGTCTTTCCCGAGTCGGCGCTTGGTGTTCTTCGGGTCAGAGAGCCACCCGACGCGAGTGAGGTTCACCGTCACCCAGCGTGCATGCTTCAGCGCCCATCCCCCGCTCTCCTTCTTGGTAGGGGAGTTCGGGTTCATGCGCTTCATGTTGTCGCGGACTTGGTTGATGCCCAGGACGCAGGTGAGGTTGGGGTTGCCATCATCATCCAGCGAAAGAGCCTCGTTCAGTCGAGTAGCGAAGCGGGAGTTCAGCATGGCAGGGCCCGCCATCCGGTCGTTGTCGTCCATGTCTTTCTCCTTGTCCTCCCCCAAGAGTAGGGAGCCGAAGGAGTCGATCAAGACGATGTGGAACTTACGACTACGGACCATGTCGAGTGCGACGTTGAATTGGCGTTCGGCGACGTCAGGGGGCACGATGACGAAGGTGCCGACCTGTGTCTGGAGCTCCGCCGCCTCTTCCTTGCTGAGTTCGAGCCCGAACTCTTCGTATCCGGCACGAAGACCTTCGATCTCCTGGGGAGAGTAGGCAATGCGCACGCCAGAGAACCGTGCCTGGCTCTTGTCGTAGGGCATCTCGGTACCTACGCATCCGACCGCCAGATCGTCTCCCCAGGTCTTCTGTGCGTAGGCGATGACGCAGTTGGCCAAGTAGTTCTTGCCTACCCCCGGCTCGGCGGTGATTACCGAGAGCCCGCCTGCGGGGAAGCCCCCGCTGAGTGCGATGTCCAGGCCTACGACCCCACTGGGGTATCGGCGCAGCATCCAAGGCGAGGTGTACTGCTGCGAAGTGAACACCTTGCCGGGGTACTTCGACTGAAGTACCGCTACGATGTCAGCAGTGGTGCTATCGCCTTTCTTTGTTGACTTTTTTGCTGCTCTCTTGGCTGCCATGGGGCTCCCAGGGTTCCGTGCCGCAAGTGCGGCAGAAGGGTACAGTGCCGCTCCAACTGACAGAGCCAGAGGAGCAACGGGGGCAGGTGGAGGGCAAACCTCCCCCTACTTTGGTGTGTTCGTCGGTAGTGACGACGCCAAACTTGTCCATGAATCCATTTCCTTACGGAAGGCCTTCGCGGGCTTGATGCTCAGTACAGCCTTCCGTACCTTGGGCATAGCCTGCCCCCTGAGTCTTGGCGCGACCACTCGAGTCTCGACGCGGATACGAAAGAGCCGCGCAAACCGAATGTCTGCGCCGTTCCGGAGTCCTGTCGCCACGACCTCCGCCATCGCGTCCACCATGTGCTGCACCATGGGGCGCGGATAGCCAGTCCTCTCGGTCAATAGGTCGACCAGCCTGCGGGTAGTCAGTGCAGCCATTACTTGGCGTCCTCCCAGTTAGCGCCAGTGCCCATGGAGATTTCGATTGGCACCTCGAGGTCGTCGAGGTACTCCATGAGCTCCTTGATCCGCTTCTTGGCGGGCTCGATGAACTTGGGGTCATCAGGAACCTCGAACACCAGCTCATCGTGGACCTGGAGAAGCATTCGGACGCCCAGACGGCGGAGCTCGGGGTCGGACTCGCACCGAATCATGGCTTCGTTGGTCAGGTCCGCCGCCGAACCCTGAATGATGGAGTTGACGGACTGGCGCCGCGCCATGGCCTGAAGGCCCCGCTCCGAAGAATCGATGTCTGGTAGGCGCCGGAAGCGTCCCGTATAGGTCTGCACGAAGAGGTGGTTCGCACAGTCTTCGTGGGTCTGGTCAATCCACTCTTTGACGTAGGGGTAGGCGGAGAAGTAGCTCTTGATGGTCTCCTCGGCTTTGGGGCACTTGAAGAAGACCCGTCCTGCTCGTTTCGAGAGACTCTCGGAGACCGGGAAGCCCAGCTGTCTTCCCAGCTTGACCGCTCCGATTCCGTAGATAAGGCCGAAGCCTACCGCCTTCATGTTCGAGCGTACGCCGACCAGTTCGTAGTCTCGAGGGGTCGCCTCTCGGTCTAGGTCGCCGTCTACGGCCTTCTTGGCCTCTACGACATCCTCGTAGTCGTACCCCGCAGCGCGTTCAGCAGTCTTGCAGTGCAGGTCTTGCCCGTTGCGGATGGCGTCGATCATGCTCGGGTCGCCACTATTCGAGACCAGAAGGCCCTGAGCGAAGTACTTGTGGCTTTCTTCTACTGTGATGTCGTATTTGGAACCGGCGCCACAGCCCATCTGCGCCTCCCCCGCTCTCCCTGCTCTCTTCTCGATAATCTTGACAGGAGTGACAGGGGAGACTGACTCATCCCAGCCGGAGGTTTCTTCTGTCCGTAGGTGTTCAGGCACCTTGTACTTCATCGAGGCGGGCATATGTGGCTCGATCAAACGAAGGAACTTCTCGGCATTCTCTCCGCAGACCCCGAATCCGTTTTTCCACTTTCTGAAGGGAAGGTCGAACAGAGAGCCGAGGAAGTCTACCTCCTCTTCCGTAATTCGTACGTTGGCGATACTGGCGCAGAAACCCTTGGTCGGGTCTTGGCAGCGTGAGTCCCTAGATAGATTTCCGTCGTCCGCATACCAGATGGCCAGCCCTCGGGGGTCCAGCCGCATTAGGGCTGCGATCGTAGGGCACTTCTTTCCGCCCTTATACATCGCATCCCAAAGTCTTTCGAGCTGGAAGGACGCGCGAAGATGACCCCTATGCATCTTTCCGTCGTGCCCAATACGAGTTGTCCAGGGAGCTAGGACCCCCTCCTTGAAGCGGAAATAGGCTTCTTGTTTGTTGCTGTGGTAGAAGGAGGCCCCGTGGAAAGTGCCCTCGCTGGTCTTTGACCTTCCCTTCTTAAAGTTCCCGTCCCCTAACAGAGATCCGAGAACCATCTGAAAAGCTCCTCCTTGTAGATTCGGGGAGTCAAAGAGGATACTGTCCCCGATCTTGAGATCTTTGAGTTGAGACCTAGCTCCGTTAGGGCGGTAGATGTAGTGCTCGTCTGTGGCGATGAGCTTCATCCAGGGAGCCCCTTCGTGGCGAAGAACGGTCCAGTCTTCAGGACGCAGCCCTCCTCGATAGGGGGCGTGCCGTACGGGTGCCCCGTTCTTGAAGTGAGCTACTACTGCACAGGGGATTTTCTCTCCGGTCTCGAAGTTGTAGCTTTCAACTTCACCGCACCACTCATCCCTAACCATCTGCCCGATAGGCATCTTGCCGCCGCCCGCTAGTGTGACCGCCATGTTCCGGTGGAGGCAGAAGTGCGCCATGATGCGCATCTCGAGCTGTTTGTAGTCGGCGACAATCAGGGTCATGGGGAAGTCGTCAGGCAGGGAAGGAACTGGTACGTCCACCAGCTCGTCCATGCACCACTGAGGGTCGCAAACCCCCCACGTTCCTGCGACGAACAGCTGCCTAATCTGGCGCCCCGCCTCTCCCTTCGCGGGGATATTCTGCAGGTTGGGCTTGCTAGAACTCAGTCGCCCCGACACAGTGCCGGACTGGTTCAGGGAGGTGTGTGCTCTCCCACGAAGGTCTACCCAATCCCGGACCTTATCGACGTAGGTTCCATGAAGCTTGGCGAGCTTGCGGAACTCGACGATGTCCTTGGCCACCTGAAGGCCGCGCTCTGCGAAGCCCTCCAGCACAGCGGCTTTCGTAGACGGTTTCTTGATTCCGCTTTCCCCGCCGGAGGTCATGTGGACCGGAGGGTCTCCGAAGGGGTCTAGCCACGTGTCCGTTGCTTCGTCGTAGGTGAATAGAAGCGCTAGGAGATCCTTGGTGCTGTTGACGTTGATGTCGGCGCCCGCAGCCTTGATGATCTTCCGTTCCACTTTGCCCATTGCCTCTCGCATGGGGCGCTCGAGTTCGGCAGCGGCCTCTAGATCGATCGACATCCCCCGTCGTTCCATGTTCCACAGAACGCGAGTGAAGGGCTTGGACGTGTTCTCGTAGAAGTCGAGGAGCGTCACTTCCTCCTCTTCCTCTTCGTCGAAGCCGATAGAGACGGCACTCAGCGCCGACTGATACACCTGCTCTACCAGCGCATTGGATGACCAGGCGTCAAGCGAGGCGTAGTCCCCGACGATCAACCGAAGGTAGTCGAGGGGGTCTCTATCGATCTGGATTCTCTTCCGGAGACGGTACTGCAGAACCTCGTGGGCCTCCTTCGCGAGCTCGGGGTCGTCCCACCACTTTCGAAGGGACTCTCTTTCCGCTGCCGGCATGTGGCCAACGTCTCCCACCAAATTGAGGAAGTCGAGAATGTACCCGGCCTTGCCCGTAGTTCGGGCGGCTAGTTCCGTGTCTCGTGCCATTTTCAGCAGCTGCTTGTTCTTCAGCACGAAACCCGCGTCCACGGACTTGTGCAGCTTCTGCAGGATCTTGATTACCTGCTCGTCCCCGGTAGCCTTCCCCAGAGCTACAAGGACGTCACTGGCCTCGTCGGAGCGACGTCCTTCGAGAATGTCGTGGATGCGGCACAGCATCCGCACTTCGTTGTCGGTCTTCCCCACGTTGCCGAACACTTGCTTGAACGGGCTCATGCGTAGGCCAAGATGGTCGCGGGCGCAGTCTTTCAGCCCGTGTCGTCCGATCCGATTCTCGTCGAAGAGCCAATCCGCGGGGATAGTGTCTTCGATGGGGCCGCGGATGATGATGCCGTGGTTCGCGGTCCAGTGAAGGTCGACCTTGGCGTTGGTCATCCGCTTGGCGACCTCTGGGTCTTCTAGTGTGTCTCGAAAGACCTCAAGAAGCCGGACGGGGCCCGCGATGCGGACATCGTGGTCGCTAAAGGAGAAGAAGCGAATGCGGGTCTTGATAGGGTCGAGGCCTGTCGTCTCTGTATCGTAGCCGTACACGGGAAGGCTCCCGAAGTACTCTGCCCAGTTCTCTGCCTCTTCCTTGTCCTCGATGTACATCGGGGGAGGCGTCCGGACGAACGACGAGGAACGTCGGGTCATAGGGGCTCCAGCGCAGCGGGGGCAAAGGCCCCCGCTGCGGGTAGGAATTTAGGGGGAAGCGGCGTTACGCCCGGCGACCCCGGCGCTTGGTGGACTTGCGCGCAGGCTTTCCGCGCCTCCGAGAAGACTTGGTGTCGTCGTCGGAGTCATCGGAGTCATCACTGCCTTTATCGGCCGCCCGTTTGCGGATGTCCTCGTACCTCCGGGCAGTAGCCGCTCGGAAGGGGTTGGGGCGGCCCAGCCAAGAGGCGATGTCGTCGTTGGACCGGGGCTCGAAGATCTGCTTGAAGTTGAACTGGTTCTCGACGTATGCCTTCACGTCCTCCACGAAGATGAAGTCACCGTCGTCATCCAGTACGGGGACGTCTGCCCCCTCGTCATTCTCCGTCATCTCGATGAGGTAGGTGTCGTCCGGGAGGACGTACTCGTCGAGAGGAGTGACCTTCTTCACTTCGATGATCGTCGCGGCGCGCTCACCGGTCTTGATGAGCGAGGCAACGACTTCGAACCACCGGTAGGGGACAGGGTCCCCGCAGTCCGAGCAGAGGTAGCCCACACGGGGGAAGCCGCGTTCGGTGCACTCGGAGCAGGACTGTTCCTTGCCTTCGTACTCCCACACCTGTTCGCGCGTCATGTCGGCGTCGTCCATCTCGAGAAGCGGCTCTTCGCAGGTAGCGCAGTAGAAGTAGTCGATCTCGAGGCGACCCCCGCACTTGCAGAGCTCGGCAGCTTTCCGGTCGGTGGCTTCGATGCACGCCAAGTGGTTCTTGCCGACCTCCAGGTAGCCCTTCTTCACTTGGCGAACTTCTTCGTCGTCCACCAAGTCTTCGATGTTCCGCAGGATGTCCTTGCGGTCGCGGATCACCTCCACCTTCTTCCACTCCATGATGGGGTCGCCGCGCTTGATGTCGCGGTCGGGGATGTCCCGTTCCCAGCACCGGACGTTTCCGTCCTTGTCGGTGGCCTCGACCTGGGTGTACAGGTCCAGGTGAAGTGTGTTGATCGCGAAAGAGGACGGCTTCCCCTGGTTGGCGCGGCGACGGCCATCTACCTGGGAGCTTCCCTCGGTCTTCGCCAGACATGCCACGCATGGGCTGCCATCGTGGAACTCGTGGCACGTGGTGCGCCACGGGTACTTCCTCCCTGCGGGGAGCACCTTGTGTTGGTGGAAGGCGTAGTAGGCCAGGTGAGGCTCCACTCCGTCGTTCTTTTCCACCTCTTCGGGGCGTCGGTCCGGGTACGTTCCCGGAACGAGGAGGAAGTCCTCCGCAGCCCCCCGGGGGACATCGATGCGGTCGCGCCATCCTCCGCGCCACCCCTTTCCACGGCCCTTGCTTGTGCGCTCTCGGCGCACGGATTGTCTAACGTCTACGGTCTTGTGCTTTGCCATACGGCCCTCTTTTCGCTCGTGGTCCGAACCTCTTTCGATACTCTCGTAGATCACCTACGAGGGCTCTTGGTTGTCGGGACTCCCATTCCGGGAAGCTGAGCGTTGTTGCGATTGATTGATGTAGGTCTTCTTCTGAAAGGTCATCCGGCTGAAGATCTACCTCCGTGTGGTCTGGATATCTGAGAACTCGGACATCCATTCCGCGAAGACTATAGCCGATTTTGTACGTACCGCGTACACCTGCTCGACCTGCGTCAAGGCAGAGAACAACGGTACCTCCCATTCGCTCCAGAAAGGTCCTTTGAGGCCTAGTTATGGACGATCCCATTAGCGCACCGGTCATCTCGTACCCGTGCTGGACCAACCACAGTGCCGCCTTGTACCCTTCGGCCACATAGATGGTGGGGCGCGCGCCTCCTACGAACGCAGAAGCGTAGATGTGCTCGCAGCGCCAGACCAAATCTCGGTTGTTGAACGCGCACTGCTTGTACCCCATCTCGGTGAGTTCCCCGCCGTCTCCGTCGGTGTACAGTTTGTACTTCGGCCACCGGTTACCCCGGTTGCGTCCGACGATAGCCGCCAGGTACCCATCGACGTCGCGAATGGGGAAGGTGATTCGGTCTCGCTGGAGGTCTACTCCGATATCATGAGACCATAGGACGTCAGGGTCGAACCCCGCGTCCAGTAGTTCTTGTGGGCACTGTTCGAACAGCCCTAGTATGCGCTCTGGTAACGGATTGGCTGTTCGGAAGTTCCCGACTTCTTTCTTCTTACGCGCAGCTCGAGCGGACGACCTCTTTAGCTGAGGCTGCATCCGTTCCCAGATACGCGCTGCGGTCGGCTTAGACGCGACCTCTACAAGAAGACTGCGCATGCTGCCCCCGCCGCACCCGGCGAAGCAATGCCACTGTCCCGTATCTAGGTTTAGGCTCAAGGAAGGGGTAGATGACCCCGGGCTCTCTCCGTGTAGCGGACAGAAGGCGAGCACGTTCCCTGACGAGGCGTTGCCTCGGATCGTCATGTACTGCTCGAATACCTCCCGTACCGTCGAACTCAAGCGCGGATTCGGCCTTTCTTGGCCGCCTTTCTGGGCTTCTTCGTCCGCTTCTTCTCCTCGACCTTGGGCGCTTCTTCTTTGCTCACTCCTTGGTCCTCCAGGTAAGCCCTCTTGGCGTGGTCAATGAAGTCCTTCACGTTGACCGACGTGCGCCGCACGCTGAAGTCTCTGCCGGGGACTGCGTTGATCGTGAAGGGCGCGATTTCCGCATCCCGTACACCTGGAAAGGTGATTAGGACCTCGGGCGTTCCTTCTGGCGCCTTCCCTTTCACGCAGCGCATGACCACGTCTGCGTCCTGTGCAATGGCGTCCGCGAATGCTACTTCGGCCAAGTCGTCGCCATAGCTCTTGGCGGCTTCGCGATTGGCTTGGGTAGTACCGAGGACAGGAATGTCCATCTCTAGGGCGAGCTCCTTCAGGTCCCCGCTGACGTTGCCGACGGTGGTCCACTCCCGGTTTCTCTTCCCAGAGCGCCCGTCTCGCATCAGGTAGAACCCGTCCGCGCATAGCAGGTCCGGGTCGAACTTCTCGATCCGAGCTCGGAGGCTCTCTACGGTGGAGCCGCCTTTCACCCCCTTATCGGAGAGAAAGAGTAGGCCAGGTTCGCGTCGACCTTCTAGGGCGCTCTCTTGCTCAAGCTCCTCCAGGTCGAAGAGCATGTCGAAGTAGTACTCTTCGTCCTCGGGGCTTAGCTGCCCGGTTCGAATCTCCCGGTCGTCCAGCTTGCAGATCATGGCGGCACAGCGTCGCCGTAGCTGCTGGATGGTCATCTCTTTGGAGTAGACAACGACCCGCCTTCCGTGGAGGAGGTACGCGGTTACCGCAGTGATGCACAGGAGGAACGTCTTCATGTTCTTGGGGCGGGCGTAGATCACGATGAACTGCCCGTTCTGCATTCCCCCGGTGGCGCGGTTCAACGGCTCCCAGGGGAAGGGGATCCCCAGCACACCTCCGGACTCTTTGGTGAGCTTGTACTCAGCCATCATGGCTTCGGCTGAGCGCCCCATCAGCACCCCGTCGGGCTCGGAGTACTCCACCGTTAGGTTGCGCAGCTCTCCCAGGTGCAGGGAAAGGAGCTCGGCGGGGTCCTCTCCTTCGCCAAGAGCGGAGTTGATCTCCTCGAGGATCTCAGTAAGGTCAGCCCGGATATGGTTCTGGCGGACCTCTCGAATCAAGATCTTGATGGGGTCTCTCGTCGTGCAGAACTCGAAGTTGGGGAACTTCCGACGAAGTCGTTGTCGACTGGGAACCTCTCGAGACCCCCCGTACTCTTCGAACAACCACCCGAAGACCTCGAAACCTTCTGGGGTCAGGAAGTGGTCGGGGATGAGGTCTGCGTCAGTTACGGCACGCCAATCTCCTCGCTCCACGATGTTCGAGATGAGCTCGATCTCCACATGGGCCATATCTACAGCTCCTCATCTTCCAGCTCGTTGTCGTCTAGGGGGTACCGCTCTTCCTGAAGGCCGAGACGGGTATGGAGGAGCCGTTCGGCAGTAGAGTGGAGGACCGCCAGCGCCTCCTGAAGCTCCTTGCTGTCCTCCCCTGTCAGGTCCACCTCGCCCCGTCCCATGGGTCCCGAGAATTGCTTGTTGTGCAGCAAGACCGCGTACTGAACGCGAATGCCGCCTGCGCCATCCGGCCCGAATACCGCTTCCACGTGCCCGATGTTCACGGAGACGCCATCATCCACGGGAACGCCTCCTTCGCTTCTTCTTGCTCGGTGCCGTCTTCGGGGACGGAGTTTCTCTCCTCGGCGCCTCCTCGGCGAAGGAACTGGGTTCGCCCGGCGGGAACATCCCCAGCGCAGTCTCTACCGCGTCAGGGAGGAACCCGGAGACAAGTCCTAGCGCCCAGTCCTGCGCCTGCGCCACGGTCTCGGCGTCTTGGTTGCACGTCAGGGCAGCAGAACAGAACACCGACACGCCATTTCCGTACGACTTATCGGACCGCTCCAAGGACACCACCACGCGGGCCAACCCGTCTCCGACTAGATCTTCGATTTCGCTATTGGACACGTTCAGTTCCTCCTTGCAGTACGCACGAACGTCGAGCACCTCGAGGAGCGCCGCAGGCTCCCCCGGGCGCCGCACCTCCGCTCGGATGGTGCCAACCAACTAGAGCTTGAGTGCTTTGGGGATGAAGACCTGAGTAGTGCCTTCGGTCTTCTTGATGAATTCCGCGTACACGACGCGTAGCGCCTTCGGCAGCCGCTCGAGCTGGCCCGGGACAACCTTGAACTCCAGGAACCCGCAGCGAAGGAGGTCATCGATGTCCCCACGCTGCTCCGCAGTTTCGACGATGTCCTCCAGCGCAGCGCTGGTCTTGCTCACTCCCCGCGTCGTGAACGAATGGTCGCCGAACTGAATGGAGCTCTGCTTCGAGTTCCGGATAGCGGTCTTCATCAGACCTTCCAGCTTCGGAAGCCGCACCAGGGCGCGGGCGCGCAAGTCCCACTCTTCGGGGAAGGCTTCTTCCATCTCTGCGTCGATCCCGCGCACGGTTGCGATGGTCTCGACGTACTCTTCGATCAGCTCTACTGCTTCGGCCTCTTTGTTTTCCTTCATGCGGTGTCCTCTTCTAGCAGGGGCCCTTGCCCTTGCATCGCTCCGGCCAGGTCCACTATTTCTAGGGCCTCTTGGAGACGGATGAATGTGTCGTAGGTTGCTCCGCGGCCCTCTTCCATCAGTCGGGGGGATTCCCCTCGCTGCTTCAGATAGGCCGGGCCAATCAACGTCAACACGGTATAGCGAACGGGGTCTCCCGTGACGGGAGAAGGGAAGGGAAGGTCGTAGTACCTCCCGTTGGTCTTGGTGATGTGGACAGACTTGCCCACTAGTGCCGACGCTGCTTGTTTCCCCGTGGCGATAATCAACAACGGGTCCACTGCGTAGATAGTGCGCAACAGGCGGTCGCGGCAGGCCTTGATCTCCCCCTTACTGGGGGGCCGGATTCGCTTCCTTCGGTCGCTGTCGTCTGCCTCTGCGCGGCACAAGACGATGTTGGTCCAGAAGACGAACTGGTTCAGGTAGTCTCGTAGCTCTTCCCAGTACTCAGTGTTCAGCGACGAAGGTCCGTGGTCCCACAGTTCGTCGAGAACTTCGATGGCTGCGCGATCTGGCCATGCCAGCCGAAATAGCTCCATCATCAGCCGCCCCGAGGACCCCCAGAAAGGGATACCGGTGGCGTCCTCTTCTTCCCCCGGGGCCCCGCCTACGACCAAGATCGGCCCCGATGCGGTCCCGTCCCCGAACACGGGGGCGGTGCGCGCAGCACACAGGGCGGGACACGCCTCGCACGTCTCGTACTCGTCGAGGAGGTTGCGCAGAGCATCTACTCCTCTAGTTGGTTGCTTCATATCGTCAGCCTCCGTTTGGTTCTTCCGGACGTGACACCTTGGACCTCCCACCCTCGCCCACGGGAGTGATGGATGAGCCCCCACACCAGCCCATTGAGGATGGGCACGGTACGGTCCCACCACACGCGAACCAGCGGGGTCGGCTTCCCCTCCAGAAAGCGCAACCCGCGGCCAGACCCTTGGTCGAACTGGATAGCTACCCCGTCTCGCGCCCCGGGAGGGGTGCAATGGTGTACGCAGTCCAGGTCCTTGCGGTTGTACGACTCCGCACCGATCCCGTAGGTGGTAATGGTCAGCTGGGCCAGATTGAGCTGCCGGAGCCGCTCCTCATGCCCCATGTTCTCTAAGATGATGCCCGCGGTAGGGAAGCGGGCGTGTAGAGCCTGAGCGTGGTCCGGCGAGTGGGTCAGCGCGTAGATGACCCGTCCGGCGTCCAGGTCCGCCTGGAGAGCAGCGCAGATACGGTTGTTCCGCGCGGTCAAGCCCCCCAGCACCTTGTACATCATCCCCAAGTGCTCGTTCCCTGTGCAGTCCAGGCACTCGGCGTACTCATCGGGCGTGAACTCGGTGTCCAGCGGCATGATGTGCACGATGGGTACCATGTCCGGCTCGACGTCTGAGTACACTATCGGGCCCAGATGCGCGAAGAACACGCCCTGCTTCTCGTCTCGGCGCCGCGCGGTCGCAGTCAACGCCAGGCGCGTGCCCTGGCACACGTCCGCTGCTCTCGAGAAGAAAGCGGCGGACATGTGATGAGCTTCGTCGTAGATCGCCAAAGCGAAGCGACGGTAGAACTCGGGCGGCAAGCGGCCCTCTTGGGCGAACCTCGCCAGCATTTGTACAGTGCTCACGACGACGTCGCACTCCCACTCGAACTTGCCCCCCGCCATCCAACCAACGCTCCCCTGGAAGTCGAAGAACTCCTTGAGTTCCTTGAGGGCGTTGGCCAGGTGAGCCTTCTGGGGGGCGACAAAGAGCACGGGTCCGCCGATCTGAGCTGCGCGGAACCATGCCATCACTGTCTTCCCCCTCCCCGTAGCCAAGTTCAGGGTGGCGTCCCCTCCGTGGCGAACCAGCGTGTCGATGGCAGGACGCTGTTCCGTACGTAAGGAGAACCCCGAACTTGGCGTAAGGGCCACGGGAGCGTAGGTCTTTGGGCGGAGGTCTCGTACGGGGATCTCCAACTCCGCCATCTGGGCCAGCGAGAAGGCGTTCCGCGGAACTTCCAGATGGTGGGGGTGATTACGTACAAGGGTGATCTTGTCATCACCGTCGCCGAAGGTGAGCTGAGCCCGGACAGCTTCCTCTACTACTAGCTCCTTCGGAAGAAATAGGTTCGCTGTCAGCGCCCCTATTCCGGGCTCCAGCCGTAGTAGGTCGCTCATTCGTCGTCGTCCTCTCCCCAGGGGTTCGGGTACCCTATGCGAGGGATGGACGTCGCGGCGCGGAACAGCTCCTGGAAGAAGGCGGTGACCCCCTCCAGAATCCCGTTGTAGCCTAAGGTTTGGAGGAATCCTACGTCCCTGTCTACCTCTGTCCGCTCCGTCTCGCTGCGGGGTTTGTTCGTCGTGCGAACCGTTCCGCGGTTTCGTCGCGTCCGGGTGCGGAGCCCCGCGCGGCGGTCTCGTCTCCATTCTTCTCGACATGCAGTGCGAACTAGACATCGACCACACTCGGGGTGGTCGGACTCGAACTCGGTAAAGCAATCAGGAACTTCTTCTTCGTCCACGTATGGCGGCCTCCTAACGTCTTGGGTGGTCCCTGGTCCTTATGCCGGACTATGTTAGGGTTTGTAGCGCCCAAGGGGGTTTCACGATGAGAGTGATCGATTTCCACGACGATCGCGGTACTGCGTTCCTGGCGGCCGGAGAGGCCCTCCCAGAGCTGCTGAAAACAGGGCAAGCGAAGGAGAGGACGGACCTCGGCCTTCGTGACTACGCCCTGATCCTGGTAGACAGGGACGATGGGTTCTCCGAGCACCCCAAGTTCGCGTGCTACGACGAGGCCAGTACGTGGATGTCCTTATGGTACCTGGAAAATGGCGACCATGGCCTACCTGCTGGGGCGGAGAAAGTAGCTGCCGCTAATCTCGTAACGATTGCAGCAGAGCAGGGGCTGGACGTGCGTGGTTCGTTCCCTCGAGTTGTGTCGCTCGCCCAGAAGGAGGCGGCCACCGCGATCGAGTACGGCATCCTAGCTACCTTCATCGCCGTGGGCCTTCTAACTGCGGGTAAGGTACTAACCTCGCAGGCTCGCACGATGGTTGCGCAGTCGGCAAAGGGTAGGGAGCCCTACCAGCTTCAGAACCTCCCGCCCAAGATGCAGGCAGCAGTCCGGAAGCACGATCCACAGGGGCCATATACCCGCCTCTCGGTGGCGAGTACTCTACTGGAGGCGTTCAAGGCGGGCACGATTACGAAGCAGGATTTCCAGCGGCACTACGACCTGGAACCCTTCGTCTCCGGAAATAAGATCTCCAAGAAGCCCTCCTTTGGAAAGACGGCATCAGCCCCAGATTCCCGAAGGGTAGTGGTCTCTCGAAGGGACTTTGCTCCATTGCCCTCTCCGGCTCCCGCCAAGATGGCGGCGTTCGACAAGGTGGCGCAGATGGCGGAAGGCTGGGACTACCTGTCGGGATACGACCGCCGTTGCGCTGCCCTCGAGGTGGAGAAGCTCGCGGGACTTGTGGGGATCCCCGAGAAGATTCAGGAGTACATGGGGCACGGAGCCGGCCCGCACATTCGCGACGAGATGGCAGTCCGTGCACGGAGCTACGCGAAGACGGCTGAGGTGGCGGCAGACTACGTCCGTGTAGGAGAGATGGCCAAGGCCGGCGCACTCGATCCCGAAGACGCGGTCGAGGCGATTCACATCCTCGACGAGGCCAGCGGTTTCGTGGTCCCCGACTGCTACGGCAATCGAATGCACGACCCCTACCGGTGTGTGTACGGCATCGAGAAAGAGGCGGAGTACTCGTGGATTGACGGGGGCCACTACGTAAACGGAAGGCAGCTACAGCAGTTCGCAGCATCCCCCGCGTCGACCTTCGCCATGGGCGACTTGTTCATCGGCAAGACCGTAACTGCCTTCCGTCTTGCCCCGCTCAAGACATTCGAAGCTCTCCCGCGAGAGCAGAAGATCCTCGTAGCGCGCCTGGCAACACAGTCTGGCTATAGCGACGACGGCAACATCCTGACGTAGTGGGTCCCGCTTGACTTCGTTTACCAACGACCAAGCTCACCCTCTTGTGCTCCTTCGGGCCCTTACGAAGAGGTACGGAGCAGAGTGGATGGAATGGGCACGCCCCACCCTCCGGCAAACTTTGGAGCAGGACCTTGGAGCGGCCCCCGCTAACTCGGCCCTCCGTAAGTCCATGGCCGCGGCAGCGGTGGCGACGCGGGACGAGTTCTGGACTTCGTGGGAGCACTTCCATTTCCTGACGCAAGCACTGAACGGGGACGCGCCGTCTGCGTACGACCTACACGAACTGTCGGTGGGCCAGATGATGATGGCCGTTGACGTCGCTACTGCCGTCCGAAAGGAACTCGGTACCCTGTCTCATCTTCCGAAGTTCTCGGAAGAGGTGGCGCGGTTTGTTGCGGCGCAGGCCAAACAGGCGAGCATCTGGTACTTGCCCGCTCCCCTGGAGTTCGCTGCCGACCTGGCTGCAGGTAAGCAGTACCGGTGTAGGGAGTGTGGGAACGAGGGAGACATCGTCTTCGGCGACGGGGTGTGCGACGTGTGCTCCGAGCGGTTCATGGTGGGGGGTGCGCTGCAGCTCACGTCATGGCGGCCGAACCCTGCGTATCTGAAAGATGCGCAGAACTTGGAGGTCTTCGAGGCCAACCCCACTGCAAAGGTCAAGAAGCGCGTGGACGAGCTTCGCTCTGGCCGAAACGTCACGTTACACGAGACGCGTACCGACATCTGCGCAGCGCGGGTGATCGCGGCGTTGGCTTATCTGGACCGAGCGCGTAGCGCTGCTCGAGGAAGGGCCGCATGATTGCTACACCCCTACTTGCGGCCACCACTCGACACGTGCAGAAGACGGCGGGAGTAGAGCAGGCTGTAGCGCGGGCGGGAGCCGCGGGAGCTCGGTTGGGGGGCCACGCAGCTCGCAAGGCCGCTCCGTTCGTTCACCGAGCACTGGGGCGGGCCACTATTCCTACCCTTCGCCATGCAATTACGGGAGCGGGGGCCGTTACCGGCGCAGCAGCGGGAGCTGCTACTGCAGGGGAAGGCGCCTCCATGAAGGACCGTGCGGTCCGGGCAGCGAAGGGCGGCGTTATCGGGGGCGGCCTGGTCGCGGGCGCGGGTGCGATTTCTAGGGCAAAGGGCGGCCCTAGCTACCTTCGCGGAGTCGACAAGTCTATCGCTGCCCGAAAAGGACAAGGGCTTGTGGGGAAGAGCCTGTCGGAGCGTGTAGTGGAAGATCTGGGCGAACGGCTAGGCGCTAGTGCGGGACGTTCTGTGCGCGGCGCAACAGCCGCAGCTACTCAACCCGTGGCGGCGCTGGTCAAGAGCCCGAAACAACAGCTCGGCGGCGCGTGGCGGGAGATGGGCAGGGGGGAACGCGTGATGGCAGGGGGCATGGGCGCTCTGGGAGCCGCGCACGAGCTTAGGGGAACGGACGAATCAACGGGCCGAAAGCGCGGGCTTGGGGAGCGTGGGCTGGGGGCCGCCGCAGCCGTGGCCGGGGGGCTAACGTTCGGACGACACCTGCCCGGCGTAGGATGGTTGCCGCACCTGGTCGGGGCCGGCGTTGGAGAAGAAGCTCTGCGCCGTTCCGCCGGTAGGGTAGGGCGTGGGCTAGACTCTGTAGCAGCAAGGGTCCGCGGAAAGAACTCCCACGACGCACACGTTCCTCATTCGGCGCTGGGGCAGTAGCGATGCAGTACATCTCTAGCGAGACCAATCGCTTCAACCCGCGAGGCACCGGTACGTCTTCGGCGGCGTCGGGCCGCTCTTTTGGGATGCGATATCCGTCGCCGTTCTTCGACGTCGCCCAGCAGTTCCTCCCCGAGACCCAGAGGCAGCTGCTTCATTGGTGTAAGTACTACGCTCTCACCAACCCGATCATCAATGCGGCAGTGTCAAAGCTGTCCGAGTATCCGGTAACGAAGCTCATCTACGAGACGGAGGATGATGCCCTACGTTCCTCGTACGTGGCGTTGGAGAAGCATCTTGCGCTTCGGCGATTCCAGGTAGAAGTTGGCCTGGATTTCTTCACCTACGGGAACACCTTCGTATCGGTGTTCTTGCCTTTCGACCGCTACCTCCGCTGTAAGAACTGCAACAAGAGACACTTGGCGAGGGAGCACCGAAGTCGGTACCGTTGGAAGCAGTTCAAGTTCCACCTCAAGTGTTCAAGGTGCGGACACGGGGCCCCCGCGGAGGTCATCGACGTCGCGGTAAAGAACATCCACGGCATCAACCTCGTCCGCTGGAACCCCGAGCGGGTCTCCATCAAGCACAACGAGGTGACTGGCAAGTCGCGGTACTACTACAAAGTGCCGAGGGCGATGAAGAACGACATCAAGCTCGGGGAAACGGACACCATCGAAACGTTGCCGTGGGAGTTCGTCCTGGCGGTCAAGCAGGGCAAGGCGCTTCTCTTCACCTCCGACAACTTCTACCACCTCAAGCGCCCGACACTGGCGCAGACCGACCAAGGTTGGGGAACGCCGCTCATCTACCCGCTCCTGAAGGATGCGTTCTACCTGCAGGTCATGAAGAAGAGCCAGGAAGCGCTGCTCATGGAGCACGTGGTCCCCCTTCGGGTCATCTTCCCCGGGCACAACTCCCTCCCAGAGGGAAACTTCGGGACGATGAACCTGTCGGTCTACAAGGCCAAGATCGACTCGGAGATCGCCCTCTGGAGGCGCGACCCCAACTACATCCCAGTGCTCCCGGTGAACGTGGGGTACCAGCAGCTCGGAGGCAGTGCGAAGGCGTTGATCCTTCATCAAGAGTTCCGAATTCACGCGGAGAACATGCTTGCGGGCGCTGGCGTCCCCGTGGAGTTCATCTACGGCGGGCTGCAGTGGAGCGCGACCAACACGTCGCTTCGTGCGCTGCAGAACATGTTCCTCGGGTACAACGGCCAGCGGGAGGAGTTGATCGTCGACTTTGTCTTGGGACGTGTAGCTGAGTTCTTGGGGTGGCCGAAGATCAAGGCGCACTTCGACCGGTTCCGGATGGCGGATGACCTGCAACGTTCCATGTTCTTCTTCCAGCTCAACCAAGCCGGGAAGATCAGCGACAGGACCTTGCTCGAAGAGACCGGTATGGACTTCCAGCAAGAGACCGAACGGAAGGACGAGGAGCTGGGGGCGCAGTTGCATGTGCAGCGGAAGTCTCAGATCGCGGGGGCAGACATCGCGGGGGAGGCGCAGCTTCATACCGCTCGCTACGCCGCCAAGGCCAGTGCGCTTCAGATGCGTGCGCAGATGGAAGTACAGCAAGAGCTGCAGCCGGAGATGCAGCCCGGAATGGAGCAACAGCCTGTAGGACCACAGGCGGGAAGCGGGGGCGATGCGGGGGCCGAGAGCTCCAACTCCTCTCTGCCTCCTGCAGTGGCTTCCCTGGGCTCGCAGCTCTCGACGGATTCTATGGCAGGAGGAGGTGGGGTCGACTTGGCTACGCTGGCGCGGAAGGCGGCGTCGTACCTTCGACGCACCGGAGAGGAGCGGGGGCAGCAGGTCATGCACCAGGAACTCGAGCGACTTCAGCTTGAGGACCCCAACCTGTACAAGTTGGTTGTACCGTTCCTCAACGACTCTGGCTCCAAGGCAGACCCGACGAACGCGCTGCAGACCCCCAACCCCACCGGCCAGACAGACAGCAGCAGGGCCATTGGCTAAAAGGTGGCGCGACTAGCGCACCACCAGGGACAGTACGATCGAGTAGTCCCCGCACTCTTCGCAGTGCCCGTCTGTCCAGTACGGTTGTCGTTCCCCGTCAACCAGGCGTGCGCACACTGAACAGAACCAGGACTGCGTGCAGTTGATGTAGTAGCGTTCGAGGGCAGTACAGTCGGCGCAGTTTACCATCCCACAGAGGCGGTCGATTAGGGGGCACCACGCCGCTTTGGTGGTCTCAGAAGTCCCCGGTACCCGTTCTGGCAGGGCTTCGGGGGGCTGCAGCGCCTCTATGGCGCTGCGAAGTTTAGCCCTGCGGTCTACTCCCACGAGTATAGAACGTCTTTCAGCCCCATGAAGGCCCCCGAAAGGAAGGCGCTTACGAAGAGGTAGACGGTGATTCTGGCAAGCATTCGTTGTCTCCTTGTATGAGTGCCCCGTACCCGATCGTACGGAATACTGTGAGGGCGAACAGCACCAGCGAGATTACTGGTGGTGTATCTTGAGCACATTCGATTTCACTCTCGGGTTCTTGCCCGTTGTCCAACTAACCTCCCGACGGGGTACGTTGGGTTAGACCCGTCACATCCCTTATGACCGAAAAGAGGCGGTAGATGGCGAACCTGAATCCACAAGGAGAGTTCGCGGCGCTGAAGGCGCGCGTCAAGGAGACTCTCGAGAGGCAGTTCCCCTTCGAAGGCCGGAAGCACCGGCTAGAGCTGCTGTCTGTGGAGGTCATGGACTCGGACACTCCTGGTTCCAGTCTTCACATCGACAACGTGAAGGCCCAGCAAGATGCCAAGGAGGGCGGGAGAACGTGGGCGGTGCCCGTTCGGGCGTCTTTGCGCCTGGTGGATGTCGAGACCGGTGCGGAGATTGACTCTGCACGCCTGACGCTCCTGCGCCTACCCAAGCTGACCAAGAGGTACTCGTACATCGTGGAGGGCCACGAGCGTCAGCACGACTCGGTGTTTCGCCTCCGCTCACGTCCGTACCATTTCGTAGCGGGCAGCGGGAAGGTGCTTGCTCGGTGGAACTTGGCGAAGGGGCTGGGATTCGACATCAACATCAATCGCGCCACCGGCGCCATGAAGATGCGACTCAGTTCTTCAAACATCCCGATGTACTCCATTCTCAAGGTACTGGGTGTGTCTGACACCCGTATGGAGCGTGCGTGGGGCCCTGAAGTTCTTCGCGCGAACATGAAGGGAGCTCGGCAACGTGAAGATGTTCTGAAGGCGTACAAGGCCCTCAAGAGGCCGGTCAAAGGGGAGGCTCCGCCTACGGAAGCGGATGCTACCGCCTTTGTCCGCAAGGCCTTTCTTACGGGGACGGAGGTCCGTCCGGACGCGATGCTCTCAGCCTTTGGGAAGGAGTTCACCCATGTGAATGGGGAGAACCTGCTGTTGTCCACCAAGAAGGTACTGGGAATCAGCAGCGGAAAGGAGAAGCCCGACGATCGACAGTCCTTGGCGGCCAAGGACATCTTCGGGACGGCGGACTTCATTGTGGAGGCCCTCGACAAGAAGGCGTGGGAGATCAAGCGTAGGATTCAGGCAAACCTGGACCGGAAGACCAAGGTCTCGGACATCATCTCCCCCTATGCGTACACCAAGATCCTCTCGAGCGTCTTCCGTCCCTCCCAGCGTCCGGACCAGACCAACCCGTTGCAGTTCGTCTCTGGCTATCTACGTACTACGATTCGTGGCGGAGACTTCGGCGGGGTGGCGGGGGAGCAGGTCAACCTGGACAAGGATAAGCGGATCAGCCCTTCCCACCTGGGTTTTTTGGACGTCGTCCAGACACCCGAGTGTTGGCCCCCGTACGCAGAGGTGTTCACTAGAGAAGGCTGGAGGCGATGGGATAGTGTCGGGGAGAATACTCGGTTCCTGTGCCGGGAAGGCGAGCACGCCTTTTTTGCAGAGGCAAAGAGACTCCATGTCAGCGAGTACAGTGGGCTCTTGTACTGTCTGGACCAGGGGAAGATCGCCTATGAGGTGACTCCGAACCACCGAATGTGGGTAAATACTCCCTGGCGGCCGGACGAGTGGAGGTTCGTTACCGCCGATAGGGTTCACGGGAAGGATCGAAGATTCGATACGGGTCACGGGCTTGTTCGTGGCGGGGAGCTTTGTAGCTTCTCCCTTCCTGTAGTCGAGGGGAACAACTCGTCCAAAAACGTCACGGAACCCATTGATATGACGGACTGGGCCGAGTTTATGGGGTGGTTCCTTTCCGAGGGGTCTTGCTACTTCAGGGAGGCAGGGAAGGCGTCTAGGTACAACGTCAGAATTCATCAAGTCAAGAAAGCCCATCCCAATGAGTACGCCCGGATCGGCGCGCTTTTGGACAGGCTGCCGTTCGATCATCACTGGGACGGGGAGGACAAGTGCCTGTCCATCACGACGAAGCAGCTTGCCTCCTACTGCTCGAAGTTTGGTAAGGCGCACGAGAAGTTCATCCCCGACTACCTCTTTGACGCGCACGAGGACGCCAGAGAGGCGCTGTTGGAGGCGTTGCTCCTAGGAGACGGGCGCATTGGCTCTGTTCGAAAAAACGGCAGGAGCTACAAGCAACTTGTATACACGACTACCAGCGAAACGTTGGCCCGGGACGTAGAGCGTCTAGCGGTGTCTTTGGGCTACCCGACTCGGATTAGTTCCTACGAGGACAAGAGAGAAGAGAGATACCTAGCGACGTTCGAGGTAAGGTTGCTTCAGCACAGGTACCGGACCGCTCGTGCTCGTCACCCGAACTACCCCGCCAAGTACGAGACCAAGCCCTACTCCGGGAAGGTCTACTGCGCGACAGTTGAGGGCGGGCAGCTTTATTGTCGAATGCCCGGCAAGGTAGGTTTTTGGTCGGGCAACTCGGAAGATACGGGGATTGCCCTTCATCTCCCCCTCGGTGCCCGGAAGGTAGGTAACGACCTTCACACCAGTGTTTACGACCGGCGGAAAGGTGAGTGGGTCCACGATGCGACCCCCGCTATTCTGGAGCGCTCTGTTGTCGCATTCCCCGACCAAGTACGGTGGGAAAAGGGTAAGCCGGTCCCGCTTTCGGATGAGGTAACCGTCTACGACTCCGACAAGCGCACCGCCCAGAAGGCGTGGAAAGACGTCGACTACGTCTTGTCTTCTCCGAAGGCGATGTTGTCGTTCTCGGCCAACCTCATCCCGTTCTTGCAGAACAACAACGGGAACCGGGCCATGACGGCCGCGAAGCAACAGGAGCAGGCGGTCTCGTTGGTGCACCGTGAGGCGCCGCTGGTGCAGTCCAAGACGGACGGGAAGGCTACCTTCGAGCAAGTGTTGGGAGGGGTGAACGCGCACTTGGCACCGATTGCGGGAACTGTGTCGCGCATTACCAAGGAAGAGATCGTCATCACGGGTGCCCGCGGAAAGAAGGCAGCAGTCTCGCTCTACAACCACTTCTCGCTTAACGGCGGGAAGAACATGATCCACGCAGAGCCGGTAGTGAAGGTCGGCGACGTCGTGAAGAAGCACCAGTTGGTGGCAGATACGAACTTCACCAAAGACGGAGTCCTGGCGCTCGGGACGAACATCCGTGTGGCCTACCTGCCGTTCCACGGGCTCAACTTCGAAGACGGCATTGTGGTGTCGGAGTCCGCAGCGAAGAAGCTCACATCGTTGCATCTCCACGCTGAGTCGCTTCGCATGTTCCCCGGGTACGTCCTCGATAAGAAGCGATGGGCCGACTACTCTCTGCCCGAGAAGGCGTCAGGCGCGCGCCTTTCGAAGCTGGACGACCGGGGCATCATCCGCCCAGGGGAGACAGTGGAGCACGGGGATGTCCTCGTGGCGGCACTGGCACCTACGGAACCGGACTCTGCGGTGGCTCGCGACCTGGCCAACATCCGTCGGTCACTGGTAAAGGACTACGCAGACCGTTCCTTGGTTTGGGACCACGACCACGGCGGGAAAGTCATCCGGGTCTCAAGCTCGAAGGACAAGATCACCGTCTATGTTCGAACTGAGGAACGTCTACGTACGGGGGACAAGCTCTCCGGTCGGCACGGTAACAAGGGCATCGTGTCTCGGGTGATCTCCGACCACGACATGCCCAAGGACAAGGATGGGAAGCCAGTACACGTTCTACTGAACCCCGCCGGAGTCCCCAGCCGCATGAACGTCGGGCAGGTCCTCGAGACCGCGGCGTCCAAGCTGGGCAAGAAGAAGGGCAAGGCATTTGTCACTGAGAACTTCCGCCCCGGTGCTGACTACGCCCAGGAAGTGAAGGACGCGCTCAAGAAGGAAGGCCTTTCGGATACCGAGGAGCTCTTTGACGCTGAGTCCGGGAGGTCCCTCGGCCAGGTGATGGTGGGCGACCAGTACATCTTGAAGCTGCACCACATGGTCGCCAAGAAGATGACCGCACGATCTTACGGCGGCGCGTACTCCGCCCACGGCGCACCCCCCTCGGGCTCGGGTATTCCGGGAGGCGGTCAGAAGTTCGACCAGCTCCTCACGTACGCGATGCTCGCACACGGAGCCAAGCACAACATCCGAGAGGCCGCCACGTACAAGAGCGACGTCGACCAGGATGACGTGTGGGTGGCGATCATGACCGGCAGGCCTCTTCCCGACCCCCGTCCGTCCCGCGCGATGCACAACTTCGTGCAGCTCTTGAAGGCTATGGGGATTCACGCGGAGAAGAAGGGGGACAAGTATCTCCTGGCTCCGATGACCGACAAGCAGACGGAGGCGATTAGCAACGGGGCACTCAGTGCGCCTAGCAAGACTCTCTGGGGCAGGGGGGAGCGAATCCTCGAGGAGAAGGGAGGCCTGTTTGACCCCAAGCTCACCGGGGGTTTGAACGAGAAGGGGCAGTACTGGTCCCACATTGACTTGGCGATTCGAATCCCCAACCCTATTTTCGAAACGCCGATTCGCTCGCTCCTGGGAGTCACGAAGCCGGAGTTCGAGGCGTTGGTGGGGCCCAAGAGCTCGAAGGGCTTCGAGGAAATCACCGAGAGGCTGTCGGCCATTGACGTGGGGGCAGAGCTGAAGAAGTCCGAGGCGGCCTTGCCGAAGCTCAAGGGTGCGCCGCTAGACCGTATGTACCGCAAGACCCGCTATCTTCAGGCGCTGCAGAAGCTGGGGGTCTCCCCCCTTGAGGCGTACACGAACAAGAAGATCCCCGTGCTCCCGCCTGCGGTACGCCCCATCTCTCTGGGCCCTACGGGGGACCTGATTACGGACGACCTGAACACGATCTACCGTTCGGTTGGGCAGATCAACGAGCAGCTCCATAGTACGGACCCCGCCACCCCCGCGTCGAAGGTGCAGGCCATGCGCGCTCACCTGTACGACGCCGTGAGGGCGCTGCGTATTTCAGGCCTCGATCTGGGGGAGGGGGCCAAGACGCGACACCACCGCGGGCTCCTCGAGAAGGTGAAGGGTACTTCTCCCAAGACCTCTTTCTTCCAGGGCACGGTGCTCTCTCGCCGCCAGGACCTCTCTGCTCGGTCCACTATCGTTCCCGAGCCCAACATGAGCTTGGACGAGGTGGGGGTTCCCCTGCCGGTAGCCATGGAGATGTACAAGCCTTTCGTTGTTCGCGTCCTAAAGCAAGAGTACGGCTACACGCCTTACAAGGCGCTGAGGTCGATCCGGAAGAACGAGAGTGTAGCCGTTGATGCGCTGCACAAGGTGGTCGCACAGCGGCCTGTGATCATGAAGCGTGACCCGGCGCTGCACAAGGCCTCCGCCATGGCGTTCCGCCCTCGGATCGTCAGTGGCAAGGCCATCGCACTCCACCCCTTGGTTACTGGGGGGTTCAACGCAGACTTCGACGGCGACGCCATGGCGCTGTTCGTTCCGGTTTCGGAGAAAGCGGTGGACGAGGCGTATGGGATGCTTCCGTCCAAGAACCTATTCTCCCCGACCCACGGCGGTTTGATGACCGTTCCGGGACAGGACTCCCTCTTGGGGCTCTACCAGGCCACGGGGTGGGAAGTGAAGAAGCCCGCGAAGAAGCTGACGAGGAAGGAGGCGGTGCTCCAGGTGCATTCTGGCGCGCTCGGGCCCAACGAAGTCGTGTCGGTTAGCGGCAAAGATACGACGGGCGGGCGGCTGATGTTGGCGGACTCTCTGCCACCTGCGATGCGTAACGATTCGGCGCTGCTCTACGATGCGACCTTCCGTCTGGATAAGCGAGGCCTCAAGAAGATGCTGTCGAGAGTGGCCCGTGCGCACCCGGAGCACTTCGCGAAGACCGTGGACAAGTGGAAAGACCACGGGAACCGGCTCTCGTATCTTCACGGGAGTTCGTTCTCCCTCGATGACTTCCACGACGGTAAAACGCTGCGTGAGGAGATCTTGGCCCCGGTGAAAGCGGAAGAGAAGCGTATCCGGAGCCGGAGAATCTCGAAGAACCGGCGAGACGCGTTGATCGTCGATCTGTACCAAAAGGCCGGCAAGGAGATGAAGCGACGAGGCGAGGCTCGGTACGAGTCTTCGTCGAACCGTATCTACGAGTGGGCTGCTTCCGGAGCTCGCGGCGGATGGCGTCAGTTCGTCCAGCTGGTGATGGGTCCACTGTTGGTCAACGACCCGCAGAACAACCCAGTACCTCTGCCCATCACCAAGTCGTTCGGCGAGGGTTTGTCTTTCTCCGAGTACTGGACCTCGATGCACGGAGCGCGAAAGGGAACGCTGGACCGTGCCCAGGGGACTCGAGATCCTGGTGCGCTGACGAAGGAGATCGTCAACACGGTCATCAATTACCAAGTGACATCAGACGACTGTGGTACGGCGAACGGCATCGCGATGTCGCCTACTGAGGCAGATTTGGTTGGGCGCTATTTGGCGAAGGACGTCAAGCCGTCGGGAACCGGAGTTCTTCGCGCCGGCACTCTGGTTACGGGGCAGATTCGAACTCAGCTCCGAAACGCCAACGTAGCCAAGGTCGTGGTTCGCTCCCCACTGCGGTGTGAACAGTCCCGGGGGATTTGCGCTACGTGCTTCGGGTTGGGGGAGCGCGGGAAGCTGCACTCGGTCGGCACCAACATCGGCGTCATTGCGGGACAGGCGCTGGGCGAGCCCGTAACGCAGCTCACGATGAAGACGTTCCACACGGGCGGCACCGTCGGGGGTAGCTCTGACGTTGTGGATGCGTTCAGTCGCGTGAAGCAGTTGTTCGCGGTCCCCAAGACGCTCCCCGGGTCTGCAGTAGTCTCCGAAGTAGACGGAACGGTGACCAAGGTGGCGCCGGCGGGCACGGGTGGTTGGAGTGTTTTCGTGGGGCGAAAGGAGCACCACATTCCTGCAGACAGGAACAAGCTCCCGACTGTCGTACTTGGGGCGCCTATCAAGAAGGGGGCCCCGCTATCTTCAGGCCCCATCAACCCCCACGACATCCTTCGTCACTCGCGGAACATGAACGTGGTCAGGAACTTCTTGGCTACCGAGCTCGACCAGGCGTACAACAGCTCGGGGCGGTTGACCGACCGCAGAAACATCGAGACGGTGGTGCGTGCGTCCACCAACTTGGCCCGGGTGCTGGATGCTCCCGGCCACCCCGAGTACCTACGGGGGCAGAAGGTTCCGCTGTCCGAGCTCGAGGCGGCAAACAAGGCGGCGAAGCTCGAGGGACGTCCGCAGGTCAAGTATGAGCCGTTGCTACGGCGCATGGACCGCATGCCGCTGGACGGACGGGAAGATTGGCTGCAGCGCCTGAACTTCCAGCGAGTGCAGGAGACGCTGTCTGAAGGGGCGGCGCAGAAGTGGACTTCGGATATCCACGGGTCTACGATTGCAGGAATCGCTCACGGCGCGGAGTTCGGCTTTGCCCCGCCAAAGGCTAAGCGTAGGAGATAGATGGCGCGCGATCTCACTGGCTTCGGACTCCGCCCCGCAGTTCTGCAATTAGCAGAGGTTGTGGAGGTGTTTCCAGATACGTGGACCATGTCTACACGTACTTTGATTGGCGCGCGCACGTTCAAGGACATGTCGATCCCCAGCCTCTACATGCACCGGTTTGACGGGGAGGGAGCACACATCATGCCGGAGGTCGGCGCGCTCTGCCTTGTCGCTGTGATCTCGGAGAAGAACGCCCGCGCTGTAGCACTATGCTACCTCCCGCACCCCGGAGAGCAGGGAACTAATCGAGGGAACCGACCCACAATGGCTCCGGGAGACGTGGTCCTGTCTACCCGAGACGGGAACGCAGTGCGTGTGCGGAGAGGCGGCGTAGTAGAGGTGGAGGCTACTCCTACCTGTCGCACGGTCTACCTCCCTATCCGCGGGAAGATCTTGCACATCGCGGAGACATACGAGATGCACGCTCTCGGCGGGTCTCTTGTGTGGGCAACCGGTGACCCCGACGAGTCCCCTACCAAAGACAATACAAAGGCTACCCTCGCACTGAAGGTGAAGGACTTCGCCGAAGATAGCGTGACCGCGACTGATCTGTTGATGGGCGGGGGAGATGGCGCCGAGTTGTCCGTCTTCCAGGGTGGCGCCGTATCCAGTGAATCTCTACGGCAGCTCGCTACCAGGGTGGCCATGACTCAGGGAGGCGATGTCGAAATCTCCGCCTCGGGAACAGTGACCATACACGGTACGGGGATTGCCGACGCAGGGATGGTGGAGAAGGTGATCCTTGGTGAGACGTTCTTGACGGACCTTATGACCATGTTGACCGCCCTCCAGGCGGGGCTTTCTTCCTTTGGTATCGTAGTTCCCGATATCGGGACGATGATCGGCAAGATCACATCGTCACTTGCTGCTGGAACTCCCTACCTCTCCAACAAGACGAAGACGCAGTAATGGCCATCAGCATCAGCGCCTTGAAGGCCCGTATCGACGCTGCAATGGAGGCGAACAACCCCGAGCTCTGGGACACCTACTTGGGGGACGACAAGCTGGATTGGATGACGGAGGCCATTGCCCGCGGAGTGGTCGAGGAGATTGAGGACGGGGGAGTGGGCCCCGACTTGAAGCGGATGATCCTCCCGGGCAACGTCTCGAGTTCCTCGGCTACGCCAGGGGACACGGGGCTGTCCATGGAGGATTTGCAGTCTGGGACTCGCTATTGGTTCCGGGCCCATCTCTTCAAGACAGAGCAGTCCTCGGGTAACGGGATTGGCTTTGACTTCTCTGGTCTGGCGATGGACTACTTCTACGCGGACTATCTGATTCGACGAAATAGCACAGGGGATGGCGCCATTCATGTGGGGTCGATAGGGTCAGTAGCAGAGATTACCTTCTCGTCGGACGGTAGTACGTCTGTGCACGGAGTCACCTTGCAGGGTACCCTGAAGCCGTCTACGACCGGGGACCTGAGCCTACGGTTCAGGTCCAGCCTCAACGGGCAAGCGGTGGTTCTGCTGGAAGGGTCGTACATTGAGTGGGGCGAGCTCGCGGACGTGAGCTAGGATTGCCCCCTTGAGGATATACTTGGGTAGGACGGGAGAAAGATGAGACTGTACACCGCGACACAAGAGCCCCTGTTCTTTACCACTCCGTCGCTGGCCGACCAGTTCGAGAAGGTCGGAGGGATCTCAAAGGTCCCCGATGACGCTGAGAAGTGGCCTGCGCACGTGCGTAGTGAGATCTTGCGCACTCACCCCTACTTGGCCCGTTACGACGTCTCCATTGTCATCGACAAGAAGGACGAAGAGTCGGGCTACGTCATGGGCTACGCGATGGTCCGAAACATGACCGGAAGGGTGATTCCGGCGCAGGAAGTAGGGGGCCAACGGAACTACGTCCGAATCCCCATCATCGTGAAGGACCGCCAGCTCGAGAAGTTCAAGACGTTCGAGCTCGGGGGGACCATCTACCCGCTGACCAAGGCTCGCATCGAGTCGGCCATGATTGACCCGCGAATCTTCGACAGCCCCGCGGACGCCCCGCGTCGCTCGAAGTCGCTCGTCAACGACATCATGCCGCCGTACCAACAGCGACAGGGATTCGGCCGGACCTACGACGCGGCGTCTGCCGGTCTGGGGACATTGGGCAAGGGTGCGTCTGCCAGTACGGGGGACGAGCTGATGCGTGAGGCTCTGGACCACCTGGCCATGGTCAAGGAGGCGTACGGCGTACCAGAGGGGGCGCAATGCTCCGCATCAGCTTCCTGGGAGGCTCGCTGGCTTCGGAAGTTCGAGAGCACCCCGCTCTACAAGGAGGCTGAAGCACTTCTCGTCGAGGACAAAGAAGATGCGCTGAACCGAGCTCGGCGGCGGGCGAAGTCGGCGGCCGAGGAGGTAGCCGAGGCGCATCTTCAGGTAGAGGGCGCGGAGCTGGAGGCGCGACTCGCACGACTCAAGCACGCCAGCCAAAAGGTTGCGGAAGCGCTAACGCTGGAGAAGCTGTCCAGTTGTCGCGAAGAAGGGTCGTGGGCCGACGAATTCGTCGGTACGCCTCTTCACGAAGCCGCACTGCTGTACAACGCGAAGTCTGCCGACATGCGACACCGGCGGGAGACTCGGTGGGCCGCGAACCGTACGCAGTCCGTCAGAGAGGTCACCATGGCAGGCCTTGACGCGAAGCTGGCGGCCTGGACGTACCAGAAGACGAGCGGCAAGCACTACCCCGGGTACAACGCCAAGGTGACGGTCGAGACGGGGACTCACGAGAAGTCCGCGATGATCCCCCTCAACTTCACCTCTGGTGACCGCATCCCTGGGATGACGATGGCCAGTAAGGTGAAGAAATGGAACGTGGCCCCCGGCGTGGTGCCGTCGACCTACACCTTCTTGCGTATCCGAGGCACCAACTACGTCATGGGCGTGTCGGCGGCCCTGTCGAAGAAGCTGTTGGCGGAGAAAGATCCCGCCAAGCTGCGCAAGATCCTCGCTGGCCCCATGCTCAAAGAGTACCGGTCGATGCAGGCAGGCAGGCCTTCTCCTGGGCTCGTCCTTCTCCTGACGGGAAGCGACAAGACTGGGTATTCCCAGATTGACCATGCGGCGTCGGCCGGAGGCGCCTGATGTCGGACCCTGTCTCTCTTCAGGTTCTTCTCTCGGGTCTCCGTTCTGCGGGGCTAGGGGCAGTAGGGGGAGCAGTCGGTGGCGGGGGCCTCGCTGCGTTCCGCGCGCGTGGAACTCCTGAGAGAAACCAAAAGGCGCTCAGAGGTGCCCGGCGCGGAGCTGTGGCTGGCGCGACACTGGGAGCCGTAGGCGGGGTGGCGGGGGAGGCTGCGTCACAAGTCGGGAAGGGCCTGGGGGGCCACGCCCAGTATCTTCGCGAAGTGGCGAAGGACATCCGACTGGACAAGGGGTTCACTACTCTCGAGTTGCTGGAGCGCGCCAATCGACTCAGCGACGCAGGGAAGCGCTTGCAGGCGCTAGAGCCAGGACTAGGGTCGATTGCTTCAGGGGTAGGTACGGGAGCGTGGGCGGCTCGCCGGTCCCAGACGAAGAAGGCCAATCTCGCTTCTCTGTCGGGGGCCATCAAAGGTACCGCGGCTGCTCTGCGAAAGACCGGCCTTACGGGTGGCATGACTGCGCTGAAGTCCAAGGCGTCGACTGCCTCGCAAGGGCTGGGTGCCCTAAAGACGAACGTGCTCAAGGCAGGGAAGACGGGAACTCCCTGGTCTCCGAAGATGGCGGGGATACGCCCCGGTGCTGTTGTAGGGGCCGTCGGAGGTGCCCGCGGCGCGGGTAACGAGGGATTGGCGTCTCTCACTGCGGGTGCCGCAGTTGGTGGTGCAGTTGGTGATATGGTTCTTCCAGCGGTGTATCGCGCACTACTCGGTGACCCTTCTCTTGCTGCGGTAGCACTGCCCGCAGCTCTGCTCGCTTCCGGAGTGGCCGGTGAGGTATCGGGTACGGTAGTGAGCAAGTTCTTCAAGAAGAAAGGGACGTGATCATGGCGGAAAGTAAGCTGGCCGGCTTGTTCGGGCGTAAGAAGGCCAAGAAAGGTCCGGCCCCCCTCAGTGCCTCCCATCGGGGGCTGGCCAAGAAGTACAACGTTCCCGAGTTCATTGTCCGGAACCATGTAGGTACGGGTATGGAGGAGCACAATACGGCGTGGGAGGCTGCCCACATTCACCGTGAAACCGACGGGTATCAAGGCCGTTCGTGGGACAAGGAACGGTGGGGGTACGCCCACCCTTCGGCAACGAAGAAAGCATCCGCGTCGAAGCAGCAGCCGGGGCCGCTTGAGGCTGGGCTTGGCACGGCGGGCGCGCTTGCGGGCCTCGGTGGCAGTTTAGCTGGGGTCCACGTTGGCGGAGCTGCAGGCAAGGCGTTGGATAGGAGGTTGAAGCGAAAGAAGACTGCTTCGTCGGTCTCCATGATGGAACGACTCGCAGGACGCATCGACAAGACTGCGTTCTCTCGGTTCGAGCAGATCTGGCAGGACCGTGACTTCTCGCCCCACCTCTACGACAACCATGTTGTTCGAGGGGTCTTGGAGTACGCCCTTGAGGGTGCAGACGTCATTCCGCCCCTCCGCAAAGAGGGCTCGGCTCCTGGCGGGTTCAACGTCATCCAAGTCGTCCCCGACGGGTACGGCTACATCATCAAGGTCTCGGCCGCTCCGAAGGGAGTAGAGAAGAAGGAGACGAAAGTCTCCAAGGACGAGGCCAAGAAGGCGGTGCCCGAGAAGGCTCTACAGGTCGCGGACGAGACGGGTGCAGCTACGATGACGGATGTCCCGGCGGAGCCGGACCCCTTGATTGAACATCCGCAGCCCATCGAGGGCTTCGGACTCTACAAGGTGTTCACTGCGGACGGGAAGCAGATCACCGGATGGGTAGTCCCCGGCCTGTTCGACCCCATGACCGGGTCGACGACGGCGATGCACCTTTTCGCCAACGGGGGACAGTACGCGCTACAGCCGCAGCCCTTCGAGGGCGTGTTGGTGGGCGTGAGTTTCAACCTCCCGGAAGGGCAGGTGGTTCGCGGTTTGGGCGTGTTTCACATCGCTACACCACAGGCGGTGATGGTGACGGTTCCCTACACGGTGTTGGGGGAGGTGTCTGTAGAGGGCCAGACGCACTACGCTGCGCAGGACCAGATGGGCAACGACGTGCAGATCGTCTTCAGTGAGGGCATCAAGCGCCCTGTGGCTGCGGGTGCGGGGCAGATCGTCATCCCCTCGGACGCCAAGTTCCTCCCGCTCGACAACCCCATCATGCCTCACTCGGGTACGACTGACCCGATGGCGCAGGCCAAGCAAGCTGCGGCCCCCACCAGGTTGCGTATTCGCGCATGGGACGACGGGACGTGCGAGCTGTCTGGTCCCGTGGTGGAAAAGGTGGGCTCTGGTACCCATTCGTGGGTGGATGCTGCCTTTTGGATGGCGTGCACCGGTGTCCCGCAGTCTGCGACGATGGAGCTTTTGAAGGCGGCGTGCGTCAAGAAGGCTGCCCTGGACATCTACGGTCTTCAGCCCCTCACGACAGAGGAAGCCGAGCAAGAGAAGGTCGCATCGGTGAACCGCCACCTTTACGCGACGGAGTCGGTTCCTGACTCTGTCTGCCTTCTTCGGGAGGCAGTAGCGGTGACCGCTACGAAGGAGGCTGCGACGCTTGTCGGCGCACAGACGGTCGATGCCATGCTGGCGTTGAACTTCCTGACCCCTGACAACGTCGACTCCTTCATCGAGGGTCTTCCCGATCTCGAGAAGGCCGCTACCAAGTTGGCAGAGCTGTCGTTGGCTACGGATCTCGGGCTTCAGTCCGTTCCTCCGTATGCGGTAAATCGCGCTATGGACTGCCTCGAGGACGTCATCATGGGGCTGAAGGCGCTGAAGAAGTACGAGGTGTAGAGTGGGGGCGGTAGTCGCCAAGGAGACGGCAAGGGTTTTGAGAAGGGCTACAGCTCCATCTCAGCCGCTTGGCGTGACGGCGCACCCCGCTTGGTACTTCATCAAGTTCCTTCTGTTGGTGGTAGACGACCCAGCGCTGTCGACGATCAATTCCATGTTGCGGGCGTATGGTCTCGCGAATGTAAGTGAGGAGGGCTTCCGCGAAGCGGCAGCGGAGCTCGGGCTCCCTCCGGAGGACTTCTTCCTGGGGAGCAACACGCACAGGCCCACTGTTCGCTATCTGAAAGCCCAGAAGATCTTCAGCCTGGTGCACCCCGACAAGGCGACGGAGGAGATGCGGTCGACCATCATGGAGGATCCGGCGCTCCGGACGAAGGTCGACACAATGCTCTTGGGCCGTGTGGGGTCTCGAGAGGCTTCCTACCGTCTGCAGAAGGCGAATGTCCGGCTGTCGGCGACGGCCGTTGAGGAGTACCGTCACTATTTCTGGAACACCGATCGGATGTCGGTCACAGATTGGTACGTGTACTTGGATGAGGACATCTCGGGGCGAACGGGCTCCGCGCCAGTTCAGAACATGTTCGGGTCAGCTCTCTTGGCGGGGCCAAAGGTGGCGCTGTACCGCTCGGGGCTGACCTCCTCCGTTAACAGTCAGGAGATCTTGTCAGAGATCCAGGCAGAGCTCTACCACACCTTCTTGGAGATCAAACCACTGCCTGCCTCGGTGCACAAGGTGGGGATGCTGAAGGACCTGACGGGGAGCATCGCTAAGATTGACGAGAGATTACAGGCGGGTGATACTGCCCTACAAGAGATCCTCAACAAGTTCGACAAGTTCCGAGTCGTCCCTCACGAGGAAACCGTACCGTCCCTTGCGGAGTTGGCGCCTACAGGCACAGCGAGTAAGCAGCGGGGCAAGGAGTAGGCATGGACACGGCTGAAGTGACGCGGCGACAGATGGGCACCCCCCTTACCCTTTCGGTGGACACCGAGTATTTGAAGCGGGGGGAGCGATACAAGAACTTCGACGCGTACCTGACCCCCCGGGGCAAGTACGACCAAGTGGTGCAGTTCACCGACGTGCGCGGTTCCGCGCCCCTCATGTCTGCGTTACTGACGGAGTGTGTAGAGTCGCACTTCGGTACGACCGATGGGTTCGCGCTGGACAGCGCTACCCGAGACATCTACGGTCTGCTCATGCAGGGGATCCGCCAGCGCCCCGGCTTCTCAGTAGAGAGGCATCTTCACGGGTTCCTTCAGCTGGTTGACGACGCCCTTGCCCAGCTTCGGGAGAACGAATGCTCCAGGTCCTGATCGCCCGCAACGAGGTCGAGTTACTTCGTGAGACAAGGAAGCTCGGCCTGTCCCTCGAGGACTTGCGTGGGCCCTACACGAACGCTTCGGGGCACCCGTATGTGTTCTTCGATGACGGCGCTCCGAGCACCGTTCCCGACCCTACTCCGGGGCGTGCGGGGGTTTCCGGCGGCGCTGGCTCCGGCACGGTGGAGCTCGGCTCGAGGCATACCTCGGTAACGGGGGAGGTCCTGGGGGCTGTGGCAGCATCTTTCACCGGCACTACGGCCAGCCAAGTGGTCATCCCGGGGACCGTCGTTATCGACGACAGCGGCAGTACGGGGCCGACGATCATCGACGATGGCAATGGCGTGCTACTGGAGCAGATCACGAAGGGCCGACGCGGCACCATCAACTACTACACTGGCGCAGTGGTGATCAATTACCACGCCGGCGAGAACCCGACGGGTAATGTCGAGGTGGACTACGACCATTCGTCTTTCCCCGACATGACCGACATGCCCGAGGTGGTTGACATTCAATCCTTGGTCATCGAGCGCACCGCAGGGGTCGATGCCACCACCGACTTCACAATCTTCGAGGATGAGGCAAAGACGGTGCCCCGTGCGCAGGGGACGCTGACCTTCGGTGCGGACGCCATCGCCACCATCGGCTTCTTCCAGCTTGTGTCTCGGACCATGGAGGTCGCGGACCTGACCAAGCGCGGGAAGCGGTGGATTGAGTTCACCAGCGCGGACACGTACACCGTGTCAGCGTCTTGGGCGCGATACACGAGCTAAACGAAAAGGCCTAGAGCTTGGCCTTCGCGTTTCTGATTGTAGTCGCAGTGGCCTTCGCGCGGTGATGCGGGCTCGGGCCGTGGGCGAGCAGCGCCTCGATATGGGTCTTCGTGCCGTAACCGGCGTTGGTGCGGAAGCCGTACTCTGGGTAGGTCTCTCCGAGCTCGGTCATTATGCGGTCGCGAGTCACCTTGGCGATGATGGACGCAGCGGCTACCACGAACACGCTCTGGTCGGCCTTGGGGACGGCAACTTGTCTGGTTACCCCGGGAATCAAGTTGACGCCGTCGACGACAAGGAGCTTGTGCTCTTCCTCTAGGGCGTCTGAGACGTTTCGGGCAGCAGCAGTAAGGGCACGGTAGTACGCATCTGCATGGCCGAGTGCGTCGATCTCGGCGACACTGGCAATCCCCCAGCCCACCTCACCGCACTGGTCAATCAAGAAGGCCATCAGGGAGTCGAACACGAGGGGCAGCTTCTTTTTGCTGATCTTCTTGGAGTCCCGGACATCGGCCAGCGGCCACCACTCCTTCGAGAACTGTAGAAGGAAGGGGGTCGGGGGTCGCAGAGCTACTGCCGCGACTACGATCGGCCCGGCGATGGGACCTACGCCTACTTCGTCTACCCCGATGATGACTTGTCTTTGAACGGGTCCTGATTCTTCTTCCTCGAGAGGTGTCGCAGGTGGATGGTGGCGACGAGAATGTTCTTGTGCACGCTGCTTTTTCGGTACTCGCACTCGTTTTCCTTTGCCCACGTTTTGAGGAGCTGTCGAGTGTTCTTCTTGTAGGGCCCCCAATCATTCCCGGGCGCCAGGTCTACCCTAAGAAGGACCGTCATCGGGTCCACGGTGGTGACGACTTCCCAGCGCCATACGCACTGGATAGCCTCGTGGAGCGAGTGAACGAAACCGTTCACCCACTCCACGGACCGAGGGCCCTCTGAGGTCACGCTACCCCGGGCTGGGGCGGGGCCCAGACCCTTTCGGGGACGCCTTCGCCCGGACCTTCGCCCGGCACTAGGACGTAGCGCCGAAGGGCGCGTGCCCCCTTCGAACGCCCCTTCCGCTCGACGAGCCGGGCGTCCACATCCGCCCCCGGTTCCATCCAAAAAGTCAGGTATCGCTGTAGGGCATGCATCGCGTCGCACGGATCCTCGTCGGCCGGCACGGGCCACGCTCCCGCCTCCTCGCCTTCGGCACGGACGAACTCCGTGCCGTCCGCACCGCCCACCGCCACGTGCATGAAGATGCAGGGGGCCTGCGCCCCCCGCCCTGTCCGGTAGGCGAGGTAGTACCCCACTACCGGCGCGGTGAGCACCGTTTCCGCGTGCTCCCTCGGCAGCGGAGGGAGCCCGCTCATCACGTGTCCGATAAACTCCTTCGAGTTCACCTCTGACCCCAGGGGGAAGTGGTGGAGGAGTTCCTCCACCAAAATGGCCCCTTGCTCCGCGGGGTACATGTGCCACACTGCGGCCACCCCCTCCCGGACGCGGCCCTTTTCGACCCACAGCAGCCGAAGCCGCGGGACGAGGGCGGGGGGATAAACAGTGTCCCCCTCCTCTTTTTCGGGCACGTACCACGCTTCGACGCCCACTACCACATACGAACGATCCACCAGACACCTCCTTGATAGTCCTGGTTAATCGACTTATGGCAGGATTATGGACGAAGATTACCCACCCATAACCGGTCTTTTGCCTGCTATCCCGGAGGAAGACCTAACTGAGGAGTGGGAGTGGGAGTCCCCCGTTCTGGAGGCAGAGGCATGGGAGGTCCAGAAACACCTTGAGGAGATGAGCGCCGCCTACGAGCTCCGTCCATCGGACTTTATTGAGCAAGTCATCCAGTTCCCCACCGGAAAGGACCGGAAGCTCACCGCGTTCTCGTTCGAGAAACGACCGTACCTTCGGCGCGTACACAACACCCCTTCCGACCGCATCCTCCTGATGACCGGGAGACAGGTTGAGAAAAGCACTTCACTGGCCATCAAGGCCTTCGTGTACACGTGTCTGATTCCGCACTTTCGTGTGCTGTACGTCTCCCCCTCGAGTACCCAGACCAAACAGTTCTCCAACGACCGACTAAAAGAACTGATGGAGACGTGCCCGGCTCTGCGCACGTGGTTCCCCTCGAGGCTGACCGACAACGTTTTTGAGAAGAAGGCTATCAACCGGAGCCAAGTCACGCTTCGCTATGCCTTCCTCAACGCTGACCGGTGTCGTGGGCTTTCTGCGGATGGGATCTTCCTGGATGAGTTTCAGGACATCCTCCTGGACAACATCCCCGTCATCGAGGAGGCATCCTCTCACAGCCCCTTCCGTTACTTCGTGTACTCGGGTACTCCGAAGTCGGAAGACAATCCCATTGAGTACTACTGGGCGAAGAACTCTACTCAGAGCGAGTGGGCGGTCCCCTGCGAGCGCCACGGAACACCGAAGGACCCGGGCTCGTGGCACTGGAACATTCTGGACGAGAGCAACATCGCGCGGAAAGGGCTGTCGTGCGACCGCTGCGGGAACCTCATCCGACCCGACCACCCGTTGGCACAGTGGGTGCGGCTAGGGCCCCCGCTAGGAGAGGTCCAGTACGAGGGGCTGCGGATCCCCCAGCTCATGGTGCCTTGGGTTGCGTGGGAGGACATCCTCTACAAGCAGCAGCACTACCCTCGTGGGCGGTTCTACAACGAGGTCCTGGGACGGAGCTTTGACTCGGGTCAGCGCCCGCTAAGTCGGGCCGACGTCCAGAGGAACTGTGACGAAGAACTGTCGATGGCGGCTGAGAAGATCCGGGAGCTGATGCCCGAGCTCCGCCGCCGACCGATCTTCGCAGGAATCGACTGGGGACAGGACAGCACCAACTCCTACACCATCCTCGTGTTGGGTGCGTACCTGGGCACCGATAAGCGGATGACGGTGTTCTACGCACACCGTTTCGAGGGCCCGGAACAAGAGCCAAGAGTCCAGCTCGACAAGGTCAAGAAGTTCATCAAGCAGTTTTCTATTCGCCGAGTAGGAGTCGACTACGGTGGCGGGCACTTCCAGAACGACGAACTGATGCGGGAGTTCGGTACGGATCGCATCCATCGATACCAGTACTCCAACCCACGAGAGTTCGTCCGGTGGGACGCCAAACTGGGACGGTACCTGGTCCACAAGCACGAGGTGCTGGGCTCCGTGTTTGCCGCCATCAAGCGAGGCGACCTGTTCCGTTTCCCACAGTGGAGCCAGTGGAAGGTGCCGTTCGCTTCTGACATGCTTTCGGTCTTCTCCGAGTACGACGAGAAGAGAAGGATGACTGCGTACAAGAAGTCCCCGAACAATACGGACGATACGCTCCACGCACTAGTCTTCCTGTTCCTCGCGTCGTACCAGCTCAACCCTCGTCCCGATGTGTTGATCCCCAGTCAGAAGATCGACCAGGACCTGGCGCGGCAACTGTCCCGGGCCCTGAGGGGGAACTAAAAGAAGGGGGCCCGAAGGCCCCCCACCCAAGGGGCTACCGTCACTTGACGGCTGCCACCTTGGGTGCCGCCGGAGTGGCGACCAGGGAGGCCACGAGGGCGTCCGCTTGCAATTCGCTCATTCCTGCGGCCAGCAGGGACTCCTTGGCCCCCTTGACGTCGCCGGTGCGTTCGAGGTACTTCGCCAATCCGTTTCGACCCCGAGCCATCGTGGCAACCTCGGGCTTGCAGCCCCCGTTGCGGACGATGAGCCGAGTACCCTCGGCGGCGATCACGGTGGTCGCAGCTCCGACTCCCAGCCCCACGAGGGAGCCTGCGGGGCCCCACAGTTTGCCGACTCCGGCGGCGGCGGCGGCACCGGGAGCTGCCTCGAGCGCGATGCGCCCTGCGGCGGCGGCGGCCTTGTCGAAATGGTGGAACCCGTTCTTGATGTAGTTGCGCATGACACCTCCAGTGGTTGCGCGGTTTTGTTCGTTGGTCTTATGCCGGGTTTCCCCGGCGTTTTTACGTTCCGGGGCCTTTTCCGGCACCGGGACGGGTTCCGCGGCGGGCACCGGAGCAGGCACCGGAGCAGGCATCGGAGCAGGCACCGGAGCAGGCACCGGCGCGGGTGCCACTTTCAGCGCCGGAGCAGGTGCCCGCCGCTCACGCGGTTGCGCGCGCTCCGCCGCACGGGCATGCGCAGCTCGATGGGCAGCGCGAAGTTCATCCTGAGCATTCATTTTTACCTCCGCTCTTCTTATGGCAGAGGGCGCTCGCTTATTTACGGCGTCTTCCTAGCTGTACGAGGAGGTCCCCCAGGGAAGAGGGAACGTCTGCAACCGAGTACTTACCGAGGGAAGAATCCGTAATGCCCCGGGACTCGGCGAAGATGACGGCAGACGTACGCAGACGTCTACGGCCTTCCGCCAGTTTGATGTGGGTCGACTGCAGCGCAAGGTCCGTCTTGTAGCTGTTGGAGTTCACTGCCCAGTGCGCCATTCGTACGCTTAGGCGCAAGAAGGGGAGCCACGGCTTGGGGTCGCGTGTGGCATCCGTAATTACGACCAAGTCCTCCTCTTGAAGCCGGAGGAAGATTTCCGACCAGTTCTCCATCTCGTCTCTGGACCAGCTCCCCGCGCTTAATTGGCGCACGCAGAGGGAGTATAGGTTGGCCGCGTACTGTGGCGTTACCGCCAACGGAGCGTCCTTCGCGTCCAGGATGCGCTCTAGAACGCCGCATCGGATCTCAAGGCGTTGTACTTTCGCTTGCAGAAGCGCTACAGTCTGTAGGACGTCCACAGAGTCTTGGGTCTTCGCTTCCCGAAGTACGTAAACCTCGGCTGCTGCGATGACCTTGCGGTTACTGCCGGGCACCCTACCGGGCGTTAGTAGGCCTTGTTTGCAGTACGTTCGAAGAGTGCGGGTGCTTACTTGTAGTACCGACGCGGCTTCTTCTAGAGTAAGATTCTGCTCAGACATAGGTC
>Ga0208299_1000329_pt1 | contig 45294 bp, 55 predicted proteins | sample 15_taG_FD_184089 | JGI IMG/M metagenome (GOLD analysis project Ga0208299, IMG submission 184089) | Marine viral communities from the Subarctic Pacific Ocean - 15_ETSP_OMZ_AT15312 metaG (SPAdes) (version 2) | ecosystem: Environmental > Aquatic > Marine > Oceanic | place: Pacific Ocean | collected... | reverse complement strand
ATGGAAGCAACACAGGAGTAAGTGATGATAGACCTAGATAAGCTTATCCAGTGGGCGGTGGTTGCGTTTATAATCGCATCCATAGTCCTGACTACACACCTGTTAACAGTACAGATGATGTTCGATCAGTTTAAGATTATGAATGCAGAGGTGCATGACACAGCAGTAGAGGAAGCGAGCGGGTTCCCCCTACCCCGCTTGAACAGTCCTGATTCCCTGAGCTACTGCATCAACATGGTACAGCAAATGGAGAGGGACCACTAATGAAATTTACTCTACCGCTACCACCGAATAGGGGCAATGCACGTTGGCATTGGAGAACCGAAAAACAAAAGAAGGATAGCTGGTTTGTACACGCCGACCTGCTTTATAAACCGAACAAGAAACCGCCGATGGCCAAGGCTAAAATCTCGGCGAAACTCTACACCTACAACAAGATGGATGTAGACAATCTGTTTGCTAGGCTGAAGTGGCCTCTGGACTGGCTCACGAGGCGTGGATACATCGTGGACGATGACCCCGACATCCTAGACTGGCAGGGAATACCGAAACAAGCAGTTGACCGTAAAAATCAGAGGCTGGAGATCCAGCTAGAGGAGATAATCGATGAAGACCTATAGGAACCTATTGCTTCGCCATATACACGACAGCGGGATGACGCAGAAGGAATTTGCCAACACTGTTTTATTTCGCCATGAGCGTACTGTTAGGCGTTGGCTGAATGACGAGAGGCCTATACCCAAGCTACTGCACCCCTGGCTCAAGAAACCGACTCTACCTAAGTGGCCAGCGGTGTAAATGAAAAACTTAACTGGACGAATTTACCAACACGAGTTTGAGCAAAAACAGCTACAGCCTACCAATGCAGTCAGCACAGGATTTCCTCAAATCGATTGCACGATAAGGGATGAGGGGGGAGGCAGAGGGCTAGCCAAGGGACATCTCGCTATCGTGGGAGCAAACCCTGGGTATGGGAAGTCTTTGATCGCGACCAACATGGCGTACCACGCCCTGAAGGCGGGGGAATCAGTGGGATACTGCTCCCTAGAGATGTCGGTCAATCAAATGATGTCGCGATTTATGTCGATAGCTTCAGGCTATCCAGTAGCAAAGTTAGAGCGGGGGACTTTTAGCCCCCAAACCTATGAACTCGCCCGTCAAAAGGTGGAAGGGTTGCCCCCGCTCTATTGTCCAGAGAAGGTCAGCACCGCCTACGAGGACACCGTGGACTTCATTAAAGAATGCCACGACCTGGGATGCGAATGGTTTGTAGTAGATTATGTCCAGCTTTGTGCCATCGGTGGAAGTGAGCAGGTGACCCGTGCTATCGAGATGGTAACCCAGGACCTGCGGGCCTTTTGTGTAAATGAAGGTGTCACTTGCGTGCTGTTGTCGCAGTGGAATCGCACGACATCTAGTAACTACGACGAAACCCCATCAGCCCAAGGATTATGGGGGTCAATGTCATTGGAAGCCTCGGCGGACTGCATTTGGGCTGTAGACCACTCGAGATTTGAGCGGACAGCCGACGGCCTGACGGCTAGGGGTTTTCTGGCCTCTCTTAAGAACCGCCACGGCCCCTCTGGATTTAGCGTGCCAATCGAGATGGACTTCACTACATTAAGAATAAGAGATGTAATTCTAGAGGAAGAGCCTTTTGATTGGCCTAAGTGAATGACAGGGTTACCGCACAATGACCCACTCTGGTTTCGCACGAATAGCAACGGTGGCTACGAGAGGATAACCCGAGAAGAGATGGACGCAAAATTGGACATGATCATAGAGTCGTGGCCGAAAGCGTCTCAGGTGGCAACGTATAGTGCTAGGGTACCCCAAGAGCGGGAGTCGGTAGGATTAAAAAAGACACTTAGCGGTAATTTAACAACAAGAAGGGAGCCCACTAAGAGGTGGTTAAGCAGGTAGAGAAGCTAACAGCAGATGGGGCACGGGCTGTGGCCGTAGCGGTCATAGAGCGGGCGTTTCTTGACCTTAGGGGCCGAGGCGTAAATGGGACCATCACCTGGCGGGTAAGGCTAGCCTGGACTGACTACGTCACGGCGGTGGTCTGGCTCGCTTCATCGAGAGCGACTATCTGGTTCGACATTTTAGGGTTAAACCAAGAGCGGTGCCTTCTAGGCATCAACTGGTGCGAGCACGCACTAAACCTACTAATGGACGAGCGAGCGGATCTAAGCGAAGAGGAGAAGTTTCTGTTGCAACATGGTATAGAGAGGCTTCAGAGGTGACAGCGTGTCGGTAGAGGGTTATGACGGCATCACGTTTAGAATCGGCGACAGAGTGGAGCTACACCCGAGTGCCAGCCTCTGGAAAGAGGGAGCCCGATATGGAGAGGTTGTCGGAATTTTATCCCGAAGCGAAGCTGTTAGACAAGGGGCGAACAAGAACCGCGTTAGGGTCTCCCTGGAAGGGGTAAAAGGAGTCCACTCGGGCCCGCCGCGAGCCTTCCGATTAGTGTACGAATAACACCCCAAAAACCCCCTAAATCGCTGTCCTGTAAGAGGTTACCCAAAACCCCTAGACTTGACAGATGCCCGATAAGGTGTTACGTTCCCTGTGTAGCGAAAGTTTTTTCATGTTTCTTTCTAGGAGAAAAGATGGAACAAATCCTTAACAAAGGGGTCAGGCGGACCAAGAGTGTGAAGCTCGCACTCGAGCGTCTGCTACCCTTCATCTCAGACGTTCAGACCAGTGTCACAAAGGTCCCTCGATACAAGGGCAACGGGTACTGGATGGACTTCAGCAGTCTCACCAACCAGTGGTTTCCCTACAGGACCAACAAGGTGTTCAAGGAGATGGCCAACCTTGTTATCCGCAACCATCCGCATCCCGAGCAAGTGAAGGACGCGGTACGGTGGAGCGGGGACGTTGCCAAGCTGGATCGGACGGTCAGGCTGTTCTACAGCGAAGTGTCAGCACTCCGCTGGCTATCGATGGACCCTCGCTGGGATGACTGGGGAATGGAGAAGGTGGGAATCAACCCAAACTTCCAAGACCCCGCGAAGCAGGCGAGGACGCAGGAGAAGTACAGAAGCAGGTATCACGCAAGAGTACAGAAAACCTTAGAGGAGCTAGGATGAACAAAAGAACCAGCAGTAAACGGGAAGTAACAGTTGAAGGTGCAGAGGGGAACGAGGACAAGCTCCACTCGCTAAAGTGTGTAGCTTGTGGCGGGACAGACGGCTTAACCTTGTGGGACCCATGCAATGAGCTTGAAGAGCAATGGGGATGGTACGGGAAATGGATTGATTGGGAAGACTACACTAACTACGTCGAATGCGAATACAAAGACACTGGCCTCAAGTACCATCAGATAAGGGACTTGGCTCCTAATCATGGGGCACTGCTCGACTTGGTGGTTTGCCATCGTTGCGGAGATGGCAATCAGTATGAGATTACTGAGGACCACTGGCGAGAATCAGGGAGGCACTGGGACTGGGAGTCTTACGGGCTAAGAGAGAAGTACGAGACGATGAGGATAGAGCGTTGGCGGAAGGGGTTGGCTCGGCGAGAAGGCAAGAAAGGAGTTAGGATGAACACAACAGAGAAGAAGGCACTAGTGCAAAGGATCAGTAAAAAAGTTTGCCGACTCAAGACCTTCACCCAAGAGTTGCGGAATCACTCGGTAAAATTCGGGGAGAGAGAAAACAAGGGACTGACCATCGGGCCAGAAGATATGCGGTTCCTTAATGATGGGCATGAGTCAAGCGGTAGTCAGGCCTGGGGGCGGGGTAGTTCCAACGGTGGATGGGTGTGCTTCGGTACGTCGGCATCCCTACCGAGGCTTGAGGAAGTCATCATACACGAGTACTGCCACGTCGTTCTGTGGCGGATCATCAAGGATGGAGTGGTACCGCGATACTTTGTGGAAAGGGCCTTCGCCACCGAGGAGCATCCGACCTACCACTTCGATAGCAAAGGGGAGATGGCCCGCTACTATCTGCGAAAAGCCTTCGGGGGACATGGACCAGCGTTCTGTGGATTGCTGATGTCCGCCACGTCAGAGTACTTCGACATCCCCTGGGAAGACCAAGTAAAACTGCTCAAGGTCTGGTCAGCCATGAAGGAAAGAGCGAAACGCTATGTCAGTCCCATCTCTGCCTATATGCTCGACGACGTCATCTGCGACTACGTCGAGATAAGAGATGGGATAAGGCACGAGCCATCTTCTCGTGTTGGGCGGGCGTTAGAGGAAGTAGATGTCAACCCGTACTTGATAGCCTAGAGCATACTCCACTACGCGTAGATGGCAAGGCTCTAGGTGGGGGTCAGTCCTTCGGGGCTGGCCCCTTTGTGCATCCCTCGTTTATCGAGTCCCGCCCCTCCCAGGGCTGGTTAGTAGCACAGCCCGCGAAGACCAGCAGGACCAATAGTAATACCTTCACCCGTAAGTCTTCCCTCTAAAGATAGCCTTGCCCCCATGAACCCTGACTCTCTCGACACTGTACGTCTTTTTGTCGGGAGCCCAGTTGATGACCGCGAATCCCTGTTGCCAGTTCGGGTGATTGATGTAGCTGGTTGTGAGCTTGCACATACACCCCAGCCCCCACCAGCCTAGACTCCCATCATAAATCCGCTGGCCGTAGAATCCGATGCGGTGAGTGTGGCCCGAGACCCCGCTCTTGCTGTACTTGGTTAGCTCCGCCTTCTCGCTCTGTCCTGAGCCCTGCCTAGCGGTCTCGCCGTGGCATACCACCAGCAGGTTCCATAGCAGGTGGTGCGAGGGGTACGGTATCACTTCCCAGCCCAAAGAGTCCAGCCCCAATAGAGAGCCCCACTTCAAGCTTTCCCTGACGGGGTCCAGGGTTAGGATCTCCCCAGCCTGTCGGCTCTCTGCAAGGCCCCAGATGAGCCTTCGCAACCTGTCCTCGTGGTTACCCTCGGTCCACACCTTCTGGGCGTTAGGGGCCAGGTCTGTGACTGTAGCAAAGTGCTGGGCCCCCTGGAGTATCTCTTCCTTGAGCCCAACCCTCTCTGTCGGGTCCTTGGGGTACGAGCTTATCTCCTGGCAGTCGATGGTATCTCCCTGGTCAGCCACAAACTCTACACTGGGAAGGTCCTCGAGGATCTGGTATAGGATCTCGACACAGGCGGGATCGTGGTGGGGGAAATGGATGTCAGAGAAGTGTACGGTGGTCAGAGTGCTCTGGTTGCCAATCGCAGGGGCCCTCTTTCTCTCGGGCATCTCAAACACAATCGGGCTGGGCATAGAGGTGTACTCATACCTTAGCCTCACCTTGATGGATACATACCAGCATGGGACGACGACGGCCTCTTCCTTGATACGCATCGGCACGTCCCACTTCTTGATCTCGTGCTGGGTAGGGCTCAACTCCCACTTGTCGGGATCTAGCCCAGACTTCTTAAACAGCATCTCGGGATTTTTGATACTGCGGCTTGCTAGTACATGGACCCTGCCAAACTCTTCGCCTTCCTCGATGTTGACATGGACGTCTTCGTCTGGCTTTACTACATACGCAGACGTGTCGCCCCTTAGCGTTGGGATGTCAGCACAGACCTGAGTCCGCCGTTTCAGGATAGCGGACCCGCCCCGCTTTGCTGGGCCAAACCTGGAATTAAAGGCAATGACGATCTGTGGGCTCTTCAATCCTCGCTTGACACAGTCCCTCAGAAAGTTGTCCTCGGAGGACTCCCACCCATTTTTTCTAGCCATGAAGCTACTAGATCATGTCTCCTACTTCCTTGGCTTTCTTGGGTACGGCATAGTCTTTATCTTTCCGCCCTTCGTTTTCTTCTTAGGCATGATGCTTCCTTTTTTTAACGTGAAACTGCTACCCAGAATGCTGGGCGTTTGGACTTCAGTCTTGGAGTGTCGTCAATGTGCCAGTGGCCTGTCTCAATCCCGAGACCGAGCCTTGGCCACCTTCCTTCCTTCCACATATGAAGGACCTGATAGGTTAGCTCCATCTCTCGTTGTTCCAGGGGTAGGTCACTACCGTCTCCTGGCTTAGGGAGTGCTGGTTCGACATCTACAGCCCTCACTAACGTGTCGTCCATGTGCAAATGACTCGAGGTCTTCGGGTAGCTCTCGCCCTTAGCGATTTCCTTCGCGTAGATCCTTTCTAGGTCCTCGGTGTTCCTGGCGTCGTCATTGATCTTTAGCGGGAACCCACACCGCTCTCTCAATCTGTCTAATTCGCGTAAAAAGTCTTTGTCCATCAATTCTGGGCGGTCAAACTCTGTTGGACCGAAATATTGCAACCTGAAACCCCCTGGCCATTCGTACATTAGACGTGCTCCTTAGCTTTCATCACCTTTACGACCGATGCGACCGATTTCTCGACTGACCGACCGCCTACATAACCTCCAAGGCCTAGTTTGATGACGAACCAGAGGTCTGGTGGCACTTCCATCGCTGTAAACTGCGATACCACGACGATAGCGACCAATGTGAGCATTGTGATGGGTCTCCAGCTTCGCGTAAGCCATGAGTTAGCCTGTGTTTCGGCCACTATGATGTCTCTCTGGGCGTTAGCGATCTGTTTTTCGTAATCTAGGGTCTGGGACATGAGCGAGGTCTGTAACTGGAGTAGCACAGCCTTCGCCTCAAGCCTCTCGTCATCACTGGTATGTAGTTTGTCCACTAAACCAGTGACAGGCTCTAGGATCTTGCTAATAAAGCCTAACGGGCCGTTCAAGGACATCTTTCAGTAACCTCCAATGGGCTTAGGACCTCGCCCGTAGCAGTTAGTCTGACCAAGCACAATATTTTTGTTCGTTCTCGTTTCGCTTCCTCTAACCCTTCCGACAAATACCTCAGCGTTGAGTCTGCTACCACTCGTTGAGCTTGTAGCGTCGCTACTTTATCTGGCAAGTTAGTGTAACCAGCCCCCATAGCACCCGCTCCTGCGATAAAAGCACCAGCAGATAGTGAAAGCACGACAGTCAACGACTTAGCTGACCATGCCGCCTGCCCCACTATCTCAGCCAGACTCATCTTCTAGGCCCCTGCAACTGTTGTTGCTGTTGTTCGTATTGCTGGAGTAGTTGTTGTGGAGATCTGTTCTGCGGAGGGCTACCCTGCAACTGTCTCCGTCGTTCAGCGTTTTCACGCATCATTAACACGTTCCACAGAGGCCCCGACTTGGTTTCAAGGTCTTCCAAGACCCCACGTTCCACGGCTTCTGGGTCAGCAAGCTCCACCGTAGCATCAACTTCCCGTGCTATGCTTCTGGCTTCTGCAATCGCAGCTTTTATAAACTGTGCCTGCATCTCCTCGGCCATCGCTTGTCGCACTACGTCAGGTATGTCTGGCTGTTCCGTTAATGCATCGTCTATCATGTCGCGGGCTCCGTGATAGGCTCGCTCCTTCATGGCTCCCTCTAGGACGTCATACAATATCTGGCCAGTTCGTTCAGCCCTCTCCTGAAACTCCCGAGCACTTTCAATCTCCCTATCACGTCTTAACAAGTTGATGTTGATATCCAAGTCTCTGATCATTGCCCTGACTGGGTCGCCAGTCTTGTCTGGCATCGAGTTAAATGGATCAAATAGTGCACGGAAGCCACTGTTCATCTTTATGGGCTCGCCGAAGGGGTCTATGCGTTGTGTCAGACCTTCTGCTTCCCACGGAAATTTTCCGCCAGGCATTACGTTCCTAAATTCGTCCGCGATACCCTCCACAACATAGCTGTTGGGGTCCATTGAACGCCGTACTCTTTTCAGGATGTTTGGTACAAGCATCCTTACTGGCGTAGCAAGGAATGATTTCGTCGCTAGCTCCACTCCCCTGTCGCTGTCTGCATTAGCTATTCTTTCTAGGCCACGCCGTGCACCTTCCATTGCACTCATGTCCAAGACCGTCTTGGTCATTGACAAAAAGGCGTCGGCATACGTCCACGCCCCCGCTCCCGTCACAGTGGACTTGCTCCACTGAGCCATTTGGTCTACAAAACTCAGTGGCTCCACTCCTCTAATTATGTCTTCACGACTCGGGTCCATCGCTCGAGCCATTTGTGCCCCCATCAATACGGCAGTACCCAGGGGGGCCACCCTATTGAGGTCTACCCACTGATCCATGAATTTTACCGAGTTTTCTCTCTCCCCTGTGACTTGACGTTGCCCATATTTCTCGGAGGTGTAGTGTGTAGTGATCAGGCCCTTGTTGTAGAGGTAGACTCCCAACATGGTCAACGACAACGTACCAGCCGTAGCAGTCCCGAGGGCCTCTGCTAAGTCTTTTTGCATCTGTAGTTGCTTTTTCGTTGATTTTGTTGAAGTGACCTCTACCCCAAACATTTTATTTACGCCGTCCATTACCGTGCCCCCGTAATACTTAGCGTTTACACCAAAATGCATGGCCACACCCAGCGGACTCATCTCTATTGCCCTCGTTAGCACGTTAGACGGAGTATATGTGAAGGGCATCAATGATTCCGTGACAACCATTCCGACACCAGCCAGACTTTTCTCTACGCCTGCACGCCCCGCAGCCTGCTCCGCGTTGTACCGCCGCTTTAGACCAGACTTAAAGTTTGTCAAGCCTTCAGCTATTGCTCCCTTGTTCCTGAACGTCACGATATTCGCGTGATCTAACGCCTGGGCCATCATCTCTAGGCTTGTTTCCTTAGCCAGAATCTCATCAGCCCTGTCTAGTAGGGCTTGGCCACTGAGTCCTTCGTTAAAGGCCATCACTCGAGCCTGTTCGTCTAGTGACATCCTGAATGAGATTTCCGAAAAGAACTGGTCAGCCATACCCAAGCTCTTAAAGACCGTGTTCATAAACTTATTGGTCACATAATCCAGCTTCTCTGGTATCTTTAGGCTTGTTGCTCGCTCCCATTTTAGTTTCGCTGGTATGGCGTTAGCCCCTCTTGACCAAAGATCGAAGTTGGTCTCCCTATAACCAGCGTCTAGGCGTCTCAGGGTGTCGTCTATGTCCGCGTCGCCCTGGAAAATCGCCTTAGCGGCCTCGTATCCCTTCTGTGCACCGTCCGCAGCAGACTGGCGTATCCTGTCAAACGAGGCTAAGTGCTTTGTGCGTTCCGTTCCCTTAATCGTAGACAGTACAACATCAGCAGCGACTGCCGCAGGCTGGGCCATAAGCTCCTTGAACACCAGGTGCGAAGCAGTGGACACTATGTTTACCATTTGCGTCGTGGGAGCAGATAGCAACGCCGCCTTACCGTATGCGATTATCTGTTCTGGTATGCTCGCCTTATGCAACTCGTTCATCAGCTTCAATAAAGCTGCTTTGTGACGGGGGTCTGTTGGGTTCTCCTTGTGCCCCTTGATGAGCTTACGGATTTCCACCTTTACGGCGTCAGGAAGCTCGGTCGTGCCAGAGATTTTAGCTGCTCGCTTCATCCACGTTGCCGCGTCCATCTTATTTCGGGCTGCAATCTTCATCGCATTTAACGTGCGTCCCGTCTCTGACGAAGCGGGCAAATAGCGACTTAATAACAGGTCTTCGTCAGTCTCTAGTAGATCGATCTCTTTATGTACAGCCTCTACTTCGGCATCAGTAAGCGTTTCACCCTTCTTTACTAGAAACTCGTACAGGTCGCCTATGCGATCAGAGGTGGCATTGATCAGGTTTCTGGCCGCTAGCATCTCAACCCCAGTGACCCTTCCTTCCTTTAGAACGCGAGCTATATCTTGGGGGCTCAACCCTAAGCTCTCCGCAGCAGCGATTGTCTCTGCGTGTGTAACTACTCGCTTTGGGTCCATCTTGTGGCGTACCACGACGTTCCTGGTTTCTTGATCCAGGCGTGCTTGAAGGCGTTCAGACCCATCTCCTACGATCTTTGAGATGTTAACAAACTCATTCGGGTCTATATCCTCTGCGTCTCTTGCGTCAACAGGCTTGGTTGAGCTAGGGGGTGGTCGGAAGCGAGCGTTCATGTCGGCGTCAGCAGCAACCACGATCTCTTCTGCACCGTCTTCGTATAGGCCTTTCAGGTTATTAGCGATCTTGTTGCCAAGCTGTACCGCCTCAGCCTCACTGACCCCATTCGCTTCCAGCCACTCTACATACTTCTGGTCGCCCTGAGACCGCTTGTCTCTGTTTCTAACGATATAAGCAGCCCTGTCTATGTCGCTCTCAAACTTCAGAGAGGCAGACCGATACCTTGGTGCAGCCTTGTTCAATGTTGACGGCAGGACGGGTGTTGTGTCCTTGGTCGGTGTCTCTGTTTTCCTGCCTGTTTCTATTGTTACGTTTTCCGCGTCCATCTCTCTTTTAATTGCCGCGATAAACTCATCGGACGCCGTCGTCTTGGCTTCTTGTTCGGCCTCTAGGTCGAATTTAGCTCCTTTCCCATGCTTCTCCTGATACCCCTTAAGCCTGCCAAATCCATACACTACCCCAGCCCCAGCGGCACCCCACGTTAACATTCTACGGCCCCTCTCTTCGGGGTCGTCGGTACTCGTGGCACCTAACGCAGCACCCGCCAGTGCACCACCAACTGGTCTAGCAGAGTGCAACATCCAGTCTTCCCTTGCCCCCACATTCACCCTGGCGTCGTCTAGTTTTATCTCTGCTTGTCCGCCCCCTGCTTTCTCAGCGGCATCCGCGATCATATCACCGTAGTCGTCAAATACCTGGCCGTCACTACGTTTGTATTTACCCAGTGACTTTGGGTTGTACACCATTGCGACGATGTCGGGCTTACCAGCTTCTCCGTGCAAGCCTCTAAATTGAGAATATTGCTTGGGGTCCCAGTCTGTTGGGGCATATAAATACTCACCCGTTTTCTCATCGACTGCATCATTAAAGGCTACGCGTCCAGTCGTCTCAAAGCCAGCCATCGCGTATAGCTCAGGAAGGTCTGTGTCAAACGCGTCAAGCCTTCTGCCGCCCATCTCCACAGCGTGTGTCAACGCGTAAGCGGACCAACCTCGTTTCCCTTTTGCCCCTGTTGCCTTGAACACGGACACGATCTCGTCGTCTTTTAAGGCGTAGCCAGCCTTGCCGTCTTGCGTGAGGAAGAGCCGCATACCGTTGTATTCCTCGGGCTTGTACACCTCCACGGACACTCCTGTGGGATGCTCTTTCATAGCACCCTTTATCATGTCGTGGAATACTTGACCGTCCGTTATTTCGTATAGTGCTGGCCTATCAACAAGCCGCCCGAAGACCTTTTCAACCGCCTTGCTCGCCTTCCATATCTGGGCCTCTCCCCCTTTTTCCCCTGCTCCTAGTAATCTCTTAGGAGTGCTTCCCACCTTTCCATCGAAATTTCCTTCCAGCCCTTGCGACTCTCTGAATCGTATAGAGGCTTCGCGTCTGTGTGCGATTGCGGACTCAGTGAGGATGCCCCTGAGTTGTTGTTCCTCGAGCCCTTCTCTAAACGGAGTTCCCCTTTTTCCAGCGAGTCCACGAAACGACTCTTCTCGGATTTGGGTAGCCTCATCAACACTTCTAGTACCGTCAACTTCTCTGGCTGTGCCATCTAACGTCTCCTGTTTTATAGGGATGCCTTCTAATTCGCCAAAGATTTCCTTGGCGGCACTGGAAAATGTCCAATCTTTTTTCCCTGGCACTCCTAATTTACCATATAATTCCTTCTCTGGGAACCACACAAGTGCTTGTAGCGTCGAAATTTCGTGTCGTCCATGTCCACCAACCTCTAAACCCTCTTGGATTCTCCTCATAATCTTTCTATGGCCCGCCCTATCCCCTGCATTCTTAGGAGAATCCCTTAACATCCCGTCTACATGGCCGATATGGGTCTCGGCTTTTTTGGCGGACTCGGGCTTCGTAGGTCTATTGTCTTTCTCTGACTCACGCCACTTTGCTTCCCACTCTTTGCGGATTTCGCGAGCTTTTGCCGTAATCCTTTCTATTTGCTCGGCTTCGCCCAATTTCTTTCCGTCTGCATCCACCTTTGGATTAAAATCAATTCCTTCGTCACGCAAAGCCTTGAGTAACGCTTCTCGACCGCTCTTTTGTGTCGCATCAGTCGGGTCCACCATAATGTCCCCAGTCAGTCGGCCTAGCCACCTCATAAACCACCTGTCCATTGTGAGCGGATCGAGGTCTCCACCTACATTGGGGAAAAAGCCGCCACCGACCTTGGGTCCGAATATGGCACTGGCTTTCACCGCTTGAGTCATTAGCTCGCCTCCCGCATCATAGCCAGCATCTTTTAATTGCTTGATGGTGACTTCGCTGTTCAGGAACCTGTAGGCGTTGTCCGTGCCAAAACGCTCCACCATTTGGTTAACTACGGCGAAATTGTCGTTCATTTTTGAGGCATTGTTTCCAGCACCTAGCTCTACTGAAAACACGCCGTTTTCTATATAGTGGTCCATCTGCTTGACGGCGTGATCAAGATTTTCTCTCGGACCCTGCCCGTCTGACATGATAGCTAAAGCAACTCGCAAGCTTTCTGCGATTTCGGGGTCAGCTTCTCCATTTCTGAGTACTGCGTCGCCGTGCTTTTCGTGCAAGCCCCTCATTGTTATCTCGTAGGCTTCGTCCAGGTCGGCTTGATACCACTCTGCTGCGTTACCTTCCTTGCTTAACGCACGCACAATCTCCTTTATCCCCATCTCCACAACCAAGTCTACGTCATCTTCGTTTGTAAACTTTCTAGTCTTACCATCGTGGGAGATATCTAGTGTCCTTCCCCCAAACAGCTTCTCCGCTCTCTCCTTTAACGCGTGGCCAACGGCTGATATTAAATGATTTGATCCCTGTCTTATCTGCTCGCCCTCCGCATCTATCAGTGACTCGCTATCGTCTATCAGACTATGAATCGTTGTGTCCTTGGGAGTTTTTGCTGGTCTATCTTTAGCCGACGGCAGTGGCGTTTCCTTTGTCGGCGGAACACCCATATTCAGGGTGCTCGGGTCCACTGTTCTAGCCCCTGTCGCGACATTGATGTTCGGTGCCTCGAGGGTCGGGCTCGGTGCCTCAAGATTTACGGCGCGAGTATCTCCACCAGAAGGGGTCCAAACCTCAGGATCGCCGTACACACGAGCGATCATTTCTGCGTCAGCAGGGTCCTGGAGGTCAAAGACGCCTCGAGGTGACTCTGTGAACTCAGTTAGCCACGGATCAACGATGTAGCGGTCGTCCACGACGGCAAAGTCATGCCCGTCTGCCGCTGGTCTTAACGTGGCATCGCTACCGTCAAAGATTGTGCCAGGATTGTCGGAATCTGAGAACCCGACAACTTTCACGCGGTCTTCGCCAAGTTGTTCCTGGATCTCACAAGCGTACCCAGTACATTGTGTACCCGAGTAATCATTGCGTCGGAACTTGGACTCCTGGTAATCCCCGAAATCTTCAACATCAATTCGGTAAAACTCATCTAACTCTTCTCCCGAACCGAACCGAATAAATGTTTGCTCAAGATCCTCCATGCGGTGGCTTGCCGCGGTGTTCTCCTCTACCGCCTCGTCTGCTGATTCTGTGATGTTAACATCGGCCTTCTCCTCTGTTGACCTAATTAAGGATTCAGGATCGAGTCCACTAACACCAGCAGGGTCTCGTGCCGCATCCGCGACCATTCCTGCCCCTCTCTTCGTAGCCGCAAAACCTTTTCCAAGGGTCCTGAGTCCCAAGTCTGCCGCGAAGCCAAAGGTCCCCTCAAAGGCTAGCTTTCCTGCTTCGGTTTGCATCGCCTTGGAAGCGGCGACGTTTATCAGTTCTAAGGCCCTTTGTCCCCTATCTCCAGCGAACAACCCAAACGCCTGATCTGGGTCGTCTTTAAGTGATTGTCTAAACTCTTCGTTGCTAAACATCTCTGCCATGTAAGCCACAGAGTCTTCGTCACGTTGAGTTGTGATATAGTCCACAGGAAGGAATGCTAATACGTCTTTTACTGGTGCCGAGCCGAGTAATGTTCTGACTGTACCAGGAAGTCTACTGGCTACGTTTGAGCCTACCCTCGTAACGGCTGGTGCCGCCTTCAGTGCCCCACCAACAGCACTCCTGACGACGCTGCCGCCTCCTACATATTTTGCAGCCTCTGAGCCGAACCCTCCAACAACAGATCCCGCCGTGAACCCAGGTGCGGTATACCGAGTGCCTTCATCGTCATACATTTCTGCCTGTGTTGACTGTCGAATAGCATCTCGCATGGAGTAGTATGTCCCGCCTGCTTCAAAAAGCTCGTCTCCGATTCTGTCCCGAAGGCTACCCTCATCCGCACCCCATCGAACCGCTTTTCCTAGAGCCTCTCCGAACCCACCTACGAAACCCAGTGCTGTTTCTGCTGTTGTTCTTGTCGCACCGCGAACAAAATTTCTTATTGGCTCATCCGCTTCCATGCCGCTGAACATCCATTCTGGCAAGGTTTCGCCTGTGCTCCGAAACTGAAGCTCGGGTAGCCCGAAGTCACCTTTTCCCACCGACGTAGATATCCCCGCACCCTCTCTTACCCTAGCTCTGTGCTCGTCTGCTTGCCTTACCGCCTCAGCCCTAGCAAGCTGTAATAGCTCGTCTGGAGACCTTTCTGGTGGTGGCGGCACTACGGAAGGACTATCAATCGCTGGCGGACCTATAAATGATTGCTCTGGCCGCCTTCTAGATCGTGCTATCCTTAATAGCTCTGCTGGGGTCCTTGGGTCCATTATGACGAGTTCCTTCTAATCCACTCCATTACCTCGTCTTCAGTCATATCCCGAATTTCTATTGGTGGGAGACCGTCTTCGCCCCTTATGGACATAATTTGTTGTGCTTGTTGCCTCAACTCAGCATCCTCGGAGCTTTCTGCTCCCTGGGCTCCCTGGAATGCTCCTGTAAGAAGAGTGTCCGATCCTCCCACTGCCGTAGAAGAAGGCTGTGCCAATAATAAGGAATCTTCCTGGCCTTCTCTCGCACCGCCCATGCCGTCGCTACCAGGTGTGAGGTTGACTGTGTCCGCAGGAGCAGCAGCAACAGGGTTAAATGGCTGTCTTCCACCCGCACCACGCGTACCAAAGTTTATATTCGCCAAGGCATTTTCAGTGAAAGCTATTTTCATTCTTTCGGCGTCGTTGAGTGTCGCTAGGTCCATATCTTGAACATGGTTGAGCAATCTTTCACCTTCTGCGGGCGTCCAGTCTGGATGCACCGAACTCATAAACGTAGTTCCGCCTGCATCGATCCAACGCATATCGTGTTGAGCCTGTTGCTCTGGAGTTAAGCCTGGAGTGCTGTGCGGTTGACCACTTGAAGTGAAGCCCAGGTCGCTAAGCTGTTGTGCTTGATTTATGTTTGCCTCTACATTGATTGCAGCAATCTGTCTCTCCTTGAGAGCCGCTCGGCTGTCGTTGAAGTCACCCCACGAACCTACCGCCTCTCCCCGCACTCTTTTATTGAGTGCCTCATTAAAAGACATCTCGCCCAGGTCTAGACCATTATCTAGGTCCTGTCGTAAAATCCCCGCTTCTGAACGCATAGCTGTTCCCTGATTCGCTGCTTTGTTATCAGCGTGTTGGGCTATGCTGGTGTTTAGTCGCTCATGGTCTAGCTCTATACGGCGATTTGCTTGATCTAGTTGTGCCATATTTATGGCATTGCTTACCGCTGCCCTTTCTCGCTGGTCTTTTATGGTAGCAATCTTGAGGAGTGCCTCCCCTACCTGAGCCCCAGCCTGACCTATATTTGACAGTACGTCCCTGGTTCTAGCCATCAGCCTGTCCTCGTTGTTGCGTAACGTGACTGATTGAACGGAGTAAATGTGCTAGGAAGCCTACGTCTCCTTGCGTCAGCCCTACCTAGCTCGCCACCAAAGATTCTGGCGGCTGCTTTGCTTCCATGGGGACGGTCATCAAAAAGACTACCTAAAGCCTGGGCCCCACTCGATGCTAGTTGGACTTTCATGTATGCATCCGTAAGACTGTCACCCTGGTTTTGTTGTGATTTTATAAATTCTAGTAGGGCCTCATTAGCAGAGTCGCCCGCTGAGGCTGCTGAGACTGGGGGAACGCCAGGTGTAGCGTATTTTGCTGTCAGGTCAGGGATTTGCATTCGGTCTTCCATTCCCTGTTGGAATACATTCGGTAGGCCAGCGGTCTGGTCTGCCGTTCCAAGCCCTATGCCTGGGCCACCGTCTGAAAAGTTTGTAAGGTTTAGGTTTGTCGCACCCCCGCCTACCTCAGGGAGAACCTGTTGTACTGCTTCTGACCCTACTTCGGGGAGAACCTGTTGTACTGCCTCTGACCCCACTTCGGGCATATTCACCGCTGCTGTTGTAGCAGTTTCCGTAGCGGCTGCTCCGCCGCCAGCAAACGCCCCTTCCAGGTTTCGGATTCCTGGTACTTGTTGGCCGATTTTGCCCACGGTGTAGCCCGTGATAGCGTCTTTTCCGAGCCTAGCGAAATCTTCTTTTGTTATACCATCGGCCAAGACGGAATCTCGCTTCTCCTGGCCATAGATATCGTCATCCGAATCTATGTCTATACCAGGAAACATTCCGCCTATCCCCCTACCAGCGGCAGCACCCATGGGCCCGCCGATAGCGAACCCTGCCGCTGTGCCTATGTTTTTAGGGTCTATTAGGAACTCCGCTACGTCTGCTGCTCTTGACCAGAAACCCATATCATTGCCTCTCTTTTTCTTTATGTCCTATTGCCGTCAAGCTTGGTCGTCTTCGCCCTCGCCGTTTGTCCCGTCGCCGTTTGTCCCGTCCCCACCACCACTGCTGGGGCCAGGGTCATACGTCCCGTCGGGTCGCGTCTCGCTGTATTTTGTTATCCATTCTTCTAAAACGTCCTCATCAACATTCTCTGTGGACAATGCTTGCAAGATCATCCTGAGTCTGTCGGAGTCTGTGGCTACCTTAAACTCTCGCTCACGCATTTGCAGGTCTTCTTCCGTCGCCCACTTCTTCATAGCCATTTCCTCTCTGGCGAGCTTGCGGTTTTCTGACTGCATATCCCTTTCTAGCGTGTTCGCTGCTTCCCTCCAGGCGGCTTCTTTGGTGATTCCATCTTGAGCTATTCTGTTCGCTTCTGTTTGGATTGTTTCTGTGCTTAACCGCTGTAGCTTCAACTCCTCAAATCGTGCTTCTCTTTCAGCCGTCCTTTCCGAAAGCTCTTCGCCAGCAAATTCTAGTTGGAGTTGTTGCAGGTCTTTTTCTAGTTGACGTTCTGCCGCTGCCAACTCTCTGCTGGCTTCTATCTCGGCGTAACGCAATGCCTCATCAGCGGACAGAGACCTTTCTTGCAACTCAAGTGCCTTCGTCTCTAGCTCTTCCGTCAACGCCCTGTCAGCCTCACGCCAAGCGGCCTCGTTATCCATGCCGTCTTCTTGCATTTGCAAGGCTCTTTCCTCGAGAACCCTGTTCATTGCCTGCATTTCACGGTCATAGCCTTGTGCGTCGTTCTGTAGTGCCATTTCAGCTACTCTGGCCTCTTGGCGATCACGGTATTCAGCCTGTCTCGTCTCTACCTGTTCGCGGTATAGCTTCTGATCCAAGTCTGCCCGTTGTGCCAACTCCTCTTGCCTTAACCTGTGGTCCTGCTGGTACTGCTCTTGTTCGGCTCGCAACCTGGCGTCGTCCATATTGAACGCCCTGTCTGCGTTACGGGCCTCTTGCTCCAGTTGTTCTACTCTCAGGTCGCGGTCCGCTTCAAACTGTGCCTCGGCCAGGTCTAGTGTGCGACCAGACTCTATGGCCTCTTGCTGTAGCTGTTGGACCCTCAAATCAAAGTCTTGCTGTGTGACCCCAAGGTCTTGCAGCCTCTGTTGACGTGTTTCTGTCATCGTCACGTCAAACATTTCTTTCTGCTGCTCCTGCTCGGACTTGAATTGTTCTTGCTGTATTTCCAACCTTGCCTGTTCTCTCGCGTTCTCGAGGTCCATGCCCTTCTCTTGCAAGTCTAAGGCTCTTTCTTGGATGAGGGTGTTTGTCTGATATTCTCTGTCCGACTCGTATTGACCTTGCTCAAACTCTGAGCGGAACCGCTCTACGTTTTCACGGTCTCCACCCAAAGAGCGTTCAAGCTCACCAGAGCGGAATGCTGTATCTGCCGCTGCTGCCCTATCTCCCGCGAAAGTGTTCGCTGCTTGTAGGTTTAGCTCGTTGAGCCTCTCCGCACGCTGTCTTTCCAGGTCGCCATATAGCCCTCTGCGAAGCTCTCCTTCTACACTACTCCCTACCAACCCCCGCTGAGACATAAATTCGTCCAACTCTGAGCCAGCTTGAACCCTTTTGTTCGCTAGCTCTGCGTCTATTTGGCTGGTAATGTCCTGTACTAACTGGGAATCGAACCTACCAGGGGTCTCAAGACCTTCCATAGCAAAATCCTGAATCGGCTGTGCCACAGCTTCCGCCCTGAACACCTCATCAGGTGTTTCGTATTTTGGACGAGGTGCCGTACCAGCAGCAAAGTCGTCATCCAGCATATCCCTAGCTTTAGGGGGACGAATAGTCGGTGTAGAAGTATCAATAGCCATAATTATGTACCCAGATTTGCAAATACCATGTGATCAGCCCCTGTGACTCCATCAAATTTTGTGTAGGTTGACCCGTCCCCCTCTAGGAATACGGGTATCAGCCATAAGAAATATTGGTTCGTTCCATTCCTAGCTATCGTTACGTCCTGCTGTCTATTCGACCGACAGTCCACCCTAGTGGTGCTGACGTAATTGCTAGTGCTATACGTTGCTCCGCCCTTACTCGTAGCGGTGCTCTGGACGTGTGCCTGTACAAACAAGGTAGCCCTAGACGCCTTAAATCTGATCTTGGCATCCGTTCCAGCCCCAGTATCCAAATGGCCAGTTAGCTGGACTCTCTGCTGGTTGTCTTCAATCGACAAAAGACCCCGCAATAAGCCATCTAGTTCTGGCGGCAATCCAAGGGGTATTCCATAAGGCCCAGACATTACCAAGCCTCTCTTTGCATCGCTGCTGCTAACTCAACTGACCCTACTTTAATATTGTCGTTTGAGGTAATCTCTACGGGCAGAGATATTCCTTTGCCACCAACACGAGCCTTCTTCACTGTGGGCTTGGCGGCAATGGGATACGTCAAAGTGTGCACTGTCTGGTCCGCACCATCCGCACTCACTCTTACCGACACAGTGCTACTGCTTCTTTGCTGGGACGATACGCGTATAACCCGTGCTTTTTTATCTCTTAGCGGTTGCTGGAACAAGAAAGGCCTGGTTACTAGCTTGAAGCTGATTACGGAGCCGCCCGATCCACCTGCCGCCGCGTTATCTTTGTCTCCCGTCTCTAGTTGACGGACAAATCCGTCGTAACCGCAACTGATGGGGGTAGCCACTAACGACGCCCCGCTCAGGTCAGCGACAAACAACGTCGCAGCATTCCCTTCTTGTGCAGTTGCAAAATCTAAATGCCCTGAACTGTCGATCTGCATATACTGACCACCAGTCGGCGACGTGCTTAAATAGCCAAACAACGTGTCGCCCTGATCCTTGTCGCCTGTAGCACTATGGTCTAGATAGCCATTACTGCTGTCTATAAATAGGGTGTCATCGTCCGAGGCTATGTACTGATGCAACATCAGTGCTGGTGGCCTTTCCGCAGACGGCGGACGATAGCCTATCATGTAGTCGTTTATGTTAGTCGCTACTGGTACAGCACAGATGTACTCATGCTTCTGGGGCCAGTACAAAGCCGTTGGCAGGCCAGGAGAGCCATTCAAGGCTGACCAATTAATCCCGTCCATAAAATTCTGTATAGGCCGTGTCACGAGCGTGATCTGCCCGCCTATCTGATAGTGCTCGATGCCCCTCTTGCTCAACCAGCATACACCCTGGTCACCGACCGCCTTGATTGTGCGGTGAGCCACACATCCCACTGAGCGGGAAATACCTCTCGCTCCCGCCTCAACCTCTAGAGTATTAAACCCATAACCTTCGATGTAGCCCGTGCTTTCTCTTTTGAACACAAGCAACACGGACCCTAATTGAAACAGGCCCGTAATCTCTGGATCGCCATCGTGCGTCTGAGCTTTTACGAGCAACCCATCTGGCGTGGCCCATGTGTCGATATCTCCCACCTTTGATGCCACGACATCTATTCCACTATGTCCTGTGGCATACAGCCTATTACCGAACACAGCTAAGTATTTGACGTTATTCGGTATATTGGAGATTACGGCCCATGTAGTGCCATCCCACTGGTAGGAGCTTGTGCCCCCATTGGCACAGCACAGCACATTATTAGCACCCTCTCGCATGATCACTAATGACCAGTACGCTTCTGTCAAGCCAGAAGCACGTTGGGTCCAGGTTGCTCCACCGTTCTCTGAGGTGAGCATCTTGTCCCCAGCGAATACCACAAGCTGCTGTGTCCCATTGGCCTTGTGGTATTCTATCGCACCGTAGATGTCAGAGCCGCTATCCAATGCACTGGCGTGCAGTTTCTCCGAGCCGCCCCTGCGTTCTACGGTTTGGCCGTCGAAAGAAACCCTGCCATTAAGCAATAGCTCGCACTCGTCAGGAAGATACTCTGACGGTGCAGCAGTATCGTTCATTCCGCGTGCGAATGTAACTTGGGTTTCTTGTGCGATTACAGCCATTATTCGTTCTCTTCAGGTTCCTCTTTCTTTTTTACCGCCAACATTTCGCCCATATCAAATATGGTGTTTGCAGTCAATTCTATGGACGTATTGCCGTCTGGCGTCCACCCGTAGGAGTCCTCTCTTTCGTAAAGGGTTAACGGCTTGTCGAAGTACATTTCTGCTTCCATAAGCTCGTTAAACTCGATCACATACTCAGTCCAGCCTTCCATGTCATCGCTTACTCGAGTCGCCGTTTCCTCGCCTTCGGCAGGGGTCCCATGCTGTTCCACCAAGCCTTTATTGATATCGTTTACGTCATCAATTCGTGCTTGTATCTGCCTTTGCACCTCTACGATGTTCAGGGCAACGTGCATAGGAATCCTGGTGCCACCACACTCTCTTAGTGCAGCCTGTAAGGCACCTAACTCCTTGTTCATTATCGCGATTCTTCCATTACTCGGCATTTACATACTCCTTTGACGGATGTCTCCGCACGGGTCAAAGTGGTTAATTGTCCTACTCTCCATCATCTTCGCTCCAAGGTAGTGGTGGAGTGCCACTCGTTGGTGTCTTTTTCTCTTGAACAGAAGCACTCACCTGTCCTGCAATTTCTGACACCCGTTCATCACCTAGAGCATCCTTGGCCCACCCAAGAGCTTGTGCTTCAGTAACGTCTGAATAGGGCGTGAAGCTATCTGGATCAGGCGGTGTCACCTGAATCGATCCGACAGTTGTAGAAGACAATGGTCTCGTCACTCCGTCTGGATCAACGAAGGTGCCATCAGTAGCGGTTGCCCTCCAGGCCACCGAGGTGACTACGTCCGACAAAGTGCCCTCTGTGTAGGTTACCTTCATCGTGTCTACTTGCCATGTTATTGTCATATTATCCTGCACTTATTTTTAGAGTTCCAGAATCGTTGTACAGGCTGTTAGCCACACCAGGATCAGACGTTGGAAGGTTTGCCATTAAGATGTAATTGCTTCCTAGCCTTAACGCTTCAGCCCCTCCCGCCACAAACCTCATATACCCATTCGCAGGAGTGGAGTCATGGTTATACGAGATCGTTCCTCGATACCGTGCGTCTCCAGACGTTCCATCCGCGAAGTCAATCCGACCCTGGCCATCGTTGGCGTTGGCTATAGTTAGCCCCGCAGTATGACCAGAAGCCGTGTCTGCTATGACTAGATCAGTAGTGTAGTAAGAACCTGGGCTAGTCGTGCCAATTCCTACCATATTTGTTGTATCGATCTGTCCGCTAAAAGATGCACTGGGAGCGGTCAGATCTCCTCCGATGGCGACAGCCCTGCTACCAGTGCACATCAGAGCATAGTTGCTTTCGATGCCACTAGTTTGGTCACTGATATAGTAATTATTGTCAGATCCCCTTACCGATGCTTGCCACTTAAATTCACTAGTTCCACTTCCGTTCTCTTCCCAGTATTGGATGCTTCCGATTCCAGTGTTTAACGCATTTAGCTTGATGTATGGATTTCCCCCACCTGTAGCCAGATGGAAAGAATCCTCACCTTCGGTGGTCAGGGTTACCACATCCGCTGAAGATTCTGAGAAATATGTGTTTCCTGACGCAGATCCATCTAGCCGTAATTTGTCGGTAGCACCGATGATAATGTCAGCACCAGCAGACACATTACCTGTTAAGGTAGATGTCCCACTGACATCCAGTGTACCATTTAGGTCTACTGCCGTGGCATTCAGTTCTATCTCATCGGTGGCGTTGATGTCTAGTACTGTAGCCGAAGGGGCATTGATGTATTGAGATGCATCGCTGAACTGAAGGGCCATCGCACCATTCAACAGTAGTCCTGTATCAGCAACGTGCGTCAGCGTTACATCGTTGTCTACACCAAACCCAAGCACTGCCGCATCTGAATCCAACTTTAAATCGTTTGACACCGTAACGGCGGTCGAAGCGTTAAGGTCAATCGTTACTTCGCCGTCAATTCGCAACACGCCGTCCGACGACTGTGCTATGTATGAAGCGGAGTCACCAAACTGTAGCTGTGTCGTGCCTATGCCAGAATCATCACTGAGCAACAGTCCAGTATCTGCTACATGGGTAAGAGTTACCTCTTGGTCGTCACCAAACGCTATCTGGGCACCGTCTGCCAAAAACAGGTCCGCCCACTCTAATGAGGCCGTGCCTAGTGTGGCCCCATCTGACTCGTCGGGTACGATGGACGTGGTTGCCGTTATAATTGTTGATTCTAGGTTGCCCGTGCCTGCGTTGTACTTGAGGGCCCCATCCGTCTTGGCTGCCAGTGAACCCGTGGCATCGTCGAACATGGCAATAAAGGATGTGGTATCGGTACTATCTACCACTACAACCGTACTCGCTACTGTGGCTGATGAGGCTACCCCAGCAAAAGCAGTTGCGGTTACTGTACCTGTAGAGGGGTTGTAGTGGAAGTCTCCGTCCATCTCCAACCCATGACTACCCGTAGCTGTTGCCGCACCCGCTACAAATGGGATCAGGTCGTTTTCACTTGCATTTTCGTTGTCGGTGACAGTGACGTTAGTGGATGTTGTAGCTGTAGCAGCATTTCCAGTGCAAGAACCAGATGAACCAGTAACATTCCCAGTCACGTTGCCGACTAGGTTTCCAGTCACTTGGGTTGTGGTAAGTATCCCACTACTGGGGTTGTACGTTAACCCTGTATCAGTCTCTATCCCCTGAGTCCCAGTGGCCCCGTCTACAAAAGTGGGGTACACGGTCTCGTCGCTTGAGTTGTTGGCACTAGCTGTAACATTGGTTCCCACGGTGGCGGTATCTGCATTTCCAGTTAACGCTCCGATAAAGCCAGTGGCCGTAATCTTTCCAGTGCTGGGGTTGTAAGTCAGCGTTCCATCTGATTCCAGGCCGAGGTTCCCGCCATCAACATCTCCCCCAGCCGTGAATATCAGTGCGTTGTCTTCGTCAGTGCTCTCGTTATCCGTGATTGTCACGGTAGTAGCTACCGATGCTGTACCAGTGACATCTCCAGTGAGGTTGCAAGACAGCATCCCTGTTGACGCATTATACGTCAGCCCTGAGGCGTCCGTTTTGATCGCCAATGACCCTGTGGCACTGTCAAAGAAAGCGGGGAATGCAGTGGAATCACTGCTATCCACTACCACTATCGTACTAGCAGCACCCGTCAAAGCCCCAGTAAAGGTGGTTGCCGTAAGCACCCCCGTACTCGGATTATACGTTAGTCCAGTATCGGTCTCTATTCCTTGGGCACCTGTGGCTCCATCCACAAACGTCGGATATACGGTCTCGTCGCTTGAGTTATTAGCACTAGCTGTGACGTTTGTGGCCGTAGTGGCTGTAGTAGCCGAGTCAGCGTTGCCTGTCAGTGCCCCAACGAAGGAGCTACTAGTGATTGATGTGGCCCCTGTTACGACTCCAGCATCTATGATGATTGTGCCATCTAGGACGATCTGTTGACCCGCTAGGGGCGTGATCAGGAGGTCTGTGCCTGCGGTACTACTAATGGTGTTGCCATTGATGTTGATATTATCCACCTGTAGCTCAACCAAGGTCAGCTTACCCGCCGTCCATGTTCCTACAGCAGTTCCTGACACCACGTCAAGCATTGAGGCAGCACCTGATAGATACCTACCAGTGTCCTTGTCGGTCTCAAAGCTATACGTCGGCCTTGCCGCAGAGCCATCTCGCCCCTGCAACTGACCTTCTTTGTCTATAGTGAACCTTAAATCCGATTGCGTCGGACCATTCCACACTTCCAACAACGAGTCATCTGCCGTACCACGGGCTGTGGCAAAACCAAAAATGTGTTCGTTGTCCTGTGGCTGTATAGCCTTAATTCCGAATGCTGCCATTTTTTACCGTCCGATCATGTAAACGATGTCGTCGCCTGCGTTGTCACAGATGATGTATAGCTCGTTTAGGTTTCCTACTGGTATCCACCCCGTCTCTTCTTTGGCGTCCAACTCCCAGCCCGAGGTAGTGTCTGTGGTACCATCTACCACAGTGACTCCTGCAAAGCCGACATAGACGTTTCCAGAGTTATTTGCCACCGCTTTGATGTTTACACACTTAGCAGTTATGTCTGGTAGCTGCGTAGCAGAGGTGGCTCCAGCCCTCTCTCCTGTTGCGACCACCCTAACGTATTGAGTTGCGTTCATTCCCAGCATAATTTGTTCCTATGTGAAGTAGTGAGTGCCAATAGTTGGCTTCGGTCTAAGTTTCCTTTGCGTCCTACTGCGTCGAGACCGCCTAAACGCTCTCCTTTCGCAAGTTTGGACTTTATTCCTGATCTTGGCTTCCATCTCTGGTCCCCCAGGTAGCCAACTATCTTCCATCGCCCGCTCTGCGGCGTATGCCACAATCAAAGGCCTGTCTTCCGTTGGGAAGTCCACCGTGTCTGACGACAACGTGGGAAGCCTGTAATGGTAGTCATAGATCAGGCTGGTAGGTGGGTTTGCACCCCTGGCTATCCATAGATTCGTTCCTTGGAGCCAGTAACGGTCTCCCCTGACCCTGAACCTATCCCTAAAGTCTATCAAATGACCCCAGCGTGTGCCGTCCACCTTACGAAGAGCACTAGTCATATTGTCTCCCGCTAGGCGGAAGAAGTCGCTCTCGAGGGGCTTATACCGTCCGCCGTCCGCTGCTTCTGTCCCACTCCACGAAGTTATTGCTGTCGCTTGCTTTACCCACCTGTCCGACAAGCCGCAGTCCATCAGATAGTCCTGAGCATCATTCAGCCCGTATTGCAGAAACTGGTTCACAGCCTCTAGTGTAGAGGAATCATGCTCGATCAGACTGTCATCGTCTGACGATGTATCTGTTAGTCTATAAAAAGCCCTCTGCAAACTCGCTAGGTTGGTGAGTACCGCCATTACGCCTTCGCCTTACTTTTGGGTTTTGGTTTTACCTTCTCTTCTTTCCCTTCGGCTACAAAGTCTGCGATCTCAGCGGCTGACAAGCCCCTGTCTTCTGCTACCGCAAAAAACTCGTCCTGCAACTTGTTGACACGGGCTCTTTTCGCTCTTGCTTCGACTTCAGCTTTATCTTCTCTGAAGTGGTAGTTCCTCATGTTGTGCCCAGTCTTAAGCTCGTCGTAGACGTATATCTCAGTGACCTCTTCGGGAACCAGTTGGAATACAGGCACTGTCTTGATACCTAACTGGTTCATTTTCCACACCTGCTCGCCGTCTTTATCTAGCACAGGCACACGCACTTCCTTCGTGAACGTCCGCTGGATAATAGGACGCCCATCGGTGTGGGTATCGATAATCTGCTCGTTGTCGCTAAGGACGGTCCTTGGCTGCAATCCACGAATACTGTTTAATCTCTGTCTCATAGCTCTGGTTCCTTTGTCGGCCCCTTATCTGGGGGGGACTGGTTAAAACTGATTCCTACTGGTAAGACGGGTTCGTCCAAAACTCGTTTCTGAACGTCCCTTGCTACCGCCATCGCTTCGTCTCGCATGGCGTTTTTCAACTTTTCTCTCATGTTTCGCTGTGTCTCTACCTGCCAGGTCATGGCGTCTTGTATCGAGCTAAACCTGCCCTGACCGCTCCACATATCTCCCTTCTCGAGCATTTCGACTAACCCGCTTACACCTAGTTCGTCGAGTTCATGCCCCACATACAGGCCTGTTTGCTCGTCAAAGTAAGTGATCTCGACCGTCTCAATGGGCTCTTCCTCTGCTTCTCCCGCTTGGAAAGACCGCAACGCTGGATCATCAGGCCTGAGTGTGATTCGTACTTGCCACTGACAGACAGGCTCTGGAATCCACACGATTTTCGCGTGTCTACCGCTCTTCCTAAAATGCAGTTCGACTGCATCCTGAAACTCTAGGGGAGCACGGCGTTCCCGCCGTGCCCCACCTATCGTTGATATTAATGCCATTACGGAGTTCCTACCCCGCTGAACGACAACTGGTTGTCAGCCAACACAGCCTTACCAGCCGCTCCAACATACTGATCGTTGTAGTAGTTGGTGTCCTGTGAGACCTGGCCACCAGACCCACCTTGCAGTGCATCTGTACCCGCAACCCAGTCTTGCCCTGAAGCCGCTTGCACTGTGACATAGCCACAGGTAACGGTTCCAGTAGCGGTTACGTCAGCCAAATTAGCCTTAGCTAAAGCCTCGGTAGAGGCCTCGGCACCCCAGTTCACATAAGCAGTTGTCCCATCAATGTTGATCGATAGGAGTCCAGCCGCCCAGTAAGCGTTGGTTGCTATCACAGTAGACGTACCAGTATCAAATGCTTGATCTGTGGCTACTGTCTTCTGTATACCGCCTGCTTCAATTTCAAACGCATCTCCGTTTTGGATATCGAAGTTGCTTCTAATCTCAAAATTAGGCGGCGTAACACACCGTGTCTTTAATGCGGTGCTCAGGTCGTTAACCTGATTTGCAAGCTTTCGCACCGTCTCATACAGTGCTCCTTGCATCTTAATTGTTGCCATCTTTTTATCCTCTCACCCCCGCCTTCAGGGGCAGTCTACAGCAGTGAGAAGTCTTGCACACGGTGTGCAATCTTTTTTCACTCAAATTTGTTGATTGAAGTGCGGGGGCCCTGGTGGAGGTCGCTAGACCCCCGCACCACAATCCACATCAGTCCCTAACTATTAATAGTCAGGCGTCGGGCTGAAGTCAGCCGCCGTTACGTTAGCAAGACTAATGCCTGTCAGTGCGGCGTGCCTGTTACGCCTGTCACTGAACGACTGCATATACGACTTGACGTACCACTCCTTACCGTCGAAGTCGGCCAGTCTTGAGAACTGGCTTCCATCTTCAGCGAAGTAGTCGGCCTCACCGTCGAGATCGACAGTAAAGAGGTCTTCTACGGAGAGTGTGTACAGCACATCATGCAACTGCCAGTCGTCTTCAATGAAGTCCATATTGGCAATGCGGACGGCCTGATAACCGCCTTCAAATGTGCGTCCAAGCTGAGTCTGCTGCTGGAATCCGACCAAGGTTCTGGCCAACTCAGCAACAACTGCACCCTGAGCCACGCAAACGTGCGTGCTTGGCCCTACTGGCGAGGTGCTCTTAGCTCTCAGTTTACGGAAGTGTTCCGTGACTTCGATGTGATCGAAGCTCGAGGAAGCCTTTCTAAAGGGCTTCCACCGTGGGTAAGTACCCTCGGCAATGTTAAACACCGTGCTCGCATCTGCATCTGGGTCTACGATGTTCATTAGACCGTTAGGTGCATTGGTGTACTCTGACGTGAAGTAGTCAGTTGCGATATTTGGTGTAGTAGCCATAACGATTAGGTCATTGGCGGCCAGGTTATTTCCAGGCTCCCAAGTACCCGCAGTCGTGACGGTTACCGTGTTTGTAGAATAGGTGATGGCGGTAATAGTGCCTGCACCTGCGACGTTGTTACTGTCGTTTACGTCTACCCATCCAATAATCATACCAACCTCTAAGTGCATCAGAGGAGGTGTGGACGCGTGTCCGTAACCGTCTTTGACAACAAAGACCGTCGAGCTTGTGCGTGAAGAAACCTTGCACAGTGTTCCTGTCGAGGTTCCTACAGCATGACGAATCTGGGCTCTTCCGAAAGCATCCCACATCTGGTCGAACATCCGACCGAGGAGATCCCCGAAAGCACCTGGACCCTTCTGTGCTCTTTTTTCAATAAAGTTGTCTATAGCCCTACGGACGTAGAGCCTTGCTGGCGTTGTTTGTCCTTCCACCGCATCGATGTATTGATGATCAGGAAGGTTACCGTCAGTACCCTGTGCACCGCCTGCATAAGTCAGGTCGGCTGAGAAGACTAGCTTCTCGCCATCGATGCGATAATCACCTGCTCCAGCCTCTTGGAAAAGCTGGCTGGTAGGTGACCATGCGGACACGTTTGGCTTGACTTCGCCAGCATAAATCTCGTGCACCAATCCCGTAAGATTGGTGATGGCCTCAAGATTTGAGACCTGTGAGCCTAATGCCATAAGTCAAACACCTTTTTAATTATTGAGCGTTCTGACCCCACGTCCTTACGCGGGACCTTCGTGCTCGTTTCTGTTGGCCTGGAGACATAAATCTCAGCGACTCGTTCTGGTCGGAAGTGCCTTTATCTCTCACTCCCGCAGTTAAAGTGCTGGCTACGCCTTTCGGCCTCGTACTATGACGATTAGCTGCTTCTTGGAGACGTTGCTCCTCGGCAGCCCTCGCTTCCTCTGTAGCCTTTGCCTTTGCCGTTTTGGCTATGCGGCTGTTCTCCGTGGCTTTTCGCATCTCGGTTTCTGTACGCACCCTTTCGTTGCTGTTATAAACTGCATCTGCATACTTATACCAGCCGTTGGGGGTAGGCATGGCGTTCTGTGCTTGGCACAGTGCACCGTAACCTGATAACGCTTGCCTGACTTCAGTCTCTGACCATAATGGATACTGAGCCTTGACGTTGTTTGTCGGATTTCCGACCATCGCGTCATTGATCGCGTCTCTAGCAAACTTGGCCGCTTTATCTGCGGCTACCTGCTGGCTATGTGTGAGACGTGCCTCTTGTACCTTCTGGTCCAATCCTTCGGTCTGAAGATTTGCCATAATGCCATTGCGGTAATTTTCAGCATCAGCTTCTCCGTAGGTACCCAGGATGTCTTGGTAAGCTTGCTCCTGCTCTTTAGTAAGCAGTCCTCCTGAGCTTGCTCGTTCTTTCCAGTATTCTGCACTAGCACGGGACTCTAAAAGTTGGGCATTAGTGTCATGCAACTGGTTTTCCATCGCATCTAATTCTGACCTACGGGTATGGCTATTTAGGAGTGCCCGAATATCTCTTTCGTCTTCAGGCGACACCTTAAAAGCCTCGCGGCCCCTTTGTCGCAGAGGGTGATCGTCTGCAACGGGGACTGTCACAGTACCTTCAGGGGTGGTTATGGCCTGTTCGGTTTCTGCGGCCCCTTCCTCTACCGCCTCAGAAGCACTAGCGGTTTCGGTCTCGGGGACTTCTTCTGAAGCATCTGACGCCGAGCTTTCGGGCGGCGTTTCTTCTGACGCTTCTTCAGTTTCTTCTTGCTTCATAAACTGCCCGCCCTTGGGCGATCCTTTCGGTTGCCTCATGCGGTCAGTAGCTGTCGTTGTGTCTGTTTCCTCGGAACCTTGCTCCGCCATTGCTTCGTTAAACTTTTCAGCTAGACGCTGGCGTGCACCCATCTTGATGTCGCTGACAGTCTTGGTCTCTGGTGTAGCCTGCTCAGATGCCTGACTTGTATCAACAGATTCCGTCGATTCTACAGGGACCTGCGGGGCCTCTACGGCGACGCTTGTCTCACTCATAATCGTATCTCCACTTTATGCCGCACCCTGCTGGGCTGCGGTAGTTAATCCTCGCACCTCTTTAGGCGAGGTTGTCATTGCTTCAGACGTAACAGTGCCCCCGACAGGAGAGGGACCTTGCCCTTGAGTCTCCTCTGCTTCGGTCGCAGTGGAACCTCCTCCTTCTCCTTCTGCTTCAGCGGTCGCCTCTTGCTTACCACTAAGCCATCGGAAGAATTGGTCCTGTCGCAACATTGCTACGCGTCTCACAACTGAGTCTTCACTTTCGTCTTGCGTTATGGTAGACAACGCCTCGAGGTTCGCCTCTATGTCGTCGTCCATCATCATCGGATATTCTTTGTCTATAAACTGCCACACCATTGTGGCTGCTTGCAGTACCATTGGATCGCTCATGCTGTTGACCTGTGCTGGGTCAAGCTGATACGTCTTTCTTAGCTCTGCTGTTGCTTCTCTGATCCCCTGGTTGATCACCTTAGCCCTACGCTCCCGCATTTCTTCGGGATCTAATTCATCTGGCCACAGGCTCCTGTCAGGGAATTGCTTCTTAAACTGTTTCGTTGAAATCGCTCTTTCGCCTGTTAGTGGGTCATACATATTCCACAACTGCATTAGCTGCTGTGCTTTAGTCTCTTGAGTAGCACCGAATCCCGAGGTTAGTCGGTACATCGGTGGCTGCTCCGACAGTTGACCCCTGTCTATGTAAGGCTTGAGCAGGTGTGATATCTCGTCTCCAGCAACGTCGATCATCCACGGCACGTCACCGTATTCTTTCATTAGTCTCCAACAGACGCCCATGAACTGCTCTGCTGCTCTCTTGAACGCTTGGTTGGTCGGCCCGTGAATCGTGTCGTCTGCTCGAGCGAGTGCCACCACCTTGGCGGCGGCATCTCCTGACCTGGACTCACCCCTGGAGGCGGCCTGCCAGCCACCCTTCCTAAACAACCCTTCTTCCAGTCTTCGTATCTTATTCTCTAGTAGGGGTATGTGCCTATATGGAAGCTCTAGGTAGCTGGGTATAAACTGCGAGCCTGGGTCGATCTCGATCTCCCCGTCGTCCAGGTACGCGGCACTGTCATCTGCGATCACACCTGACGTAATCAAAGGAGCCCTTACACTCCTTCTGACAAACTCGTTAACCAGCGTTTCTAGCTGGTTTAGCTGTACTTGGTCCTCGTCAAGGTCTGCGACAAAGGGTTTACCCATAACGTCGTCAAACCTGTTGGTCGCGTAGACCTGCACGCAACTAAATACTCCACCAGGGAGTGGGCCATCATGTAGCAACACTGCGTTGCCATACGAGTGACCTCCACCGCCAGAAGCATCTGCTGAGTCTGTGGAGGCACTTCCATTTAAAGCTACGATTGACAGTCTTCCTAGCGGGTGATCCATATCCACACCTGGAGCTATCTCTCTATATATCAAGGCTATTAATTCTTCGCCGTCTTGTCCGTCCATCTGTGCTGCCGTGCCATGCACAGAGCTTCCTGCTTGTAACCATTTGCGTACCGTGCGTTGGAAGCGGCTGGCGGAGTTCAGCTTCGTTGAACCTTCTAAATTAGGTATGTGTGGGAAGGCTTGTCTGACTCCGTGAGCACCTACAACTCTTCCATACGACAATCGTTCTACTTGACCCCGCTTACTTCCAGTTGCGTACACTGTATCGAATGGGTCTCCCACAAAGCAGTCAATCGTACCTCTTTGTGGCCCCTGCATACCTAATGCGTGTACGGGCTGGTATGCATCGAATCGCGGGTCATCTCTCCAGAGTGCGTGTACTGGGCAATGCCCATAAGCTGCTGCCATATACAAGGCTTCAGAAAACAGGCTATTTAGGTTGGTCAGCGACGCCATGTAGTTCGCAAACGCCTGGTCAATCGCTGCTGACTCTCGTGCCTCCCTGTCGGGCCTAGCGTCCACCACGAACCTAAACGGCAGTGTACTGTGATACGCTACCATGTTATCTACAATGGGCCTTAGTAGATTGTTTTGTGCCCTTGGAATACCACTTAGGTTGTGAGGGATCTGGATGCGTTCACCGTTATAGATGTCGGCCCATTGATTATCGCCCTCACCGTCGATATGTATTAGATACTTTTCGGCGGTTAGGTCGTGAAACCGTTTCCGCTCTAGTCCGTTTTTATGGAAATCAGCGATCTCCTGTGCGAGTTTCTGTGGATTGATAGCTCCCATGTCAGCATGATTGTCCTGCTGACTAGGAACACCTTCGCCACCGTGATGCCCGCTGGACGTAATTGTGGTATTTATTATGGATTCCATAGTTATTAAGATACGTTATTCATGTATATTTCCGTTAGTCAGTGTTATCCCTGCTGGGGAAATCCCTTACAACCTCGTAGTACATCTCGGTAATTGCGTCTCTAGGTCTCTTGCTAGACGGGTATCGCTGGAGAATGCGGTTGACATAGCTTTCTACGGTTCGCTCTGAGATATCAACATGGCTCCCTGCCTCGGCATATGTCATGCCATCTTCACCTATCAATACCACCACCTGCCACTCTCTCGGAGATAGATGAATTTTAGCCAAGGCTAGCCTCCAATTCTGCTTGTATCTCGCTCCATTTTTTGTTCTCACGTTGATGGGCGATCCTCGCTTGGTTGCGTAACAACTGTCTAGTTGTTTCGCTTGAAAATTTGTCGATGACATATGCCAGGTCAGGCGGTATCGGCTCTGGCTTATCCTTCTTTTGTGCTGGCAATTCTGTCATACCCTTCTCCTTGCGGTCTATTCTCCGTACATGATCCTCCCAACTGTCGTTCTTTGCCCGCAGTCGGTCGCGTTCCTCGACTAGGAGGTTATAAGCCAACCTACTCACCCACGGCCACATCATGGTTCCATCTCCACGTCTTCGTACTCGGCCTCTATCCACACCTTGGCACCGCATGACAGTGGCTTGTCTGGCGAATACACGACTTTTGATGGGCCGTCAATCGTCAAGTACGTTGCGTACTCATTGCTCTTGTACGTTTTAACCGTAATAACAGGCTCTCGTTCTCCCGTTTTAGCATTTCTCCTGATCTTGTGCTGATTAACGTGTATTTTTGCCTTCATCTGGATAACACCGCATCGAGTTGGGACTGCAATACAGCCATATCAAGCTCTAGCTTGGTGACCCTTGCCTCCAACTCGTCCAAACGCCTGGTGAGCAGGCCTGACACCCCGATGTACTTGGAGCTTCTGTCGCCCAGGTCCTGCAATTCCACCTGATTCGCCCCGATGCTGTCCTGTATATCGGAGAATTTTGCCGATGTAACCCATGTAGCTGTCAACACAGCTAGGGCAAAGCCTATGGTGATGGTGGGCAGGTTGCTATTCTTGCTGATGCCTTCAGTCATTTTCAATAGTCTCTCCTTTGGACATACGGTCCAGTACATCTTTGTTCTCTTTGTCCCACCTGCGGGAGTACACAACACGCTCAACAGCCCTGTAGCGTGCCTTGCACCAGCCTTTGAGGTTCAGCCAGTGGTAGTAAATTTTTTCCCAGGGCTTCATTTTTTTATAGAACACATACTCCTCTAGGAACTGGATGCGTGGGTCTACCATCAACGTGTGGTATCTGTCCAAGACGACTTTTACGTCATTTATAGTGGTCAATTTTTTTTCGTAAGCTACTTCCCTAGCTAACCTACGTTTCGTGCCTCGGCTTTGCTTTTCTGATTTGTTCAAAATGGGTACCTATGAATTTTTTGTTGTTGTTCGGCGATACGCTCGAGTGCTTCCTCGAGTCCTGTATCGCGGTTTCTTGTAGGCTGGTCCTCTGGGGCTTCGTATCTAGCACCTTTCCACCACGACATGACTAAGTACCTAAGTCCCGCTATGGCATCTGCTCCATCTGCCGTATCGTCATCGGGGTCTTGGACCTGGGCCTTGCCATCTCGCTTTTCTGGGTATCTCCATTGGCGGATTTCCCACATTAGCCTGGAGCCTGTCATCTGCTTTCCTTGACTCGCTACTGAGGCACCTTTGTACCACGTCATTCCTCTGCCCATTCCTCGATTGAACAGCAACGCCCTTCTGCCCAACAGGTCCTGCAACCTCTCGACACAAGCACGTCTGTATGGCTTGCTCTCTCCAGAGGTCTTGGACACGGCCCTGACCCTGTACCTGGACTTGAGATTTCGGAACGCCTGGTTGATCTCTAGGATGTCTTGAGGGTTAGCGGAGTCACCCCATATCGGGGTTGTACTTGGAGCATCGTACTTGGTCAGTAGGGCGTCTATGGACTTGGCCCTAGCGGTCAGGGTTTCTTGCTGACTGAATAGCTCGTCTATGACGTGGAGCCTCTTGGCCCTATCTGCTGTTGCCAGTATGAAGGAGAACCTCCAAGCACCGAAGTCGATGCCTCCGAACATAGGCCAGTTCTGGTCCTGCATCGTGGTCACATCGAAGGTCTCCATATGGTCACTATCGACGAAGGCCAATGTGACTCCAGTAGCCTGCTTGGGACTGATGCCCCTGACCCGACTTTCATACATTGAAGGGATGTGGGCATAAAGCTCTTTCCGCCTCTCGATAGCAGAGACACTCACGGCACCTGGGACTACCGACGAATCATCGGCTACCACGTTGGGATGATCCAGTGCTGAGACCCTCACATGGGTCACGTTTGGAGATAGGCAAAACTGGTGTAGTTCGTCCTCTTCGTAGTCGGGGTTTCCGAAGGCTAATCTGAGGTTGTGGGGACTGCTACAAGTGTTCTCAAAAGCTACCATGATAGCGGGGTGGACCCCTGGGGTTTCTTCGGTCAATATGAGCATATGTTCGGCGTGCCATCCTTGGGCCTTCGTTGCACTCTGCTCCTCTGCTCCAACGCCTGTCCCGAAGGCTGTCGCTCCCCATATCTCGCGGTCCTCTACGGCGGGCTTCATTCGGATCACTCCAGAGGCTAGAAGCTCTGCCTGTGGGAAGCTTCTCTGGAACTGTGGCCAGAGGCTTCCAATCTCCTTCCAGAGGTGCTTGGTTAGCTGGTTGAGCTTCGGGGCTACAGTGACGACTATGGAGTCCTCATAGACCGCCAGAAACCACAGCACGATACAGGCTCCCAAGAAGGTCTTCCCCGTACCTGTTCCCGACTCAACTCCAACGTCCTTCCAGTCTGCTAGCTCCCTGCAAACAAGTGCTAGCGGATTGATATCACCATCCCACTTATGGTCTTCATAGCCATCATTGAGGGACCAGGTCAGGGTATGCTCTGGGACCCCAAGTTTGTCCCTCATCCAGCCGATTGGATCGTGCTGATATTCGACGTGAGCTATGACCTCTTCAGTGTGACCAAAAGACCTGTACTCATCTAGGACGGCGTGGGTCCTTAGGCGGTCAGGATTTAAGCTTTCTGGCGAGAAGACTGAGCCACTCATCGCGTATCACTTTTAGCTGGGACTCGTCGATGATATAGCGTTCTATAACGGCGAAGAAATCGTTCAACAATTCGGAGTCCACAATCACCCCATCTCGCTTCTCCCCGACACTGTATTTGGCAAGCTTATCGAAGATCGAAATTAGGTCTCTAGTGTCGGCCTCTGGGTCTGCCATGATCTCGAGCAGTCGCACCCTTGCTGTCTCGAGATCTAACCTGAAGGCTTCGCGGATATTCTTGGTTAGAGTGCCACCCCCAGAATTGCCTGGATTTCCGCGTTGTAACGCCCCGCCGTGTGGCTGGCGTATAAGCTCGACTTCCTGCTGGATCACGCCCTTCTTTTTAGCTCTTGGACTCATTATCACCTCTGTTGCTCGTAGAATGGCGTAGGTAAGCCAAATCGTGGTTTGTATAATATACATTATCGGAAGTTGCCGAAGGCACCGAAGTTTCCACTCTCACTCTTTTAAAAATAGCTCTTAGACTGCACCAGTATTTCTAATCAAACTCAGCACGTCATCGACTGTAAATCCACGTTTCCCGCTAGGCTCGACATCCTCAAAATCTGAGACGTCTAGATTATGATCATCAGCCAGTCTAGCAGACACGATACTCGCGAAGTTTACAGACATCTCAACAGCATCATTATCACTCACTAAATTCTCCTCTGAATCCCCTGTGTAAAACATCGGCGGGCAGGACTCAACTCTGCCGTAGGAATAGTCTGCACGAGCATCCCTTAGCCCAGCACTGTTGGCACACTCCAAAATTCTGGAAACCATGTCCTCGACTGGTCCTAGCCCATTACCTGTAATTTTGATCTCGATTCTCATTGCACGTCTCCTAGTGCTGGTGGTGACCAATTAGTCAAGACTGGATTTCGTTTCACTGTCTTGACGCCTGTATCCTCTTCCCATCTCGCATCAGCTATCCAGCGGAATAGGTGGGACCCTTTGAAGTTCTCATCTAAGCTCGCGACGTATGCTATGATACCTTCGACGATTTCCTGGTGGCTGACATCTCCAGAGATTGCCTTCTTATATTCTGCGAAGGCCTTAGCCTTTGGTCCCCTTCTATGGAGACTCCACACCTCTTCAAATTCCTTGGTGTAAGCAGGCACTTTTCTCTTCTTTGTCTTTGCCTCTTTCTCTGTCTCTCTCTCTGTCTCTGGTATAGCATCCTGCAAGCTATCTGCTAGCACCTCGCTAGCACCCTCTTCGTCTATCTCTATAAACCCTTGACCTGCAAGCTCTTGGAGCAGTGACTGCATGGTGGAGTTTTCCCGCCGTAGTCGGAAGGCTAAATCTCCAAGCTCTTGATCAATCGTGCCGTCCTCATTGTCGCTAGCAACCAGCCATAACTCCACTAGCAACTTGCTAGCACCTTGCGAGCATAAAAACCACTGTCGGTTCTCGAGCAACTCGCGGTGTAGTTTAATCCAGGGCGGACGGCGGTTCTGGTAGTGTTGAAACTTGCTCCAATTTTTGATGCTGATTTTCATTTAATCTCCTAGAAAGATTGTAAGAGTGGCTTCGGTGCTTCAGTGTTCTAGGCACCTTCGGCGGTCATACGCACCAGATTCTCTAGTCAAATCTGGCCACCTGGGCCACGATAAAAACATACCACGCGAGAAACCAATTTCACAGATGCCCTTGACATCTCAGGGCATATGCCCGATACTGTCTCAGCGATAGTAATTAATTAACGCCTTAGCAGGAGATTTAAAAATGGAAAATTTCGCCCTCGACATCATCTACTTGGGAACCCTAATCCTCTTCCCTTCCTACCTTCTTTTTTCGGACCTCACCCACGACTACTTCGCTGGACGCAAGGTTAGGGCGTTGGGATTTGACTTGGCTTCCGATGGCAAGGGAAGCTACCAACTCCGAAGCAATGCTGACCTCTGGTTCACGAGTCGCAATGTGGATTTTCTGGTAGCCGAAGCGGAACGCCTGAGTGCTGACAAATTTTGGAGCAAGTATGTGAGAGACGGGAGACCAGTGCCAACCCCCTTTAGCACCACTCTTAAAGACGCCCTACGCCAAGACCGCCACCGCCCTATCGAGTGGCAGGAACAATGGAGAATCGGCGGACTCAGAGGGGTTCACACCAGGCTCTGCATTCGTGAAGCAATGCTGAATGCTGATGCTGACTTCGACTGGTGTGTCTGCCCTGATGGCCCTGAGAGGCTCCCGAAGGACTAATTGTCGAAACGCCCGAAAGGGCGTCCAGGTGCTGGTGGCTCCAGCCCTGCTGAAGAGACAAGCCAAAACTTAAAAGGAGATTTAAAAATGGAATCAGCAATCATTCTCACAGCAGTGTTCTTCGCAGTCACGATTCCGCTCTACCTCTGCACCCTTTCCGCCACCGCTTACAGGGATGGCGTGAAGCAGGGCAACCGCGAGGACGAGCTAATAGCTGAACTCAAGAAGCGGGACAAAGCACTCACCTATTCAGCCCGTGAGGTGGCCACACTCAGGCTGGACCTCGCTGTAGCAAACCAGGAGGCTCTAGACAAGATCCTAATCGAGGTGAAGCCAGACGAAGAAATTGCAGAGTTGTACTTTGATGCCGTTGACCTAAAGAAAACGATTGATGGCTACAATGCCTATGACTACCCTGCTCACATGAGGCTCCGCGACATACCCAAATGTCAGGAAGACCTGGATGCAATGACAACACTAGGGGATCTCGTTGATAACATTTTGCACATAGCTGAAAAATTAGATGCCCGATGCCCAAAGGAGAGAGACTAGCACTCTAGTTCTGAAGAGGGGGTCACCCCGAAACTGGACCTTCGGGTCCAGTCAACTAGTAAAATTTTTAATCACTTAGAAAGGAGATTCAAATGAAAGACTTCACAATCCTTTACGCGAACTCAGAGTCCAGCAGATACCTTGGCGTGGGTTTGGAGTTCTTTAGGGAACACAGCGAAGAGTTATATGAAAAACTGCGGACAGGCCTATTGACTCACGTTGCTCTGGCCACGATTCGCGTCGATAGCATCGACGATATTTACATGATTATGCAAGGCGAAAACTGGAGCAGTGGTGGCAGGGAATTAACAGTCCAGCCTTTCATCAAAGAATTGGGCCTGTGGCACACCTCTTTGTCGGTAGGCGATTTAGCGATTGATAATGACACTGGCCACCTGCACTTCTGTGATATCTGGGGCTGGACTGACATGGGGCATTTTTGGGATTTCTTCCCTTGTGGCACGATTCATACCTATGACTCAGTAGGGGAACATTTAGAGGAGATCAATAGAGGCCTGCTGAGTGTGAACGATTTGTATCCACTTAAGGTCTCGGGGTAACTGCCGAAACGCCCTGCGGGGCGTCTGTTTCGGGTGGCTCCCGACTCACTGATGATGGCAAGCCAAACAAACTTTAGCGAAGGAGTAAAAAATGCAAGATTTAGAGAGAGCGACATTGAATGCCCTGCTAGAAAAAGCGGACATGGGTGACCTGACTATTTCCATAGATGTGCATTTGTGGAAAGATGAAGATCAGACTGAAATCTTTATCAAAAAAGTCTGGCTAGAGGACGACACTTTATTCCTGATCTGGCGAGATGCAGACAGAGCGACAAAGGCGAAGCTGGCAGGGGTAGCTGAGACCCCGCCCAATCTCGTGCTGGTGTACAATGAAAATTGCACCAGTGCTGGCCTGGTGGCACAGAGAGAGATGAACAGCGAAGAGTACGCGGACTGCGAAGGGGATAGGGATAGGCTCGCGGACACCTTCGGCGATTGCCTGGTGCTAGACCGCGAGGACGCCCAGGTCATGTATGATTGTTTGACCGCTGGCATACAGGGGACTTTCGACCGCAAAGTGGGCAGAAACGCCCTGGAGTATTTCGACGTTACTAACTAATCCTGATGATGGCCTTGAAGAGGCCGAAACTAGGGGGCAGGCAGACTCCTAGTCGATTAGCGAAACTTGACAAGAGAGGGCGGTGGCCCTACCTTAGTCAGAGTAATTAGTTAAATCCTTATCTGAAACAGGAGTTAAAAATGCAAGCAAAGATTCGCAAGCAGGTCACCGACAGGATTCTCAAGGCCCTCAAGGCTGGCGTCGCACCTTGGGTCAGGCCTTGGACTGCTACAGGCTCTCCAGCCAACCGCAAGACTGGCAAGAGCTACAGGGGCATCAACATCTGGATCTTGAACCTTGCCAGCATGGAGCAGGGCTGGAGCAACCAGTGGCTGACGTTCAAGCAGGCCAAGGCTCTTGGCGGTAGTGTCCGCGAGGGCGAAAAGTCCACCAAAATAATTTTCTACAACGTCATTCCCAAGAAGGATGCTAACGGCAAAGAGACCGATGACACCTTCATGCTGATGAGGTTCTACTCAGTCTTCAACGTAGACCAGTGCGAAGGCCTGCCAGAAGTCGAAGTTGAAGAGGCCCCAGAATTTGAGAGACACGCCAGGGCCGAAGAGATCGTGGAAAGCACTGGAGCAGAGATCCGCTACGGCGGTGATCGGGCCTGCTACCACAGGGATCTAGACAGGATCTCAATCCCAGTCCGCGAGAGCTTCGCAACCCCTGCTGGATTCTACGCCACAGCCTTCCACGAGCTTGTGCATTGGACTGGCAGTCACAAACGCCTGGACCGCGTGAAGGGCGAGGTCTTCGGCGATAAGCTCTACGCCAAAGAGGAGCTAGTGGCGGAAATGGGATCAGCCTTCCTCTGTGCTGAGGCGAGGATCGATGGGGAGCTTCAGCATGAGTCCTACATCGGCTCTTGGATCAAAGCTCTCGAGAGCGATGAGCGGTTCATCTTCGACGCCTCTACGAAGGCCCAGAAGGCCTGCGATCTAATCCTTAAACCTTCAGCAAAGGAGTCCCAGAAAAAAGTAGCCTAGCTCTGAAGAGGCCGTCAGGCCGAAACGCCCGCAAGGGCGTCAGCTAGTAAAATTTAAATCACTTAAAAGCGAAGGAGAAAATTATGACCGCTACAGAAACGAGAGACCTCAACGAAATCATCCTGCCACTCCAGATTAAAATCGACGAGTTGCGGGAGCAGGAAAAGGAAGGCCTCGAGACCTACAGGGTCTACTACAAGTGGAAAGGTGAGGTGGAGTACCAGGCCACGTCCGAAGAGGACGCGACTGAGCAGTTTGAGGAGTTGTTTGAGGAGAGAGGTGGCATCATCAATGCTATCGCAAGAAACAGCAGTCAATTTGAAGATAACTGGTTCGTCGAGCAACAGACTTGGGACCAGGACTCTATCTCTGAGCAGATCGACGAACTCGAGGCGGAGATCGAAGAGTGGCGTGCCACTTTTAACTAACCCTGACGATGGCTCTGAAGGAGCCGAAACTGGGGGGCAACCCCCAGTCGGTTAGCAAGTAAAATTTTTAATCATCTTAGAAGGAGAAAAAAAATGTCAAAGACTTACGAAGATTTAACGCCGTCTGCAAAGAGCTACTTGGGGTTCCTGACCGACGTCTGGTTTGTCGGGGTTTTCGGTGAGAACCATAGGGCCGACTACTACCTAAGCGAGTGGCATGACCGCATCCAAAAGCAACAGTTTGAGTACATGGACTTAGAGAGTCGTCAGAAGATGCGGGAAATTTTGTGGCACTCCTTGGGCTATGGGATTTTGTCTGGGGACCTAATTCAATCGCTGAGGGACATTGCCAGAAGGAGTACTTGGGGTGTCGGCGAAATAGGTTTTCTGAGACAGGCTAGCCACGACGTGTTTGAGTTTATAACAGGCCTGTCTGCTGAAGAAGCACTCAAGACGAAGACAACGCACTTCTACCAAAAAGTACTAAAGCGTTGGCCTGAGAACCTTATGGCCGACCACCCAGCAGAAGCCATGCTCCTATCCAGAGAGGACTACGCGTTGGCCATGAGCGAGGGGGAAGACCACAAGGGATAACCTAAGCTCTGACGAGGGGGTAACCCCGAAACCAGGACTTCGGTCCTGGTCAGCTTATAAAATTTAATCACTTAAGAAGGAGAAAAAAATGAAAGACATCACCGAAAGAATTGACGATATGTGCCAGGAGATACATGGCCACACACACTGGGTATGCGTCGACACCATGAGTGACATTGAAAAAGTGGGCTTGGATCAGGTGGCTGACATCGTCACGATAGAAGGCCAGCGGGTTGCCTTCTATTACGCCGAAGCCGACGAAGATGAGCGAACCTATTTGGTTTACACTTTGGACTATGACAGTGGACTAGTAAAAAGTGAGGCACAGTGGACTGTCGCAAAAATCATAGCAGAGATCAATCGTGACAGGAGTGAAGCAGGTAGCTCCCTCACTTACGATGAGTCTAACTGGCAGGAAGCCTGGTTAACATTCATGGAAGCAGAACATTATGCTATCCCAGAAGTAAGTAAGAAATGGGTAGTGAAGCTCTACTGGGAAAATGCAAGTGACGCCCCCTATGGAGAGGACCTAGCTACCCAAGAGGAAGTCTTCCTTACCACCAGGGACGAGACAAAGATGCACTATGTGCATACATACTTCTTCGATACAGAGGCGGAGAAGGATGCCTTTGTGATGGGGGTAAACGATGCCCGCAGGTATGGGCAGTGCATAATCTTTAACCCAGGCGGTGAGCTAGACACCATTATTGAGCGGGACGTGTCTAAACTTCCTTAGCACTGAAGATCGAGTAATCGTGAAACTGGGACTTCGGTCCCAGTATGCTAATAAAATCTGAGACATCAAAAGCACCTGAGGTCAGGGCCTTGACCTCTAGACAAATGCCCGCTAGCTTGCAGGACGATTCATGGAGTAGGTGGCCCCTAGTTTTTGGCGAGTCGGGCTAGGCACACCTTAAAAGAGCAGGTTCGCCACTTTTATTCCTCAAAAGGAGACTGAGATATGAGAATTGTACATTTCCTTAAAAGCATTACAGGCAAGCAGTGGGGAGAGATAGCTCTAGCCCTCTTTGTCGGAGCCTTTGCCTTTCACCTGGTTTATTTGCTTGTTGTGAATATGGCGTTGACTTTGGTGATCTTCGGCCCGATACTCACGATTATAGTGTTATGGCTTCTCTCAATGGTTTTATGGTTGAGTTTTGAAGCGATAGCCGATGTGCTAGATCCAAGAGTTACGCCCCCCCAAGGTGGTTCAACACAGGAAACAGTTGAACGCGAAGCTCCTTCGCTAAGGCACCTAAAGGGGGGCCCTCATGGCCATCATTAGAACTACCGCCCACATCCAGTCGGGCGATCACCTTAAGGCCACCCTTAACGGCGAGATGCTTATCGTCGATATCGGCGATGGCCTGAGAGTGTTCTGTAACAGAGAACACAACCCAGCATTGTTTGACGATATGGTAGAAATTTTTACGCCTATCATTTTTGTTTACAAGCCACACGGGGAAGCCCTAACAAAGGAGAATAACAATGACACCGACACAGAGTGACTTCATATCGAAGCTAGGAGAGCTAGTGGCTGATGCCCCTGCCGTACAGGTGACTCGCAATCGATTTGGATATCAGGTAGACGGCGAGAAGTTTCGGCGGGTTACGACACTGCTCAATGGTATCCCAAAAGACGCGTTGTACCCTTGGGGTAAGAAGGTAGTCGCCGAGTTTGCCTGGGAGCATCAGGAGATGTGGACCAAGCTCACCAAAGAGGATGCGATCAAGCTCCTTAAAGGCTCGCCTGAATCCCAGAAGGAAAAGGCGGGGGTCAGGGGTACGGCGGTCCACGATGCACTCGAGGCCCTAGTGCTGGGCAAACCCCTACCCGAAGACCTGAATGAAGAGGAGCTTCAGTTGGTAGGTGGGGCCACAGCCTTTCTTAACCAGCGTAAGTCAAAAATCCTAGCGAGCGAGATGATCGTGTTTAACCGCACTCAAGGTTACTGCGGAACACTAGATTTGTGGGACATAGACGCGGATGGTACGCCCTGGATTTTGGACTACAAAACATCCAAGAACGTGTACCCAAACCACGCCGTCCAGCAGGTAGCGTACCAGCGGGCAGAATTTGCCATTGTGCAGATGAAAAAAGTTCCAGGCAAGGGTAAGACTGAGGCGTGGGAAGGCAAGCTAATCCCCTGGAGCCAGGAGTACTGCCAGCGGTTAGGGGTAATCCACGTTGAACCCTCGCGGACCACGTTGTACGAAGTGGCTGACGCCGACAGGCTGTGGAAAGTCTTTCGGGCTTCAGCTTTTATCAAAGACTGGCTTCTAGCCACCAACAGCTTCGCGGGGAAGACGCCTCGAGAAGAAACTTACCTTGAACCAATCACTTTTGAGGAAGGAGAGGACTAATGGGAAATCTTGACGATTATATAAACGCGGGTGCAGTCCGCAGAAACGATGGGGCCAACGGCTCGGCGGAAGGAGAGTCCAGCCTGGAGTCTACGCCGTTTGTAAAATGGCCCGAAAGCGAGAGGGCCTTTGTGGTAGGCAAGGTGGCACGCCTCTGGGATGGGCTGTATGGGAGCGTCGCCGAAGGAACAGGTAACGTAACCATAGTCGTGACTGACCACAGCCCAGGCCTACAAGGTGACACCAAGGGTGTACGAGGCCCTGTGGTAGTAGGTAAAGAGGTCAACGTAGGGTGCAACCCCGCGACACTGAAGGAGACAGTCACAGAGGCGGACATAGGCAAGGTATTGATCTTTGCTTTTGACGGCTGGAAAGAGCCTGCCAAGGTTGGCGGTAACCGCTATCGCCTCTTTAGTGTACTCGAGGTCCCATCAGTAGTCGAAGCTCCAGCAGTAACTCCACCAGCAGTCGAGGCTCCAGCGACCGAGGCTAACGACGGCCTACCCTTTTAATGATGGACAGGGTTGACCAATATGTGGCTCAGGGGGCGATTCGGAGAACCCCTGAGCTTGCCCGCGAAATCATCTCATCTCACTTCTCTGAGGATATAACTCCTTACGAGCGGATCGAGGAGCTACGCGAGATCGGAGCGAAAAAGGCTGAAGCTGAAGGCGTTGCTTATGAGCTAGAGCACCAGCGTAAGATTATATTATCCAGGCTGGCAAACGAATTTGCGACAGCCCACAGCAAGCAACCACTATCAGAGGCCAAGCTCGACCGAATGGCCAGGGGTGATGCTCGCTATGAGAACCACATTAAAGGTCTAGCGGTAGCGATTGAGAACCGCGAGAAGTGGCGTAGCGAATACTGGGCGGTCAAGTCCCTGCTCGAGTGGGACAAGTCGGCAATCGCTCACCTGAATGCGTTGTCTAAGCTAGAGGGGGGCTGATGGCCAAGCGAACCTATATGGACGAGAGCATGGTACCGCCTACGCCTAAGCCTGAAAAAGTGAATCCAGGTCAGGTTGGGCTGTTCGACGCCCCTTTTGACGGCGATGACTACAGCGACAAAAGAGATCGCAAGCGTCTCACGGGTCAGATTGAACGCGTGTACAACTGCATTAAGGACGGGCGGTGGTACAGCTTAGATGAGATCGCAAGCATTACTGGGGACCCGCACGCTAGCGTCTCTGCTCAGTTGAGGAATTTGCGGAAGGTGAAATTCGGGTCCCACCAGATAGAGCGTGAACACCGAGGTGAAGGCCTCTACCACTACAGGATGGCTAATGCTAAAAGCTGACGGCCTAGACGACGCGGTAATCGGAAAGACATACGACGTGGCGGTTCAAGAGTTTCGCCTGGTCTACAGCGTGAACAAATGCATTAAAGTGCTGATGGACCGCGATGGTATGAGCGACATTGAAGCTAGAGAGTATCTCGAGCATAACACCTTATGTGCATACGTCGATAAAAGTCAGCCGATTTTTGTAGACGCGGAGTACTTCGACACGTTTGAAGACCTGTGCGATGAAGACTAGCAGGCAACGTAAGGCGAAGAGGCGGAAGGAGCGATTTAAAAAGCATTTCCACAGCGAGGAACGTGTTGAGTTTTTCCGAGGGTTGCCATGTGAGTTGACAGGCAAGCTCTGCTCAATCCACAACGCCCATATGAAATCTCGAGGAGCGGGTGGGACATACGGTGACATTGTGCCTTTGCATTTTTTGGCCCACAAGGACTTCGACGAGATGCCTAACGAGAAGTTTGAAGCAAAATACAGAAGGACTAAAGATTCGGTGAAGGAGACGGCTCTTTTTTACCATAACTTATGGAAGCAACACAGGAGTAAGTGATGATAGACCTAGATAAGCTTATCCAGTGGGCGGTGGTTGCGTTTATAATCGCATCCATAGTCCTGATTACACACCTGTTAACAGTACAGATGATGTTCGATCAGTTTAAGAT
>Ga0208299_1000328_pt1 | contig 45326 bp, 50 predicted proteins | sample 15_taG_FD_184089 | JGI IMG/M metagenome (GOLD analysis project Ga0208299, IMG submission 184089) | Marine viral communities from the Subarctic Pacific Ocean - 15_ETSP_OMZ_AT15312 metaG (SPAdes) (version 2) | ecosystem: Environmental > Aquatic > Marine > Oceanic | place: Pacific Ocean | collected... | reverse complement strand
TTCCATCAACATAGTGATCTCCGGCAGATGAAGCAAATTCAGCATCCCCTGATATTTCATTCGCTTTAGCTATAGTACCAAAACGCTTATGAAGATATTCATCAGAATCATCTGTATCACCATCATTATCAATATCCTTGTCTTTAAGGTTATCAAAATCTGTTACAGCTTCTTTATCATCAATGAAGTCTGCTTTTTCATGTATAAAATATTTTTTCATTTCAGCCCTTAAACTCATTGTTGTCTTTTTAATACATATACAGCTTTATTTCCACTTTCCACTATTTTAGTCGGTGACATTTCATATATAGTACCTACTGACAAATGTGCAATGTTAATTGAACCGCCGCCGGCTAAGGTAATAGTACCAGCCGCGCTACTCTCACCTACTATTATAGCACCGAATCCATAATTAGAACCAGTAAAATTAACGGTAGTATTTTGAACTGTTAATGATGTATGATACCTGCCTGGAAATCCTAACCGGTTAAATTGACTTTGACCTAACTGTGATGTAGATTCATTATATGGTCCTGGACTACTTGCCATTCTGAACTCCTTTTAATTGATCGATTAATTCATAATATCGAAGCATTGTAAGAATATGTTTGTCTTGAATAGTTTTAATATTATTCATTCCACTAACCATATTAGTTACTTCCTGTAATTTAATCTTAACTACCTTAGATGGAATTGTACTATTTAATGTATTTAGATTTTCAACAATTACTGGAATTTGGTTTTTAACCTTATCTAGTAATGCAGGAGAATTATTAACTGAATTAACATATTCTTTTAATAGTTCTTTTTGATCTGCATTTAATCCAGAATACTTTTCATTGAATCTATCAACTACAATTTTAGATGCAAGCTTCCGTACTACCGGATCTTCTTTAGTAAATGATTCATTGATTGGTGCTGATTCTTTTTCTTTACGGATTACATATTCAATTATCGTACTTTGACATCTAGTAATCTCTGCAGGGGAATCAGCGACATTATATTCAAATAATTTATAAATACTTGCATTCAACTTATAGTTTGAAATACGTGCATTTATAAAGTTTTCAAATACCAATTTGTTTTTAATATCACGAATCAAATTATATTTTGATCTACGCAATGTTGTTTCATTTAATTGCTTGCGCGATTGAACTGCAGCTGATAAAAATCTAGTAGCCTGGTTCTCGGCTGTAAATCTTTCTTCGGCTAATGTACGGTATAGTGATAATTCCTTATATAATTCCGTTCCTTCTTTGAAATGTTTCTTTAAAAGTACTATTGCCGGCGAGTTACGATTCTCCATCGTATCGGCAGCAATTTGACGTACTAACAGTTCAAATAGAATAGCAGTATTCTTTACTTTAGAATGTTTTAATGAATTCATTCAAATCTTCCATTTTTCTGAGCATTTTTAATAAATATAGAACACATACTATTTCACTGTTTTTTCGTCTTCAATTAAATTACTCTCGTCTAATAATGTGCCATTATCATTATCAGAAGATTTGTCTTTAAGACTTTCATTTAATATTTGCTTACTTTTTAAACTAGTTGGTAATGTACTTATAAATGATGATATATCTTTCTGTTCCGTGCTTAATGCACTACCACCTTTGAAATCCGAGGTAGTCGAAAAGTCAGGTGTGGCTTTATCTTTAACACCAAATGGATCCCTACCAAATGCATCTTTATGCTTGCCCCATGTTCCATATTCTTTTGGACGTCCAGGACCTGCTTCATTGTTATCAGGCATACCAGGTAGACTGGCATTTGTTGATGTATGCATGGTAGCTATATCATGTGGCGTACCAAAGCTCATATTTGTTTTCTTAGGATCATTTCCTTCGCTGCTTATTTGCTCTCTTCGGAAACGTTCTTTAAGATCCTCTATTACCTGGTCTTGTTCATTCTTCCACTCATCCTCGGCCATATCAAATATATTTTCATATATCCATTGTTCTGAGAACATATTAAGTTCAATTAAATTAGCAGCCAGACCTTGACGCTCATTCATCAATTCAACTTTTTGCTTTTCATATATAATTGAAGGACTAGTTAACTGTAATTCAAAATCGATTAATTCTTCGTCTTGAAATCCTTGACTATATAAATGAACAATTGCTATTTTAGTTAGCTCTGAAATAAAGATTCTTTGAATCCTTTCAATTGTACGTGCAAATCGAATATCTTCCGCGGCTAATGTTGCCTTTCCCTCTACACCTTCATCATAACCTAAAAATGCTTTAGGTATCTTAAGAGCGGCCATCATCTTGTTACGCAGATATTCAATATCATCTATCTGGCCATCATTTGATAATCCCTGTAATGATTCAATACGTGTTCCAGATTCACCACCTCTTACCGGAAGATAAAAATCTTCAAGCATATTCATTAGATTGAATTTAAGATTATATTCACCTGTCTGTTCATCGATATACGGAGTCTTTTTCATTTTGTTCATGATATTCTGCATATGAGAATCAACTTCGTTAGGTGGTATATTACCTACATCAATATAAAACAATCTTCTTTCTGGGGCTCTCATTATTCTATGTAAGAGCATTGCATCTTCCATTAGTATCAATTGCTTGAATACTTTTCGAGCACCCTCAATCATTGATTTGCCATATGGTAAGAAATTAGCATCTGATAGTAATCTAAAGTGAGCTACTTCATATGGTTCCAATTCATTCTTTTGTGATACTGAATATGAATTGACTGTCTGTAATGTAAATCTATATGCATATGGATTATCAGGATCATATCCTTCTTCACGAACTACTTCATAAGATGACATGGGAGTCACGTTAATAATTCCTATCTCTGGTTCAATATCTAAATGTAAATAAAAATCACCGTACTTACATGCATTCCGTACCCAAGGCCATAAATTGTATTCGATATTTAAAATATCATAAAACAGGTTATGTAGTATTTTTTGTATCTTAGCATTATTAGTCTTAATACCTAATACATCATTTTCAACATTCTTTACTGTAGATTCATCTGCATATACATCTAATGCAGAGGCTATAATAGGATCTAAGTCCATTGCCTCATATTCAGTATATAATTCTGTTCTATTAGACTGAAAACTATATCCGGTACCATTATAAGTACTATACCGACCTGATTTCTGCTGTACTCCGGCGAATCGATCTGCATATCGACTATTATTAGCATTACCTGCTGATTGTAATCGGTTACTATCGACGACCTTTAATCGATCCTTACCTAACCGACGAACTACTACATTTGTAGAAAATAATCGTTCTAGTCTTTTAAAAAATGATTTATCTGCCATTATCTCGTTGTTTTATATAAATATTAACTATTCTAATAACCAGTTAAGATTATCATTATCTTTATCTCCGGTCTGCCATTCCCAGCCTTGCGCGGTACCGGTTTTGCTGGAATATACGCCAGAATTTGATTTACCAAAATGACCTAAGGCCTTGCGTGATAAATCTAATCCTTGCTGCTTTAATCGTAATGCGGTATCTCGTATCCATAATGCAATTCCTAAGGACATAACTAAGTCATCATTATATCCGCGCTGAGCTTCTGCTCTAGAACCATTCCATATAAATGTAAACAATTCATCGATGCATCTATTTGAATGCACTACAATACCTTTTTCTCTGAAATATGTTTCTAATTTAGATAATAATAATGGCCTTGTTTTTGATGTAGTTGAAAATCCCGGAACCATTTGCGATTTATTTTTGAGGTCATACCCTTTACGTAAATGTACTTCTTCATCTATATATGCATCCTGCTTATAAGAATAATATAAATTATCATATCCTTTATCTATAGCAACTTGTATAGTCGCCCATCCGATATTAGCATTCTCAATCACTAATAATGCATTGTTCCATTCAGCTGCAACTGCTAGTAACATATTACCATATTCCGTAGTTCCTATCTTACCTTTATATTCCGCGACTTGGCGTACTTCATCAATATCAATTACGTGAAACGCACTGTAATCACTACCATCACCTCGAGCCACGTCAGCAACCACGGCATATGATTTTGAATAATTCGGGTAATCCCATAACCAATAGTTTCCATCAAATCCTCTTTTTTCAATAGGGTCTTTTACATATGTTTCTTTATACCATTGTAATAATGTACCATCAATTACTGTATGGCCGGAAGAAACAAAATCGCAATCACATTCCTGGGCTGCCATTTTCTCACCTAACAACTGATCTTGCTCTTTTCTCCAATCATCATCTCGTTCCGGATGCATTGACCAATGTAATTTTATAGGTAAAAACTGTCCTCCGGAGGAAGCATCGACCCATGTTTTATGAAACCAATTACCAGTACCGTTAGGAGTAGATAGTGCAATACAACCACCACCAGTTGCTAACGTTTGTTGTGCCGCGGTCCATATCTCATCTATATTTTTAATAAACGCGGCCTCGTCTAATACTAGCAATGATAAGGCTTCCGATCTACCTGAGGTACCTGATGATGATACAGCCTTAACTTGAGACCCATTTTTAAATCGTAAACTTAATTTGTTATTTTCAACTAATCCACCTTGTAACCATTTTGGTAAATTATCATGCATTACCTGTATCTTAGTTACAAGATTTTTCGCAACATCTTTGGTGGTTGCAATTACTAGCACATTGAAATCTGATTTAAAAAGCATTGACCATAAAATATAGCCAGCCGTTAATGTAGATATTCCTAATTGTCTAGATTTAAGAATGATTGAATATCTCGAATCCCGTATCTGTGTTAATGATTCTTCTTGGAATGGATATAAATGAAAATACGTCTTACCTTTAGTGGGATGTTGAATAATACAATATTTCTTCATGAAGTGTGCCGGATCTATTGCGCATTTCTTAAACTCATCTTGTATTATTTCTCGTATTGATTTCTTAGCCATAAATTACCTTTAATATAAGAAAAATTAAAGTGATAACCAAATAATTGCTGCAATTGAACCAACTGCTATTGTAGTGCCACTAGCTATAATTGCAATACGCTTTCTTCGCTCTTTTCTTGCTTTATCTAGATATAATTTAATTTGATCATCTTTTACATCTATCAAATCATTTAAATCATTTACTTCATACTTATATCTACGTATAACACCTTTATAATTAATTATCACACTATCTTTTTCTAATAGCTGAGCATCTTTAAGTGTTACAATTTTCTGAGTTGCTAGTAATTCGGCCTTACAGAAATCGCCAAATTTAATTTCTTGTATAGCACTTATAAGATATGATTTAGGTAAACAAACAATAGTATCACTTACCGTAACGCTCTGCGAAAAACTCTGAAATGTCGTTAGTATTAAAATTACTAATATTTTCAAGTGTCTCATTATAATCCTCTTTTAGGTCATCGATAACGATTTGTGTACTATCAATACTATATTGTAATTTTGTTATAGATTGATTAAGGCTATCAATATTTTGTAAATATTTAGCACGTGCCACTTCATGTGACTGTATTACTATGTTTAGACTATCTACTTTTTGCTGTAATTTATATTCCTTTACAGCATCCGCAGGGGATGGCATTGTTATAATTGTCATTATCAATATTAATAGTAATACGGCAATTGTTATAACGTGCCAATATTGCTTAACTAATGTCATGATAAATCCTCTAACAATTTTTTCTTGAATTCTACAAACTCATTATCCATAAAATCTAAATATTGATCTCTATCAACCTGGTCCCATGTTTCGACTGATCCGTCACTATTAACAAATTCTTTTTTACCTTGTAATGCTTCACGTAAAATTTCAAATTCTTTATCAACATCGTTAAGCCATGATTCGGCATTAGCTTTCATGAATTTTTTAGAATACTCTTCCCAAGCTTCGTTGCCCTGCAATTTAATTTTACGCTCTTTAACTAATACACAGCTAAAACATGTTTTATGTATTCGATACATTTTTTCATGTAACTTCTTTTCATGATTTCGCATATCACCATCACACTCCGGACAAGTAGCCGGTATTGTTAGTGCTTTACGTACTGTATCTATTATACTATTTTTTGCGGTCTTAACTCGGAATCCATCTTTCTGTTCCCACCGGTATGTAGCACCTGCTGTATTTGTTTCGTACCATACATCGCCTACCTCCCGTTTTTTACTAGGGGCCTTAGTATATCCGCTCGATGCGCGGTTTTGTGTGGAATGACTACCGTCGAGTAGTTCCTTAAGATTTTGTATATTACTTTTTTTTGCCATAACTTGTTTTTTGTTTTATTCTTCTGGGAGTTCTTCTTCCTCAGGCTCTTCTACCGGCTCTTCTGGCATATCATCTATTGGAGCGTCGTCCATTGGCATATCATCCATTGGCTCTTCAATAGGTTCTTCCATTGGCTCTTCTTCACCTTGCTGAGCAAGCAATCCGGAAACAATATCACTAATCTTACTTGTCGGTACTCCGATCATTTTTGCAAACTTAACAATTGCTTCTGCTCTTGCGGCATCTGGTTTAGAACCTAATCTTGCAAATCGTTTACCTAGCACAGACTTACCTAAAATGCTAAATAATTGATTAACATCTACACGACCGTCTGCATCTGTTGGCAATGCAGGAATTTCTTCTTTTTCTTCACGTAATTTAGATTTGTATCGCTTAGCGGTTTCTACCAAGCTAGGCAAAACTTTTTGTAATTTCTGCTTGGTAGATGTATCTAAACCAACCTTCTTAATCATCGCAACAATGAATTCCACTTTCTGTGGTGGTGTTAGTTTTCCGAATTCGGCATTGGCATCAAATTTCTTTAATGCTGTTTTTGTTGCACCTTTCGCCTTTTTGATATAATCAGGCTCATCTGCCTCTTTAAGATATTTACGAATTTGAGCTCTAATGGCTTCTCGTAATTTGTGTTCTGTACGTGTCATATAGTAAGTCCTTTGTTATAAATATTACCGAGAATAACGAAATAGGCCTAATAATTGATTTACTGGGGCAAATGCGCCTGTATACTTATAGGTTTTTCCTTTATATATAAATACTATGCCTTCTGATGGTACTATTTTTTCAAATCCACCCAATCGTTCTATTCTCTGTAATTGTATTTGTAGTTTATTTAATGCTTCTAAATCATTTGAATCTTTAACTGCCTTTATCGCCTGCGTAACATCTTTACGTAGGCTCTTAACAGAATCATCAGGATTAACTGCTAGATAATTAGTAATATTACGCATTACATCAGCGCCTAATTCTAAAAAGATTTCTTCAAACTGTTTGATATTCTTTTTACCTAATGCTACTGATTGCGTTTTATCTATGTCTATAGCCTTTGCTAATACAGCTATATCTGGTATTGTCTTTTTATTTAATCTAAATGATTTATCACCTAATGCCCATCTTCTCGTTAATCCTTCCTTTACTTCTGGATTAGCTTCTGGGATATTCTCGTTTATAAATTTAGTCCACCATTCTTCGTGATATTCAGATACTTCTGCTTTATCCGGTAGCCCAAACTCTTTTTGAATCTTATTTATCTTGCTAATATAATAAGGTACCTTTTCATCAAATTCAATATCCTTTTGCATTTGAATTACGTTTGGTGGTATAATCTTAAAATGCTCCTGTGTATCTGCATTTACTTTAGCAATTATCTTTTGTAGCTTATCGCCTTGGTCTGGATATGATTTAACTTTTTTACCAGTTTCATCAAATTCATCTATACCATGAAATTGCAAATATGCAGCCGGTCCATATGATATAACATTTTGAGTGGCAGGATATATAATTTCCAAATTAACAAACCTACGACCATTATCAAATATTTTTTCTCTCTGAGCTTCTGGTATAGCTAATATAGCATTTTCCAAATCTTGCATTGCATATACAAATGCCTTTTCAATATCGCCGCGACCTTTGAATTTTTCTTCAACAGCATCAATACTCATTGGATTGATAATTGTTGATTTATTTCTAGCAGCACCTACTTGGCCATCCTTAAAGGTTACTTGTAAATTCTGGCCATCTGTTTTTTCTGATACAGAATCTTCTAAATCTAATTCACCAGCTAACGACCTTCTTACTAATTCTTTAAGATCTTCAAAAGTTAAATCATTATCATCAAATGGATGTGCCATATGACCTGCCGCTCCACCTTCTGTTAATAATATAGATTCTGTTAATTGAAATTCTCCATTGGCACCTAAATTGGTATCATATGCTTTAGTTGATAGATCATTGATTCTTTCAATAAACCCATTGCGTCGCAACACTTTAAATGCTAAATTTTCAACACTATATTCTCCGCCATCCTCTAATCCAGCGGATCTCATATTTCTTAATTTTAACTTAATAGTATCAACTATATCAATTACTTCTTGGTATTCACCTTCTTCATATAACTTATCTAATTCATTTGCCATATCAATATATGATTTAGCTTTAGTACGTATTGATACTTTATCTATTTCTAGTTCGCTTTTATTTGGTATATTAATCCAGTCATTATTTAATATTGAATATAACCCAGATGCTGTATGTGGCTCTCCTATGTTTTCAACATAAACTTCTACAGGATATCCATATAATGTAATATCATGCTTTTGGTTCCAGATATTTTTCTTAGCTAAGAAATAATTTTTTACGAAATCAATATCATCTGATATATCAGAAAAATTTAATCTTAAATGCAAATCAATATCAGAAAACTTTGACCAATTATAATTTGCAATACTACCGGTTAATGTTATATCTTCTAATTTAACAGAATTTGGTAACTTGAGTTCTTTAAAAAAATTTGTCGCTATTTTTAATAATTTTTTATGTACGGCCGGTTTTAATGTATTATCATCATTCCATATGGTCGTATTTAGTGAATCTTGTATATCAAAACTGGATAATACATCTTGTGTTATAGGTTGTTCTTGCAAGATTATCTGAAATTGGGCATTCCACCATTCTTTATTAGTTACAGACTCATCTAATGCTATCGGATCTTTATTTATGACTTTAGGTGTTACCTTTAATGCTTTTGTCGGTTCTTTGGCACTTGATTCTACAGAATCTTCAGCACCTAAGAAATTTAAAAATTTATATCCTACTTGCTGGGCTACATTATTAATATATGATTTCCATTTATTATATGCAGGCTTACCTTTTAATTCTTTGAAATAATTTGTTCCTGAATCTACTGCACCGTCAATACCTACCGGAAAGAATGATACCGCCGGTACAGGTCCGCCTGGAAATTTAGTATCATATTTTGGTAGTTCTTTGTTTCCGTTAAGATAATTTATAACGGTATATCCTAACCTTTTTGCAATTTTTGCTGTACTAGCTTCGTATGATTTATTATTACCATAAAAATATCTCGGACCATCATCTACATCATGATCGCCTGGTGCTGTAGATGATGCTTCATTTAATATTGATTTGATATCATATGACTCTATAAAACGTTCTATTTGTTCGGCTTGAGGTGCATCTGATGCAAGTACCTTCTGGACCATCCCGTAGACCTTAGGATCACTTATACCGGTTATATCTTCGAAGCTTTTTTCATCTGCTGTCGCTAGCACTTGTCGCAATGCAGTACCACTCATCTCACCATCATACCCAGGAATATCAATTTCAACATGGGGTGCTACTGTAACATAACCATGCTTAGCAAGTCCTGCCAATTCTTCGTTTGGCTTATAGGTTTTATAGTAGGCAGGAGCTCCGGTCTTCTTAAGAACTCCGTCGAGATTCGCAAATCTAGGACTATCACGCATATCTTTTTCACCAACCGCGAAAATAACGGCCGTCGTATCTGCATCGAATTTATTAGTTATTTCAACTGGCCGATATGGATTAGTTTCTATTATTTTATCAGCTGGTACCCCCATCGCAGTCATTAATTGTTTTTTCTGTGCAAATGTAAATGGTGATTTATCTTTTAGCTTACCCTTGCTATCCATGTTATCAGCTGTTGCAATAAAAGTATTTTCTTTACCAAATTGTTTTGCTAACTCATCATATGTTTTTTTATGATGTATACCGAAAGGCTGGAACCTGCCTGGATAAATTGCAATTACTTTATCAATACCATTATCTTCAGTGATAACACGTTCTGCTAACCAAGTACCTAAATCCATCTTATTCATATTTTATAAATACCTCTCCGGTAATCTCTTCCATGCGTTTTATGAAATGTTCCATATTGATACGTATGGTTTTACCTGTTAGTTTATTTCTTGAAAAATATTCCCAATCACCTTCTTCATTGTGCGGTGATATTCTAGTTACAACACCAGTTTCATCTTGTACATATACATGAGCATCACCACCATCATTTTTTGCGTATATATGAGCGAAACTATTACGAATTGCAGGATCTGTACCTTGTACATCTAATGCTATATAAGAATTGAATAATGTTTGTCGAGTATTGCCAACCCCAGAACCACTAATAGCGAAATGATATCGAGCTGTGTCTTGATTATGGAATGTTAGATATCCGCCAGCTGCTTCTTGAATTTCATATTCATTGCCCGAGTTTTCTACGGATGTCATTTTAATAAATGATGGCGACGTTGGATCATCATTTTTTAATGATATTAGAGGACTTTGACTACTAGTAATCATAATACTATGCAAAAAATCATACTGAAATGGTACGTTCTGTCCTCCCGTAAATTGAAACTCTGACGAGCCTGTACTGGTAAATTTATAAACTGCTTCCTGTGATAATGTTATATCTGCCATAATATTCCTTATTTAGGTCCTACCGGCCCGCTAAATGCCGAATCGGTAATTTGTACCGTTCTACCTGATCCAATTTCTATTATTAATTCTATCTTAGCTGTACCAATGGCTGGTGCCACCATATTATTAATAGGATCTGTTATATCAGTATCAATTAGCATACTCCGTATCTGCTCACCTCCCTGCGATCCATCAAAATATAATGTTGTGTTGCCTGCCGCAGAAGATGTATATAAACTTGAATTACCACTATCAACCGTAACGGTCTTATCTCTAATTATATTAGCCAATGCAACTCCATTAAAGAGTGCATTCGATGCTGTTACATTACCATCCGCAGTTAAATGAAAATTCGAGGATGATATTTCTAATTGGCCACCCGATCCTGATATAAACTGATTATTTGTGTTTCCTAAAAAGAATTTATCGGTAACTACTTCCAATCCTGCATTCGGACCAGCCGTACGGAATCTGAAATAACTTCCGGAATCTTGTACTAGCTCTAATCCTACTCCTCCATCTGAATAATCATCAGTTACGCTTGGTAATACCGATCCGGAGAACATTAAGAATCCAGAACCAGAGCCGGCAGAGGCGGATGTGAATCCATTATATCCTACTGACCGTATAAATCCTGAATTTTCACCGGACATTTGCATGCCGCTACCTAATTCATTACTAAGATACATGGAACCAGTTAATAAATTATTTCCGCCTTGTATATATGTATTGTTACCTGACATTGTAACATTTGTCACATACGTAACATAATTAGCTGCTCGATATTGATAATCTAAATATTCAAATTTAAATGAAAGTGGTATATTAAGATGTTCGGATGGTACTCGTAAATCAATCCGAGTAAAATTAGGATTGAATCCTGTTTGCTTGTTTGTTTTTAACGATATATCCGAGAATTGCCATTCTCCACCACGTATTACAAAATATAATGATATAGGCTTCGACTCATCAGCTCTAAAGACAAAGTCCCTATCAAAATACAATTGATCAGTAGTTACATTATAACCTTCTGTTAAATTAGATAATGTACCAACACGTGTACCAAATAATCCGTTAATCGGCTGGAAATCACTTCCCATATATTGGGCATTTAAATCATTTTGTATATCCGTAGTTATCAATGCGCCGCTAACATATATATCTGCTCTATGGTCTGCTATAGTACCTGGAAATGCTGATGACGATACATAATGATTAAATTTCAAAATATATTCAGTGCCTTGAGATAATGTCGGCTGATGGCCACCGTTATCAATTGCAGCATCATCTTTTAATTTAAAAATAATTGCATTTGTATCTGAAAATACCGTTGGTGTCGATGTGTCAGCGGAGATTTTGGCAGCTCCTATTAATGTAGTTGGATCATAAATTATCGAAGGAGTACCTATACCGGCCCCATGAGCACTTAATTCCCAGCTATTAGTTATATCCGGGGTATTGATAAAGAATCCCGTTGATGGATCTGTTGCTCCGATAATCGGATTAATTGCCGTGGTTTGAGAACCTGTTATTAACTGTTCTACTTGTTCTAAATTAGTAATACCAAGATCTCGGTAATCACCATATGCACCGCCAGGCTTGTAAGCAGAACGGATTGCAAATACATCACCAGTTGCCGGTTCGAGATTATTTAATATAATACGTGCAAAGCTTTGTGACCTCTCTGTCGGTATTACTGCGGATGGCTGTACATAGGATGCAGTAAAATTAGTAATTGCACTAAATCCGTCTGAAGTCGGACTATCCATTAATGTGTATTCACCGGTCGGTGGACCGTATATAGTACGTAAATTCTGGTAAACATTAGGATATAAGAACAAAGTAGCCCATGAATATTCCGGTTCTTCTACTACAATATCAGTACTGCTTAATACCTGTACGATGTTAAATGTATATGAGCCTGACACTTGGCTTGTAAGTTCATGTGGAAAATATGGGAATGTTGCTAGTGGATCATTTATATCCACACCATTCAGCTGCAACCAGCCTTTTGTAATCGCTTTCCCAGAACCATCTTGGTGTTGTAGTGCATATCGCTGGGGTATATAAGGATCAACAATCGTCAACGTGCCTTGATTCACCATTGATGCTGACATTGCAAAATCGCCACTCAATACGGATATTAAATATTGGTTTGCCATTTTTAGTCGAGGGACGGGTTTATAATCGGCGGAGTGCCGGTGTAATGTGTTGCTTGCAATGCATCATTGCTACCTGTTACTATTGTTTCTAAATCTGTATAATTTATTAACTCATAATATGGCTGAATATTTTCAGAAATTGTAACGCCGACGGTATTAGTAAATATTATTTCAGAATTATTTGCACGTGTAGGTTCAACTGTTACCGGACGCGTCCATAGCAGATTAGGTATATTCCGAAAATTAATATTATTTGAATCTGTTGAATATTTATACGACTCACCCGTATCTACATTTTTAGTAGCCCTACCTGCAAGATAAACCGTCGCACCACCCGGAGCGGTATCTGGATAAATATATATTGAAATAACTCTTGTCCCGCCAGGTTCGAGATAGTTTAATGGCTCATAATAAATAGGATCACCGTTAAAATCTAAAATTTCGATGTATATTTCAGACCCATCTGCAAAATTTTCCGGATGCGATCTTATCTTGATCAGATTTTTACCGGCTTGAAGATTATCTGGAAAATCTATAATTCTAAAGTAATCCAATGATAGCGGGTCAGTATCCACGATATCATAAGGCAAATCTTTCAATCCGAAATATGAAACTTTTTTACGTAATGCCATGGCTACCTTTAAAATAAATATCAATCATATGATATTTTCGAGTATCCAGACTCCTTCTTAATTTCTATTAAACTATCAACGATATCTCTCATTGCATCAATATGGGATATACTTAAAATAAATCCAAATTGTGATTTTAAATAATCAAATAGCATATACATTGAATTAAGATTATCTGAATCTAAATTACCAAACCCTTCATCTATTGCTATAAAGTTGGGACGAGGTAAACTGGATACGTGTATTAATGAAGCTCGTATTGCAAGACTTGCGATAAACTTTTCCATGCCTGATGTCAATTCCAATGGCCAATAATTATCAGTATCATATACAATATATGCATTTATATTCTTACCATCAGTATTAAGCAATACTGTAAATTCAACTATCTGGGTTAAGATATTATTTACTTCAGCTTCAATTTGTGGCAATGCTTTTGTAATTAAATCATATGGCACCCCATCTCGTTTAACGGCTTTAAGATAATATTCATATCCGGTATATGATTGTTCTAATTCAATTAATCGCTTTATAGACTTTTCAACGTCTGTTTTAGTTTTTTGAGCTATAATTAGTTTAGGACGTAATTTTGATATTTTACTTTCAATCTCATCAATTTCAGATTCTGTATCAGATAATTCAGATTCAATTATTACTATCTGCTCATTTAACTCTTTATTAGCTTTAACTATTTCTTTTTGCTCTTCAGCCTTAGCAAGAAGATCTATATATTTATCTAAATTCCATTTAACTGCCTGGTATTCAGAATCAATCTTACTTAATTCATATTTAATTGATGATTCTTTTTTAATTGCATCACCTAAATCAGATTCAGCTGTACCTAAATCAGATACCAATATATTATATGAATCCTTATTATATAAACTACTTGAATATGCAATTTTATTAGTTAAATCATCAATCTTGCTTGTAATATCTGGAATTGATTCTGATTCTATAATTGCCGTTTGCACTATTGGATTTGATGTGCAATAAGTACAATCTGGATCATATTCATGCATTTCTAATTGAGATGCTAGCGACTCTTTATGCGATAATATATCTTGCTGTACCTTAAGGTTACCATGAAGTGATTTGATATGATATATTGCAGTTTCGCATTCTTCTATTTTCTCAGGCAATCCATCTACAATTAAATTATCATATGCAGTGCGGGTAGTCTCTATTAACTCTTCCGTTTCTTTTAAATCCGTATTCCAGTCATGAATCGTACCTTCAAGAATAGCAGCGGATTGAGTGAAATGTAAATATTGCTCATGCAAATATTTTATATCTGTTAGTTCAGAATCTACCGGCTTAAGATCTTTAGTGGTATTTAATAATTCAGTTGATAATGCAGTACGTATTTCAATTAAGCTACCACGCTCTTTATCGTATTCTTGTAAAGAAGCTGATACAGAATTTATAGTTGTGATTGCTTCGGAAAGTTCTGTCGAATAATCAGTTCGCTTATGTTCCTTTATAGCTGCTGCCGTTTCTTTTATTTCTTCATTTGCGATTTGATATTGCTGATCAAATATATCAATATCTAAAAACTGTGATAATAAATCTTTTCGTTCTCGTTGAGATTTATCGATAAATCCAGTATTGTTATTTTGTAATGATAATGCCGTTAAAATAAAATCATCGTATGTACCTAAATACGTACGTATAACTTTATTAGTGGAATCACGTTGATCGCCATTAAGCAATACTTTATTACCATCCTCGTCTATAGACCAAAAATTAACAATTACTCTTACATGACCATGATTATTTTTAACACCGCCTCGTTCTATATAATATGTACGACCTTCTAATTCAAATTCAAACTTTGATTGAAAGGATGATTTTTTATTATTTAATACATGGCGAGCCTTTGATGTCCTAGAACATTTATCAAAACAACAAAATGATAACGCATCCAATAATGTTGATTTACCGGTAGCATTTGGAGCGAATAATCCATATGTACCAGTCATATTAGTAAAATCAATTTTATTGGAATCCCCATAACTAAACATATTGGAAAACTCAAACACTTTAGGTATCCATGTTACATTCCGGTTTGCAACTAGTTCTGGTATCTTGCTATGGACTTTTCGATTGATATGTCGGATTGCATCTAGTACTGGTTCTGCTATAACATAATTATCAGTTAAATATTCGCTTATAATTTTATTTTGAGCTTCAACTTCTCTATAATCAGCAAAATTAATTTTTCGTGTTACTGCACTTTGGTTAAGATTATTAATCCGCTGAATGCTTAATTCTTTAACCTTATATTTTTGTTTGAGCTCAGTTACAATTAATTTCACGGCACTAGTATCCGTATCCGTTACTTTAAGGCGCAGCCTAGGCTTAGGTGGTACATTATTAGATGCATTAACGATCTTGCCATTTTTAACCTCAAACGTATAATAACCATAATCATTTTTAATTGGTACGAATTCAGATTCTCTTTTAGCTACATCCCATACCATAATACCATGTACTAAAACCTCTCCATGTGATTGCTGTATTAATGAACCTGGATATGCTATAGTTTTTTCATTGTTAAGATATTGCGTTTTATGAATATCACCTAACAAGACTAAATCATGGCCAGCAAATAAATCATTAGTAACATGAGTATTTGATAATGATATACCTAAATCAGTTGTGGCATTATGCACCGCACCATGATGCAATGCAATCTTATTTTTACCCTCAAAATTAGCTCCGCGAATAAAATCAGCTGGCTTATCGAATACTGACATAACATTGAATTGACAATCGCCTAATTCATATATATCAGTATCCTTAAGATAATATACCGATGGATGATTAATAGCATTGACAATTGGCGTAATAGCATCTAACCGATAACTATTATTTAAATTACAATCATGATTACCAGCAATTATAATGGTAGGGGCAAGATCCGCACATCGAATAAAAAATTCACTTACAAGATCAACTGATTCCGGTGATAGGTCTGTTTTAGAATGTACGATATCACCTGCGATATAAATTACGCTATTAGGTGTTTTTGTACTTTTAATATATTTGTACAATCTATTAAATACAATTCGGTATTCTTTATGACGTTTTAAATTACGTACATGAACATCAGCAATATGATATATTCGGTCTATCTTAGATAATCCGATATCTATTTTCTTTACAACATGCATAAAATCTTCTCTTCCATTAATCGTTCTTCCGTGAGCCTATAAGTATTATCAATATAAGAAATAATATCCTGAAATCCTATTTCGGACGGGTCTTTATCCTGTATATCAACGAAGTAAACTTCAATACCATTACCCATGAAATATTCAGCCGTTTCAAATGCTTGCTTCCGCGCATCTTTATCTAAACACACATATATTGATGTTACTTGTTTTTCTACAATCCTCATTTTAAGTGTATTACTAATCGTTTTACCAAATAGCGGTATTGCGTTACGCTTAACAGCTATAGCATCAAATGCACCTTCAACTAGTATAATCGGCAAGTCCCAATTGATAAATAATTCAAACCCTATAATATCTTTAGATACAGGTGGATTATTATATTTAAAATTATCTGATTCATAATATGCCCGGGATACAAAATAATTCAATGAACCATTTGCGTCATAGCTAGGTATAATAATTTTGCCACCATACTTACCAGACTCACAATAACCAATTCTATATTTCAATATATCAGCAATGCCTATAGCACGCGTTCTTAGATATGCAACCGCATTTCTATATTCTGGATTTTTAGAATCTAATTCCCATAATGGTTTGAATTCTACGGGTAATTCTACAACTGGTGTTTCTGTAGTAGTAACTTTATGTTTATATTCAGTTTCATCTAGCAAGGTAAATAGATTCGAAATACGTATTCTATCTACCTTAAGCTTTTTAAATAGCGTTACTAATTTTCTGCCAGCTGCATTACACGTCCAACAATGCCATGACTGGTTAACATGGCTTACTTCAAGTTTACGCTTCTGATGATGACAGAAAGGACAGAAATATGCAACATTACCTTTGTTAGTCGCACGCCCTTTACCTAATACCGATTCGATTAGTCCGTCTAGTTTATAACCCATATATTATATATTAGCGAGATCATTGATAAACCAACAATCTCGTTTCGTCTTTGATTTTCATTCATTGCATTCTGAAAACAAAAACAAAAAATTATTATTATTTTCTTTAATATAAGAAAAAAATCCAAAAGGTCAAGAGCTCAAGGTAACTTTTTTTCGATGCTCTAGGATAATTAATGATTTAGAAGAACTTTTTTTCATTTATCCATGATTCCGGTATTTGTTTCTCAGCCCATTGTATCCCATGCTTGTCACAATAATCAGCATAAGTTGTCTTGGACCCTTTACTTATTTTTGATTTAGCTGACTGGAATACTAACCTAATATCTAATTCAGGTTGCTGTTTTTTAATTAGTAAATGCTTCTTTCTATCAGCAGCTACCCATCTACCTTTAGTTTCTACTAATATGCCATTCGGTAATGTAAAGTCAACAGTATACTTACTCTTTCTCTCCGGTATTGTATATTCTATTACAGTATCCTCATATCCAAACTTAATCTTTTGTTCAGTTAATTGCTCTGATACTTTATGTTCGAATCCCGATCGATAGCCATGCTTTAACGCGGCTCTTCGGGCACGTGAATTAGATCCCCATCCCATAACTTTTTCCTTAAATTAATAATCCCATCTAATTATAAAATTCAAATCAACATCATTTCTTTTTTGTATCGCCTGGCCTAATTTACCTATAGCTAGCAATTCACATTGGTCATTATATAATCCAATCTCAGTTACATATGGTAATAGAGATCCGGTAGTCATTCCATCTATTCGTAATGAATCATATCCTTGCTTAACTGCCGATGGATTAACTGATACATTCATCGTATCCTTAGGTATATTGCATAATACTGTATTTTCATATACCGTATGAGTACCTTTATAACTAGCTGTAAATACACCTTGCAGAGTATCGTGAAATTTTGGCATTGGTGATGATACTACCATATGGCCGTTACGATAAAACACGTTACCTGCTACATTTGTTTGATATAATGAACCTGATATATAATGTGCATTTGCTAATGAAGCTATTTCAGTTTCTGTACAAGCATAATCATAAAATCTAATTTCTGCTAGACTACCGGTATATGTACCATTTAGTCTAGACGTTGTATCGGCATTTCCAAATAACGTACGAGCCTTATTTGATGTATATCCAATATTAGCCGTTGAAGCTGATTGCGCGGTAGCGACGCCGTCTCTAAATATTTCTAAAGTATTCGCAGAATGTCTAACTGCCACGTGATGCCAAGAGCCAGTAACGTCACCATCAACTGTTATATCAATACTAGCAGTAGCAGTACCATTATCACCTCCGACGCTAGCTACTATATCACCGCGACGCGGATCTGGATTTCGTGTCTGATATAGTTCAATATGAAATGGATACCTTTTAGATTTAGTACGTACCTGTTCTTCAAGTTGCAATTCATTATACGCTAATTCTCCTGGCACGGAACTAGTTACTGCTGATTCAATTAAACCAGTAACCGCATTATATCTTCGTATCTCCTTTTCATACCGTTTACTTATAACAGGTGCATATACATCGAAACCTGCTGACTGTCCTGGAGCACGTAACCAAAAACTAATAGTCCAATCTTTAGTAGATTCAAAATCTAGATCTTTGATTTGGTCTGTTACAATATAACCTGGATTTTCAGACTCTCCACCAATAAATCCAGCTGCCATTCCACTAGCACTAGTGGCACTAGTAGCGACGCCATTTTCTAAAACAACATTACTAATAGTAGATTTGAACTCTGGAGTAAAGGTACGGCTATCAAACGGCATTGAACCATTTAAAGTTCCGGTTTGATTTTGAAACTTACGGAACTCGTTATTGAAAGACCAATATGCAATTAATTTTTTACGGTTAGCAAAAGAAGCAGAATTGATTAATGCATCTCGTAAATTACCATTACCATCATCTTGTAAAGTAAATCCAGATGATTCAATTGAAACGCTATTTGCTTTTACACGTTCTCCCATTTCAAAATAAGGAACGGATAATAATGATGCAGAATAAAATAAAAACTTATCCGTTTTTCTTCTATCGGTTAATTCTGCTGTCTTAGCAGGATCATATGGATGGCGATAATATCGATGGTCTATAGCATTCCAGGCAACATGCTGGTTAATACCATTTGTATTGGTAGGATCATTTGCTGCAGAACTTGCACTTATGGCTGGAGTTCTTTTTGCATGGATAGCATGTAATAATTCATATCCATCCGGTAATGCATTTGTTACACTATAATTCTTGTAAGTCTGAAAAGGCGTAAACTGCTTATCGCTAGGTCGTAATGCTCGAAATACTGACGGTTGTGGCATATCGTGACATTATTTGTTAAAAGTCTAATTTAACTTTGATAAGTGCTTCTCTTGTAAAGGCTTTCAATACTGGCTTGCTTAATTTAGCAACAGCAAGCATTTCTTTTCTTTCATTATATAATCCAACGGTAGTAAGATATACTTGAGGATCTTGTACAAAAGTACTAAATGCTAATTGACCCAATGAACCGGTTACGAATGAAGGATTGTTTGAATAATTATATTCTCCATTCTTAACACGTACATAATAATAAGTAGATTTTACTTGTTCCGATGATCTTGCTTGAATACCAAATTTATTACTTCCTTGAATGATAGTAGCGGCTCCGGATATTGCAGTAAACAATTTAATTGCATTATCACCTTGAATCAATGAACCTGTTACTGTTTCAAAAGATGCCGTAGTATCTAATTTATTAGCATCGAATATTGCATATCCATGCTGAGGATATAGAAGTCCAAAATACTGTGGAGTGGATGGAGTATTAATACCATCCACAATTGAACCAGATACTAAATTATAAACTAATCCAGCCTCAGATACATTTCCTAGAGAAGCTCCTGAATCATCAATAACTCTTAATACCCTATTAGTACCATCTACTTTCACAGCCGATCCAGTCATGCCAGCATTAGACGAAACTCCACCTGCAACTGCTTGAGAGCCTGATAAAAATGCAATATTGAATTCTACGTTGCCAGGATCTAATTTTTCACGGAATCTAGCTCGATTAAAATTAACTACATAAATTCTATCGGTATCAACACCATTAATGGTAAATTTAGTATCATTAGGTTCTAATACCAATTGAGCATATTGTTTATAAATAGCTCGAGTAGGAGTATCATTATTTAAGTTACCTGTTAAATCAACAGAACCAGAACCATTTCGATCACCAAATGCAATAGATAATTGTGATGAACCGGTACCGGTAGGATTGCCATTAAATATATTTTGAAAATAAGTTTTTTGAGTTGCCGTAGCAGTTGAAGAAGTAAAGTAAGTTAAAAGGTTGCCGACATTATTTGAAAATAAAGCCTTTGTAACAGTTTCTTGTTGATTAGGAATAACATCTTCTGCAGGATCGAAAGTAGTAAATACTCTACCTAATCTCGCTCTTCTAGATGCAACCTCTCTTTCTCGTAGAATCTGATTAGCTAATTGACTAGCTAATGATTGTATTTGCTGAGTGGTTGATGTGTTTGATGTTTCGCGTGTAGCAGCTGCTGGTAAGGCCGTCCTGGCTGCCGTTGCTCTTCTAACTGGTCTATTATTAAATGCCATTTTCTTTTACCTTTTATGATTGCGATGTCGGTGCACCTGCCGTAGTAGCAACTTCTAATCTACGTACGGTTAAGTTAATAGTAGCACGGCCGCCGGTCTCATTTCCTATAATTAATATAGTAGCTGATTTATCTGATAATAATTGCTCTTTTGCAGTTATTTCAAATTCAATACCAGAGACTGTTACTGATTGAGCAGCTTCGTTATCACCAACGAATTGCGGTACTGATGCAGCGGAACTATTTGGTGCTGATCTCGCAACTCTAACTTCGGCTACATCTGAATCAGAAAGAATAACTGTATATCCAAACTGCTGATTGCCATTTTGAAAATTAACCGTCTGTGGATTAATTCTTGTCTGCTCGCCTGATTCTAAATTAATAGTGTTTTGAGCTACTCTTACAACCGGTATCCTTGCAGTACCTTTTGGTAGTGTTACTAATTTATATTTCATCATCTGCGTTTCATCTGTCAACGCTTCAACAATTGGCAAATTCTCAATAGCTGCACCATAATATGCAGTACCTAATGGATGTGCCGGATTATATAAATCGTAATCAATTTCAGAATCAGCTAAAGCAAATTGCGTGATTTGAAATTCATCTCTACCACGTGCTAATAATTCTCTACCTTTTTTCGTGAGAATTGCATCTACCGTGATAGAACTGTTGTTTAAGTATCCCATAGTTTTACTTCCTTTTTAATAAATATACGCATGCTCGATAATTACCTGATTCTCAAATTACCGTTACGCGCATTCTGTGAATATATGATTTGATTTGGATTAGTTTCAAATACCGTTACTACAGCACTATTGTCTGGTGTCTGTGTTGTCGGTACGTTTATATCTGCAGATGTTATACGACATCCATTATAATATAGGTTATTTGTTTGAGTGAAGAAATCATCGTTATACCCAGCTGTTTCTAATGATCGGCTTACTACAATATCTAAGTTTATATTTGTAGCTTGAATATTTGCATGCGGGTCTCTAATAATTCGGTGATGTGGATATTGCCATAATCGCTCTGCTTCTTCCTGCGAGAATACTAAATTATCATATACCTGCACTTGCCCTATCAATCCTGCAAATCCATATGTACCGTTAGTACCACCGATGCCAGATCCAATGTTTGCTAAAGTAAATAAACTACCCGTCCATCCTACAACTCCCAAAGCACTGCTTGCACTTTTCTCTCCTTGGTATTGACCATTTAGCCAAAACTTAACATTTGTATATCCTGCCATACTACCACCATCATATGATAATGCATAATGGTTAAGTGCTTCACGATTGATAACAGTATCAAATTTTGCAAATGGATAACTAGTAACTCCATTTATTGTTACTGGATTAGGTCGAAACGCCAATTTATTTTCTTCATGAAATTCAATAAACGGTTCGCCGGTAGTATCAGAACCAAGCATTACTCTAACGGACCCCGTATGCCCAACATCTTCTTGAGCTAACCAAGCGACGCTCCAAGATCCACTAGCACCTGCTGTTGGCAAACTCACGTCACGTATATTAACAAACTCCCGACCATTATATCTTGTCTCTGATGATGATACAGATGCACTTACTCGAGTTAAGTTACTAGAATAAAAATTAAAATCAACAGGTTCGGTTGGGAATGGATCGATTTGAACATTGGATAGTTTAACTTGGTTTAATGCAATGCCCGTTGGTGTTGCCGAGGATGACTGAGCGCTAAATGCAAGATATAATTTTTGTGTCTGATTAAAATCTGTTAAATCAAAACTAAACCTCGAGCCAGATCTACTAACCCCTACTCCTAAGTCCGCCGGTGCAGTGCCGCCTATAATAAGTGGTGTAAAATTATCGGTATATGTTAACCCAGGTACTGAGCCTGTTATTGATGCGGAAAAATGAAATTGGTATGATGAATTACTAATACGATTAGTTAATTCAGCGGAAGACGTAGCATATATAAGTTTGAAGTCGTATGTCTCTGTATTTAGACCATCTATAGGCTTGATATCATCTATATGAATTTTAGTCTGACTATTATCTGTAAAATATCCAGAACCAGAATATGGCCGGTCCGTGCCGTCATAATCATATAGTCCATATGGTCCTTGAGCATTAAACTCAACCTGCAGCCAACTAGTTGGATTAGCTGTCGCCTGTATTCGGTGATCATCTAATACATATCCCGCGAGGAAATCCGGACTACCTGCAGGCCATGACCAAGGTGCATAGTTTGCCGTAGGATGATTTGAACTAGTTGATAATAAGAATTTACCAAAATTACCAGCCGTTATATCTAATTGGTTCGCGGTAGACCCGGTAGTGTTATTAAGTACTCTTTTATTACCTGTAGAATGTTCGGTATTTAAACTTAAATCATGAGCCTTACCATTAATATAGTTATTTAATGGATAGTGTCTAAAAGCCTGGTTAGGATTATAATCACGCTCTACCTGCCGAAATATTTCCGAGGATCTAGGATTTCTAATAACACTGCAAGTTGCTGGTATTTCAATATCATTATTATAATATCCAGTACTGGATGCAGTATATAATGCTTCTGTTATCGTATAGCTCATAGGAGCAAAAGGATCTGATCCGGAAAACTCTGCTGTAAATGTGCCTGGAGAATCATCATATCCACTTGCACTTATATGGAATACCGTACTTGCTTTTAACAAATCTGCTACCGGTTGAATAGATCCTGAATACAATATATATTCAGCTGATGAGGTTGGTTCTTTATCAGCTATCAGAGCGGAATAAGCAGGCTGCTCTACTATCGGTTTATCATTTAATAAAACTTTAGAACGCTCTAATACGTTAGGCTCAACTAGTAATCCAACACTAGGTATAACACGTGCTGGTAACATTTGCTTTATCTGCTCGAATAAGCTAAAATCATATAAACTAAATACACGAATGTAATCATTTATATCATTTCTATCTGTATACTTTTTCCAATATTGTTGAGCAAATCTAGTTAGGTCCGGATAGCTCATTTCAAATTGATCATTTGGATCACCAATATAATCATCCAATTCTACCGGTCCGATATGATTGAAAATTTCTTTGTTATATTGATCGGCTGCACTATAAAATAATCCTAATCGTTCTGAATCGATAGGCGCGTTTTCAAATTTACTTCTTTGTGCTGTATTTTCTGGTGATAATACATTAACCAATCGATTATTATCTAATCTAATTTTTTGGCTACGGAAATTATTACCACCTAAGGAAGGCGCATCGACATAATATGTTTCTACATTATTATCATAATTAGTTTCATTCGCAAATCCACTAGCTGTTGCAAAAGTAGTCATTCCAACACCAAAAGATAATTTGCTTTGATCTGGATGTGAACTAGTAATGCTAGTAATTACAGAATGGTTAAAAGTATTTTGATCGGTACCAAAAACATAATGGCGAGTTAAAGTATCAAATGATGATGTTTCGTTATTACCTACATATGAAGTAGGATTGAAAGTATGCAAATCAAAAGTAGTATCATTAATTTTTTCAATATATTCGCGATATTCTTGAATAGATCCACTTAATCCTTGCGTAACATTAATAGCAGAATTTGCAATGCCGCCTACGTAATGCAATCCACTATCTCGCCAGGATGCATTATAACTTGCACTATTACTGCCGGTCATTGCATTTGTATCAAGTAATACTAAACTTGAAGATATAGCATGAGTAATCCGGCCGATGGCATGATCTGCAGCTTTTTGGCATTTAATATTCCAGGCTTGCGCCGTAGTACTAATATCAGTAGCAGCATCATAAGAAGGCGTAACAGCTGCTTGTACTCTTAAATTCCAATAATCACCATCGAATATAGGAGCATATGGCGTGGAGGATGATACATATCCACTGGATCCAGATATATAAAAGTTAACTCTACCATAATTTGCTGAGCCTGATAATGAACCGGTAGATTCTATAGATACTGACCATTTATCTGATAATGCTAGAACAGACTGTTCCGAGCTAGTATATTGAGATTTAAATCGCAACTCCTGGGTAAATGGTACCGATTGGTATCCAGATACATTTGATAGCGTTACTGCTCTCCAATTAGAAATTACATTACTACCTGTTAATTCTAATCCAAATACTCTACGGTCTTCAATTAATGCTGGGGTATCATTTGCGACCTTAGGTCCGCCATATTCTCTAATTGATAATAACGTTTGTGGAACACCGTAGGCATTCATTAAAGCTTTAATACCGCGGGTGGTACCTTTTGTCTTAAGCAGGTATGGTAAGTTATTAACTATTCTTCTCCATACTTCATGCGTAATCGATTCGCCTGACTTACTAAATAACGATCCGGTAGACTGATAAGAACCTGATTGAGTTAATCCTAATTTATATTGCCATAATTGTTCGGCTTGCTTACCATTAGTTAATTGCCACCCCATTGATTCTGCCATTGGTTTTAGCAGATCGGCTGACATACCTAATTTAGGATGCTCCTCACGGGTGTATAAATTGGTAGCAAGTGCATTTACGTAGGTCCATAATATATCAAAATGCTGACCAATCATATTAACGAACAGATCATATTGATCGTTATTCGCATCATTACGAATGTGTTCTGGTATGGTCTTAGTTAATGAATCATCGTTTGACAAATCATATAGCGAGGCTGTAGATGAAAATCCTGTATACCAACTAGTACCTAGGGATGATGTTGTATGATGATTAACATAAACACCATTTGATAAATATTTTGGCCATGGCTGTAAAGTATAGGTTTCAGCAAATATCGCAGAGCCACTAACACCATGTGTCGTTAAGCTTGAAGTTGGTTCATTATATAACCATCGTTCAAATAGATCAAATGAGCCAACTACATTATCCTTACGTTGTCGATTAACTCCGATATTACCAACAATAGAACCTGAATCAGATCCGCTAGCAGCTGATAATGTACCAATTTGAGTATCATAATGTTCTATAAGCTGTAATTTATATCGGAAATTTAATAATCTTTCTGTTGCCGATGAATAATGTACAAAGTTTTCAAAATTAGTAAAATCAATATTTAAATCAGCTCCTTGCAAGGAACCTGAGAAATATCTATCGATTACTTGCTGGCTTGTCGATAAATTAGTATCTAATAAATCATTCCAGCTTTTGAAATCAGTTTCGGTAACTGTACCATACCCGGTTTCGATATCCCAATTTGGTCCACGTAATGTATTAAACGCATCATCCGCGGCAGGTGGTAAAATATTAACATTATCAATGTATGGCTGTATTAATTCTTCGACTAAATATACACGTTGCTTTTCTTCAACGGTAGTCTCATCAAAGGTACCATAAATTTTTAAATATAAATCATTCTCATCACCTTTCGCGTTAATAATGCGGTATAATTCATTTTCACCAAAATTAACAGAATAGCGTTTATTGATATCATTTATTTGTCCGATTAACTCATCAGTAAATATAGGTGTAGGTTGTTCTTGGTACTCTACAAACCGTAAATGTATTTCATCACGGTCAGGTGCAACTTCAACTATATATAAATCGCGATTATAATAATCACCAATATGATTACGTAGATAATTAAATGCAACTTTAAATTGCCCTCTACGAATATCAAGCTCTTCAAAGGCCTTAACTAACCCAATATCTAATGATGTATCATCATCAAGTATATCACGTACATCATAAACTCCACCAATATATTGAGTTCCGGGAGGAGGTGCATATACATGCATTTCCAGCTTAACATCTTCAAGGCCTTTTGGGAGATCTACATTATCAATATCATAAATAAGCAGATCTAAATCTAAATCACTAAACACCTGGCCACGCTCCGGGGAAGTGGACTCTTTAATCTCCTCAAAATTTTCGTATTGATCTAACGGCATCTAGGAACCTTTTAAATAAATATCGGCTGCTGTTAAATTAGGTTGTTTATAATATTCTCATCTAGGTCAACGGTGGTTGCCAATGAATCGTGGAAATTTTGTATTGATACCCGCATATCCATAATACTTAACCCATCATTGGCCTGGCCGATTTCTCTATTCAATATACCTAGGAAGTGAGTATATGCATCTATAGAATTAGTACGCACTGTTTGCATCTGCGAAATATTAGCGTAAATTGTAGCAATCATTCCTTCGGCATCTATATCATTAATCCGTGCTTGGTAATTATCAAATGCAGTTATAAATGTATCAGCATTTATTTCATTTCTAATTGATTCTAATCGATCAATTCTCTCATTAGCAACTTGCTCTAGGCCTGCAGACTCCGATAATAATTGGTCATATTCAGTTGATAAAGTGTTAATCTTATCTTTATATAAACGTTCCTGGGGTTTACCAAATTCAAATTGATCGGCAGCTCTGCCATATGCTGCTGTCCCTAACGCGCCGGCCGCTGCGCCTGGCGCAGCTAAGCCAAATGTGAAGAAAGTTGCAGCAGCTGCTACTGCCGTACCAATTCCTGAACTGATTGCAGCACCTTCAAAATAATTATCTAACGATCGGGTACCCGTTCCGCGTTTCAATACATTAGTGGAATTTGAAACAACATATTTAAATCGATTATTCTCACCATCGACAATATCATCTGCAACGCGTTTCCAATCAATTAAATCATTTATCTCTACTTGCAATGTGTTGATTAAAATATCTGACTCAAATAGGCCGTCAACTAGCTGCTGTATCTCAGCTGCAATTTGTTCATTTAATGCAACCTTTAACGACTCAGGTGCACTTGAATTAGCGTCAACTAGCCGGTTACCTGGAAATAATTCAGAGCCTCTTGCCCCATTTCGTTGCGGATCATAATATTTTATAGAACCACGTGGCTCATATGGTGCTAAATACTTAACATCAAATACATCAGCTAATTTAAGATAGGTTTTATATTCATCTACTTCTAATGGTCGCAGCGCATGCGGAAATGAATTCCAGATTGGCGAATTGTTACCATCCTCATTTAATATTATAATTACACCAGAATCGGCTAATGTACGTAGCGCGTTACGAAGCATACCAAATCTCCACATCTGGGCATTATTAAAAGCATCTTCGTCTGCCTCAGAAGCACCAATTGGCAACGATTGGTTAAATCCAGACTGGCCGCCACCGCCATTATCAACTCGGAAGCTAATATCACCACCAGTCTCTGTTCCATATAATGTAAGAACATCTAAACTAAAGACCGGACGCCATCTCCCATAAAATAGCATACGACATCCTTCAATGTCATCAGCATCTAGTCTTTCATTATTTCCAGTTAAAGGTTTAAATAATACAATGCGGCCTTCATATTTATCTCGGAGTTTTTCTAATGATGTTGCCTTATCAAAACTGTGGGGCAAATCCACGCCAACTGATTGTCCTATATAATCCATAGGATCTCGGTTGAATGGAGAATCCGGTTCATATCCAGAATTAAACCGTGTTTGTACATTCCAATTATCTAACTGTGATACTTCCACTGGTAACTCTTTAACATACATATTTAATCGCTGGTCTCGAGTTAATGAATTATTTTCTGTTGCCGTAGTAATAGCATCGTTTACAGCATTTAAACTTTCAATTGATAAAGTATCATTTAATGTACGTCGTATTAATTTATTGAAAACCTCTACTTCGATTATCCGGATGGCATTATATCGTTGTTCACGAGCTACCAACATTACCTCGAGGGTTTTATAATCAGGAATGCGATATAATATAGGTCTGCCGTTTACTTCTTTTCCATAAAAGACTTGCAAGTATTCTAAATTCGGAAAGCTATTACCTAATATATAAAATAAATGAATATCAGATGACGGTCCATTCATAGTCCGTATACTTTTCTTTGGCATAATAATAAATTTACCTACGATATCCGGCAAGTCATCAGCATCTATATCTTCTACATCAACAAAATAAGTATACTCGGTATCAATTATTTCATTGTAATTATCACTATCAACAAATGTTAATTTTTGCAATGGAATATTTAATGACTTAGCGTCATCATCACCGTCAATCTGAATAACACCGTTTTCACTTCTATCTAACGGTACTAGCTCAGGATAATGATTTATTGCGCCGGCGGTTTCATATACTGGAGTTACGGTTCTAGCAACATATTCAGCTTCTGCTGCAGATGGTAATTGTGTTAAGCCTGGAAACTGTTCCTGTAATACACTTAATACTATTTGGTTTGAATTAACACCTTCGATATATTCAGTACTATTAGTTTCCATTATCTAGTAACCTTAAAATAAAATCCATCATCATGTATCTGTACATCATCTCCACCAGACCTTTCTACTTTAAGCGCAAATTTATAATACCGTTCTGGCTGGAATGTATTTAATCGCAAATCAATATAGTTACCATTGGCGTCACAACTAATACGAGTGGCAGATGTATCATATGGTATAATCGTTTCATTGGTAACAGTATCTTTTACTGAATAGAATGATGAAGTTGGTAAGCGGTTTTCCGTTAAATAAAATGAACTAGTAACATAAGACTTGCTCGGAAATTCTGGTCTAACTGCTATTCTAAATTTAGCACGACCATCAGCGAAATATTCTTTTCGTATATTTTTAAAATTCAATACATATGACTCGGAACTAATTTCGGTATATGAACCAGTACCGGATAAATTTGAATTATCCCATGCGGCCTCTAATCGAGGAACATATATTGTATGTGTATCCTTGCCAAAGAATTTCAAACTACCTAACGGCTCACCTGATTGTTCTTCTGATTCAGATCGTTTAACAATAAATCCATTATTTGCAAATGAACCAGAGACCCATTCTCTAACAATATCTGTTACATTCATTCTGATATCAGGCGCTTCATAATTAAATGTCTGAGATGCCCCGGATCCCGTATACCATGTACCACCACCCGCAGTCGATACACCATTTGAGCCTGTTGAGCCATTTGCATATCCAGATGTTAACCATTCAGTACCAACTGCTTCCGAGGTACGGTATTGCCAGGATGCACCATTTGTCGTAATAGGAATATCAGCTTCATTACCGGTGCCGTTAACCCATGATTGAGATATGGCATAAGCTTCAAGTGTATATTCAATAGGAAGATCTTCAGAATCCGTAGCTCGTAGATTTAAATAAAATTGAGCATTGGCTCCTATATCACCACTTGATATTGAAGATGATATTGTTGTTATCTCAGGACCAAAATCCATTAAGATTCTAGTATTGAAAGTATTTAATGCAATATTACCATCATTAGGAGATCCGGATGAAATTTTAGTTAATTCCAATATCGGATCTACTCCGGTATTTTTTGTTTCATACCGTTCATATAATGTTGTATCGCGTTTTGGATAAAATAATTGATACATTTGCTATCTTCCTTTATAATTTAACAACTCTTCCTTTGATATCTGTATTCGGATATTTAACTTCGAATATAGATGGATCTAAAGAAGGATATATTATATTGTTACGTGTCGCGGCTTTGATATCATAAACATTACCACTATAACCCGCATTTGTATCAAATACATTTTTTACTTCAAATTCAACGACTGACTGTACACCTTCGACCTTATCTAAATCTGTCATGCAGTTACTAATACTAATCGGACCATTAACTTGATTACGATCATTGCTAAATTTTTCACGCAATACAGATAAACATCTTAATAATACTTCATTTGAATTATAATCAGGTCTTGTTATAATCTCAAACTCAATTTGAACATTAATAATAAATGCATCTTTAATACTTAATGCATCTGTTAATATTCGGTAATTAGATAAATAAGTTCGTAAATTTTCTTTTACAACATTATTAACTGGTACTAAATTTTTATTTGCATCAAATCCTAATAGGTAAACATCTAATCCTAATTGGTTTGCAATTACATCTCTCGGATATTCTCTATCTGCCGTATTTAACTGGCTATCAGGTGCTATATAAGCCTTTTCAACGCTACCATATTTAGCAGGCATCGCATATATACGCATTATATAATCTTCTTTTGTTACTGATCTATATTGAGAAGCAAAATTACCTATAATATTTTGACGTAATGTTTCTACTGGTGGTAAATTAGAACCGCCGGTGGCTGGTGTAGGATTATTAACCGCAATGCTATCTTTAGCATTTTGTAACAATGTAGCATCTACGCCATCAACACTCGTTAAATAAGTAACAGAATCTACATTGGTAATTTCATTTGCACCTACATTATCATCTATACCTTTACCTACTGTATAAGTAACGGTTAATGTAATATTGTTAGGTGCTAATCCATATGTATCAGTATATAAGAAATTAGATGGATCTAAGGCGGCATCGGTAGTACGTGATATGACTGGTAATGATAATCCGACATTAGTTGGATTTGGTATAATAGCTTCATTAACACCACTACTAATACCAGCGCCAAATTGAATCTCAACTCTACCATCATCTCTCAACCGACTAACAAATCGATGTGGAGTACGTGTTAATTTAAGTATATATGGAGCGGTAGACCGGTTTGCCGATAATACCGGATCATTGTAAGATATATTACGAATACTTTCAAATATTGTATCCTGGCCTAAGAATGGTACTTCTCTCCATCGGTTACCAGAATCATCGGTCATACTAACAATTTCAATAATATTATCATCTGGCAATGCTATCTTATCATATATTTTTGGATCACCGAAAGTAAAGGTTACGGTTTTTTGAGTACCCGAAATAACATCTACTTGCTTCTTAAGAAGATAGAAATCAACATTACCTGTCCCGTCAACACTATATACAGAAACATCTAATCCAGAATTGCTGCCAGACTGATGAAAGTCAACAACATCTAATGTACGAAATTTTGTAGCACCATTAGTACTAACAATCATATTCTCATCCATTTCCAATGCATACCGGTAATCTGGTCTAGCAGCGGTACCAGTTCCAATTGCCGGTACGGTCTGGAAAACATCTAATTTAGCAACTGATGAAGCTACATTACGTGTCTGTACACCATAGAACTGAGATAACCGTAACATGTTTTCGGTTTCTTGAGCATATGGTAATAATGTTTCCTTTAAAGAATAATCAGTGTAATATGAAAGAACGTCTCCTACATATGAAGCCATTTCCAAAAACATCATTCCTGGCGATGACTCGTTAAAATCATTATAAGTATTAGGAAAATAGTTTTTAGTAAAGTTAATCAGGTTAGCTCTAAACTGCCCAAAATCTTTATTTAAATACTTTACGTCCTTTTCTACATATTCCGGCATTTTTATTCCTCTATAATATCAGCCGCTGTATCAGACTGAAATAATACTATTCTTCTATTAGCACCTCGTTCGGTTACTCGGAATACTATACTTATACGCACCGTATTCTCATCTGGATATACTTCTGCCGTAACTTCATCTAATATAATATAAGGCAGCCAGAAATTAATTACTTCTGTCAAATCACCTTCAATATCAGAAACTTCGTCCGGTGTAATTGCAATGCCACCCCCTGCTGTAATATTACCAAATACATAATCAGGTACTGGACTACCAAAGGTTGGCAACATAAATCTTTCACCTCGACGAGTTAACAATAAGTTCTTTAAGTTTGAAATCGCTTGGGCTTCTGTTGTATATGTTGTAGAGAAAACAGATCCGCCTCCGGTATTAGCATTATATGCTTGTGTCGCGGTCCGGCCGCCTGCAGCATTATTAAATGGTAATGCAACTCCTATGCCTACATCTGGCTCGAGGTCTAATGGTTGATATGTAAATGTTTCTCTAGCCACTTATCAACTACCTTTCTTTTTATTGATTGCTGACATCAACGCAGAATAATCTTTTGTAATATTATCAACTACCGCTGCTACTTTTACATTTGAAGTATCAACTGGATTATCATTAATATCAGTTACGGGTTGCTGAACATGTTGTCTCATCATACCAAATCCTTGAGCGTCATTGCTACCAAAAGACAATGTATCTTGTGATACCATTGGTTGATCACCATACATTTCCTTAGGATTCATTGTTAATGCTGTTTCATTTAATAAATCATTTAAAACAGAATCTTTAGTAAAGGATGTATCTCTTTTTCTAGATACTGGCTTTGGTGTACGTGTTTCTTGGTACATATCCATGCCATGTTTCATACTTTTTCTATGATCCGTTTTTTGTTCTTTAAGAAGTGTACGCATTTCAGCCCTGACGGCCTTTCGTACTTCTTCACTAATTAATTTTCGCATAACTTTAACAAATGATTTGCTATCCATGAGTCTTCCTTTTTTATAAATATATGTATAGTGTAGTTTAGGTGATTCCAGACCAGGTGATAATATTTATCGGTAATGTACTGCCTGGAGGCATAAATCCTATATAAATGCCAAACAGCGTAGATAAATGGTTACGGAATGCTTGTGCCAATAATTGAGCTGATTGTTCATGAGTATTACCAGGAGTAAATGCTAACATTAATTCCGCCTCTAATTGTTGTGGTACTCCTGGAAATAATACTATAGGGCTAGGTATTGCAACTAGTGGATCGCCTACGATTGGACCACCAGTAATTGCATTTCGCAACTCATTTTCGTTTATAGGAACAGTGCTATCAGCCATTGCTTGATCCATGATATCGTTAAATTGTATATTTGGAATAAAGAATCCTGCTACTACTGGAGCTATTGTTGGTGGTGCTGCTGGAAATGGATTAAGAATGACCCCACCGGGACTCCAATACTTTATTATACCATTAGCTAACCCTGAATATGAGCTAGGAGTGGTTGACTCTGCAGATTTTTCATTAGCACTAAATACTCCTTCAAATGCATTTATTAATATATCAATCTTCGGTACTAATGTTGTTTGGCCGAATTGTGTCTGTGCCGGAGCTGTTGCGATTAAGTATTGTGCGGCTAGAAATTTCGCAGATTCTTTCGCGCTACCCGCGGGCGCCGTTCTAAAATATGCAGCAACGGATTGTTCAAATGTATTCCACTGTGCCGGCATTATTGTCGCATTGCTTTAAGCTGACCTAATAACAGTGTCAACTCAGGTACGGCACCTGGCGCACCAACCGTTGGACCGGTACCTGTTAAATATTGATACTGTGGGCTAGCAGATGCTTGTTCCTGGAGCAATGATATTAAATCTTCTAGTACAGTAAATAATTCATCTAAATCCATTGCCCAATTCGGAGTTGCAACTGTTACTGTTTTCTTAGCTGATAATATAACCTCATCTTTCTTGCTATTGAATACCAATCGGTCCGATGTAATTACTACCTGCGCGCCGGAATATGTTGAACTAGGCTGTACCCCAGCCACGACACCTAAGTTAGATTGAGCTGATTTGAATTTTGGTAACTTTTGATCGCTAGTTAATACTATTAAACTTTTTGTAGCATCAAAATCTTCGTTAACGGTTTTATTATCACCATCCTTTTTCCATCCATTGGATAATATCGTAATTGGCGATTTGTTACCTCCTTGAAATATACCACATGGTTTATTTGAATATTCGGTACGACCTTTAGTCCAGCTGGTAGAAAATCTTAATCCAGAGCCAAATCGGCTACTAAATATTATATCACCTTCATATGGTTGTAAGGACGATACACGGTCTTCCTCCTCCCATGATGGTGAGGACTTACACTTACCTACGTTCCAATCGAACTGTTCTGTACGGTTGTCATTTGCCGCCTTAAACCAATATGTCCCAGGCGTAGGATTAATATTTTGATTATTGAATATATTAACCGTATTGAGATAATAATATTGAGTGTCATATACTAGCGTATCCGTTGCTTCACCCGGTCCGGTACATATCAAAACTACCTCACCTATTATAGGTACAGTGAATCCATATTTGTTAAATGGTCGAATGCCATTAATAATACTTGAGTTTCTTGAACTCAAAGGCCGTACGGATATTAGGTTGTTTACTTCTGGCGGAAGTAGTGGCACGGGTGCTGGGCTGTTAGGAGCCTTAAACCTATCACCAAAATCATCAGGAGTCTCAACTACTTCAGCATAGAAGAAATTTGCATTCACTCTTCATTCTCCTTTTGAATCTGAGCTAATTCTTCTTCCGCGGCTTGCATTAACCTTTCGCGTTCAAGTTCAGTCATACCAAAATCATCACCTACATCTGAGGCCTTACTGGATGTTGATACTAATCGCTGCACGATTGCAGCTAGTTTAACTAGATGATCGTCGTTTTTAACTTGAACATCTAGATACTCTTTCATTATAGGAGCTATTATAGTAGCATCTCCTATATTCTTAATAAGAGGTCTTAATTCTTGTATTAAGGTGGTTATTTGCCGGTCTTTCTTTTTGGAATTATGATAGATATCTTTCATAAGATCCGAAAATGTAGTACCGTTAAATAGTTCGAATTCCGAATTCATACTAACCCTTTATTATAAATATGGTTAGATTGTATTCTGATGCATCCTACCTGTTTGTTGATAATTAAGGAACATTCGTTTGAAGTCAGACTTCATTACATTGATAACTCGAGTTATGTTTTGAGTTTTGAATCCGGTTCTTTCTCGAATAAGAATATACAATGCTTTCTTATTGAAATTTTCAATGTTATCACGTATACGGAATAATTCTAATACCGAATCCGCTACGGCAATATCCTTGCGGTTGGTAAATACTTTATTCAGATTCTCATCATACCATTCAACATATAAATTAATAAAATCTTTCAATTGTTCCTGATAATCTGTATACCCCATTTCTGAAGTCAGATTACGTTGGTCATCAATCTCAACCAATTCCGCTTTACGCTTCATTCGCTTGTAGTTCGTATTGTTCTGAATGATTAGATAATTCTTTGCGATGATAGAAAAGTATGAAAAGGCTTTACCTTTACCTTCTTGGAATTTATGTATCTTTTCGTTTAAAAATGCAACAACTTCGTGTTGCACATCCTCGGATGGAACATCGAAATAATAAAATTTAAAAGTATGTATGATATTTTCTGTTAACTTATCAAATGGATACTTGATATGTTCCTTATATATTTTTGAACGTTGTACAGAATCTTCTGTCTTATTATATAAGATAATAGCATCCTCTGTTTCTTGTGTGAAATAAAAATTCTTAGTTTTCTTCCGCCCCATCAAATTCTTTGTTTAATTCTTCTACAATATCTTTAAGCGTATTAAAGATTACTCCGGTCTCATCATCTGCTTCAAAGGAACCTATACGATCTAATTGACGTATATATGAATAATTATTATTTGATTTTTTACGTACTGATTCAAAGAATACTTCATATCTAGAATTAGATGATTCTAATTGTTCAACATATTCTTCCACATTTTCTAATTTGCGTAATAGATTAATTATAATTGGAATTAATATAACTAATATTACTGATACTATACCTAGTGCCCATTCTATCATTCAAATAACCCTTTAAAGATATCATCAACTTTATTATCGGATGATGATATTGATTTAGCATTTATTTTTTTAACCGGTGCCTTTTTAGGTGCATTACTACTACCCGTCTTCCATCTTTCATATTCTATAACGGATGCCATATGGTCTGCATGATGCAACACAATTGGCAAACTAACTCTTAATCTGGAATCTGGAAATCTAGATATATAATATGGTTTATTCGATTCATCATATAATCCATCATGGATACGAATGGCCTGGTATTCATTCCAAGATACTTTTACATTATATTGCTGTAACATCCATAAACCTAAATCAGGTACCATTGCAAATGGATTCTCTGGGTTCACTTTATAGATGCGTCCTTGATTCTTACGATGCCATTCAGAATCATTTGGAATATATATTTCACCATTCTTACCTGGCCAACCTACTTTACCGAGATCGTGATGAATAGCGGCAAACTTAAGTTCGTTCATGTCATATCCAGACATATCCGATCCCATTGCTTCCCATGAATTATAAACCGTAGCGGCACAATCATATACACGTAATATGTGGTCTACATAACCACCCGGAAATGCATTATGGAAATGTTCCATACTTGAAGCAGGCATTAACATAATGCGTTCTTCAAATTCATCATATATAACGTTTAGAGCTTCTGCTCTATCTGGAAACTCTTTGTTTATAATAGTTCTTAAACGGTTCCAATTCTCTTGTATTTGTTCAGCTGTTAGTTTCATATATCTTTATTTAATAAACAATATAATAAAATAATATTAAAGTTCCAAATGCTTTGTAACGCAGGTAGAGCATAATACTGCTACTACATCATCCGTGGCTCTAACATACTTATCACATAATGAATACCGGTAGTATTTATCTTCTTTATCAGATCCACGACATATCATATGACGATCGCCATTGATAGTTTTTGTTTTGAAATTATACTTTGATTTTTTTGCCATAACTTTTTATTGATTTAGTAACTAGATACACTTCTTGTTTTAGTCGGCACTGCCGGCTTAGCTTCTTTTTCTTCAATTACATTTTCCTCGATGAGAGGTGCCTCTTCATCGATATCTTCAACCATGCTATTTAAGACTTGGTCTAAAGCATCATCTTCATCAAATTCCGTCGGAGTATTTTTTTCTTCTAACATATCTTCTTTTTTAGTGTTATAAAATATAGTATTAGCAGCAATTACTAATGCTACTGCTAATGGATCGAATACTAGCATTAATGCAATTATAAACCAATTCACTACCTGGTCTATTGTTTTACCTGTTAATTCGGCAATATACTTTAATGGACCAATCTCAGCTGCTATATCAGAATCGGTTTCCATGTCTAATTTAATTAAGTCAATCCGAGTTATAGAATCTGTTAAAGCTTCTTCTCGCAATGATAATTTATCTCGCTGTACCTTTGAATCATCTAACTGCCGCTCTAATACCTTACGCGTAGCACTTGAAGTTGTAGTAATAATATTACCTTCTTCATCTTTATATTGTATTACATTGTTGGATAAGCCTCGAGATAATTCCCTAATACTTTCTGTTAAGGATTGCCTTTCAATGCTTATATCATCTAATTGAACCTGGTATCGACTTCGTTTAAGGTCATATACGGCTACATTCTTATCTATCACCTCTAGTTTATTAGAGGTCTCTGAATATGCGGCTGATAGGTAACCATATATACCACCTGAGGTAATAATCATCAATACCCCAACTGCAATTGTTAGATATGTCTTTAGGAACTTACCTAACTTATCCCAATACTGGTATAATAATGAGGCTACTACTAGTTTAGCTATCTCGAGGGTGCTGGTCATAATAATAACCTGCATGCTAGCACCAGCAAACATTTTACCTAATCCAGTAACTGAATAGAACGCAGCTGATAATGAAACGGCTACGGCAGATATTATTACTAGTATAGGAAGTAGTTTACGTTCCATTACTTCCGGAAAATAAATTATTGAATGCTAATGCGCTCCATAGCAAATTGAATTCTACGTCTGATTTCATTTAATCGCCTTACAGCTTCATTCGTATCGATAGCTTTTTTACTTGCTAAATCGACAATCATTTGTGACATATTATCTGCCTCATCTAACCGTCGCAAAATTTCATCTTTATCTCTTACTTGTCCCATGTTAAAACTCCTTTTCTAAAATTAATCCCTGTACAGGATTACTATTATAAATATCGCGATACCTAAGAATCACCAGCTTAAAATAGATCCATGAATTAGATAAATAAGTATAGATTATAAACATTAAAATAACGTATCATGCTTTTGGTCATACACCCATTCACCGCACTCATAATCAAGGAACTCCATTTCATCCTCAGTTAACTCTCTAACCGTTTCAATCTTCTTACCTTGGTGCTCCGTAATGGAAGTAAGGTATCCGGTTTGGAAATAAGCATCGGTAAAATCCGGATAATCAGAACCACTTACATTTTGCAAATCTTCCAACTCAACCCGACCTTCACGAATCGCTTCTAGAAGGTGCAGGCTACTAACAAGCTGCTTAATACGGTTTAGGTTATTGCTCTTATTCTTGGCGCTAGCTATAATCTGCTGAATCTGCACTCCGGGGTCAAGGTCATCACCACCCTGGTCCTTTGTCCATTCTGGATTGGCAACTGCCTTATTTGCAATCTCTGCAATCGCACTCATTTCTGGTGACTGGTTCTCACCCTTTGCCATTTTGGCTACTCTCTTAAAATACTCTATCATATCATTCATTCTTTAAAGGTTATATCTAAAGATAGGGAATTGAATCCAAAGTACCAAATTAATTAATAATTAACTGGCATCGATTCCCGCTGGCGCTTAATCTCTGCGATTATCTCGGCGCCTTCCTCAGTATAGGTTTCATACTCAAGAAACTCGGTGCATTGGTCATTCCAAGTCACATTGCAAATAAAGTCCCCATTTGGTTCAGGCGATTCAACATTTACAAACGCCTTAGGCTTAGCAATTCTAAGCGATTCTGCCATCTCACATGCCTGGCGCATGGTAATATTCTCAAGCTTAATCACGGTCTTGGCCGCTCTCATTGCTTTCATAAAATGCTCATACCACAGATCTCTATGGACGGCTTTATTGAAAGCTTCAATTTTACCACGAACAACGTCATCAACGCCAATCGTAATATTTAACTCATCATGCACTCGGGTCATAAAATCTTGATTCATCTTACTCATTCTTTAAAGGTTTATATCTAAAGATGGCGAAAAGATCAACGCGAACCAAATAAAAGTTGAAAAAAGTTACTCTATTATTTCTGCTTCTGGTATTTGTATGCAGAACCATAGCTTACCATCACGACGTAAGACGGTATCGGCTCCGAGATGTTCTTTCCATGCATTAATAATAGGCTGGTGATGTTCCCATACAGTTCGTTTAACGACATATAGGTTATCGTTGTATTTGATTATATGATCGGTTGGACTCATGTCGTATATGAACGTATTCGAGGTAATAAACTGATAAGCAGGTCGGTCTAGTTAATTACTTAATTGTAACTAATTGAGGTTTGTTTTCCTCTGATTGCGGAATGCTAAGATGTAGCAATCCGTTTTGGAGTTTAGCGTCTAGCCCACCTAGGTCGAACTTTCTACTAATTCTCCAGCCCATATTAAAGGCTCGTTTTGCGATGTTACGCTGAATATATTCCACAGGATCATCGATCTTGTCTTTTTTGTATTCAACGCGTAAGATATCTCCTTCGATAGTGATATCAATATCTTTCTTTGTTAGACCAACACATGCAATATCGATATTCAATGAATCATTTGACTCATAAATATCTACTGGATGCTTAAATCTGATTTGGTTGAATGGAGCGAATTCTCCATCTGCAATAAAAAAATCCTTGAAAAGGATGTCGAATGGCGATGTGCCAAAGTGTGTTAAATTTCCCATAATAAATCTCCTTAGATGATTTGTTAATTAATAAAAAGTGACCGACCTGCTAAGTATCAGTCTATAATAAATATACTAGTTAGGACAAATTGGATTAGCTCGTCCTAGGATGGTATAACATTTGTAATATCGATAGATGTCATGTTCTCCTTTTTTAGCGTCCTTTACTTGTTCTAATATAACGCCATCATTTACGACCATTTTAAATATCCATGCCCGTAATAATTTAAGGCTGGTACAATTAACGTGTAGCCTACCATTATACATAGATAATACTAGTCTAGATCTAGTAGTAAAATCATAATATTCTTCATGCGCAATCGGATGGTGAGGGCTTGTTAATGATTCTAAATTTTCTTCAAGATCTATTTCAATCTCTTCCTCCATCTCCTCGAGGCCGGAAGTTAATGAATATTCTTTATTTACGAACTGGCAATCCCATAAGAATTCAATCTTCTCATACGATTTGAGTTCTCTTAAGAATTCAAAATCATCTCTTGTTATGTGAAGATCGTCTAAGTTCATTTATATATATTTGAGCTGCAACACGTGTATAATCAGTGCCATATTTTTCAAAGTGAGCTTTAAATCCTGACAGAAATTGTTTTAAATTTGACAATCGCTGTTCCGAATCTTTAATTTCTAGAATATCAGCAATCGCTATTTCCATTTGTTCTGAAATCATCTAAGCCTTATTTTTATATAAATATGTTACGCGGGTAGTAACCTGGGCAGGTATTACCCTGCCCTACGTTACTTTACCGGCCGGACATTCCTAAAGAATATCCTTTATTAACCGCTTCTTTGGCCTCACGAACTGTTTGCTCGATAAGATTAAGCTCTGAGAAGGTTAATGGGAATCGCTTATTACCAATTTCAAATGTACCTACTACCGGCTTATTTGGATTATCTCTAAATTCATCCACACTATAATCTGATTTAATTTCGAAATCAATTGAATTATAAAATTTACCTAATTTTTGCGTACGCTTTTTATCAAATCCAAAACTGTTATTAATTCTACCCATCTTACTTATAAATAATTAAACTAAACATACCATCCGCGAAGGAATGATCTAAAGCTACATACCCTTTTTTGTCTGCAACTAATTTTAAAACTCTATTTAGAGTGTCACCGGCATTAAATACCGATATAGCTTCCACATCATCATTGATGAGGTCACTTGCAAGTAAAAGAATCACTCCTTTCTCACATTTATCAAACATTGTTAATACTGTTTTATCAAAATATTCCATATCAGATGTAACGGTATCAGCATCATATCTCATATTAAGAGATCCAACGTTTATACACCAATCGGCCATATCATATTGAGCGGTATCATTCCAATCACCACAAATAATTTGTGCGTTAGGATATACCTTAAGGCCTGCTTCGATAAGAGGTTCACTTAAATCAATACCTCGGTAGTTTGGTTCCTTATTATATGTCTGCGTATACCAGGCATAAAAGTCTCCACGACCACAACCAAAGTCCATAATGGTATCATCGTCTCCGAAGTAAGGTGCAATTGTAGAATAAATACCAAACTGCTGTTCTCTGTTACCATATCCAACAGCTTCTGGTGCATATTCTAAATAATCTTCTGGCAATGCCGGATTATCCATTTCTGGTAATTCTGCCGCATTATCTTCTTCCGGTGGAAAGTTTTCATTGTAAGCTTCTACCTGCAAATCTTCTTCCTGGATATCAATTTCCTTTGCGAAATCTGGATCGATCATTTTCTTAATTAAGTTCTTAACTCCCATTTGCTCTCCTTTTATTTCTACGTCTACTATAACGTGATTTTTTTCTCTCATCCGAACTAAGATTCATTCGGTTAGGATGCGTTCTATCAAAATGCTGTTTGGTGCGTGTTGATAAAGCTGCATACTCCCATGCTAATGAAGGATCGCTTGTAGCAGGCATTAAGAATTCTTCATTTAGATTTAATTCCCCTGCCTGTACAAAACATTCTCCGTTCATACCATGATGTAATTTTGCATCCGGATATTTAAGCAGGACTTTTTTCTGTTCCTTCGTCATCTAGCATCGTTGTCATGTTATTAAATAGGTTAGGCTCTTCACCATTTAACCAGAAAGCGGAAGGTTGAACACCATCAGCATAATTACCAATCCATCCTACTTTAAGATTGGTAGTAATATCGCCGGTATCAATTAACTTATCAGTTAACTCGGAATCGATATATTGATTTAGTTTCGGCTTATCTACAGCGCTATAGCTATACATTGTGCCTTTTTCGGACATTACATCATAAGTATCCCCAGTGTTTTTATTGCGGTGGATATCTACTACTTGTCCAACTTGATTTGAATCATAATACTTGATTATGACATTTTCTCCAATACTATACATTTAAAATTGTTTAGAGGGTTATTAAATAACTTTACAAATTCTGGATTGTGAAACTCCTTTCACTTCAAATTCAACTCCATCATTTTTGAAGTCTTCATTTACTTTGGTTTCTGCATGTGTTACTGATACGGCATCAACAAGATAGGATTCCGTAGCCCACTTAACACCCTTAGGGGTATCAGTGGCAATTTTTACTTTTGCTACATAAAATGGCATAACTGATTGTTTAAAATTAATAATTAAGAATAATATAAGTAATTGGTTTCAATAAACCAAATTAAATCTTAAAATTGTTTTGGGATTGGTATATCGCGGCGGCCACCTCGCTTACGCATATTCTCCAATTGGTCGGCAACATCTAATTCAGCATTTACCATATAATATAATGCTGACATTTCACCTAAGATACCACGAAGGTTGCGATACATTGTATGTGACATTGGTCCACCGGAAGATGCTTTCTTAGCTGTATCCGCGGCCGCCTTTAATCTTGTCGCTATTCCATCGCGCAATTGAGTCCGGCTATAAGTACCAAATCCTTGCACATTGATTTCTGGATCAATTGGATCAAAATCTTTTGGATCTGCTAAAGTGCCGTACGTCTTATCCTCTTTGATAACACCAGCAACTTCTTCTTTTAACTTTGTACGTATATCTTTCATTAGATAATTTTTTTTGTTTCGTTCAATGATTGCTTACGGTAGTCAGTGATCAATTTTTTCATTTCACTAATCGCCTTTCTTGACTTAACGGCCGCTGTCTTAAATCCATTCGAAGCAAATCGGGTATGCTCTGATTCAAAGGTATCCCATAACTCTTTCATGGACTCATATAATTCATGTGACGTTTTACTCATTGTATAATCCTTTCAAATAAATATTAAGCATATTCAAATTCAGAGCCCATATCTAATTCACACCAGGATTGATAAAAATTCATTCGCAATAATCTTTCATTAGCAATATCCAAATCCTGGTATATTAATTCTCCATCTAAATATACCTCTCCAATCATGGTTTCATCATCCACGAAGAATTCTAGCTCATCACCATCTAAAGCTGCACCTGTATTTAAATTTTCTAATGTAATCATCATAACTTCCTTTAATATAAATATCCAAGTCAGGCCACATTATTCGGCATTAAAATTTAAAGATCATGGTTTAAAAAATCTCGTTGCTTATCTATTGCATTTTTTAATTCCATAGGTTCCAAATCATTCGATTCTTTCCTAGGTGCTTCACTCGCCTTTGTTTTACCGGTCTTATCCAGGATAACCCAGGCTGGTTGCTTCTTTTCGTCTTTAATATACTTAAAGAACTTAGCCTTTGGATAATTGGTTTTAGTCGATAAATCTGTAACGGTATATGAATTGTCATCATTTACCTTTGTTATAGTTCCTTCCTTTGGATATCCCAAGAATTGGTATTTAACTACATCTCCTAATTTAGCTTTCATTATCTTTGTTTTGTGGTAACCCCTCGGACCATGCAACGCCTATCATATAAAATACTATGATACTTGACGTCGAAACGATTAAAAGGTCTAATACTAATTGTGCTATCATTTAATCTGGTTTAAACATTCTTGGCGGATTTCAACATTTCCATCTGTCATTGCTTCAAGTAGTACTGCCTTTTCTTTAAGGTATACTTTAGAAAACTTAGGATCATGCTCTGTAATGCTAAGAGTGTTATCAAATAGGTCACAGTATTTAACTGTTTGAGCATCGGCACTGACTTTAGACAATCGATCGGCTTCCATCGCCTTTCGGGTCTTTCGGTTTAGGTCTGGATATTTAACCTTTTCAAATTCATCAGTAAGGTCAATAACCATATCTAAAATATCTTCTGCCGAATCTTTTACAGCAACTGTACAAAAAAGAAACTGGCCAAGCTCGTCGACACTTACATCTGTATCTTCAAGTACATCATGCAAGAGAGCCGCGGCTTGCATTTCCATGCTACCACCAATTTCAGCGACTTTATTAGCAACTGCTATAGGATGTACAATGTAAGGCTCTCCGGTATACTTTCGCGTTTGTCCTTGATGCGCAATCGCAGCGAAATGCAGTATTTCATTTAACTCTTTTTGTATCATTGGAACATTGGCTTTTGACGTGGACATTCTTTAATGGTTTTTGGATCAACTGGCCATAATGGACAACGATCAACCGTAACTTGAAACTGGTTATGCAGATTGGTATTAACACCAATGAAATCTGCAATGCCAATCATTCGTCGACCTTTGAAAATAAACTCGACTCGCGTACCTAACAGGTGACGGAAGTCTGGATGGCTCATATTGAATAACTGTTCTTTCATCTCTCAATCTCTTATATCTAAAGATAGCGAAATGAGCAACGCGAACCAACCTTTTTAGAAACTTTTTTTAGAAACT
>Ga0208299_1000327_pt1 | contig 45359 bp, 69 predicted proteins | sample 15_taG_FD_184089 | JGI IMG/M metagenome (GOLD analysis project Ga0208299, IMG submission 184089) | Marine viral communities from the Subarctic Pacific Ocean - 15_ETSP_OMZ_AT15312 metaG (SPAdes) (version 2) | ecosystem: Environmental > Aquatic > Marine > Oceanic | place: Pacific Ocean | collected... | reverse complement strand
ATGATTATGAATTTTTAGAAGATACTTTCCATGATATAGGAATTAAAGGACAATGTTCAGTTGCAACTACTCCTAATGGTGTTGTTTGGGCAAATAAAAACGGATGCTATTTATATAACGGAGAGGAATTAACTAATTTAATTGAAAATAAAATTCCTAATAGCAATTATTATGCTACTCAGGCTCATAATGAATGGAACCCTGGATTATCAAAAACTAATGATTCAAAATATGTGGTTGGATATATAGAAGATAGAGATTCTATTCTTGTTAATTTTTCAGATAAAAAACTCACTGTATCTAACTATCCATTAGCAGCAATATATCATTTTGGTACAAAATCTTGGACACCTTTATTTTTATCATTATCTACACAAACTTCTGGAGCAACTGGTAATTTTTCTAATTTTATTACAGATAATAATGGAGATATTCTTTATTATCATCACGATAGTACAAAAACAGCAGAACATATTAATGAAATAAAGAAATGGCACCATGATGCAATAGAGGATAGTGATTTTAGTTTAACAACTAAACCGTTTTATTTCCAAACTAAAGATATTACTTTTGATTCTATATCATCTACTAAAAATGTATATACAGTATATATAACATATAAAGTGAAGAGAGATACTGATTCTGGAGTTGCAGTTGTAGCAGCTGTTAATGGTTCTAAAAGCTTTACAGTGGATTTTAGTGCTACAAGTAAATTCCAAGGAACAACTACTACATGTTATGGCTCATATACTTTAGATGCAACAGGGGCAATATGGAAAACCGCTGAATTAAAATTAGATACTCCAAGTGAAGGAAAAGGTATTAATAGCATACAATTACAAATATCAGGCGGCTCTGCAGCATTTGATTTTGAAATTAATGATATTAGTATTGAGTATAGGATAGTTAAGAAAAGTTAATGGCAAATCTTCTCCATTCCAAAGGAACTAGAAATAAGATTTTATCAAGATTTCCTACCAATGATTTTGGCAATGATGGAGATATAGTTATTGTATCTGCAAAAGGTAGAGGAGTCTATTTATGCACTAAGTCAGGGAATAGATGGCATGCAGCAAATAAATTGCAAGATTTACAAAAATTAGAAAAAACATCACTTAAAGACCTTAAATTAGAAAAGCTAAGGATAGGTGGCACTACAATAACTAATGGTGAATACGATGTATCCTCTGGCGATTTTACGCTAGATGTAACAGGTGAAATTGAATTAAATACAGATGGTGGGCAAGTAACTGTAAACGATGGTGCTGCTTCACACTTTAAATTTGATTGCGATGGAACTCAACTTATAATATATGATGATGCTAATGCTGCTGATATGTTTACTATAAGGATTGGAGCAGAAGGAGCAACAACTATATCAACTACAGATGCAGACACAATAGTAGGACATTTAACATTACAACCTGATGGAGATTTAATATTAAATCCCAAAGAAGGAAAGTTTATAGCTCAAAAAGATGGGACTGAATTTAGTGCTGCAGATTCTGCTTATGCAGGAATGATACTTGGATATACACACTTACAACCATCTTCTTCAAGTACAGAATCTCATGCTTTGCAAACATCATTTACAGTTGAGGATTCTACACACCAAGTAAGATTTATAGTACCACCAAGTGGTAAGGTTGAAATTGAAGCAACAGCGATGTTTAATAGAACAAGTACATCTGATGTTACTATATATGCAGGTTTGAGTGATAATGCTACATATAATTCTCTAGGAGTAGGATATGAATATGATTATAGTGGTGTATTATCAGATGATGAATCAGATGATGAGATAGTTACTTTTAAATGGTGTGTTACAGGATTAACTGCGGGAACAGATACGACTTATCATATAGGCTTTAAATCAAGTGATGCAAGTGCTGTATATCTCATATATGGAATAAGGTCTACACATGGACTTGCTCACCATCCATTTATTATAAAAGCCACAGCATTGCCTGCAACAATTTATGATGGAAGTTAGTGATTTGTATATGAGTGAAAAAAGTGATATATTTAATAGTAAAATTTTAGACTAAAAGGAGAATATTATGGCTTATGGTGATTCTTATGGAATGGCAAGAGTAAATAAGAGTTTTCTTGAAGATATGATGGCAAAGTCTCAAGGAGAAGAAAAGAGTTTATCAGCCACAAACAAGCAAAAAAAGGAAATGCAAGCTAAATTTCAAGCTGAACTTGAAGCAGCTCAAGCTAAGGCTAGAAAAAAATCAAAAAAATTCGGAGGACTAGGTAAGATTTTAGATATTGTTGGAATGGGACTTGGCCCATTAGGGTCTGGATTAACAGGCGGTATAAAAGCATTAATAGAAGGAAGCCAAGCTAGAAAAGGAGCAAAATCATTAATGAGTGGAGTTGATTCTGGAAGATGGGGAAAGACCTTTTTATCAGAAGGAATGGATGAATATAAGAAAGAAGTCGATGATTCTCAAATGTCTATAGGAGATATGCTTAGTGGTGCTTTAATGTCTGGTGTAGGTTCTTTTGCTATGAGTAAAGCAGGTGGTGCTGAAAAGGGCGAAGGATTTCTACATGATATGTTTAAACCTGGAGATGTAGTAAAAGAAGGAGCTACAAATATAGGATTTGCTCCAGGTGGAAAAGCAGCTACTGATGCTTCAACTAAAGTAGGTGCTAAGTCAGGTATTGAAATGTTTGGTGAAAAAAGTTCGAACTTTGATGCTCTTCCAGGTAAGGGTGCTATAAGTACAGATTATTTAAGTCCTAAGGGTACTGCAAGAGGTGAAGGATTCTTACCTAAAAAGAGCGGAAATTTTGATGTTTTTGGTAAAGATAAAATCTTAGGCGGTATGCCACAACAGACTACTCGTGGTGGAGATATAACTCCTTTTAAAAATCTTATAAAATCAGGTAAAGACTCATTTAAGCAAATGACAGGTGATTTTTCTGAAGATGGACTTAAAGGTATGGATTATCAAGAAATGATGAAAATAATGAACCTGATGCAAAAATTTGGAGGTAATCTATAATGGCTTTAATGGATAGTATTATGCAAGAGTTGCAAGGATTTGGATTTAATACAAGCAATATGGGCTATGGGGATTTAAGTTCTCTTACTCCAGAAGAAATACAAGCACAGATGAGCAAAAAATTTGGATTAAATATTGGTGATTTAAATCCTGGAATGTTTCAGTCTATAGACGAAGGGCTTCAAAAAGGAATGATGGGGAAGCAATATAGTGGATTTTTAGAATCACAATCTCAAGACTTATTATCTAAATTACTTCAATCATCCACTGGTAAAAAAGCAAATCAAGCAGGCGGGAACTTTGCAGGCAGTGGACAATTTAATCAATTTCAATCAGGAGCTAGAGATGTCTATGGAAAAGGTATGTCTGGAGCTCTAAGCGGAGTACAAGAAAAACAAGCAGAAAGTGCAAATAGTATTCTTGATATTATAAATTCCTGGAGAGACAAAGCTTCAGAAATATCAGGATAAAATAAACATTCATAGGATATATATATGGCTATAAAAGGATTTGAAAAAAAAGACCCAATGCAGCAGTTCAATCAGATGATGCAAATAATTAATCAGATGAACCAAATGCAAGACAGAAAAAGCAGAAGATATATGGGTATGTATGATGAATTTGCTAAAAATACTAAATCCTTCGATAATAATGTTTTAGAAAGAGACCTCCAAAGAATGAATAATTATTATGATAACAATGCTTCTGGAATGTCATCACAAGACATAGAATATCATAATATGGTAAAAAATCAATATACAGACCAAATTAAAGCTAACAATGACTTTGATATTGATATTGAAAGAAGACATGATTACGGACAAAATATGATGGATATAGCAGACAAATATAGCTCTGCTGATGACTCTTGGAATTTTTCATGGACTGAATCTACTATAAATAGAGATACTGGAGAATCTACAGAAACAACTCACGGTGTTGATATGCCAAAAGCTGAAGATTATGAAGGTGGAGTAAATAATCCACAATATATAAAAGACAATGATGAAGCTCTTGTAGCATTAGGAGGAGTAAAAGGATTTGAAAGAAAAAGAGATGATTATAAAAGATATTTAAAGAATGAACTACAGAAACAAATTGGTGGGTACTCTGAATATCAAGAATTAATGGTTAAAAAATATGCAGGTTCAGGAAGAATAAACAATATGCATATAAAAGATTTCGGAGAATTAGACGAATCTTATCAGTTTATTGTGAAATCATTAAGTGATGATGGTTATTTTGATGATGAAGAAAGAGAAGCTTACCAATCAGCTATTATGCAAAAATCTTATTCTCCAATCAAAAACTTTATTGCAAAAGATGCAGAAATAAAGAAATATAAAAGAAACAATTTAATGGCAGAAATGGATGCATTAGAAAATCAAGGAGCTATTATATCTGACCATTTAGACAAAGCTTTTTCAGCACAAGGAGGAGCTCCAGGAATAGATGCTGCTTTTACACTATATAAGAAAGATAACGCAAATTGGGATGGAGACGATAGGACTGTTACTAATAATGATATAGTAAATACCATAAACGATAAAGGAAAACAAGACCCTGAATTATATCAATATTTAACATCACTTGAAGGAACTCAAAAAGGAATATTAGAAAAATTAAAAGTTAAAGACCAATCTTTCATAAAAAATGATGGTGGCTCTTATATATCTTCAATGGAAGAACAACCTTGGACAGCTTCTATTAGAGATATTCCTCAAGGTAGAGTACCTAGTATGTTAGGTGGAACTACTAATAGACTAGAAGACCCTGAATTTAATGTATCTGAAAATTTAAATAAAGAATTATCGTCTTCAAATATCAAAGTATTGGATAAGGATTTTGAAATAAGTAATATACAAGATAAATATAAAGAAGGAGGAGATTATGCTTCTGGTGGTAAGAAATTAAACAATGAAATAGATAAATTAAATCAAAATATAAAAGATTTAGAGAATAAACCAATAAGAGGAGAAAGAACTAATGTTGGAAGCAATACATTTTCTCCAAGTCGAAATACAATAAATGATTTTCATATGTGGCCTAAAAAGTCTGGAGGCTTAGGATTCGGTGTTGGGTTTAAAAAGGCATTGAAAGGTAGTGATTCTTCTATTCCTGAATTAAAAAATATACTTGGTCATGATAATAAAGAATTTACTTCATCAGATTTATTAAAAATAGAAAAAAAATATAATGACGATATTGAAACAAAAAATACACTTGTCAATAAATACAGGTCATTAAGAGATACTGGTGTTGATAAAAATTCTAATGAAATGATTGGTTTACAAAATGAAATTAATGAAATTTATCAAAGATGGTTTGCACGTGAAGAATTTGATTTAGGAACATGGAGTAAATTTAAACTTACACCTGGATTTTCCAAAAAAATGGATTGGAATTTAGCATTAGAAGACTCAGGTGATTATAGTGAAGGTGCAACAGTATTATATAAATTTAAAGAGTTTTTAAGGAATAGATTTGATGAAGATAAAAATAAAATACAAGAACAATCTAATAGGGTTGCAAAAATAAAAAAGAATTTAAAGTAAATGACAGTTTACGAGTATTTAGCAAGAAAAAGAGAAGAAAATCCTGACTTCACTACCCTTAGTGATAGGTCTTTGTATACAAAACTCCAAAAAGAAAACGACCCCAATTTACCAAAAATGTCCTTAAATGTATCTGGGACTCAATCATCACAACCTACTAGTAGAGGTCAAAAATACTACGAAAGAAAAGTCAATCCAGATATGGTTAATTCATTGTTTGATTGGACAGACTGGGGTATTAATGATGAATCTTCTGAGTGGGCTAAATCTGCATATAATAATTCAATTACAGGTCTTGCTTATCAAATGTATAATGGAGAGCAAAGATTTAATTTAGATGGATATAATCCTGGAATGATAGCAGATATAGGTAGTGCTGTATTATCTTTTTCTATGCCATTAGATTTTGCTTCAATGTTTGTTGGTGGAATTGCTGGAAAAGGGTTAACATCTCTTGGTGGATTTGGAATGAAAGCTGCTGCAACAGAAAATTTAGTAAGACTTGGAGCAAAAAAAGGTATACAAGAAACTGCAGAACAATTAGCAGCAAGAAAAATTGCAGCTAAGGCTACAGTAGCAGAAATAATAGGAGCTAAAGGTGGAGGTTATTCAGCTTTATTATCTCAATACGCACCTAAATCAGCAGGAGCAATAGCTCAATCAGCAACACTAGCTACCTTTGAAGGAGTTAGAGGTGGTATGTCTGCAGCTGTCAATGATGAAGATATATGGGCAGGTATTGGACATGGAGTGATGCACGGTGGTATTATGGGTGGTATATCAGGAGCTGTAGGAGCAAGTCTTAATGTTAAAAACGCAGCATTATGGAATAAAAAGAAGAAAAGTGCACTAACTCCTGCAGAGGAAAAATCAATAGGATTCTGGAGAACAGGTAAAGGTGGACAAGTTGCTGCAGAAGCTGGGGTATTTACAGCACCAGAAATTAAAAATCTTATAATGGATGAAGATTATTCAATGAGAGATTTAACTAAAAGTTTTTTTACTAATGCTGGCATGATGGGAATATTAAAAATACAGCATAAAGGTCAAAATTATCTTTGGGGTGAAGGTAGAAAAGCAGTAAAAGAATATTGGAAGGGTGAAGGTAATCATAAAAAAATAGAATCAGAAATGTTAAATGATGCTATAAAATCAGTTGAAGAAAATACTGGAATGGATATAGAGGGTTCCACTGTAGCTCAAGATAAATCCATGAAAGAAACTAAAAAAGCTCTTAGTAAAATGGAAAATGAGTCTTTAAAATTAGCCAATAGTAATAAAAAAGAAAGCAAAGAATGGGAAAAGAAATTCAACGATGCTGAGAGAGACCTTGCAAGGATGGATGTTAATAATAAGGATGGAATTGAAGTAGATATATTAAGACAAAAATCTGATGGTAGTTATGAGGTAGTAGGTAAAGAAACCATTTATCATGACCCAACATTTCAAATAAGTACAGAAGGTATAGTAAACACTGCTGATGTTATAAATACTGCTTATGGTGCTATGCTCAAAAGAATTGAGACTTTTAAAAAGAATAATCCTCAAATGACCGATGCAGGAGAAGGTAAGCTAAAAGAATATAAAGAACAAGCTGAGGCTTGGTTTCAATTAAAAAACAAATCACAAAACATTAATGCTGTTAAAGCTGAGAATAAAAAAATGTCTGATAAAGACCGTAATAAAGCTAAAAGCAAAGCAGAACTATCTTTTAATGAAGCTTGGGATACAGCTAGCGAAGCTCAAAGAAAAACTTTACGTAAAGGTCTTGAGGATAAAATATCAGAGACAGGAGAAGTTAAAGATGTTTCTGATTTCCAAACAATACAAGATAGAGCTGACAATTTACTTGAAATTAAAAAACAACAAAAACCTGGAGTTATTTTCCAAGCACCTCAAGAAAAAACCGCATTAAATAAATTTAAAACAGATAAAACTAATATCGATGTATTTGAAACTAAAGTTCAAGATAAAATTTTTGAAGTTGAAAAAAGCACAGTAAAAACAAAGTATGAAAAACAACTTTCTAAAGAGACTTTAGAATTTGAGAGCACTATTGAAAAAAGTAAATTAGATGATAAAATACATAAAAAAACAAAAGGTGAAGATTTTGTAATTGAAAATGTTACTAAAGCTCAAGAAATATCATATAATGAAAGTAAAGATATTTTAAAATACATATCAAGAGAATTGTCAAGACAAAAAACACCGATTGAAGATGCAAAGTCTTACTTACAAATTGCTGATAAATTTTCCAGATTTTTAGCTAGAAATAAAAAAGCTCCAAAATCATTATTAGAAGTAAAAGCAAAAGATATAGAGGATTTTGTTAATGAAAATCCTGCGAGCTATAAATCAGGACTTAGCAATGTTATAAAAACATTAACTCAATTAAATGCTAATTACCCTGGTATAATTACAGGGGGAATGACATATACAACAGGTGGAGATATAGGAACATTATATAGAACAAGAGCAAAAGGCTCTAAAATGCTAGGATTAACAAGCACGAAAGCTGATTTAAGCCCAACTAAAATTGATGTTAAAAATAACACGCTAACAACAGGTACTAAAACAGATGTTAAAATAAAGCCTATTACAACTGAATTAGCAGAGAAACTTGAAGCCTTAGATATGAAGTCAAAAGAAAATGATAGACCTGGACATAAAGATTTTCTTTATACAGATACATCAGGAGAAGCTTTAATTAATACTGATGCGAATACTATAACAAAAAAGTTTTTAGGGTCAAGAGTTCAGCCATCTGGAGGTGAGGCTAGAGCTACTAGATATTCTTTAATTCAATGGGCTTTAAAGAGATTTGGAAAAGGAACTTCAGAATATTATCTTATTGATGAATTTTCTATTGGTCATAAATCAAATAAAAAAATGGATGCAACATATTCTGAGGCTATTGAAGCAAAAGGTGGCCCAAGGAAATATACTACAAAAATCATTGAGCAATATATAACTGATATTGAAAGAGGTAAATATAATGATGCTTCTGGAAAAGAAGTTAGCATGAAAACTCTTAATAAAGATATTAGACAAACAGGGTATTATCCTCATGAAATTAAAAAGGGATTAGAAAAAATAGAACAAGCTTCTGATATTATAAAATATAAAGTTGGGAATGAAACAAAATATGTTGATAAAGCTACTGTTGAAACAATGATTCGACATATGATAGAAACTGGCCCTCGTATTAGAGAAATTGTTCCAACTCAAAAAGCACTAGATGCAGCAATAGAATTTTCAGCAGAAGGTAAAAAAACTGACTATCAATTATTATCTGAAGCTAAAACAGCTGAATCTTTAGTTAAAGCCTCTGAGCTTGTTGACCAAGTAAAATGGGTTAAAAAGAAATTTCCTGGATTACATGTTGCTATTAAAAAATCTCTTGGTAAGCACAGAGGAGAATATGTATTAGGCAAAATACAAGGACATCTTATTAAGATTGCTAAAAATAAAGCAAGAATTGATACTCTTCCACATGAGGTATCTCACCATGTTGTTGATGTATTAAAAGCAATGGGTGACCCTTTTAGTAAAAAGATTGTCAAAGATGGTATTAGGATGTTTGAAACTCAAATAAGCAAGAAGAAGGCCATTAGTGATTATGCTAAATTAAATAAGAAAAAAGTAAGTGAACTTACAAAAAAAGAGAAGAAGAAAGCTATTGAAGAAGCTGCTGAGGAAGCATTTGTTGAAGCATTAGGAAAATATACTGCAAAAGAATTACCTAAAGGTATGATAGGTAGAATGAAATCTTGGATAGCAAGAACATTCAATCACTTTAAACAATATTTTGGTCTTACAAATAAGAGAGATGTTGCTAAGATGCAAAAAGAGCTTGTTAGTATTGTTGGTGGTAAAGTATTAGGCGGTAAAATACCAACAGATATTATGCCATTAAAATCAAGACTTAAAATTAAATATCACACATCAGATACTGAGGTTGGTAAAAAGTTAGTTAAAAAAGCAAAAGGCAATGTATTAGACGTAGAAAAGCAATTAATGGAAGACTATAAATATACTAAAGAAGAATTACGAGAATTAGGAGAAAATATAATAGGGGATAGACAGTGGGATAAGCTAGATGTATCTTCTATAGAAAAGTATCAAGAAAGATTAAATATATTAATAGGTAATTCTGTTCAAGGAGTATCAAAAAAACAATCATTAAATGAAGCAAAAGTTCTTGATATTGAAACACGTTACCAAGTTACTGCAGAGCAAAGAAATGAATTTTTTAATGATGCTTTAAATGTTTCATTTGAAAAAGCAAATGATTTACAACTAAAAAGTTATAACTCTTATGTTATAAAAGGAAATGAAATTAAACCTAGAACTGATAATGTTGTAGATGCTGTAGCAGGTTTTGATGGACAAAATATGCCTAGTATCGGGATGTTTGGAAGAGCTTTTCTTACATCAGCTGATGTTATTTACAAATATGGTGGTGCACCAGGAAGAATGATATCAAGAAAATTACTCAACCATGATTATACAAGAAGTATACTTAAAGGTGAAGGTGAGGTTGTAACAGAAAGAATTAAAACAATAATTGGCAAAGATAAAGATACTTTATATAATAAAATGCATATGCTTGATGGTGATTTAGCAAAAGGAGCATTAAAGGATATTCAAAAACTTCATAAGGATTTTGAAACTAAAAGGAAGAATAATAAGTTAATGAATCCAAACGAAATAAATCCATGGAAAGCGGAGCTTAAAAGTACAGCAGATGCAATAGTAAACTTTGGAAAAGGTGGAAAATATTATGAAGCAAGAGAGCTATGGAAAGGATTATCTGACGGATATTGGAAAACATTAATAAAAGAAATATCAATAAATACTAAAGGCAATAAAGAATTTCAGCAAATAAAAGAAACGCTAGATAAGAAGTTTATAAAACAATATTTTGCAAGAAGAGTTACAAGAAAAGCTTTAGAACATTTAAGCAAAGAATCTCCTCAAATAGAAAAACTTATTCAAGATAATATGGCTAGATTGACAAAAGAGGATTTACAAAGAGCTGCCTCATCTTTAAATATTACTAAAAATAATAATCCTTTAGAGTATGCAGAATTAATGCGTGGTAAAGGCAAGCAGCTTGAGAACTTAATAGCAGAAGAAATATTAACTATGATAGAGTATGGTGGACATAAAGTTAAACCTGCGTTTTTAAAGGAAAGAGGAGCTCAATTACCTGAATTTATGGAGGTTAATGTTAATGGAGGAAAAGAACTTATTAGAACATATGAGACAAGCTTAGATGGAACCATGGGTTCCTATGTTAATGGTATGGCTAAGTATATAGCTACAGTTAAACATTTCCCTGAGTTTACAGAATTAAAAGGAAGGTTTTCATTAAAATCAGATGCAAAATTAAATACATTAAATTTGATGTCAAAAAACAATACAATGGGAGCTTATGCAGCAGAAACAATTAAAGCACAATTAGGATTAGACTTTAGTAATAGGGATATTTTAATGAATCCTGCCTTAGAAACGATTGGGAAACTTACTAATATTTCTGCAGTTATGGGATTATCATCACCTATGGCTGGTATAAAGAATGTACTAATACAGATTCCACGTAGTGTTGCTATATATGGAACTCGTAATACAATGAGAGCTTTGAGTTATGGGGTTAAAACAATGAGAGACCCTAAGCTTTTTGAAAAGGCTATGAGGAGAGGGGAAATTGGATATGGAACAAAAGAGCTTCTACGTAAACAAGACCCTAAAATTAGATGGTGGTTTGATAATGTAAACTTAATGACCCAGACTGAAAATTTAAATAGAATTGTACTTGCTGAAGCTGGTAGAATGCATTTTGCAGACTTAACAAATGTTGCTAGAGGAACTAAATCAATGTTTCATCCTCAAGGTAAAAAGTCTGAAGTATTACGTATGTTTAAAGAGACATGGAAACTAACTGATGGAGATATAAAATTTATTACAGAAGGAAAAAATATATCTGGTTCAGCAAGATATGAAAAGATTTTACAAAGAGTTGGTTTTGAATCTCATAAAGCTGGAGCAGGAGCTACGGGAGTTTCTGACCTTCCATTATTCTTTTCAAATAAATATATTAAACCATTAACTCTATTCCAAAGAATGGCAACATCAGTAACTATTGATAGTTATAAAAACTATGTTAAGCCTATGAAGAACGGAAATTTTGCTCCTATTTTAAAAGCTGCCATAGGACATGGGCTAACAGGTGCTGCATTATTTACTATGTATGATAAATTTATGGGACAACAACCACCTGAAGAAGAAAATCCTGCTATTGATAGAGCAATATCTTATCTATGGAAAGGTGAATTTTTTGGTATGTTTGGTGAAATAATTTCTCCATATGATAAAGGTTTGTCAAATCCTATCATGGAGCCTGTTTTATTAAGAAATGCAAAAGCTATATGGTCTGAAATGTCTCAAGTCTTGGGGTATGGTAAAGGTTTTGACCAAGCTGTTAAAGATTTATCATTACAATCTATAGTTATAATGGGACAAGCAGATAGAATATTTAATAATATTAATCATCCTTATGTTACTAATACTAAAAGAGTTAATACTTTAAGAAGAAAGTTTAATGAGAAAATGGGATATGGAACAGTAAATGCTGGAAATTTTGTATCAAGCAGACAGCCTTATTATTATAAATTAAAGGAAGCTATATTATTTGGAAAATCAGATAAAGAAATATCTAGGGCTTATTACGCAGCATATAATTTCATTGTAAATGAATACGAAAATAAAAACATTAAATCAAAAAGCATGAGAGAGAAAAAAGCTAAAGAATCTATTGAGGCTGTCATTAGATATATGCATCCAATAAATCTTCCTGATGATAAAAAAGGTAGATATGACTCAAAAAGAAATGAATTTCTTAACTATCTATCTCCTGCAAATAAATCTATGGCCTTAAAGTTAGAACGTGAATGGAAATATAAAGAAAGAGCTTACAATAGAATTATTAGGAATAGAAAATGGAAAAATTACTGGAGTGTTTACGTTGATTAAAACAATTCCTTTATTGGTAGCAATACCATTTGACTTGCATTATTATCCCCACCCATAACCATTTTTAAACTACCCTTTTTTTGGAGGGTTTTTATCTTATCCTTTAGTTCACCTACTTTAAACAAAAATCCGCCCTCTATTTGCCCATTATGAGCCAATAAATGTATCCACGTGCTTGACTCAGTGGTTGATAAACCTGATGGCTTACCACTACATCTAATTTCAATGGCTATATTGCCAGTTGTCTTCCAAATATCTCTTTCTGTTTTTACCTCTATTTTACTATTACCCTCAAAGACTTCTGCTACAAACTCTTCACCCATTTTACCGAATTTTAAATCCAAATCAAAGCCTTTGCAATACCCCTCTGTTAATGGCATCCAATCATCCCCTTTCTTAATCATTGCTTCTTCACCTGCAAACTTATATATGTCCATCATTTTAATCAAAGACAAAGAACATTGCTATAAGTATTAGCTTATCAAGAAGCCATAACATTATTATTAGTGTTAATTTATCGTTTTGATTCATAGTGACCTTTGAACCAACTATCTCTCCAATCTTTAAGTACTTGAGAATTATTCATTTTTGGTAACTTTACTTCCTTTTTATTGCTTGGTATTATCTGATTCCCCATCTTAGGGAATGTAGATTTTTTCTTGTAATCATAACTCATTTCCAATAATCCTTTCTATCTTTATATTCAAAACCAATTTTTGATAAAGTCTTTGGCCTTTTTCTTTTTTGTTTAGCTTTGTTTAACTTTTTCCTTGCTGATAATTCCACTGATGGATTGTCAGTATACTTCTTTATCTTTCTTAATTTATTAGGCTTTAAGAATTTTGGTGTTTTATTCTTCATCACCAATGTCCCTTACATAAACATTTTCATACCACTCTAGCCTACCCTCTGCTATACCTATACATGAAGAACAGAGATATAGCATATGTTTATTTTCAAAATCCTTATAATTTGTTTTACAAGAATTACATTGAACATTTTCTTTAATCCTCAAAGTATTCCTCCTTTGCATACTTAGTTATCAGAATTGCATCTGATGTTTTGAGTGTTATTTTTTTAAGCTCTGGATAACATTCCTTAGCTTTTTCTTTTAACCATCTCTTTCTTATTACACTCTTTAAAGCTTTTGGACAACCTATCCATCTAATCCACTCTGCGGGAATAGCTGTGTTCATCTTAACCTCATGTGATGCTGCTATCCCAAGCCATTGTCCATAGTTTGTGCCATATGAAAATGCGGCCCTTACAGCATTGGTTGGTCTTGCCCAAACTCTCTCCATTACTAATCTTATATTATCTGAAGGTGTGTTACCTATAATTACCTCAAATAATAAAGCCATATCTTCGCTTGAATCAGGACATTTATATGCCTTAATTTCTCCATCTTCATCTATACAAGCAATTCCTCCAGATTTCCCTGGGTCTATTCCTACGTATTTATATTTAGTTTCGGAACGGAAGTTCTTCATTTACCATCTCCTCTATTGAATTATAAACCTTACACTTGTCACCATCATATCCTAAGTCAGCAAAACCTGAATCACCGTACCTTACTTTAGATGCAATAAGTGTTATTATGTTTTTACCTTTACCTGCTTCTCCTTGTACCTTGTAATCATAGTATGAAAAGAAAACATTTTCTGCTACCTGCTCAATTGCTCCACTTTCTGCAAGGTCTGATAGCTGAGGCATTAAAGCCTTTCCTCTTGTCCCTCCTCTTTCAATGAATCTATTTAATTGCGAAGCTAAAACAACAACGCAGTCATTTCCTTTAGCTAACCACTTATAGTCATTTACAAGTTTTTCAATCTGTAATCTTCTTTCACTATGCGCCCCTTTACAAGATATAAGTTGTATGTAATCATCAAATATTATATCAGGCTTAAACCTTTTAGCTTCAGCTGATGATGATGAAAAATCTTTCAAATTATCAAACATTAAAAACTTGTCACTTGAATATTTATTTCTGATTTTTTCTATAGTGTTGTTTACTATTTCTATTGATTGGTCTGTAAATACATTCTTTCTTACATGACCATATGATAACTGCTCAGATTCTAAACATATAATCTTTTTCATTAATTCAGAATTAGGTAATTCACGACTAAAAAATATACATCTTTGTCCTTGCTCAAGAGCTTTAGATAGCATGTTAATCATTACAGTTGTTTTACCGTGACCAGGCCTACCTCCTATAATAGTTATCTCTCCCCTGGTTAACCCTCCTGAGAATCTATCTATTGATGGGTATCCAGTTTTAATTAACTTAGAAGTCTTATTCTCTATGCTCTTTAAGGTTTCTGATATTACTTCTTCAATATCTTGGACTTGGCTTGGCCTAATATTTAATATCTCTCCAAATATTGAGTGAGCTTTTTCTATGGAATCATAAACATCTGCATAGTTGTTTTTTGCTTTCTCTTTGATTTTTTCGGAATGAACAATAACCTTCCTAAGAAGATATTTTTCATATATTTGATTTGCATAATATTCAGCCATGCCATTTGCAGGAGAACTGCTTGTGCATTTAGTGATGTAGTAGGCAGTTAAACCTTTTTTTGTATCGTTTGCATTTAACGAAGAGCATATAGTTAATGTATCTATTTTTAACTTAGCTTTTCTCATTTCCCCTATCTTATACCATAGCTTCCTAGCTTTGTCTTGGTAGAAGACATCGTTGTTCATTATGTATTTACTTACGGAATCATACTCCGCAGGATTACTTATAACAGCCCCCAGAATACAATCTTCTGTTTCGCTGTCATATGGTAGATTTAACTCCATATTATTTCTCCTTTATGAAACAATTTAATGTTTCTCGCTATTTTTCAGTTACTTCTTTTTATTCATCAATGATTCTATTATTTTTTCATCTGATATTGGTAAGCATATTTCATACGTAGCAGGACATTTAGAACAGCTTAAATTACTAACAATCCCATCTCCTTCCATTCCATAGTCCTCGTAATCAAAATCTCCACCCCATATGACTTCATGGTTACAGTGCCAACATTTCATAAGAATCCTTTCTTTTAATCCCAGGGAGCCATATCATCTAACGTTTGCTCCCACTTTCTTTCTCTTTCTTCTAACTCAGCTACTCTATCTTCGGTTCTTTGAATAAGTTCTTCAGTAACCAAGACATTGTATTTCGTTAATTCACCTATTTTTAATCTGTATCCAATAAGGTCTGATTTGTACCAGTCGATAATCCTTTGTCTGTCTGATTTTGCTCTTCTTCGGCCTGATGATTTTGCCATTCATTCATCCTTTCTTCCATTGCTAGTTTAATAGCATCTATCAGCTCATCATCATTCACTTCATTGATTTTATAAAGCGATGTGTTGTCTTGAACTGGTAGCGATTGCATTGGCTCGTTTTTAAAGAAGATACCCCACTGTTTCTCTTTTAATATTTGACATACAATTTCTGCTATTTTTGTTTTCATGTTATTCCATCTCCTCTCTTTTATTCTTATTTCCTCTAAAGAACATTCGTGTATTACAGCTGAATATTCATTGAAGAATTGTTTTCCATCACTTGTCAGATACACCCTTGCTATCTCTGTCTTTAGACATTTTTTCAAGTTTTTTATTGACAAACTGTTGAAACTTTGCTGTTTCTTTTTTATATTCATAATAAGAGCTGTTTATAAACTCGTTATTTGTTAGTCTTTTTTGAAGAACTTGAACTTCTCTTATTAGACTTTCCACTACTTGTATCATCTCCTTCGTTGTCGGCTTTTTCTTCTTTGTCTTCATTGTCATATTCTCCTGTAATTACACTCCCTAAATCTTCTTCGACCTTTTCTTCTAATAACTCTTCTTCAATTTCTTTTAAGTCAGTTAATATTTCATCTACTTCATCTAACTTAGAAACCATTCCTCTAACTTGATTTTGTAGTGTTTCTATCTGTAACCTCATCTTTGAAATATCATTTTCCATGTCTATTGCTCTACCCATTGTTTCTCCTTTTTATTATTAAAGTAGTACAGGCATATAAGTAATTTCTAAACATTGACATTACAAACTCATATGCCCATACCATTTCCTCTTCCTTCTATAAGTTAAAACGGTATTCCGCTACCACTAGAACTTATGTCCTTTACATTTCCACCTTCCCACTTTTTACAGAACTTACAATCCCAGAAGAATGTTCTCTCTCCCTTTTTGTTAGTAAATTCTCTCCCTTTGTCTACAAAGGCAACAATTGGCTGCCCAAGCATCATATCAGGAGAAAGTGTTGGTAATATCTGAACTTCAATCTCACTGCCATCAATAGTTCTTACCTCAGTAGGACATTCAACTCCAATTGTCTCACAAAACCTTAAATACCCGCTATTACCGCTAGTATTTGATTCAAAGGTATCATCCTTAGCAGGCTCTAAAAACCTCCATAATTTACCTCTAAATGTTTTGCCAACATATGGTTCCCCATTGGTCTTTACCATTTTCCCAGTTATGTCTTCATAAAGAAACTCATTCTCTTTATTTTCAGGAGCTACTGTTACTGTGTATGTAAACAGCCTTGCTTTATACTGTCCACCTTTCACATCAAGTACTCTTGAGTCTACCTCTGTTATGTGACCAAAGTATTCACCTTGTGCAAAGGGAGTGAAGTTCTTCTTTTTATCTGCTCCTTTTACGTAAAAACTTTGTTCTTTTGTTACTTCATTAAACATATCGTTTACTGTCGCCATGTTATTTTCCTTTCTCTTTTATCATGTTTTGTATTTTTTCTACGCAGGCTTCGTAGTTATGTGCGTTCATTTCCATATTGCTTACTTTGTATTTTAAGTCATTAACAAATTTAACACCTAAAGGTTTTGCTAACAAGTATAAATCATCAGCCTCCTTTGGAGTTAAAGCATTAGGTTCAGGTAAATCTTCACCCGCAAAGATGTATAAACCCAATCCATGCAATGCTATGGTTTTTGCTAACGCTCTTTGTATGCTTGTATTTATCTGAAACGCATTTGGTTGTTCTATCGGTTGGTTACGATTGTCAAGTACGGGATGAATTTGTGACAGTGATACACCGTCAGCCTCAACCCACACATCAACAAAATAACCGCACTCTGTCTTAAAGAATGGAGAACCATCCTCTGACTTTGTCACTCCGTATCTTGCATCTGGACATGCTTTTTTAAGTAATGCCCATGCATTGGCCCAAGATAAATAATTAAACTGACCTTTTTTCTCAGTATATTTACTTACATCGGTTTTATAGAGTTTCATGAATGTGCTTTGTTTTGTGTTACTCATATTCACTCCTTTCGTTTTTTATTTTCATAAAATTATTGTTTTTATTTAGTCATGTAAGCTTTTATCTCAGAAATCTTACCTTTTAAATGATACCCTTCTTCCAAATATACTTCAAACCCTTTACCTCCATCATACTGAACATAATGTTTATCATAATCACTATCATAAAAGCCAATTTCAAAAGCATCTATGGTAAGGTAACTCTCTTTATGTAATGTATACCATTTATTATCGCTTAACAGTATTTTTACAACTTCTTTTTTATCTGATTGTGCATCTATAAAAATCATAACTTTATCCCCTTTTATGTTGGAGGGTTACAATGTTCTTTAAACTGACAATAATTACATTGCCACTTTTGAACTGGAGATACTCCAACTCTGAACTGTGGTAACCCTTGTTTGTGTTCATCATTAATATTCTTCCAGAAGAGATATGCTCTTGATATATAAGTGAGCGGTACCTCTACGCATCTCATCTTAGAATCATCTTTACTGTAATAATAAAGAAACATACCATCTAACTGTCCGAACTGTTCTTTAAGTGCATACCCATATGTCCCTAATTGTAATTCATAATGAATACTAGGATTAATGGTTTTGCTTCTCCCAAATTTCATCTTCCATGCCCAACCGCCACAAGTTTTAATATCATACAAATAAATTTGTTTACCATTATTTGAATGCTTTGCAACTACATCATAGAATCCTCTAACATTTAATTCTTCAATTTTAACTTCACCTTCAACTAAAAATTCAATATCTTTTTCTTTATTATTAATTTCTTTTTGAATAAGTGTAGTATCTTTATTAGTATCTCTATTAGTATCTCTATTAAGTATCTCTATGACAGGCGCCCGCGTAAGAGACTTCTGAACATCTTCATGCACTAAATTTCCTAGTTGTAATAGCCTCTTAGTTCTCTCATCAAAAGTGCTTGTCGGTTTAATTTGTTCTACTGATTCAAAATATAACTTTCTTGAACAAGAACCTGCTCCAGAGGCATGATACCATGATTCATTCCCTTCATACCTCTCTCTTCTATTCTTCTCTTGTAACTCATCAAGGTAAGAATTATATATTCCTTCAATATCCGTAGGACTTTTAACTCCAAGCACTATACATTTCCTCGTGAGTACTCTTTAATGAACCATCTGAAGCAGTCTGCTATAGTTTTATGGTCACTTTTTAAACATTTAATCTTAAATTTAACCCACAAATCTCTGTCTATTCCATTAATTAAATAAGACTTATTATCTTCCATATATTTATCCCCTTTATTATGCATATTCTGTATATTATAAATATAATAAAACATATACATATATTGTTAGTTATTTTTTCATTTTCTTTATTATTTTTTCCTTGAATTCTCTGAATTCCTTCTCATCTATCTTCCCATAATGTGTTTCCCATAAAGTAGACACCATTATCTTCAACATGTTTATCTCTGCAAGTATATCCTCTCTTGAATTCATTATTTACTATCCCTTTCTGGCTCACAATCTTTACAAAAATCAGCATTTCCATCATCAAAGAACATTTCTTTATAGGAAAATCCTCCCCCACAATTAACACACATGTAATCTCTTTTTCTTTTATTGTACGAAGGATAACCAGTTTCCCACTCTCCTTCTTTTCTTATTATTTCATTAATGTAATTTTCGCTATCTTTTAATTGGATATTTAATTTTTTAATTGTCAATTTTAGTCTTTCATTTTCCACCCTAATTTCACCGCCTTTTTTTAGCTTGGCTATCGTTACCCTTAGTTCATCGTTTTTCTCGCTTAAAAGGGCAATTTCACGCAAAAAAACGCTATTTGAGGTGTCATCACGCATTCTTTTTAATTCTTGATATTCATTTTTCATTATTTCTCCCTAATCATTTATAATTTTAATAAACTCGTAACTATTTTCTCTGTATTCATCTGGTAATTCCATGTTTTCCATCAGCTCTTTTATTTGTTTGTCTGTATATCTGCTTGGAAATGGATATTCAAGTTCTACTTTTATTATTGCTGTTTTTACAAAATTGGCTTTTTTCATTATTTATCCTTTCATACAAGCAGGAGCCGAAACCCCTGCTCATATTGTGTTATTTAATGTGTTATTTAATCAACCAGTAGGTCTTTAGCTTCTTTAATAACTTCGACCTCTTTGATAACCTCTACTTCTCTGATAACCTCTACTTCTTTGATTACCTCCACCACTTTTGGTTCAGCTATTTCTAATGAATTTAATCTATCCATAGAATGTGATACTTCTCTTGCAAGTAGGTTATAATTAGTTTCCAAATTACTCAAACTTGTAAGTAAGTTTCCACTTTTAACTGAGTTCCAGGTACACCATGTTGTTAGCATCATTGCTAAACAATATAATGTTGTTGTGTTACACTTTTTCATGTCCATCTCCTTTTCTTATTTATTTGACCATAAAGGCTGTTCACAGCTCTTCATTGTTGTATTACCATCTCCTAATCCATCTCCATCTCTATCTGCATACCATACTGACTGGCCATCGCCACCACATACACCACAATCATCTCTATCGTTTGTTGCGCAGTAATCATCATTATCATCAGAATTTCTCACCCACATACCAATAACATCATCTGAAGGAAAAATATATGTTCCTTTTTCTTCATAGTCGGTAGTATATGTGGCCCCATTCCAAGTAAAGACACCTCCAGCTCCAAACTCTGCTCTTGCTTTAGCAAATGCTTGTTCAAATGTAACATTATCAGTTTTGGCCGCCAAATCTATCTCTTTTTGCTCCATGTTTTGTATCATACGATTAACAGCCTCATCTATTCTATGCTGTTCTTCTGCATTATTGTTTATTTTACTGCTGTTCATTGTTAGCCAAATTGTTGTCATGGCTAATATTGCCCATACTGCTTTTACTTGTGTTTTCATTCTTACTCCTTTTTGTTTATTTTCTTATTGTTTCTGCAATTAATAAAACTAAAATTATTACAGATATCCAGCCTATCATTTACCACCTCCATAATATTCTCTTTCAGACATTCCTTTGTATTTCCATACAGGCATGCCCGTTATCATTACCATTCTTATATCCTCCAATGCTGGAAGCACGTGGTCAGTATATCCTAACTCATATCCATATTCTTCCAAGAAGTTTTGTAAGTAACTTTTCATTCTCATTTTTTCTCCTCCTTTGTTTCACAATTACTACAATACCCATTATCTATTTCTATCTCATCAGTAGTGAGCCATTGTATTCCACAATTATTTTTACAGGGAACATTATAATAAATATTCCCATCATGTATCGTTTCCATTATTTCCCCTTTCTTAGTTTCTTTTGTTCCCTTTTCCACTTCTTAATCGCCAGGCTCTTCGCCTTTCTCTCTTGTTTTCTCTGTTTTGCTTTTCTATTAGGCATTTATACCCCTTTCTGTTTCATCTAATTGCTCACACATTGTCTCACTACCTTTCAATAACTTATCCAGGTAACTCTCATATATTGATATTTTTTTATTCGCTCTATCTAACCTTTTTTGAAGGCTAAATAATGTTGTTGCTGATTCTTTGCTCATTTTGTGCATTTGTTCTCCTTTTTGTATTCTGATATATGTAGTGGGTGACACATATCATTGCATTTATTACACCAATATTGATTATCATCTCTATCTGTACCATATTTATAGTAAGGCTCTCCTTCAATGGATACATAACTATTTGTATCAACCCATATTTTTTCTTCTATATCTGTTTCACCACAATCTTGACATACTATCAAATCTTGCTCTTTAATCTTTCGTATGTCTTCCTTCATTTGTTTTGTTAATCTTATCATTTCAACTCCTTGATTATATTATTTAACTTTTCACCTTCCCATATTCTGTTGTATATCTCATCAAAATCATCTTCTGCTGTAGGATAATCACTCCAATCAAACAGCTTGTATAGTTCATATGCTATATTTTTAAGTTTGCCCTCATCTGCATATTCGCAGTTTTCAGCTTCATGCCACAAATCTATCTCATTCATTTCAACTCCTTTTCTTTTCTATTTCTGTTATTTTATCATCAATCATATTCTCAAATCTTTCCACTAATCTTGCTCTCATATTGTACGTTAAATTGTCTGAATACTGCCCATAATACCAACACATATGGGCAATCTCATCTTTTGTATAATAATCTTCCATTAACATATCTTAAACCCTCCACTTTCGATACAAAATAGGGCAAATTCTTCGACAATTTCTACATCAAAAGGGTAATCACTATCTTTTTGATAATCCTCTTGAAATTGCATAGCTCTACCATCTGCAATATATTTCATTAATCGTTCTCCAAGTTTTTTTGAATCATCTGCATTTAATCCTGCGCCATTATTATAATGTCCAGATTCCCATAATTCTTCTGAAATTATATCTTCTGCAATCTCTCTGCAATAATTCCATAAAGGTCTCCAATTCCAATTACTCTTACTGAATTCTTTTCCTTTTAATCCATGTATGACCATTCCCATTTCATTCTCCTTTTGTGTTGTTAATATTATATACAGGGCATAATAAAATATCGTCATTTTCTCTTTTAACTAATTCTCTTTCAATTCTTTGAAATTCTATTAAAGATTTAACTTTCTTTGTTTTATTCCAATGGTCAAAAATATCCTCGCTAAATTTTATTAATTGTTCTGTTGAGTAATTACTTGCATTACCTAATGCCTCGTTAGGTAAAAAATCTGTATAACTATATAATTTATATTTTATTTGTTTCTTATCCATTTCATTCTCCTTTTGCCTTTATTTCGCTCAAAAATAGTCTTTTTACGGTACTTTTTGAATATCCTATATAAAGCCTCGATACTAAATAATTGTCCACAATATCGCTAACTTTTATATACCCGTTTATTGTTCTTTCGATTGTCATATTACTCTCCATAATTATTTAAGATTGCTCACTTCTAAAATCTTCTACAATATCCCAATCTTTTAAATAAGAATCTTCTATATCATAACAGAAAAAACCTCCGCTGTGAGTATTGTTTGGTGGAGTATGCACCCCTACTTTTTGATAAGCTAAATATACTCTTGATATTTCGTAGCCATCTTCTGTATTCCATACATCAATAATTACCTTTTCTTTTTTATTGCTCATATTATTTCTCCTTTTTTGTTGTTTGACATAATTATTTTTGTTGCTTGAACTCCAATATCGTGTATTTCTTTTCTTTGTTCTTCTTCTGTCATATTAAACGTTATATTTCTTGCTAATCTTGTTCTGTTTCCATCACTTAAACCTGCTAACCACATAATGAAATTTGTTTGCATTTGCTTAAATTTATCTACTAAATAATCTCCTCCGTTTGCAACATCAAAAGCGGTTCCTGTTACTCCATAACTATCTTCTGCAAATTGTTTTAAATTACTATCTACCGCCCACCTTACTAATTTATCTAAATCGTTCTTATTCATTTTTTCACCTCCTCTTTTTCTGTCTTTGTAATTTCGCTTATATGCTCGTGCAATCCATCAACTATGGCTTGGTATATATTTGCTTGAATTTGGTCGTGTGCGTTGCCTTCTGGATTTATTTCGGGGATTTCTGTCATTAACCAACTATTATTTCCTGCATATCTTCCTATATCATAATAATAAATCGGTACATTACTATCTGCTATTTGGTGAATTGCGTCTTCAAGGTCGTAATGTCCTTTTTGTATTTCTTTCCAATCGTAGTTTAAATCATCACAAGCCTCTGATATTAAATCTGCTAATTCGTATCTATTTTTCTTGTTCATCTTATTGTCCTTTCACAATTTTATTTATTTTGTCTATATCTGTTCCATTTAAAACTATTTCATTTATATCTTCTCCGTCAATTTGTATTAAAAATAATATACCATTTGATTTGATTAGTTTAGTACACTCGTTGGTATCTTTATTTTCCCAAATTATCCATTGTTTAAATGACATTTTATTGTCCTTTCTGTGTGCGTTTATTATATCCGCTTGTTTTTGGTAAGAATAAATTATCGAATGTTCCGTTTAAGTCGTGAGCTATTGTTGGTGTGATTTTATTTTCCATATCTCTATCTTTACAAAATTGTATAAAGGCTTGAATGTCTTTTACTCCATATTCTTCGACATATTTAAAACATATCATTGACTTTTCCAATTCGTCTTTGAAATCCCAATGGTCTAAATATGTATTAACTATTTTTTTTAATTCTTTCATTTCTTGCAATGAATCTTTCATTTTCTTATCCTCTCATTTTCTTTATTTATTAATCATATCTAACGATTGAATATAAATATATATAATGATAATAACAATAATAATTATAATAAATATAATAATTATAATAAATATAATGGAACTTTTGTAAATTATAAGCATTAAAGAGATAGAAACAATAATTAAACAGAGGTGAAAATGTCTACAACATTTGCAATAATAAAAGAAAATGAAGAAGGCGAAAAAAATATTCGCATTGATGTAGCTCACAGAAGAAGTATTGGTGGGGGTAAATGCGGTATAAAATGGTTCAACATATCATTATATGAATTATTTAATATAACTAAGTATTTCAAGCACTACAAAATAGATGAAATACCAATTCATGCAATGGACAACACCGCACAAGGTGTAGAGACAATAGGCGATTTAATAACATTAAATGAATACGGGAGGTTGGATAATGTTAATAAATAATTTAGATGACGTTACAGAGGTTTTAAATCAATTGGAACGTAAAATTGAAGATTTACAAGAAGAAACTCGAAATCTTCCCAGCGTAGTAAATAGCATTTACAAGAAAATAATAAAAACTAATAAAAGAATTGAAGCGGTGGAAACACTCTTTAATAACATAAATGAAATAAACTATATAGATGGGAGGTCTTAAAGTGTGTAAATGTTTAAATAATAATCATAATTATAATTGTAAATATGGCATTAAAATGAGTTTAGAAGATTACAAAATAAGGCTAGTAAAATTTGGTTATAAAGCAGAACAAATTAAAAAATTAGTAAATAAATGGTATTAATAAACTACATAAACAATAAAACAAAAGGAGTAAAAAATGAGAAAATTCGACTTTAAAAACTTAACACTTGAAACAGCAGAAGAAGAAATTTTTGCACTGCAAGGTAGTCAATACGGCCATAATATGATAGGATTAATACTTGGCGAGGTTGCTAATAAATTCGGGGAAGATGTAGCAGACCAATTAGAGATTGATACAGACGCGTTTGGAGGTTGTTAATATGGTAAATATGAACGAGAATTGCCAATTCTTAAAAGAGTTAAACGCAGGTAATAAAATGGCGCTTTATAATTTAGCAGTGTGTAAAGGTCAAGTTAAATTATTTAGTAAGGGAATAAAACCAACCCAAAGATGGCGCTTAAAAGATGTTAAGAACTACTTTGGATTAGTTGGCGGAACAGATAAAATACTAGACCAATTAGAGCAGTTACAAGAGATAATTAATGAAAAAGAAACGTATGGAATAAAGAACAATCTTAATATTAACTTAAATGATGAAAGGGCTTAAATATGCTTACTAGAAAATATTATAGATTAATAGCGAAAGCAATTAAGAGTAACACATTTAACAACAATAGGAAGTTAAATAAAGATACATTAATAACTGATTTATGTGCAGAGTTCAAAGCGGATAACGGGTTATTTAATCGTGATAGGTTTGTTGATGCTTGTGAGTAGATAAAAGCGGGGATTGTGTAGCAATAGACGCCTCGATTTATTCGGGGCGTTTTTGTTTGTGTTCCTTCTCTATGTAATCAACAATTTTACAATCTTAATTATAATAATGATTGGTAATCCAAATTTCAACCTAATTACGACCCCCTAACCCCATTTTGACGGGGGGGCAAACATAAAATAATACCCACACACATTCTAACGCTATTTTTTAAACTTTGTAACAAATCACTGAAATTTCGATTTAGTTTTCCCTAAAATATTTTGGGATAAAAATTTACCTTTTTCTTTATTATTAATTTCTTTTTATAAGTTGTGTATTTAATATGTGTATATCTCTAGTATATCTCTAGTATATCTCTATTATAGAGAGAATATAATCAAATAAATGAATTAAACAAGACTTTTTTTTTAACTAAATATTTATTATATTATTTCATGGATGTAAAAGTAATAAAAGGCGAAGAAAATTATTTATACGATGATGAGGTTGAATTCAAGGCTTTCAATCCTGGAGTTCCCATTGTTGGCAACTGGAGAATTGGAACCATTGGTGATTGGGTATATACCGATGATGACTATGTTCTTCAGATAATCAAGCGTAGTGGGTTAAAGCATCCAGGCTATAAATCTCCAAGGAATGTTGTATTGACTGTTTGCGGTTCTTATATCGTTGAGCAGAAGACTCATCAAATAATGGGAGATAGAGGTGTTGCGCAAAACATTTTTTCATTTTCTGGAAACTATGATGCAATTTATGAGAGGGCCAAAGATAGAAAGTTAAACAACCGTGAGTTCTTATTTGCCAGATACGTTGCAGCTGGGGAAGATACCATTTCAGCTTATAAAAAAGCATACCCAAAGGCTAAGAATGAGGATTATATTAAGCAGAAAACAAATATTTTACTAAATAAAGAGGAAGTTAGAACTATGGTTAAAGAAGAGGTAAAAAAAGTATTAGCCGATGAGGGTGTTTCTCCTGAGTGGATTATAGCAAAGTTCAAAGATATTGCAGATTTATCCGATAGAGACACCGATAAGCTTAATTCCTTAAAAGCACTGGCTACGATGTCTGGATTATTTGATACAGAGAAGAAACAAGAGCAATTAACAGTATTTCAAGGATTCACACAAGAGCAAATGGAGGCTTTAAGTGGAAAAACACCTGCAAAGGTCATCGCTCACAAAGAAAAAGACGAAGATTAAAGACCCTTGTCCTATTTGCGAGAAAGAATTGTATCATAATCAGTATTATTCCAAACGTGTTGGCTTATTTGACACAAACACTACAGACCATGACGTAATTGGCTGGATGTGTCCTAAATGTAATTCAGAATTTGATAATAACGATAATATTATGTATATTTACGGGGAAAATTCAATAGGTGGAAAGACATAAACAATAAAAATGGAGTTATGATGGCAGATTATCCAAGCAATGATGCAAGAAATAGAATGCAAAAAAATGAATTTAGTTTAAATTTATCAGATAGCAGTTCTATATACGAAAAAAATCAAGCTAAAAGAAAAAAAGCTAAAGAAAAGACTGATGCAAGAAAACAAGAATTAAAAGAAAAGAATGCTCCTAAAAAAGCTATTAGAGCAGAACGTAGAGCTGCAAGGAAAGCTGCAAGAAAAGCTGCAAGAAAAGATATTTTATCTGCATTTTCAAAGAAAAGAAAAGCTAAAAGAGCTGCAAAAGATGTAGCAAAATCAAAAATGAAAGCATTAAAAGATAAATCTTATATTGCAGATGACCTATCTAAAATTCGCCCTAGTAGTAAACCAGTTTCTGCTAAAAAAGGTAAATCTGATTCTAACTTAGGATTAGCTAAAAAAGGGAAATATGGCACAGCATCATCTTCTAAAAAAACTTCTGCTAAAAAAACTGTTGTTCCAATTAATAAAAAAGAACAAGCTAAAATAGATGCTAAGGCTCCAGCTAAGAAAAAAATGATTCCAATTAATAAAGTAGAACAAGCTAAGTTAGATAAGAAAAAGTCTTCAAAGCCTGTTGTTACAAAAAAAGAGAAATCTAAAATTGCTAGAAAAACAGCTAGTACTGGCAAGAGTGTATCAGAAATAGCTGCAGAATTAAAACCTAAAGGTAAAGCTAAAATAAATATAGATGAATTAAGAAAAGCAAGTGCTGAACTTAAAAAGAAGAAAAAAGCTCCTAAAAATAAAATAACAGGATTCACTATGGGTGGAAAAACAATTTCACTCAAATGAAAATAGTCTACAAATATCAAGCCACAGATGAAGATGTTCAAGGTACCTCTCTTATCCCATGTTGTGTTAATCATACTCTATACCCTTCTTTGTTTGTGGCTGATAACTCCAATTTTGCTATGTGGGAGTCAGATGGCGAATAGTAATGATATGAATAGTATTTTAGATTCATTGCTTTTTACACAACAGAATAATTACCAATATAAAGATTCTATGCAAAAAACAATGAATTTTGAAGGTTATGAAGAAAAGCCATATCTTGATTCATCTGGCTTTCCAACTATAGGTATTGGAAACAAGTTAGAATCTGTATCTTATAAAAAAGGACAAATGCCAGAAAAATATTCTAATATGGAAGTTTCAAAAGAGAAAGCAATTAATAATTATATTAATAATTACTTAGAAATCGAAGGTATAGTAAAGAAAAAGTATGGAAAAGGTTACGATAAGTTACCAGAAGATGCTAGAGGAGTTTTAAATGACTTGGCATTTAATTTAGGAGGATTTAAACTTTTTGATGAATTTCCTGGTTTTATTGAAGATTTTAAAAAAGGTCAATATGGGGAAGCTGCTAAAGAATTAAAATTTACCAACCCAGACGAAGGTGATATGAATTTTAGTAAATGGTGGAAGCAAATAGGTGCTTTAAATACTGAAAATGAAAATTTAAAAAGAAGTGATAATAGAGGAACTTCTGCTTATGATATATTATTAAATTTAAAAGGAAAATAATGATAGATACTAAGCTAGATGAAAGATTTAATAGAATAGAAGAATTATTAATGGATTTAGAATAAGGAGTTTACTATGTCATGGACAAATAAAGAATCAAAAATAGATTATACTGGAGCAAGTGCTCAAAAATATACAGATGCATATACAAATAGACCTGAAGATGCAGGAAGTTTAAAAGGTATTCAAGGTTTATTAGATAAAATAGGTATGGTACCAGGTATTGGAGAACCAGCTGATTTATTAAATGCTTTATTATATGGAATGCAAGGAGAAGGAAAACAAGCTGGATTATCAGCATTATCAATGCTACCATTTCTGGGCGGTATAATAAAGCCTATGAAAAAAGCCAAGAAATATTATGGATTAGAAGATATTGGGCATATAGACCCTAAACTTCAAGAACAAAAGTTATTTAAAGATAAGGCTAGAAAAAAATATTTTGCAGAAAAGTCAGCAGAGAATAAAAGACTTGAAGATGATTATTTTGAAAAAGAACTTAATTTTCAAGATATTGAAACAGATGATATTAAATCTGCTAATTTTGCAGAATCTCAAAGCTTTTTAGATTCTCTATTTGATTCATTTAAAGGAAAGGAATTTTAATGAGTTCGGCAGCAAAAAGATATAAAAAAGCTAGAAATGGCTAATTTAAATCTTAATGGTAATGTTTCCCAAAATGAAAAGGTTCTTGAGATGGCATATAAAGACCTTATCGTATTTGGTAAACTATTTTCACCTCAAGACTTTTTGGCTTCAGCGACTCCTGAATTCCATAATGTAGTTGGTAAAAAACTATTAGATAGAAAAAATCAACAATTGGCTCTTGTATTGCCTCGTGACCACGCAAAGTCAACTTTAGCAGCAACTGCTGTATTACATCGTTTTCTATTTGCGAATAAAGAAAGCCCAGAATTCATCGCTTGGGTTGGCGAGGCTCAAGACCAGGCTATTGATAACCTCAACTGGATTTCCAATCATATATACTCTAATCCTGCAATACATTATTATTTCGGTGACCTTCAAGGCGATAAATGGACTAAAAACGAAATAACATTAACAAATAATTGTAGGATGATTGCTAAAGGAGCAGCCCAAAGACTGCGTGGTAAAAAGCAATTATCTACAAGATACACTGGAATTATACTTGATGACTTTGAATCTGAGTTAAATACTAAAACTCCTGAAGCAAGACAACAAATTAAGAATTGGGTAACAGCTGCTGTATATCCAGCGATTGATTTTGATAAGGGTGGGTTCTTATGGTGTAATGGTACTATTGTACATTATGACTCATTTTTAAATGGATTAACTAAAAATCATAAAGAAGCAATGAATAATGGTGCTGAGTATTCTTGGGACTTAATAACCTATAAAGCAATACTTGATAATGGTGAACCATTATGGCCCTCACGTTGGCCTCTTAAAAAATTAGCAGAAAGAAAGCAGTTTTATGTAGATTCTGGTACACCGTCTAAATTCTATCAGGAATATATGAATCAAGCTAAATCTCCTGAAGACCAAATATTTAGTGAAAGCGATATAATAGATAATTTATATTCTGGTAGTGTGAAATTTGATGAAGAAAGAAATTCATGGTATATTAAGCTAGAAGATGGGAAAATAGAATATGTTAATATTTACATGGGTGTTGACCCTGCCTCTACTCTTAGTACTCGTAACGACTATAGTGTTATTATGGTTATTGGTGTTACTTCTGAATATGATTATTACATTATTGAGTATTGGAGACAAAGAGTATTACCTATGGACTGTGCAGATGAAATATTTAAAATCTCTGAACGATATAGACCAATTAAAAGAATAAACATTGAAACAATATCATATCAGGAAATGTTAAGAGATTATATACATAAAAGAAGTAAAAAGGAAGGAAAGTTTCTTCCTGGAATAGAACAAGGAATTAAAGGTTATGGTAATCAGAAGAAGAAAGACAGACTCTTTGAAGGACTACAACCTATGTTTAAAGCGGGAGCTGTTCATTTAAAAAAGGATATGCATGAGTTTATTGGAGAACTATTAGATTTTCCAAAAGGTAGTCATGATGATACTATTGATGCATTTTGGTTATCAACACAATTTGCTAAGGGCAGTAAATCAGCAAGTAAGATTAAACGAGTTAAGAATAATAAAGAAGAGTGGGAAAAGCCAAAAAAGACCTATAATTGGATTACGGGGGCAAGGGGTTGATTATTAATATAAATATGTTATATATTACATAGCATGATAGAATCCGATAAAAAAGCAATTTACACCAAAGAATTATACAATAGGTGGCATGAGGCTCGTAAAGAGTGGGAAGACCATGCTCGTGAAGATATTGATTTTTATTTAGGAAATCACTTCAGTGAAACAGAGGCAGATGAACTTGCATCCAGAAATCAATCAAATATACCATTAGATAGAATATACTCTGCTATTGAGCAGTTTAAAGCTATTATTACATCTAAGCCTCCTAAGTTTTCAGCTATGCCAAGAGAGGATTCTGATAGTGACCTTGCTAGTGTATGGAAAACTATACTTGAATATATTTGGAATATATCAGATGGTAATGAAGTATTTAAGCAAACAATACATGATTACTCAGTAACTGGTCTTGGATATTTTTATGCATATGTAGATAGAGAAGCTGATTATGGTAGAGGTGAAGTTAAATTTACTTATGTAGACCCATTTAGAGTTGTTATTGACCCTAATGCTAGAAGTAGATATTTTGACGATGCTACGGGCATGATGTTATCTACAATATTTACAAAATTTCAATTATTAGATTTATACCCTCAATTAGCTGAAGAGCAAGAGGATGGTAAAATGATGATTGATTTAATAGAAAATTTTAGAGAAGATGAAACATGGCCTTCTCCTATGAATAAAAGAACTGTTGGTACGTTCACTCCTGATTATGTAAAAGATAAGGATACTGGTGAAGGTTCTGAAAAGTATCAATTAATTGAACATTTTTCTAAAGTTAAAGTTCCATACTATAGGATGCTTGATATGCAAACTGGAGAAGAAAGAATCCTAGATGTAAAGAATATGGAAAAGTTTTTAGCTGACCCTAAAGTTACTGATGCAGTAGAAAAAAAACTTATAGATTTTGTAGAAGTACAGCAAACAAGAATTAAACTTATATGTACATTAGGGCAAACAGTATTATATGAATATATATTAAATACGGATAAATATCCTATTGTACCTGTTCCTAATATTTGGACTAATACTCCATATCCAATGAGTGATGTACGAAAGAATAAAGATTTCCAAAGATTTTTAAATAAAACAATGTCATTGATAACATCTCATGCACAAGCATCATCTGGATTAAAATTACTTATACCACAAGGAAGTGTTGATGATATTGAAGAATTAGAAAAAAACTGGGCTAATCCCAATGCAACAATTGAATACGACCCATCTTTTGGTGAACCACATTTCCCATCTCCGCAACCTTTATCTAATTCAGTAATGGAGTTGCCAAAGTTAATTGAAAAGTATATTGATTTAAATATGGGTATATTTGAAATGATGCAAGGAAATTCTGCAGTTGCTCCAAATACATCTTCAGCTACCATGATGTTAGAAGATTTTGGTCAAAGACGTAGTAAATCTAAATTGAGAGACATTGAAGGTTCATTAAGACGACTTGGTCAAGTTATATATAATTTAGCAAAAGAACATTATGATTATAAAAAAGTATTTAGAGTAGCTCAACCAAATAATGATATGAGTGAATATATGGTTAATTTTTATAATGATAAATCTCAAGCAATTAGTGAAATGCAAAACGATTTAACAATAGGCCAATATGATATTAATATCATTGGTAATTCTACTATGCCATCAAATAGATGGGGTGAATGGTCAATATATATGGAAGCTTATCAGGCTGGTTTAATAGACCAAACTGAAGCATTAATGAAGACAGATATATTTGATAAAGAGGGAGTGTTGCAAAGAATGGATATTGTTGCTAAATTACAAGGTCAATTACAGCAGTCACAAGAACAAATTAAAAATTTACAAGGTGATTTACAAACAGCTCACAGAGAGTCAATCTCATCAAGAAAGGCAACTGAAGTTGAGAAATTTAAAACTGAGTTAAAATCACAAGAATCACAATCCAAGTCAGCTAATAAGTTAGCTATTGGAAAACTAGAAAGTGCAGTTAAACTCGAAGCAGAGAAGTTACGTTTACGTAGCCAAGCTCAAGATAAGCAAGAGAAATTGCAAAGAAAAGGAGAGTAAAATGGATAACGCATTAGAAAATAACAATCTTCAAGAAGGTCAAGTTAATGATAATGTAGGGCAAGATGAAGCAACTCAGCAGCAAGAGTCTGGGAGTGATTGGGAGTCACAAGCTAAGTATTTCCAATCAGAGAAAGATAAACTTCAAGCTGAAAACCAAAAGTTAAAACAATATGAGCAAGTTGGACAAATGTTGGAATCAAGACCTGATATAGTAAATACCATTAGTGGTATGGTTCAGGGTGGTCAACCAGCACCAGAAGCACCTATTGAATTATCTAAGGATGAGTTTGACCCTTGGGAAGCCTATAATGACCCATCGTCTAAGTCGTATAAATATCGACAACAAGAGTTACAAGACACTATTAATAAAGCAGTATCAAACCAAGTTGGTGATGTAAAGAAAGAAGTTGGTATGTCTAAACTTCAAACTGAACTTGCTAACAAAGGATTAAATACAGAGCAAATTACCTCTTTTATGGATTTTGCTAGTAAGAATCCTGCAGAATATGGTATTGACGGTGCTATTAATATGTGGCAAGCAGTAACTCAAAAGCCGACTGAAGGTGAAAGTAATACGAATAATCCACTTGATGCAATTCGTCAAAATCAAGCAGTTCCTCAGCAAGCAGGTATTTTAAACGGTGAGCAACCTGTAAAGAAAGATGACAAAGATTCAATGTGGGATTCAATTATGAAAGCTGGAAGTCGAACAAGTGTATTGTAAATTATAAACTAAGGAGAAAATATGGCAACATATAGCGCAGGCAGTTTATCGGCCAATGGTGCGAGAACTCCTGGTGTATCGGCTACAGACTTTCACTCAAGACGATTATTTGATTTTAGTGATAGGATTGCTGAACTTGCACCAGAAGAATCCCCATTTTTCGTATATCTGTCAAAAGTAGGGAAAGTACCTACTTCCGATAGTCAATTTAGATTTTTGGAAGATAGAACTAAAATATCAATTGCTGATAGAGCATTTACTGCTCAAGCTGCATTTACAGCAGCTGCAGTAGGAAGTACTGCAACAGCAACATTTGATACAACTGATTCAACACCAGTATCAGTAGATTGGTTAATACCAGGAATGGTAATATCAGTAGGTACCGTTGATACAGGTACAGCTCAACCAGAATGGTGTACAGTAAGAGTTGAATCTGTTGTAGATTCAGGTGCTTATAGTACAGCTACAGTTAGAACAATTGCAAAAGCTTCGGATGCAGCTTTAACTGTTCCAGATAATGCAAAATGTACTGTTATAGGTACTGCATTTGAAGAAGGAACTGGAGCCCCAGATGTATGGTCACAAAAGCTTGAGAATGATTATGGATATACTCAAATCTTCAAAACAGCTTGTGAAATGTCTAATACAGCTAGAGCAACTGTTTATCGTGGTTATGCTGACGAATGGCAGAGAATATGGAATCTTAAATTAAGAGAACATAAAGTTGATATTGAAAGAGCAATGCTTTTTGGCATGAGAGGTTCAACTAATAGTATACAATATACTGATGGTATCGTTGGACATATTATTGCAAACTCTCAAGCAGAACTTGCAGATGAAGCTCAAGTATCATATAATACTGATAAAGGTTATTTAAAAACAATCACAGCAGCAAATTGGTCTTATGACTCATTATTAAGTGACTTTGAAGTAATCTTTGACCCTGCAAGGGGTGGTAGTTCAGGTAAACTTGCCTTAGCAAGTCTTCCTGTGGTATCTCACTTTAATAAGTTGGGTGGTTTTGTTAGTAGTTCTATTGATGGAACTCCTGGTAATTATAACTTTGAAAAAAGCCAAGGTGCTTTTGGACACAAGGTTATGAAAATAGAAACAATCCATGGTGATTTGTCTATGGTTAAAGAGCCTTTATTTAGAGGGAACTCTGCTGGCTTTTTAGCAATGGTTGATTTAGACCATGTATCTTATAGACCTCTTGTAGGTAATGGAGTAAACAGAGATACATCAATCACTACAAATGTGCAACAAGCGGATGAAGATTTAAGAAAAGATATGATATTGACCGAAGCTGGTCTTGAAGTATCTCTTCCTGAAACTCATGCCTTGATTCACTTACAAGGAGTGTAATCATGAGAAGTGATATATTAAATGTAAATAGTCAACAAACTGGTAACATTAAGAAAAAAGTAGTTAATCTTACTGTTGCTGCAACACTAACTGAAGCTGATAGCGGAAAAGTATTTGCTGTCGACAGTGCTGGTGGTGCTTATGAAATAACTCTTCCAACTTCATTAGAAGATGGAATATATTATAAGTTTGTTGTTTGGGAAGAAACTCCTACTGCTGACGTTACAATCGCTGCTGGTAGTGCAATTATTAGCGGTGTAAATAAAGATGCTGGTGGAGATGCTGCAAATTCAACTGCTGGAACACAGGTGTCAAATGTAATACTTGATACAACTGCTCAGCGTGGCGATTGGGTTTGCTTAACTGCTATTAATGGTGAATGGGCTATGGAAGCTTTTAGCAGCATTAATAATGGTATCCAAACATCATAATCCAAATCAATAAGGATTAATAGTTTTGTAGAACTATGGGGGTTGTCGTATAAAGGACAACTCCCGAATCTACTAAAAAATTTTAATCATAGATAAGAAAGGAAATGGATATGTATCCAGGAGGGAATATAATAGAAGTAACCCCAACATTAACAATTGGTAGTCCTACTGCCTTTGCAGCGGGAGATGTTTTATTTAACTCAGTTGAAATTCCAAATGCAGTTGCGAGTAGAGGTGGGGTATCAAGGCTTGTTGCTGTAACTTGTTATGACCAAGCTGACCAAGGTGTTGATTTTGATTTAATTTTTTCAAAAAATTCTGCAACTTTTGGAACGATTAATGATGTTGTTGACATAACAGATGCTAATGCTGAGGCTGCTAAATTAACAGGTTCTGTTAAGTTCGATTTTAGTAAAGGGTTGATTAATCTTGTTGCTAGTAAATTTATTACTTTAGGAGCTTATAGGGGTGATGTAACAGATACTGGCTTGCCTTTTTTATTAAATGCAGCAGAAGGTTCAACAAGTGTATATTTTGCAGCAATAATACAAGGCACAGCTACTTTTGCAGCAGCAGATGATTTAGATTTTACATTTCATGTTGAATATTTAGGCTAATTTTAATAATTTAAAAATTTATATTAAATTAGGAATAGAATATGAAAAGGACTAGAACATATTACTGTAAAGAATGCAAAGGATGTAAAACATTTACACCTGAAGAAAGATATGTATGTGATTGTGGACATCTATTTGGAACTACAGCAAATATCTCAGATGGTATTAATATGAGAAGAAATAAATGGAGTGGACAAACAAAAGTGGAATTTAGTCAAACAACAATTGATGATGATATAGCAGATAGGAATAGAAGATAATGGCAAATTTTGATGCACAAATACAAGCATTAGCTGGAACAGCAACTCAATCAGAAATGGATGATTGGGCAGCAGATGGAGTAAAAGAAATTATAAACATTCTTCCTGAAGAATTAAAGATAGAATGCGCAACAATTACTTCATTAACCTCTTCTACTCCAATGGATTTAGATGCAACAGGTAAAATATTTCATGTTACTCGTGAAAATGCAAATTCTGGTTATCATATAGGATGTAGAAAAGTTAATCCAATTCATGCAGGTTCAGCTGGTGATTCTACTAGTTTGCATTATGTAACAGCAACTGACCCAATACATTGGATTGAAAGTGATACTGGTGGAGACCCAAAATTATTTGTAAAACCTGACCCAACAGCTAGTCAGCCTGCTAGAGTACATCATGTAACATATCCAACGGTTGATGTATCAGCAGTTTCAGCTATTGTTAATTTTCCAGATGAAGCTGAATATTTAGTTGTGTTATATGTAGCAATTAAAGTATTGCAAAATAAAATGAATGAAATGGTTGCTATATCAGATTTAAGTATAAGTTCAAGTGCTCCAACTATTCCTAATGACCCAAGTATAAGTAGTCCTGGTATATCTACTGTAGCAAAAGCTGATATAAGTGGAAATGCTCCAACATATACAAAGCCTACATTAATTGGTTTAACTTCATTTGAAGATTTTTTTAGCGGAACTGAAGATTTAAATCCATTTGGAGATTCTGACCCTGGGGTTTTTTCGACAAGTACCCCTCCTGGTTTAGGAACTGCAAGTTTTTCTACACCTGGAATATCTACTGTGACAGTTGCTAGTTTTGGTACTGCTCCAGTATATACAGTTCCTGTTGTAGCAAGTGATGGTGGTACAATAGAATTAACAACTATAGTAGCTTTAGATGCTGAAAATACAATAGATGATTTTGATGGAAATGCAATAGAATTTGACCAATGGTTCTCAACAGTAACACATCTTATAGAGGATGAAGAAGATACTGAGCTTGCTACTGCAACATTACAAAAAATACAAACTTATATACAGGCATATTCTCAGGCTATGCAGAATCAATTAAACGTATTTAATGATGCAAATGTTGAATATCAGGCTTCTATTCAAGAAAAACTTAAGGAAGCCGACCTTGCATATCAAGAATCTAAAGAAGAAGCATCTTTATTACTTCAAAAGGAAATTCAAGAATATGATGCGAAGATTAAGGAATATCAAGCAGAAGTAAATACAGATGTTCAAGTATATACTTTAAAATTAGATAGATATAAATCTGAAGTAGGAATTGTTCTTCAGGCTTGGTCGACACAACAAACTCAACAATTAGAAAAAAATAAACTTGAGATACAAAATGAATTAAATGAATTTAATAAAGAAAATGAAATATATAAAGCTAATATACAAGCTGAAATTTTAAAACATCAAACAGATGCAGCTGAAGCTCAAAAAGAAGGAGACTTGACACTGCAAGCAGCAATACAAGATTATTCTCTTGAATTACAAAAATATCAACAAGAATTAGCTTTGTATCAACAAAATGTAAATAAAGAAGTTATTCAATATAAAACTAATTTAGAGCAATATGGGTTAGAATATCAATGGTATCAAGGACAACAAATAAAATTACAACAAGATTATGATAGAGGTATTGCAATGTTAGTATCTCAAGGAGTACCACAGCCTGAAAAAAAAGAAAGGGCTAGATAATGGCAAAAAGCTTAACAGTTAAAAATATTATTGAACAAGTAGAGCGGTTATTTGGAAGACAATCAGAAGCTTATATGATGAGACTTATAAATGATGCTCTTCTTGATATTAATGATAAAAAACAACATTATACAGTATCAGCAAAAAGAGATTTAGTTGGACATGATAGATGGTATACTTTAACCGATGATATGGTTGATATTACAAAAGTTGAAATACTTGATACAAATAGTAGATATGTAATGATACCAAAACTAGCAGACTCTCATAAGTTATTAAGAGGAGATACTGACGCAGGTATTGATGATGCTGATGATTATGAAGCTGATACATTAACGTAGGGAATTTATGGCAACAAACAAAAGAACATATCCAAATACATATTTCGCCTGGTACAATGATGATGATAGACTTGCGATATTAACTCAAGATACAACATCTACATCAGCAGAAAGTACAAAAGAAAAATATGATACTTACCAAGGAAGTGATGTTACTAATGGTATAAGAATAACATTTCATTCAAAATATGAAGAAGTAACCGCAGTAGACAATGATTTAAAAACACATGCTGGATTAGATAGTTCATTACATAACGCTGCATTATGTTATATAAAATCAAGATTGTTTGAAGATATAGGTGATTTGCAAAAAGCTCAATATTTTATGACAATGTATACACAAAAAATTAAGAAACATAAAGGTAGAAGGTCTGGCGTTAGATTTCTATCAGTTCCAAGATTATAGGGGAAATATATGGCAACTAACTGGTCAAAAGAAAGTACAACAAAAGCATCATCTACAGGCTCAACTACTTCGACTTCATTTCAGTTAGATAGTGGAGAATCCTTTTTAGTAAAAAATTCAAGTTCATCAAATATAATGTCTCTTGCTGAATCATCAGGAAATCTTGATGTTACAGGTACAATAAATCTTGGTTCAAGTTCTTATATGACACTTAATAATAATGAGATTGATGTGTCATCAGGTGATTTAACTGTTGATGTTGCTGGTGACATATTATTAGATGCAGCTGGTACTGATATTAAATTTCAAGTTGGTGGAACATCTTATTTAACATGGAATGCAGGTGGAATTTTAAAAATGCTAGAGGCTGGAGATACTAATGATTATTTTCAAATAAATGTAGGTGGTGGTAATGGAGCTACAACTATATCAACTGTTGATGCTGCTGGTACTAACGCAGCTTTAACTTTAGATGTTGACGGAAATATACTTTTTGATACAGCCACTAATGAAATTAATTTAAAAGATAATGGTACTTATTTTGCAAGATTTAAAAATGTTGGAACAAATTTAGAAATTCAATCTGGTGCATCATCAACTACAGCATTAACATTTTCAGGAGCTAATGCAACTTTTGCAGGAAATTTAACTGTATCGGGTGGTATTACTGTTGCTGGAGCTTCAGCATTTGATATTGGAGATTCAGATAAATTATTATTGGGAGATAGTGATGATTTTCAATTATATCATGATGGTTCAAATTCATATATAACAAACTCTACAGGAGCTCTTAAACTTGCAACCGAGTCAAGTGGTATTGCAATTTCTATAGGACATACAACATCCGAGACTACAATCAACGATAACTTAACTGTAACTGGAACAACATCAATTAATGGAGCATCAATTGGAGTTGATTCAGATTCAGTATTGGCTCAATCAACAGGTACTGGTACATCAAATACATTATTTGGTAAGAATGCTGGTGATTCAATTGCTAGTGGCGGTAATTATAATACATTATTTGGAGAAGATGCAGGAACAGCAATATCAACTGGTGATAATAATGTCATGCTTGGATATGGAGCAGGAAAATCTATTACTACAACTACTGGTAATACATATCTAGGATATGCAGCAGGATATTCAGATGCAGCGGGTTCAAATATGATTGGTATTGGAGGTGCTGCTTTATATTCTGTTAATCATACTGATGCTAATGGTACTGTAGCAATTGGAGTTACTGCACTTGAAGATTTAACTTCTGGTGGATATAATGTATCAATTGGACATGCATCAGGGGCAAATCTAACAACAGGAGATTATTCAACTTTTGTTGGATATGAAGCAGGAAAGGGCAATGGCTCAGAACCATTAACAGGTGAATCAAATACATGCATAGGATTTAGAGCAGGATATGATTTAGAAGCAGCAGGTGCAAGAAATACTTTAGTAGGAGCTAATACAGGTGGTAATATAACGACTGGTTTGTATAATGTATGTGTAGGACAAGTAGCTGGGTTAACAATGACAACAACTACTGGAACTGTTCTCTTAGGCTATAATGCAGGCGGTTCAATTGATTCAGCTGATGCTAATTATACTGTTGCAATTGGATATAATTCAATGAGTGATTTAGAAGATGGAGCAAGTAATACAGCTGTTGGTCAAAGTGCTGGTAAATCTATAACAACTGGTGGTTTAAATGTTGCTATTGGAACAGATGCTATGAAAGGAGCAGCAGCAATAACAGGAGGTCAAAATGTAGTTATTGGTGCTGTAGCGGGATATGATATGACTGGAGATTGTGCTTATAATGTATTAATAGGGTCAAGTGCTGGAACTAATTTAACAACTGCAGATTATAATACAATTATTGGAGCTCATGCTGGTCTTACTTTAACAACAGCAGCTAATAATACTTTTATTGGTTATCGAGCTGGAACTTTAACAACAGGAGATAATAATACTTTAATTGGTTATCAAGCTGGAGATGAAATAGCAGCAGGGGTAGAAAATGTAGCTTTAGGTGCTCTTGCATTATCTAATGCAGATAATAATGAATCAAGAAATACAGCAATTGGCTATTTATCTTTACAAGACCTAGATGGAACTACACAATATACTTATAATACAGCGGTTGGTTACGGTTCAGGTAAACAATTAACAAGTGGTGTAAGGAATACTCTTATTGGAGCTAATGCTGGAGATAGTTTAACAACAGCCGATTATCAAACTATGATAGGTTATGAATCTGGTACAACAATGACAACTGGAAGTGGAAATGTTGCAGTTGGTTATCAAAGTTTATCTAGTGTGACAACAAATGGAAGTAATGCAGATGGTAAGCCTCATGGGAATACAGCAGTAGGTTGGCAGGCATTACAAGATATGAATCAGACAGACCAAACAGATATATATGGTTATAATACAGCAATTGGTTATGAAGCAGGTAAAAATCTTACAACAGCAACAACTAATACACATGTAGGTTCTGCTGCAGGTGGAGTTGGGATAATAACTGGAGCTGCAAATACTACTCTTGGATATGGTGCTGGATATGCATTAACAAGCGGAGCAGGTAATACTTTCCTTGGAAGTACAGCGGGAGCAGCTAATACTACAGGAACTAATAATATAGCAATTGGTCATAATTCTTTCTATGCAAATATTGATGGTGACAATAATATAGCGATTGGATATGCAGCTTTATATTCTTTTGAAGCTGATGCAGACGGACATGGGTCAAATATAGCAATAGGTAAAGAGGCAGGACAATTTTGCACAACAGGAACTGACAATACTTTTGTTGGAGCTAATGCTGGTAGAGGAATTACAGGCATAAAATTAACAGGTGATTCAAATGTATGTATTGGATATTCAGCTGGTATTCTATTGCAAGGTGATTCTGACCAAAATGTTCTTATTGGGTATAAAGCAGGAGAGAATATTACAGTTTCTGATTCTAATATTTTTATAGGTGCAAACTCTGGGAATACAACAGTTAATGGACATTCAAATATTATGATAGGGAATAATTGTGAGACTTCGGCCAGTGATTCTAATGCACAATATGTGATTGGTATTAATTTAAATGCTACTGCAAATGATGCAGTATTTATTGGTGACGTTGATGACCATATAAGATGTGATTGGGCAACTGATTCAACTTGGGATAAAGTTTCTGATAAAAGAAAGAAGAATGTATTAGGAGAAAGTCCTCTTGGATTAGATTTTATTAATGATTTAAATACAGTGCAATTTACATTTAAAGCTCCAAGTGAATATCCAGAGGAATGGACATCTTACAATAAAGATAAAAAAGAACCAAGAAATACAGAAGTACAACATGGATTACTTGCGCAGGATGTAAAAAAAGCAATGGATAATGTCGGCATAGATACATTCTCTGGTTGGAGTGAAGACCCTGATGGATGTCAAAGAATTGGTGAATCTGCATTTGTTATACCTCTTATTAAAGCAGTACAAGAATTAAGTAATGAAGTTAATGAACTAAAAGCACAATTAAAGGAGAAATAAATGAGAGTAAAAAATTATTCAACATTAAAAGCAGCAAGTAAAGTCGCTTTTTCAAAAGATGGAGATGTGGTTTCTTTAACTGAAAAGAAATTCAATTCATCAACAGGAGAAGCTTTATCTGATGTGGTTCATGAAGTTGAGTTAAGTCATTATAAAAGTAAAAAATCACATTTAGAATCAGAAAAATCAACTATAGAGGTTGATATAGCAGAACTTGCTAAAATAATAACTGACATAGAAGCTTTATAAATAACAATAAAAAGAGGTAATAAATGACAAATCTGGATGAAAAAATACAGAATCTAAAAAGTCAACAAGAACAAGCAAAGGAAATCTTTGTAAAATGTCAAGGAGCGATTGAACTTCTTGAATCAATGAAGGAAGAGGGTGAAGAAGACAAAGGGGAGGATTCTTCAAAAAAAGAAAAAAAGAAGTAGTTTTTTGAAATAAATTGAGGTTAAGATGGCGAAGTTAGACAAGAATATTGTTAGTAGAGCTATAGTAACTCCCGATAAACATTTTCCTTTACATGACGAAGCTGCAATAAATGTAGTATGTCAAGCAATTGAAATAATAAAACCTGACACTTATATTGATTTAGGTGATACAGGAGAATGGGAATTATTTAGCAAACATTACTGGAAAGATAAAGAGAAGCCACCATTAGAAGTTTTAATACCAATGTTGGATAAAGAGATTGCTCTTGTTAATGAAGGTATGGATATAATTGATGCATCATTAGATAAGGCTAAATGCAAGAAGAGACATTTTATACAAGGTAATCATGAATTATGGTTAGATAACTTTGTAATAAGACATCCTTACTTACCACAATATATGGCTCAAAATGCATTAAAAATTAAACAAAGAGGATATAAGTATCTTAAATATCTATCTAACAAACCATTAAAAATAGGTAAACTTAATTTCATACACGGGAAATATACTCCTATTCATCACGCAAAAAAACATTTAGAAAAAGGCGGTCAAAGTGTTATATACGGACACACTCATGACTTCCAAAGATTTACAGATACTAAATGGGGCGGGACAATAAGCGCTTGGAGTATGGGATGTTTAAAGGATATGTCCTCAGAAGCTAATGAATGGTTACGAGGAAATCTTCATAACTGGAATCATGGCTTTGCCATAGTAGATTGGTTTAAAGGTGGAAATTTTAAAGTAGAGGTAGTAGAAATAATTAATGGAAAAACCTCTTTGTGGGGAAAATTTTTAGATGGTAATAAGTAATGGAGAATAATGGAAAAAGAAACAATAGAACATCTTATAGGCGAATATGGATGGATGATATTAGGAGCATTCTTTTTTCTATTAGGGAAAAGCACCATAGAATCTGCAATAGAAGGGTTGAAAGTAATGGCTGGCAACGACCTCAATGTAGACGATACAATAATTTTAAATGGAAGACCAGCACGTATAACAAGAATATCATTATGGAAAACTACAGTGTTTGTTTATGATGTTGGTTGTCAAGATAACGGTAAGCCATATATAAAAGGTGGAAATAAATTGTCAATACAGAATACTAAATTAAAAGACCATATGATAGAAAAGCCATTACCAATGCTTGACTTGAAAAAATGGGATGATTGTAAGGAGAATAAATGAAGGACACATTAAGAGTTTTATCTACATACCCAGAGATAGGTATAGGAACAAGCTTTTTCTCAACAGCAATAGGCTTTTTAAAGGTTTTAAACCCTATTCTAACGTTTGTATCATTATCGTTAGGTATAATAGTTGGAGTAATGACTTTATATGCTAAATTAAAAAGAAAATAAACATCATGGATTTTTTCATATTAGGCTTTATTGCAGTTTTTTTTGGAGGAATCTATTTTGCAAGAAGCTGGGAATTATTTGACATATATGACAATGAAGATGAAGAATGGGACTAATAGATATGTGGAAAAAACAATTTGAAGATGAGTTGTTAGAGTTGAAATTAAGAATATTAGAACTTGAAAAAAACTCACATCCAAAAAGAAAGTTCGTTGTATGTGATGATTGTAAATGTAAAATAAAGGAGAAGTAAATGGGAGCAATACTTGGAGCTATAGCAACAAAAATGTTAAGTCAAAAAGTAATGATTGCAGTATTAGTTAAATTAGGTGATTGGCTTGTTGGTAGAAGTGAAAATAAACTTGATGATAAGATTTGGGATGAAGTAAAGAAAGCTTTAAATGCCTAAAAAAACTTATGAAATAACAGATTTTAGTGGTGGATTAAACGCTATATCTGACCCAAAGGATATTGAAGATAATCAATTTTCTCAAAATTGGAATGTAATTGTAGATAGACAAGGAGTTTTACGTCTTGCAGGTAGAGGTCAGCATTATATTCCTGCATCCATGTTTAGTAGTGATAATTTTCAAGAAGGCTTTGGGTTATTTCAGTTTAGTGTAGATTATGCTTTTAATGAAATGGACAGTGATTTAAATACTGGTATTGAAACTGGCACTATTGATGTCTATTCAAGTGCATCTTCATTTACCTTAGAAAATACTGCAACTGTTTCAGCTACTGATGATTATTATTTGAATTGGACAATATTCATATATTCTGGAACAGGAGCTGGAGAATCAAGGCTTATAACAGGTTATGATGCAGCTGGAGCTGGTACTGGAGATAGACTTATAACATGTGAAGCTTTTACAACTCTTGATACTAATTCTAAATATATTATATATAGGTGGAAATCAGATGGCACTAACTGGGCTGGTAGTGCTGTAAAAAAAGATTTTATTACAAATGGAACTACTCCTATAGCAGCTATTCCCCCGCATGGTAATGATAATTATTATTTTATATGCAAAAAAACAAGTATAACAGATGAACAGTCTGTTAATTTAGGTTATATTGAATTTGAACCAAATCTTACTTTAAGAGCAGGAGTAGAATATAACTTAGATATAAATATGGCCTTTAAAAATACATGGAAAAATTTAGTATGCAATGGACATGAAGACGGTAATGCAACAAATAATTATGGAGATAAACCTTCTTGGATTGAGTTATATTCTTCTACAGTTACTGATGGAACAAATACAGGATTATCTTTATATGCAAATAATAATTGGGTAACTACTACAGAGCAAGCTGGATATATTTCTTTA
>Ga0208299_1000326_pt1 | contig 45407 bp, 62 predicted proteins | sample 15_taG_FD_184089 | JGI IMG/M metagenome (GOLD analysis project Ga0208299, IMG submission 184089) | Marine viral communities from the Subarctic Pacific Ocean - 15_ETSP_OMZ_AT15312 metaG (SPAdes) (version 2) | ecosystem: Environmental > Aquatic > Marine > Oceanic | place: Pacific Ocean | collected... | reverse complement strand
ATTTTTCTTTGTTCCATCCACTCTTGAGTTAAGATTACTCCCATAGGTGATAGACCCGTTATAAAGGCTACTATAATAGCAGCCATATTTTTATTCATAGCCATTTTACTCTGCGTAGTATTGTAGGATTGCAGGTTATTCATCATTTTACAAAGTACATTTCAACTGTATCTGAAACATCGCTCATTTTAATCCAATTATCTGCAACTGGTTGCCCTTTAGTAATTGGAATCTGTCCAAGTAATCCAACGATATGCCACTCATCTCGTTCTTCTCTTGGAACATACTCAAAAGATTCATCAAAATCTGGGTTGAGCTTCCGTCGTTGTCCTGCATCGAATACTTCAGCATCTTCAGGAACTTCTAATCCTTCTGGAATCCTATCGCTATGATATTTATGTTCTCTAAAATAAGTATCTGGAACTGCATCTACAGCTTCAACAGCCGCTATCCCTACGACCCCAGTCACCGCTTTACTTACTAATACATCTTCTTCATAATCTTCCATTATTGGAACTTGATGAGTGCCAATTTCTTCACCATCTTCATCATAAAGAGTTACTTCTTCATATTGAGGTGTTTCAACTTCTTTTGTTACCGTTTCAGTAGTAGTCTTTTGAACGTATTTCCCATCTTCAAGAACAATCTCTGTGCTTGAAACTTCTTCCTCGACTTCGCTTACCACAACTTTCTGGAGTTGCTTTGTTACAGTTTCATAAACTGCGTCCTGTGCTTCTACTGCCTCAACCGCATCTTTTGCTTCAATAGCTTTACTGCCTTCAACTTTTTCATCCTTAACCTGACCGCCCATTGAACCGCCAGTTTCATCCTTGCCACGAGCAACATATTCGTCAAATGTGATTTCTTCAGACCATTTAGTTTTTGTATAAGATTCCTTAATCCTTGCGTCGTAATCATCTCTTAAATATTTTTCTTGCCATTTACTCCAAGCCGAGTTACCAACAAGAGCGCATCCATCATGAGGTCTGATAATTCCCATAGGAGTTTCCCCATCTGCCGCCTGTCGAACTTTGCCACTTTCTAACACAACCGTATTCCCTATTGGAATAACGCTTCCATCAGTAGATTCAAAATATTCTGCATAGTCCGATGCCGTACCACTATCACCAACGCCATCCCAGTATCCATCTCCATCAATGTCAAATATAATTTCATTATCACCAGAGTTTTCATGAAGAAAGGCATAGTCAGTATGGTTCCCATTTGTTTTAACTCTTATAGCTACTGCTTTTCCCGCAGGGTCAGTATCTACATCCATATCAATATCTAGTCCATGCACCCAATTAGATAGAGTACAACCGGACTCAACATCGACTTCTATTCTCTGCCCATACACATTACTACGCACCGTACCAGCATCAATATTAGTTTTATTACGAATCCCATATACATTCCCAACATCCCCGCTGGTTACTATTTGAGCTTCCACATAAGCACCATAAAGAGCAGTTGATTCGCCAGCCGACTCTATACAAGTACCAGTTACATACAAACCATATAAACCACCAAAGTAAGCATCGTCATCATCAAATGCTGTATTTGAAACAAGTCCATACATATCATCAGTATTATTAGTTGCCCCCGCAGTTTTAGTATGTCGTGATATTATTCCATAATAAGTCCCAGTCGTATTTATTGCAACATCTTCCACATCGAGGTGAGCATCTGGGGAGGAGTCGCCAATGCCGACATTGCCTGTGGATTTTATCGTCACTTTAGCATCATCAAGAAGACCAATCTCCATTGATGGAGCACCAGAGCCGTAATTTGTAGAGAAATTAGCATAGTTATTATTGCTTGGCGAACCAAACCGAATCAGAGCAGAATTTGCATCTGGAGTCAGTATAGACATACCACCTGTAGTATTATTCTCAACAACCAAATCATCTGCTTGACTATGAGCAGTTACACTACCAGCAGTAGCAGTGTGAGCATGGAGAGTTCCGTCAGGACTCGCAATCCCAATTCCGACATTGCCATCTCCTCCAATCCTAAATAATTCATTTGCACCATCGTGGTCATCAACGCGGAAACTATAATCTGCACTTGTTGAGCCTGCCGTTATATACATTCCAAAATTTTGACCATCAGCCGTCGCTCCATTGGCGAATCTAAAAGCAATGGCATTATCAGAATTACCATCTTCTGATACAACGTGTAGTCTTGCTCCTGCTACGGGGCTCGTTCCAATGCCGACATTGCCTGAGGAGTCGATAACCAAATCTGCATTCGCCCCGCCTGAAGTTTGACCTATGGCAAATTCTGTACCATCTACTCCTGAACTATCACTATCAGTTGTGCCTAAATACCAAAGTGGAGATGCTGCTGTTTCAAAAATTATTTCTGCTCTTCTGTTTGCCGCACCTTTATCAAGACGTAAATAGGCATTAGTTGCACCGTGAATTTTTGCGGTTCCATCAGCTGCAGCACTTTCTACTTCGAGCATATAATCTGGACTGGCAGTGCCAATTCCGACCCGTGTTGTTGAGATTGACAAGGCTGAATCTGTGTCTGCACTATCCTGTATGTATGAAGCTGTAGCGTCAGCTCCCATAGTATCAGTATTTATTCGTAATAGTTTTAAATATGTACTCGCTATTGTTGAACCTGTTAACGCCATTATATTTTCCTCATATTAAAATTTTTCATATTATATCTTCCCATTTTCGATGCTCGTTTTCCCATAAATCATTAAGTGATATAGAGTTCCACATATCTCTTGCAAGTCGAGCTACTTGAGTAACTACGGAATGAACAGACATAGATAAATTAACCATTACCAAGACCCTTGATAGGCTACTACTGTGCCACTTGCTAATCTATATCCAGTCCATCTTCCAAATATTGTCATACCCTGTGGGAATACATTACTTGTATCAATAGCATCTCCATTGCCACTAGCTGTTCCTATATATGAAGAATCAACTGGCGTTAATGTAGTAAATGTTGTGTCTTCTATAAATTGAATTGCTATAATTTGTTTACTTGTTGTGTTTGTATCTCCATCTTCAAATATAGCTCCTAAATGACCAGTAGTTTCAGTTACATTTAAAGCTCCAGTTTTATTTACTTGTAATGGAGTATAATCACCATCGGCTCCTGATAAATCAGCTAAAGCATCATTTCTAACAACAAGAGCCGCTACCCCTGTATCTGTACCACCTTGAGCGCTTTGTATCGCCTTACCAAGACTAGTAGCAGCTACACCCGGTATAACGCTTGTTACATCTACATCACCAATATCTACACCACTATTAGCTGCTAACTTACCGATAGCTGCACTACCAGCAGGTAAGGATGCAACAACATCTACTTGCATTTGAGTAGAAACAGCACCTGCAATTGTAGCAAGATGAGCCACTCCATCATCATCCGTAGCGATTGTAACTCTTTGAGTCGTTGCAGAAATTGTACCTTCTCCAGCCTGAGCATCTGAACCAGCAAGGTTCATATTTACATTTAAATAATTTCCATCAACTGCATTGTCGAGATTTCCTAAAGATGTAACGGCAGGGTCATCTGATGCAAGAGTAACTCTCTGCACACCTGAAGCAACAGCTCCAGCCCCTCCTACAATATCGGTACCTGCTATATTAGCATTTACATTTGCATAATTTGAATCATCCCAATCATCTAATACTGCTAATGATGCAGCGATAGCATCTAATACCGCATTGTCAGTTGTTCCAAGATTTGCAGTTACAGTACCATCTACAGTTATTGCATTGCCACCATCAGATATATGTAATGCCCCATCTGCATCAACTTGAAATGGGCCTACATCCCCATCTGTTATAGTTTGAGGTGATGATTGATATAAACCACCTACTAATGTATGCTTAGATGTACTATCTGTCCAATCTGCGTCATCTGCATATACTGATTCATTACTAGTAGTAATTGAAACACCAGTAGCATCTACAATATCTACTTGTAATGAACTATTATCAGTATTTAGTACCTTGCCTAAAATTTCGTGGGTTTGTAAATTGTTTAAAAAGCCCATAGTTAATCCTTTATCTTAAATCCGGAGGCATAATTCGTCTGTCCCCTCCAACCTTATCTCGTTTTTTAGACCCGAAGCGTTTTATACTTTCAGTCCATTTGTTTTCATGTGTCTTAGCTAAATTCATCGAAATAGCTGAAATATTTACATCGGCACTATTGCCCGCCTTATCTTGATATAATCTAAATTTTACATAATCAACTAAAGAAGAATGTAGTGTATTATCTACATCCGGCGTATTGGTAATCGCAGATACCGAGTTTGGTTCCGCTTGGTAATGGATTAGTAGACCATCTGTTGTTGCGCTATCTACAGCCTTCCAATCACCTAGCTTAGAATGGGTAGAAGTACTTGATGATCCTTCTGTGGTTACAATAGCTAAATGGTTCCCCCTTATAAACCATGCCATTACATTTTCGGGATGTGATACGTCTGAAGCCATTATGTAATATCCATTTTTAATACTTGTGCATTAAGTAGTCTTGGAATCATTATATAATCCCCATCGTCATCCATAAAATCTACTCTAAAAACTTTGTTAATTTCTACACCCGCGTTATCATCACTAAGTGTGTACCACATTTGATCGGCAACAGTACTTGCCTTTGCATATTCAATCTTGGTATTATATTTTCCTAATTCTACTATTGCCTCATTTACAAGATTCATTATATAATTTTCTTGCGCGTTAGGGAAAACTTGTCTAACTCTTGATATAATTTGTTTTACAGTTAAAGTATGCACAGCCATTAGTCAGAATCCTTTTCTAATGTTATTTTTTCTTCCCACTTACGCGTTTTTAATTTCCATAAACTCATAAATTAAGGCAACTCCCGCAATACCCAAGTAGTCACCTTATCTAACGCAGTAGATGTCCAACTTGGCGCAGTAGGCAAGGCAGTAGAAGTCCAAGTAGGGTTCGTAGTTGATAATACATGAACAGTAAAAGAAGGCGTAGTTGATAGCGAAGATGAACTAAAAGCCGGCGTAGATGGTAATGTTACTAATACTTTACCCATATTATTTCGCTATTAAATATTCTATTGTTGAAGTCCCACTTGCCGTCTTAACATAAACTTCATTTATTTTTAAATTTGAACTATATCCTCTAAACATTGTACTTGCTCCTGATGAAAGTTGTAATGGATAAGTAGAGTCACTATCTAATGAAATTCTTACCGTATTATTTCCAAAATTCTTTATGTAACAGAATTTCAAGTCATTTGTATCATCTGCAAGGGGAACCCCAGAAGTACTTAAACTTAAAATCCCATCCCAAGGCTCTTCTACATCTTCCCATCTATTGCCACTAACATCTGTACTATCGGTTAATGTTTCCCAATACGCAAATTCAGACATCATTGAAGTCCAACTATCGCTCCACTGCGTAGCAGCAATATCTGTTAATGTACTATTCCCACCAAGCCTGCCAATAGATGAGCTAACAGCATTCTTATTATACGTAGCTTTAGAAATATCATATTCTTCTAAAGAGCCGGGCACAGCTGCATATGCTGTTCGAGCAGTAGGAAGTACACTTGTTCTCATTATCACTCTTCTATCTTGAGCCATTATGTACCACTCAAATATTCTACTGTTGACGTTCCATCTGTGCTAATAATAACAGCAGCTACAGACGAATCAAGTTCGGAAGCAAAAGACTCACCAGCTGATAACAGAACAAGATAATTAGAACCATTATCAAGTGATATTTTCACATCACTACCGCTAATATTTCTAACAAAAACAAAATCTTTACTACTTAAAGCTGATTCCGCGCTTGTAATCTCTTTTGAAGATTGATATGTTAAAGTTCCACTCCCCATTGAAACATTAGCACTACCAGAAAGCTTCGTACCAACATCACTATCTTGATACCATCTCGCACTTGTAGAATCAAGTTCCTGCGGAGAACATCCGTTTGAGTATTTTATTTTCTCGTTAGCCATTTCTTCCCATTATTTCCTATTGTCGCGGTGGAGCTATCCCACCACCCATCAACATTTGCACCCCACGATGATATTCAACTGAAAGTTTCTGATATTGACTGTCAAGCCATTGATAGTTTGCCGTATGTTTTTGAATATTGTTTGCAAACTCCTGAACTTCTGCATTTACTTCAGCTTGATACTGTTGCAATTCAGATTTATACTTAGATATTAAATCTTGATTATTAGCTACAATAGCCTGCATATCATTAACACCATTTTGTAATTGTCTTTGCTGGCTTCTATTCTCATTATCTATTGCAACTTGCAAAGCAGCTTGTCCCGATGCAATATTGACTTGATTAGCCACTTGGAGTTCTTGTAAAGATTCTTGTATAGAAGCATCATATTCTTTCTGCCATGCTTGTAATGTTGTATTTAATTCTAATTGATAACGAGCTAACTTCTGAGAATATTCTTGTACTTCATCATTTACTTGAGCTTGATACTTTTGAAGTTCTAGTTGAGTATCTTGTATTAAAGCCTCCATAGTTTGAGTGGCTTCTTGTGTATTCTCAGCTGCAAGATGTTTTTGCGCTTGCATTTCAGCCTGTACGCTAGCTTGATATTTAGCATTAGCCTCATTAAAATCATTTAATTTATTTTGCATAGCTGTTTGATAAGCTGAAATATATGTATTTATCTTCTGTAATTGAGCAGCTGCTAATTCAGTATCTTCTCCATTTTGTATAAAATCACCAGCAACTTGAAACCACTTTAAAAAATCTATATTTTCGTTATCAAAATCATAATCTAATGATGCCCATGCAGCCCGACTCATTTCAGTTATATCTTGGTTTGTTTCTTCAGCAAAAGAACCATCTGCAGCATTAGTTATAACGGGAGGAGTATATGCAGGAGCATTTGAAGCTATATCAGCTGCGGCAGTAGTAGTCACCCCCGTGGAAATTATTGCTACACTAGGAGCTGATACACTAATAGTTAAAACACCCGGGTCACTATCTCCTAAATCTGATAAAGGATGATAAGCATTAAATCCACTTGTAGTCCCTAATACCCCAGCAGCTGCAACGACTGCAGTTGTAAATGTCGGAGCCGAAGCGTCTAAATCTGAATCAGTGCTTGCAAAAGTAACTGTAGTTAAACTTGGTACATCTGGAGGAACAGCAGTAATTGATAAATCAGTTGGTAAATCGCCGGTCTTATTACCCATGGCATTCTGTAATGATTTAACAGCTGCATATAATGGGACTAAATATTCAGCTTCATCTGGGAATACCGATATTGCCGAATCCCCATAGGCTACAGATGGATATTGAACTTCTGAATACGTAACAGAACCACCGACAGGTAAAACATCTAAACTATTATTTTCTATATAATAAACTGGGTCTGTAATAGTAGCGTAACTCATATCTTCACTATCTGAAAGACGTCCCTTCTGCATGGCATCAACTTTTCTGCACGGCTGATTGATATCACCATCACTTCTAAATACACGGAGAACTTTACCAGTATTTAATGTACTTGCGGTTCCAGATGTAAAAGACTGCGAGGATGAACATAAATCTACCAGATTGGGAGGCAATACATTGATAATTTCCTTAGCCCCATCGGTAAGAAATTGAGTTAACTCGGTTTGAGTTGGGGCACTGCTACCATCTATTGAAAGACTAGTTAAACCTTCTATCTGTGCTTCAAAAGTCGCCATTATGCACTCGCTATAAATAATTCAACATCAACTGCGTTACCACCGGGGTTTACTTGTATACTTCCTAAATCAGCCATAGTACCAAAACTTGGACTTGTATCTGCTTCTGATAACATTAAACCATCAGCGCTTCCAAGAATATGACTTTGACCAGCCGCTAAATTTACTTGATACAAAGTAGCCGCTCCAACAACAGCTAATTCAACTGCATTGGAACTATCTAAATTAGTAATTCTTATATATTTTGAATCTTCAATATCAACAGCACCTGCCGCTCCATATGCATTAGAGTTAAATACGGCAACAGTTGTTGTTTGACTAGCCGCACAAGTAACGATTCTTTTCATTACCTCATTTATACTGGCAATCTCTAATACTCTTTTAGAGCCATAGTCCTGATTATCAAGTATAATATCTTCTTGTATTTTAACTTTTAATGTACCAGCCATCAGTAATTCCTTCTCCCTTTACCGCTATAGCGGGTTAATCCCTAATTGTTTTAATTTATTACTACCATTCGCATCATTCATTTTCTTAACAGAATCGTCCATTGATTGAACTGAAAATTCCATTTTACTTTGTGCGGTTATATCAGACCGCATCCATGAATTTGTAGTAAATTTAGGTGGATGTGCTCGTCCCCCACAAGATTTGCAATAAAACCAACCACCCTTATTATCCTTATTGCAATGCTGACAATTCATCAAGAATCATGAATAATGACGGTAATAATTCTACCATCACGCATTTGTGCGCTATGTATTGATCTAATCGTCTTTGAATCGTCTACGCTTTCTAAATAATCATTTAATTCTTTAGCCAAAGAACCGCTTGTAGAATCCGAGGCAACACTTGGTTCATTGATTATAACTCTTGTCGTAGTATTGTAATTTGCCATAATTTTCCTTTAAATTTTTGAACATTCGGGGTTAAGCTTTTTTAACCTAACCCCATACCGTTCTAAGTATTAATCCTTATTGATTTGGATTATATTGATACACTAACATTAGGGTCAACGTAAACAAGGTATACAGTCATATCAGCACTAGAACTCACTGCGCCCCAATCGGAACCTGCAGTAGCCGTTAAAGTGATTGCTGTAGCCGCGCTACAGAATTGGACACCCTGTGGAACTCCGCCGTCAATGTTACCGGCAGCAAACGCTGATGGATCAGAAGATTTATTAAATCTATCTGCATCAGAACCGTCACCGATTTGAACAGCACAACTCGTGTCGCCAGAAAATGCAGCTGTTACATCAATAAATGAATATAATACTACAGACCCAACCGGTAAGGTCATGTCTGAAGCATAAGTACCAACGGTAGAGCCACCATCCGCAAATGCGGAAAAAGGTGCTGATACCGCTAGTAATTTTACATTTGAATTGTCGTAATCACCACTATTAGCTTCGTGTCTTTTTGCTCTCATCTTATACCCCCTTATAAGCTTTCAATGTTATAAAGTGCATGTGATTCAGGCAAGGAAATCTCAAGACCGGCTTCGGTCAAGATCATATCTTTACGTAAATCTTCATCTGCGCTTTGAACATTAGTTACAATATTGGTATCACGATTTAAGCCATTACCGACCAATGGACGGTAAGAAAGTTTGCCCATGTCGGCAAACAGCATGAAACCACTTGAAACACCACGGAAAAGAGGTTCTTTAACTAAGTGCATTGCACCATGAATAGTTTCAATAGTCATAATCTTATGACCAAATTGACCTTCACGCTTATCAAAATTATAAGCAACAGCACTATCGGAATAAGCCACACTTGAATCTAAGAATGCGCCTGAACCTAATTTGTTAAAGAATGTAATTACTGGTAAACTAGCCAAAACTAATTTATCAGCACTACCACCGCGTGCTGGGTCATACATTACTTCCATATCAGAAAGCAGTCTATCATAAGTTAACTCGGCTTGAGTAGAACTACGATAGTAAGCTGCACCAGATGTGTAAGATAATGCTGCATCAGCCGTACTTGGTGTAGAGTTTTTAACAATATGACCTACAAGGCCTTCTGTGTATTGTACTCCACCAACGCGAGCACGTTGGCCGAAAAGCATAGCCCGTTCAATATCAACCTTATGTTCACGAAGTTTCAACGCCCAAATGCGTTCCCATTCGTTTGCATAACCGCGATATCGTGTAGCGATAGCTGTGTTAGACATTTCAGCAGCAGTTTTAAAAATCTGCGTGTATCCATAGTCATCTTCAATCTCGCTTGACCATGCATCGGGTGAACCAGTACCTTCACCAAAGGAAGTACCAATTACTTGACATTGGTCATCTTCGGCAACAACGTTGGAACCGGAAACGCCAGATGTGTCAATACATTTAGCTGAAAAAGAAGTATACGTAGTATTGTCGGTTACAGAACTTTCAATTCTAAAAAGCGATTGTCCCCAACCGGCGGTTGAGTCTACAGTATTCACTGAGAATACCATACCTTTACCCATCCAATTGACAGATGCTCCCGCACCGTCATCTACGCGAAAACTGTAATCACTACCTGCTACTACAGTGCCGATTGCTCCTGCACTTGCTGCTATGTAGAAATTACGAGACGTCCAGTCAATCTTTGAACGATTTTCTAAGAATCGAAACAAAGAATCATCTGTAGGCACTTTAGCCACTTTTGACAAATAAGCGAAAAATGGGGATTCTTCAGGAGCAAGTTCTGAAACTTTATCTGAAAAATCATATAACCTACGACGATCTGGAGCTTGGCCTACACCGGCACTTGTGGTCGATGCAGTAATGTTACTAGAGAGTTTATTCCCTTGTGTAATAGCCATTTATATAGCCTCCATTATTATTTTTATGGGATTCGTCCACTGTTGCTAGCGTTAAGAATCCTATCCCAAGCAGCGTCATTTTCACTCTTACGCGGTGGTTCGCCACCCTGTAAGATACCTGCTGGCCTTGGCATAGCCTGAGCCTGTCTAGTAGCTTCCATATTTTCCGATGAAGGCATTTCCGCACCCTTCCCATAATGTTTATTATAGACATCAATTAATAAATCGATGGGGAGTTCATCCCTAGGGTTCGTAGCAAATTCAATAAATTTACCAATCTCTTCATCGCTTTCCATGTTATACTTAGACTTAAGTTCATTTCTTAAATTTTGCATAGCAACCTGCCCTTGCAATTCCGCCATATGTCCTCCGACGGCTTCATCTACAAGAGCTCTTTCCTGAGCTAACCGCATCTTATACGATTCACTCTCAGGTTTGTAATAAGCTTCCCAAGGGTCAAAAGATGATTCGTCTAATTGACCTGAATCACCCCTGCCGCTGGCTTCTGCGTTACCTTCAAGTTTCCCCCTAATAGCTTCTACAATATCCGGTCTTTGTTCTAATACGTTTTTTAATTCACGCATTTGATCTAAAGACGCGCTATCAGAGCTCAATGCATCATATTCAGATTTCGTCTTATCATACATCGATTGAAACTTCTTAGCTTCCGCTTCCCAATCAGTCCCGTATTCAACACCACCTTCGTTACCTTCATCCGTAAGTACACTTGGCGCCTGTGTCGCCGGAGTTACCTCTTCTGGTTGAACGTCGGATGCGAATTCATCTACATTAGCCAATTGAACCCGATCATTCGGATTCCCTTCTGCTAAATTGTCTTCATAACTGGGTACGCCAGTATCTTCTTGTCTTTGGTCTTCCATTATTTTTCCAATCTCCCTATTCTCCCGGACTCTACCTTTCGATATTCCGATAGGGCTTAACTGTTATTAAATACCATTAACGCCTCTAACTCGAGGCTCCCTTTTTGCCTTGCGCTTTTTCCGTTTGTTTAGCACGAAAATCAGCTTTATCAATCACACTTTCCATCTTGTTAAGATTGACACGTTCTTTATACTTTGCTTCCGTGACAACCTCATTAAGATTGGTCTTGAATTTTTCAGCGATAACTTGCTTCTTAGCATGTACGCTTTCACGTTCTGCCGTTTGCAAATCACCGGTAATGTCTTTTAATTGACCTTCAAGTTGTTGTATATATGACTGCATTTGTGCCATCATGCCCTTACGTTGTAAAACGCCTTCTTTGTCAAAGATTTCTGTTTTCTTTAAAACCTCGACATCATCTACCAAGTTCAACTTATATGCTTCCAAATACATATTGTATTCGGCCACCTTATTTGATGGTAACGTTGAACCCGATATAATCCGAACGTCATGTTGCCCTATTGCAATATCATTTTCAATAGACACCAATTCGTTAGTTTTGTCATCATACAACCTACTGTTAACCGTAAATTCGGTCAAGTCATTATTTGGCTGTACGATTCTAAAAGTCTTTTTGAAGTTATAATGTCCCTTAGACATAGCATATATACACTTGCCTAATCGGGTTAAACTTCCTTCGATATCCCTAAGTTTGGATTTACCACGGCTCTCGCCCATTTCGGATAGCATGGCCGTACCACGCACCGTGTCAGGGGCAGATTCCCTAAACCCCTGCATAAGTTCTGGGATACCAAAATTTAAATCTATATAATGTTCCACCCTATCGATTAGGTGATAAAATTCAGCAGCCAATGGTTGGGGCGATGGGAAATGTGGTTCACCAAATTCTGGGTTATATTCAATAACTGCATTTGGGTTTGCCCAATTTCTTTCTAATTCGCCCACATCATCAACACTTCCTTCTGGGACTAATAACTTTAGTCCGGCAGAAGATTGCGCGTGGCTTAGTGTCAAGGAAAATAGTTTGTTTATAAGACGTTGGGAGTCCTTGACTTTTGTTACATCTGACTTGGGGTATGGAGTATTAGTCCAAATATTCGGGACTGGGATTATAGGATATATGTCACAGTTTAAAACCTGATCATATAACAAGTATTGACCCACGGTTGCCACGTTTCTAATGCGTGTTTGTAGGACTTCTACTGCTTCAACCAACCCCGACTCGATAAGGTGTGAATTTTGTTCTAAGACTTGTTCGTATTCATCTAAGCTAACGACTTTTTCTTCACCATTTTGCTTATTGAATAAACGATAAAAAGGTACTTTTACCTTTTCAAATCTTTCTAATATGCGATATCTTTCAAAGCCACCACGGTCACTATCTTTGACCACATCGGGTGTAAATGACATAGAAGTATTCTTCTTGCCAGAAGAAGGATAATCTTCTTCATCATTCATTGAATCTATATCGTCTATGAATTCTTGTAATTGTGGGTATAAATTAAGTATTTGATCTTTTGTTAGTATAGTTGATAATATCATCGATGATGAATCATCGAAATATCTATCTCGGGATGCGGGGTCTACATAAATCCTGAAAGGATTTACATATGTAAACTTTATGTCACCGCGCCCAAAATCTGATTCGGGATCGGTATATACGTAAAAATAACCAAGGCCTGATACGGCATAATCGTGGACTGCATTCTTAAACTGCATATCACCATCCGATATATCCCATACATATTCAAGTATAGTCCTCCAGACAGTGGCTAATTTATTATCTGAATCTTCCCTGCCGATAGCAGAAAATTTTGGATTCTTAGAAGTCAATAATGATTTCAATTTATCGACTGCAGCGTATACTCTGTCGATAACGAAGTCACCTTGCCCTACCTCTTGTAGTGCCTCTGATTCTTCTTTCGTATAATGATTCCCGAGTACAAAATCTACTGCTTCACGGGCTTCCGTGTCCCAGTCAGTTCTTGCATCCCGCCATCTACGCCATAATTCTTGGTTTTTCTTTGATTCCGGATTCTCTGCAGAGTGTGCGATATCAATTCTCCCGATTTTGCAAAATTATCTTATACTTATAATATAAGCGAAAATGCATAGTTTGTCAAGAGTTTTTTTAATTATTTTCAAATCCTTTGACCTGTCATCCAACTTCTTAATCTTTTTACGGTCTTTTTTTGTGCTCTCTCCTCCACATTAGACTCAAAATCGGAAGCATCAAACTTATTACTAATAGGCGAGCGTGCATTAATTACACTATACCAAAGGCCATCAAGCAGGTCATCGTTCTTGCCTTTTGGAAAATGAAACATTTCATCTACCAATTCTTGGTGTTGTTTTTTAATATATAATTTCTTTCTATTAACGATAGGGCATAATGTGGCTTCTATCCTATCTTCCTTCTTTATGCCGGTTGGTGGTCTAACCCCCATAGCTATCCCCGGCGCCATCTTCCTATCTTTACCCTCCAAAGCATTCACGGCATCTCTAATCACACCTTGAGCCCCTACGTGTTCCACATTGGCCCTGCGCAAAGGTTGATACATCTTAGCCCATTCAAATATCTTTTTTGGCATATCGTACAAAGGGAAGTGTTCGCGGAAGTATTCAAGTATATAAAAATTCTTATCGCTATCTATCCCCACCACCATTATCACTTGATAGTCATGTTGCGCAGATGATTCATAAGCCAAATCTACACCCATATACACATTAATCGGGATAGCATCTTCCTTGGTCACGACATAGGCTTGATTGTTTTTAGATTCAAACCTACCGTCATAGTAATTAATCCTATCTATTTTAAATTTTGCAGAATCAAGGTCTCTCGCATCATTCATATATTCTTGTGCAAATTTATGCGTAAGCCCCTGCTCTATATACCCGCGCTTTATTTCTTTTAATTTTTCTTTATTAAAGTAATCGGGCCACAAGGCTTTCCCATCTTCAATAGCCCTTCTAAATATCACATCCCAAGTATAATCTTCATCAGCATCAATCGCGTTAGAATATCCATCATATATTGATTGTAAAAATGAATCATAGTGTACAATCGTCCCAATCAACCATACCGAACCTTCATTACCTTTAGATTCTTCCAAAGCGGGCATAACAGTAGACATAACCCATTCTTTAATTTCCATCCTACGTTCGGGTGTTTTGGTGTTCAATTCGGATTCAAAGTCATCAAGTACAATTTTAGTATACCGTAGACCAAGTTCCGATCTACCGCGCAATCTTTGCGTAGTGCCTTTGGATATAATTCTATCACCCTTTGAGGTGGTTATTTCCTTTTCAGTCCACTTCTTCCCGACAATATCACCAAAATAATAATTAAATGCAGGATTAAATTCTATATGCGATTTAATATATTTTAAATGATCTACCGCCTGACTTTGTTCTTCCGATACAAATGCTATAAACTCACGCTTTTCTTTTGGATTGAAAAACAATTTATAAAGAAGCGATGCTTTTACATAAGTTGACTTTGCGTGCCCGCGAGGAATAATAGCGCATATACGCTTATTAGATTCATCTAATAAGAGACCCCCTAATTCATAATGGAATGGGGCAGGTGTGCTTTTCATGAAATCTTCGGACAAAAACAATTGACCAAAAGTGACTAAATCCTTAGATGCTAATTCCAAAACCCTTTCTTTTTCTGAAAGGTCATTTGGTATTATATTAAATATTTCTATCTTGTCGCTTATTCCAATCACCTCCTTCTATCACCTCGAACACAGTTTCATTGGCTAACAATAAATCCCCCGCTACATACAACCAAGCACGTTCTTTTCCCCCATCATCCATCTTTACATTCGTTCGTACACGTCTATACATCCCAGACTTGACCCCTTCATACATATCGTATGTATTTAAATCTTCCTTGGTAACATCAAGAACTTCTACAATTGTCCCTTTACCTTTTTCATTATAAATTACAGCGGGGAACCTTGTGTGCCCGGGATATACAAGCGTAGTATTTTCCACTACACCTTTATTGTCCGATCCCCTTCTTAATGTCCCATATACCGCTAATTTTTCAGATCGCATAGTCTAATGTCCCTTCTAACCAAGGTTCTATTTCCGAAGGTTCTAATTCTATTCCGCTATACATGGTCAAGCAATCCTTACAAACAACGCAATAAGAAGCCATCCTATCACCCTTAGAATCAAAGTCCCTTATTATGATTTCCCCTTCGGTACTTTCAAACCATTCAGTGTCTATATCATGACCGCATACAGCAGTCATCATGTATTCAAGCATCTCCATATCGATATATCAACCCCGGCATTTCTATTTCAAGTTCATTATCATACAAAGTAAAACATTCAGAGCATTGCACATGTAAATTTTCTTCATCCAAATCATACCAAATAGACGAATAATCCATCATTGGAAATTCGCAAATGACACAATTCTTATTTTTCAACTTCTTGCGAAGCTTCGATGAGTTTTCTCTGACCACCTTCTGAGATAGCATCCAGTTGTTCCTTTGTAAACCCTTGAAATAATGTTATTGATTCAGACCGTTTTTCAGTATCCATCATACCACTAATTTGCATTAATGTTTTGATTGCTGAGATCTTGTCTTTGTCTTGTGATTCGTCCTTGTCTACGATGGCTCGCATCTTCTCTAGCAAATACAACGGAGTTATATCCGCTTCATTTAGAACCTTATCTACTTCTTCTCTTATCACTTTTTGTATCCTATCAGTTTTAATTAACTTCTTCCCACGATGCTCGGCATGCCCTTCCTTGTTGGTCGGGAATGCCTTCATATACGCCTCCGCTATACCATCACCCTTAACAATATACTTCGCAAAAAGAAACTCTCTTGATGTTAATTGCTTCTTAGTCATATAATGCTCATGTGGTTTTAGTCTGGATACAATACCAAAAGAATATATATTCTCCCTTAATTCACCATCCATTACAGCACCTTTAGAGCATACAAAAGAACCCAAGATAGTTCTTATATAATGATTCATAAGTTTTCTTGTACTCGGATGTCTTAGTTCACCGCGCCTTAAAACTTGGAAGATTTGTCCATCATCGGCTTTTACCCACTGATCTTCTTCGCCGTTCCGCCAATCGTCGACAAGTCCTACATTCGGATTATATTCTTCAAATTCTCTTTTGTTCTTATATCCAAAATGTAAGACATTTTTTATTTTTCTACTAACCATACTGTAATATAAGCTTAAAACACCCAAAAGTCAAGTGTTTTTTATCTAGCTATACTTCTAAGTTCGGTTCCGTTAACATTCATATTAGTCTTACTTCTTATAAATGGAGACCCGCAACCACCACATCGGTACACCGGGAATTCATTAGCACTTGTAAAATAGGTAGCCAATATAGGGGACAAGCTTTCGCTCCCACAAGTTGGGCAAACATCGTCATCCATAAGGACACCTAAGTTTGGATGGTTTCTAATGTATGGTCTTAACTTAAGATATACTTGTTCCAATCCCACAACATCACGTTTATTGTATTCAAGCATTTCTTGCAATCGCGCTTTGTCACCATTCATACAATCTATCCATAGTTGAAATTCGGTATTTAGTTTTTCCGCCAACCCGAAGTATTTAGTTAAGAAGTCTTGCTTATTCGAACTAAACGCAAATTCCTTTCGCGCAATCTTCAAGGTATCTATTGACTTGTAAGGTGCGGGAGGCAACATATCGTTCAATATGAATCTTGCATTAAGTTTCCTAATATCAAAGCGATCACCATTATGTGCCACCACTATATCCGCTTCATCAAGTAATTCCCATATGGATTTAAGTATCCTTGAGTCATCACCCGCTACGGCTTCCTTTGGTGTAAGCACATCAGATAACACTACCTCGTCATAAAGCCATTTTGCCGACCAAGATAAAATATACCAAAACTTTTGGTGTCCAGCGTCATCTCTCATCAAATTTGTGGGCGGGACGTATTGTTTGCCAAAATCCCATACCCATACCGGCATTGGCGTTGTTTCTATGTCAAACATTAATATTTTAGGTAATACTGTCAAGTCACTAACATCCGTAGGCCTAGTCCACCCCATAGACTCAATTTTACGTGTTACCGATTTGTACGTGCGCATAAAGCCCGCATTATCCAAATCATAGCATATATTACGGACACTTTTCATTGTACGCCTATATTGACTTATTATTTCGATTTCATCATTTGACCACTTCATACTATTTTCCTCGCTTTATTACGAAAAATAACATTTTCAACAATATTGATTCAAACCATAAGAGTATTAATCTCACCGATAATCCTCAATCATTTGTACCGTTAAAGCGTATCCAGCTATATCTACCAAATTATCACGCTTATGTTTATTCACTTCCCTACTTAACTTTACCGCCACCATACACAAACCAACATCCTGAGGGCTAACTTTAGTATCCAAAATTGCAGACCACATTTTAGCCGTCTTACTAAAATCCTCGATTGGATGCCCGTAGTTTTTACCACGAGCACCATTAACCAAGTACTTAGCTTCATCTAATATCGATTCTACTTTATCTTTCGCCACAAGTATTCTCCTACGCCTAATTGATGAAATCCATTTGCCAAACATTCAATTGTATTCTCATCGTGCGCACAACCGGTATTATTGAATATTACATGGATTACCTCATGTAAGAATGTTTCCATCTTCCTAGATGTGTTCATTTGTTTATCTAATTTAATCACACACGAGCGCGGGTCATTAACCCCAAGCAAGTATTTACCTTCACGGCCTTCTTTTTCGCCGTCCATGTATACTACCTTGTAATCGTGCCCGCCGATGTTTAGCACACGCTTTCTCGATTTCTTCATTCTCTTTGTCGATTTCTTCATATTCTCTCTTCCCGTTCCCATATGCGGGAACTGTTGTACTCATTACCGTAGGTTCATAACCATGTTCTTTATTCTTAACTTCGTTTATTATATCTTCAATAAACTTAACAGGTCTTAGTACCGCTTCTTCCGGTGTCATCTTAGCCATTCTATTTTTCCTTTATCCCCGGTACGACTATATTATCAAAGTAATCACACCCTTCATTTACCTTACAACCCTTTCCAGAATAATCACTATCCATGTAAAAGAAAAGATTATTGTCCCCATCTCTACCAAACATGCACCCTAAACATTTCCCATTATCCCAATTCGCACAATGCTTAGTCGCCTTTTTCTTTAGATTTATTTTCATCTTAGATTTTTCTATCTTCAATCATAGCAAGAATATATAACACACCAAACAACTTTCCTAATACTATTTTAAAAAACTTTTTTAAAGAAAATAAAAAAAAGACTTGACAAAGTACCCTTTTTCCCTTAAATTATAAGTAGAACTAAGCAATAGGGCTCTTATATATATATTATATATACTCTCTTACTTCTTATACTATCGTATAAGAATAAAGAAAAACATATACTAACGTATATGCAAAAAGAAAGGTTTTGCAATGAGTGGGAAAGGAGATAGGGATAGAACGACGGATAGAACCGCATATAAAAAAAATTACGAAAAAATTTTTAAAAATAAGAAAAAACGTATTATTAAAGATAAATCCCAAATTCGTCCAAATTAGTTGAAAAAACTACATATTGGTATCTATATACCAAGAAATCATAAAAGTCCCGTTTAGACCGCAAAGAATTGCAAATAGACCTATATCTATATTATATCACACCCCAAGTGGTTAGAGCTACTAACCAGATAATCATAAAACTAAAAAAAATCTATGAAAGTTGATTGATTTGTATTATATTCTATATATAAAAAAATAGAAAAAATTGTGTGGTTGTCTTTTATGCATTTTTCCGCACCCCTCCCGAATTGTTTCGCTCTTGGTTTTTTGGTTGAAAAAAACGTATTTTAAGATATGAATATCCTATTATATATTTATAAATAGTATTTATATAAGATAACTTGGTCTTCTTTGAAGTTGATTGGCCCAATTTAATAGTTAAATAAGACTTCTGTGTCTTCTTATAATTTTCTGATCCGATCTAATAAGACTTCTGTGTCTTGTTATCCTTATATTATTTTAATTTATTTTATTTATTATGGAACTTTTCTTATTTTTATTTCGTATAATAAGAAACGCCCCGAAAAACGGGGAGTGCTAACTAACAAAAGAGGTCTAAAATGACTGTTGAAAATAAAAAAACTCCTATCACTCAAGCGAATTGGGATAGTTTAGTTGAGAGTGGTGTAAACCCTGAGGATTTGAATTTTAGGGTAAAAGGAAAAAGGGAGAAAAACATACTCCATGCACCAAACGAAACGCAGGAAAAATACCGTGAGATTCAAAAGCTCGTGAAAGAGTGCGAAACTTGGGAGTATAATGGCAATGTATATGCGATCCGAAGCAATGCTTTTCTTAAGACTAAAAAATAAGTAGAGTATTAGGGAAAACAAGCCTCGTCATTAATTTGGCGGGGCTTTTGGGGTACACAGACTAATAAACCTAATAATTTTAGGAGATTAGATATAAAAGCCTAAAATTGTTAAGAGATTAGATAAAATGAGCTAACTAAATAAAATAAAATGGAGATTAAATGCGAACAGAAATAGATAAATATATAGAGGGAAACAAAACTAATCTGCCACCGATCCGACTTGAGATTGAGTCGAGTGATAATGGATATAATCTGACTTTACCGACAGGTGCAATAATGGAATTGCCCTCGTTGAAGTTATGCGAGAAAATAATAGATATTTTCAAAAATAAGACACAATACAGAAATCAAACCTTTATCCTCTATGATTATGATACAAAGACGGAATATTCTGATTTTAGGATATTCACAGAATACTTAGAAGCCTGTCACGAAGCAATCAGATTTAAAGCAAGCGTCAGAAAACATAGACTAGGAAATAGAAAATATTTTCCTCGTAAGGTGAAGAAAGTAGACCCAAAAGTTTTGAGGCCGTATGAAAGAACTTGGTAAAATAGCAGGATATATATTACTTTGCTGTGTTTGGGCTTTCATAATATGGACAGTATTAAACAATATATGATATGTGTCCAGAGTGCTGAGTATCACTTGCACAAAAAAAACTGCTCAAAGTTTAGATCGAAATTACAAGTTAAGGAGAATAGATGAAAAGATAAAGCAACTATAATCACCGCTCGTCTGAATGGCAGATTGGATGTGAGTTCAAATCTCATCGAGCGGACTAATTAGAATAGGAGAACGAAGATGATAGATGGAATAGTAAGGATAGCAGGGTCTATCTTTATCGCAGGCATAGGTCTGGTGGCATTTGCTTTTGGGACTATGATATTAACAGTTTTTATAACGGAATTATATAACCACTTTTGGAGGAAATAATGGAATCTTGCTGGAATTGCGTATCTGATATTGATGTAGATAAAAACACCGTATATGATAGAGAAGGAAATCCATATTGCAGTATTTTATGTCTATATAATCACGATTCACTGCCGTTTGATACAGTGATAATACGTGGTGTATTAGATAAAGAAAAAGATGCTCTTGAAGAAATGAGTATACCTTTGGACTCAGATAGCCATATTAATTCAGTAGATTATTTAATTACTAAAGGATGGGTAGAGGCACTTGAATGGGTTCTCGGCGATACCTTACGCAGATGATTAGATATTTTCACAACAGATGCCCTCATATATATAAATCCCAACTGGTGGAATGGATGGTGAAGAGGTTTGGTCTTTCTAAAACCTGTGCGAATCAATATACATCTAACCAGATCAGGGCAATTTGGTATAAGGAAAGCAAAAAGAGGAAAATATTAATATGAACCCCAAAGAGTTATTTGAGAAATATCCAGATGAGCCTATAGAGATAGAATGTAGCCATCCTGTGATTATGATTGGCGGAGATGGGACTATTTATTTGAGAATACATCAAACAGATTTAAGCTATGCGTTGAAGAGTAATTTAAGTTTTAAGGATTTTATAAAATATACAGAAATGGAGGATAAAAAATGATATGTCCTCACGGAGGTGGTATACTCCACTTAATAATAGATTTTATAACAATAGCTTTACCAGTATTATTCCCATTTATAACAACGATAAGGAGAAATAGACTATGAATTTAAGGGTTAAAGCCAGAGTAGGCGATAAGGTTATATTAACACCTAGGGCAGGATACGATGATGGGATCAGATGGGGACAAATAACATCAATCGGTGATGTGGGGATACGTAGATATAATATAATTACTGATGATACGATAACTCGCAAATATAGTAAATATGAATTTATTATTATGCCCTTGCACAAGGGAGATATAAGAGGCGGAGCTATATTAGACATGGACTCTGTGTATGGTGATTATTTCTACATTATAAGAACCATAGATGGTGCTCCTGATCTTATATTTTCAAAAAAAGAAGAACAATACTATGAATTTGGAGACATATTTGCGGGGTATGAGGAAAGTTATACCCCACAGGTGTTAACACATACTGATTATTTATCGCACCCACTGTCAGATGATACATTATTAGACTGTGTAAAGATATTTGGATCATGTTTAAGATCTGTTTATAGACAGATAAACATTTGTGGTCTCTGCGAAGACGCCGCCGCTGATAATCATTTCTATAGTACTGACGGAACTAATTACAATCGCTATTGCAGGAGTTGTGCGGAGGAAACCAATTATACTTGCTATGACTGTCATAATTCTTACACAATAAGTCATATGTCGAGATATATTTTCAGACGTAATTTTTGGTGTGCAAGATGTTTTGAGCAGAAAGTATTCACTTGCAGTGGATGCGATGAAGAAACTGTATCTAACCCATCAGATGGTTATCACGGGGCAGGTAGGTATTGTCTACGATGCTACGACAGAGTATCTTTGAGTCATATGGCAAATCCTCCGTCTAAGTTACCTGACAAATTTCTTTCTAGGATGCTTTTAGATAATGCTGGGAACTCCTTTGAGATGAATAAAAGCAAAACACCAGCATCTTTGGAAATAGAACTTATAGGTTATGAGGATGATGATGTAGAAGAGTTTTGTCCGCCTAATGATTGGAGGATAGTCAGCGATGGGTCTTTGACTGAAGGTGGGGTGGAGATGGTTATGACCCCGAAAATAGGAGATTACATAGGGGAGTCTATAAAGGATGCTTGCGAATGGGCATCGGAGATGAATCTATCACCAGATGGTTCTTGTGGTGTTCATGTTCACACTAATGCTCTTGATTTAGGGGTAAGTGAAATGAAAGGTATAATACTTACAGTAAAAAAATTGGAAGATTTTATATATCAGATGGTTCCGCAATCTAGAGAATTTGAAAGATATTCTAAAAGAATGGCTGATTTTAAAAGTAAAGATTTATTAAAGATTGTTTCTGCGGGAGAATTATGCAAATTTTGGTATGAAGAGATGGGTAAAACGCAGGCATCAGATAGTAAATATAATGAATCAAGATATAGAGGTTTAAATGTACATTCGAGATTCTATATGGGAACGATTGAATATAGATATCACGAAGGGTCTAGAGATCCAAATAGAATATTTGAATGGACTAAGTTTTGTTTAGCTATAACAGATTTCGGTAAAAATTTACTCACAAAAGATAAGAAAATATTGAATATGTTTCTAGAAGATAATAACCTAAAGCTCGAAGATTACTTAGATGTTATGGGTATTATAGAGATGTACAACCCCCTAAGTTCAAGAATAGATGAATATAAGGGAAAAAGGGGTTCTCAAGAGATGCGGAACCCCACTGTTAATGTTGTTAGAAGGTTATGATAACTTCTTCCGTAAATTAACAGTTAACTAAGATAAGGAGAAATAAATGTGTGGAATATTTGGTTTTGCCAAACGAGAAGGATGGCAATCTGATTCACAAATGAACAGGATTAAGGATGTTTTCACTAATCTGACAGATGAATCCGTCATTAGAGGTCAAGATTCGACTGGGATTTCTATAATGTCTGGGGAGGGAAGCTCGCTGTATAAGACATTAAAATCATCGGATGACTTGATTCTCGATGATTCTTGGGAAGAAATAATGGGATCTGTGGATAAAGATACAACTGTTGCAATGGGTCATGTTAGATTCGCAACACATGGGACAGTATCCATTAGAAACGCTCATCCGTTTTCGATAGGAAAAGTGATCGGGGCTCATAATGGGGTTATAATGAATCACGATATAGTCGCTAAGAAAATAAATAAGTCAGTTGAAGTCGACTCCGAAGTCATATTTGGCCTCATCAATAAGAAAGATGACATACAAGATGTGCTCGATTTAATATATGGAGATTATGCCATTAGCTGGGTCAAGGAAAATTCATATATCCTTAATCTTCTGCACGAGAAAGGCAGGCCGTTGGTAGTTGCATATTGGAAGAAAGCTCGTTGTTTATTTTGGGCATCAACACATCAGATTATGGGATATGCCTTACAATATGCAGGTTTGCAAATCGATATAGCGAAAGTACCAACAGATAAAGTATACTCTTTTGACACAAGAGAATTTTGGTCTTCCCCTAATCCAAACATAACGGAAGTGCAGACCAATGTTTCTGGGTATTGGGCTTATAACAATAAACAAAATTATACTGGGTATGGGTCTTCCCATTCCCACGCTAGAGCAAAATGTGTATATTGTTATAAAGACACTTGGAGTATTGACAAAATATGCACAAATTGTTGCGGTGAGCGTACAAATGGTATCGTCTTAGACCGAGATGGAGAATGGGGCGGTAGTTGCTCAAAGTGCTCGGATTGGAGAAGGTATGATGAATTAGTTTTAATCGAAGATACCAGATATGAGTGCTTTGATTGTATAGAAGATGTACAGATTCCCAAAACATCATCAGATGAGAATGGTGTATCTTGCGATTTCTGCGGAGATTGGTTAGAGAAAAATGAAATTGTGGTGTTCAATGGGTACGATATATGCAGTTATTGTGATAAAACAGAAAGAGACTGGACAACTCATAACCAGTCACTAATGACAGTATAGGAGAAACTATGAAACGGAAAAAGGCAATACTTGTAGGTATAGACAGACCTATAAAGTTAAAATCAAAAAGTTATGTGATTAAATCTCTATATAAAAGAGCTAAAAAGAATCCATTTATATGTGAAAAGACATTTGAAGAATTTATGGAACACATAAAAGATCAGGTTAAAGACCTTGAAGGGATTGAAATACAAGCTGAAAGCGAAGTAGAGCTTTACAATGCACTAAAGAATATTGGGTGGATTAAAGAGTTTAACATGCTTTTGGCATACTTAGTAATAGCCAATTATGGCATATCTTAGGAGTAGAAAATGAAAAAACGTTGCGAACATTGTGAGAAAAAGGCCAATAAACTTTTCGAAGTTCAGGATAGAGCAGGATTGTTGTGTAAAGAATGTCTAGACTCAGTAGCTATGCCTTGCAGTATATGTGGGGATAATGTTCATATAGATTATATCTGTTCAACAGGGGGAGGTGAGGCATATTGCCCAGATTGTTTTACTGAAGACCACGATTATTGTACTAATTGTGGATGCGCAGAAAAGAGTGATGATATATTTAACAATGATTGCGGAGACCCCTATTGCGAATTATGTTATTATGATGTATACACTATCTGTGAAGATTGCGGTTCTGAACTATTTATTGACGAATCTTATACGTCGGATGGTGAGTGTATATGCGAGAATTGCTACGATGAATGTGGATCGGTAGACTTTAACTCTTATAGGACTTATAGGGGTTGTAATGTACCTACACCAGAACCAAATGGGCTTAAAAAGAATAGGTTTGATAGAGCTTGTGGAATAGAGCTTGAAACCGTTTTCTGCGGGGATGGTTCTGCACAAGATATTGCAGATGAATGTAATGCGAACTTTTCACATACTTCAGATGGTAGTATCAGCGGAGAAGGTGTTGAATTTATATCAAAACCCATGATAGGGGATCAATTATTTGAAGAGGTAGACAAAATAACAGATTGGCTTCATAACAATTCATTTTCTGTCAATAGAAGCTGTGGGTATCATCTTCATATAGATGCAAGAGATTTATATTGGCCCGAGCTTACTGGTATAATGCTTTTGGGTAATGCTTGCGAAGATATAATGTATTCAATGATGCCAGCTTCCCGAAGCAAGTCTAATTGGTGTAGAAAGACCCCCATACCCTCAAAAAGATTATTTATCATACAAAGCAACCGAGACTTTATCGACTCTTGGTATAATGGTTCTGATTCTCGCCAAAATAATGACAAATACAATGATTCCAGATATCACGGTATCAATATGCATTCACGAGTATACTTAGGGACAATAGAATTTAGACACCACTCTGGCACTACCAACCCAGAAAAGATAAAGAATTGGATTACAATATGTCAATCATTGGTGGAAAAGGGAGCAAAACTTGGGAAACATTTGGAAGATGGTACGGAGAGCAAGCTATTAGAATTTCTTAAGAAAAATAGCAAATTAACTTTACCGGAGTTTATTGAAATTCTCGAATTAGAGAGTATAGATAATTATATACTTAGAAGAATAAATAAGTTTAGTGGATTGGAAGTAAATACAGAAGAGAGAGAAGTAAATAATTATATAACTATATAATATATATATATATATATAATAACTTAACTTTTCTGTAACCGTTAATTTACGGTACACCAAATAACTTAACAAGATAAAAATAAAGTATTTTTTTATAGGAAAGTTGTTTTGGTAGCATTAATTTTAAATAGAAAATTAAAAGAATAAAGAAGGAATTTATATGAGTGCAATAGGATTTAAATACCCAGATGGGGAAGAGATATTATTTGAAGACGTATTCGAAAATGGGAAATTAGATATGGTGAGAATGGGGATAACTATTCCCATGCTTAAAGAATTATCAAAGCAAAGAGACCCCGATAGAAAGCCATCGGTGACAGAGTGTTTATCTGGGACTTGTGAAGCATACTTGAAGAGAACAAAAGACTATTTTATAGACCCACAAGAGCATGCATTCGCATTAGCGGGGACTCTGCACCATAAGAAATTAGAAGAGAGTGCGGAAGAAGAGTATGCAGAAATATTTATGGAAAGTCTTGGTATCACAGGTATTGCCGACTTGTACGATGAGGAGTCTAAATCGTTGATAGATTATAAGAACTCTGGTTCATATAAAGTAGCGCAAGTTTTGGGGATACAACACTTCTTTGGAGACGATCCTACGGGAGCGGTTTATAAGCGAAAGACAAAATGGGGGTTGGCAGGAACGGTGCGTAAACTTAAGCAATTTTATATAGATGAAGAAAAGGCAGATTTTGGTGATTGGGGATGGCAATTGAATTGCTATAGATACATGCTTGAAAAAGCTGGCAAAGAAGTTGACAATATGTATATACAGATTACGGTTCGGGATGGTGGCATACAGATGGCCCGAGATAGGGGAATCGACAGAAAGATTTACTTGGTTGAAGTACCGTACATACATAACGATCATATAGAAAGAAAATTCACAGAAAAAAGGGATGCTTTGTTGCACCACCTTGAAATTAAAACCACGCCCTCGGCTTGCACGGAAGAAGAAAACTGGGGCGGTAAAAAGTGTGAGCAATACTGCGATGTTCGTAGTATGTGTCCATACGTAGGAGAATAAATGTCTAAAATAGTAAAAGTAGAAAACATAGATTTGATTAATAAGCATAGGGAAATATCTCAAAGGACTACGCCTAAAGGTCAAGTCAAATCAAGACCAGATGGATTTGATTATGTAGATGAAGCGTATATGCGAAATGAATTAAACAAGAATTACCCAGTATGGTCTTGGAAGCCCGCAGGTGAACAGCCTGTACAATTCTTAGGCTCAGAATGGGCTATCGTGTCTGGTGAGTTAGTTGTGGAGGATGAAGGTGTAGTGCGAAGGTTCTTTTCGCCGGGGGCTGCGAGGATACAGTTCAAAAGGAACCTACCGCACACACCTGAGAATGTAATTGACATAGACAAAAACTTAGCGAGTGCTAATACAAATGGATTCAAAAGGGCTATCAACAGGCTATGCAATATAGCTGACGATGTGTATAGGAAACAGGACTTGTCTTTAAGTGAAGATGATGTTGCTGAATTGGCGGAGAAAATGGATGGTCTGGATGATGGATGGAAAAACAAGATAATGAACAGCGTAAACAATGGAGAAATAATAAGAACCGATATGAATGCTGTATTTAGAAAAATAGAAAAAATAAAAGAAGGAGAATAATATGAGTGATGTTATAGATATTCTTGATGATACAAAGACAACTGATGCTTGGTATGACCCAAAGAAGGATTTTCAAGGCTTAATACCAGAAGGAGATTACAAGGCACATGTAAAATCTTTGAATATTAAAAAGAATATAGTCGTGAAGGGGAAACACCTTTCAGATATTTACACTTTATCATTCATTATCGCTGAAGATAATAGTGATACTGAATTTGAAACAGAAGATGGGAAGACTGTAAGTGGTTCGGCTTTTGTCGGGAGGGAAGTATACTCTAAAGGATTCTTTCGCTTTAAGAAACCAAATAAGGCACAATACCCACAATTGAGTGAAAGTATGGGTTCAAATAAATCTTATATGGATTTGGTTGATTCTCTTGGGGTCACGGTAGAAGAAAGCGAAGGTAGATACTATTTACCAGAGTTGGATGAATCGGATGTAGCGGGCAAGCCCATAATCGGAAGACTATTCCACGATGGCTGGACAGATCGTGAGGGGAATGAAAGAACATCCGCTAAAGTATCTATGATATTTGAGTGGGCTGATGGCAAACAAAAAGAAGAAGATTTGCCCTTTTAGTTAGTTAGTACAACGTGCGCCTCTCATCTTTTAGATTAGTCTGGAGGCGCACATCTTTTTAAAAATAATATGAAAAACCATAGAAGGAATAGGAACAAAGAACCTGAATGGAGAAACGAAGTTGAGATGAGAAATGAAAAAATGAGTAAGGACGCTATTGACACCACTTTAGAAGTAATGGATATTTTACATGATGTAGTAAGTGGTTTGATGTCTTTAGATAAAAGAGTAGAAACAATGGAACGCACATTTACCAAAGAAAATGTAGGAATAGAAGATATTTCTGGTGGAGAAGGATGAGAATATACACATTCATAGTGCCTTGCTCGTATAAATACGAGATTGTGGGAGAAACAGAAGAACAAGCGAAACAAACATTACTTGTTAAAGCTGGGGTTGATTTGAGTGGTGTTTTGCTATTGGAAGAGGATGATTACATAAATGCTGAATGTGTTGAAGAAAGCGAGGTGGAGTAATGGCAGAGAAAAAAATGAAATGTCAAATATGCCGAAAGCATAAGGTTGAATACAGGGATTACCGATTTATAGATTCTTGTGGATTGCAGGGTAAGACCTTTGTTTGTAAATGGTGTAGAGATTTGAACGATGTAACCATTAGCGACATTGTTCGGGAAGAATTAGACCCAAAGGTGTATTATGATTGAAATTACGTGTATTGAATGTGGGGATAAGTTCAACAAGTTTCAAGGCAGTATGGATGAAAGAACTTGTACAACTTGTATTTTAAAAGCAGAAGACCCTGAGACTATTTTGAATGTAACCTCCATAGATGATAAATATAAAGATGAAGATTATAAATTGATAGCATGGGAAAATAAAAACATGGCTTTATTCCTAAAGGAACTTGGATATAACCAAGATCAAATAGCTGAGATATGTTGTGGGAATAGAAAGGGGTGGAGTGGTTGAGATGTCTGGTCTGAAGTTTTTAAAAATAGAAGAAGCGGAAGACTCACTTCGCAAGGTTAGGATAGAAAAGACAGAAGATATGACCGAAAAAGATGTTAATGACTTTTGCGATTGGGTATGTAAAAAGGCTTTATTAAAAGGATTCGAAGTTAGGGATATTACTGAAGATGAAAGTGGAAAAGTGGATTGAATTGGAAGAGATATTTACAGAATTAATGGGTCATTCTAAGGGCATAGATACAATGGTTGACGAAAAGCGAGATGTAGCCCCAAAGAAACCCATATGTGACCTATCAGAAAAGGAAGATAATATATTGATACATAGATTAAGGGAGAAATATAAGAATTACCAATCCGCAAGGGCATCAATTAATAACTCTAAAAATGAAAGGGTTGCTTGATTGGTATGTGTTTCTATCGGTTGATAAAAATACGATTTGGTTTGGCAGAACTTTTAAGTTCCTGCGGTTAGTGGTAGCGAGGGGGTGGTTGCTTTTCTTGCACCCCCTCAAAATATTAAGGATAATAAATGAGTAAAATGAAGAAGAACAAGAAGACTTACAAAGAGTTAGTAGCTACGATGGAAGCATATGAAAAAGAAATAACTATGTTGGATGCCGTAGTAAGAAACCATAGAGAACACCTTGAAAGATTGTCATTTCTTGTAGAAAACTATATTGAAATGAAAAAGGATATAAAGAAGTTCTCTAAATACATTGATAAAAAGATAGACAAGGAGAAGGAAGATGGTAAAGAAAATCGTTTTGGGAACCAAGTGCAGTCTATGTAAAAAGAAAACTTCAGTCTATACGGATGTTCTTTCTATAACATCTTACTATAGACTGTGTGATCGGTGTAAGGTTCATTATGATTCGTTAGATAATAGTGGTAAAAAATGGATAGAAAAAGAACAAATGGAGGAAATATGCCCAACATCGGAATATGTGTAAGATGCGAGAAGGAATTTAATAGATGGTTTGATGAATTAATATGTGGTTCGTGCTCTGAAGAGCTTTGGGAAGAATCGCGTGATGATTTGGAAAGAATGGAAATACAAAAGGAGCGTGAAATGGAACACGGACAAACAACTAATGGGTAGCCCATCTAAAAATAAAGGTTCAAAGTTTGAAAGAGATTGTGTTAAAATAGCCAAAGAATATGGGCTTGAAGCGAAGAGAGCTTGGGGTTCAGATGGCAGGTCGTTAGGCATGGAGCCTGAGGTCGACCTAGTAGTGGATGATTATAAAGTACAATGTAAAATAAGAAAGAGAATAGCAAAATGGATATTACCAGAACAAATGGTGGACATACAGTTGATAAGGGAAAATTATGGGGAGGCTTACGTAATTCAACCATACGACAAATGGTTAGAGATGGTAAAGCGTCTCCGAGCGCAGACTTAGCCCCAAAATCGTCAAGAAGAATAGAAGAAGACAATGATTATTACAGGATAAGAGAATATGCATATATGGAAAGTCTGATTTACTATTTCAGTGAAGAATGGTTTGACGTAGATAGTGACAAGAGATTGAATATTGCTAATGGGATGCGAAATATGAAAACTGGGATAATGCCCTATAGATGCCCAAAATGTAAAGTTGCTTGGATGAGTGGTGAATATGATTCTAAGGTAGTGGATGTACTCCCAAAAAGCGTATGGCACAACATGAGAATGGAAGAAAAGGTGTGTAGTAATTGCGATGCCTAGGGTAAAAGGCAAGAGTACAAAATGCCCCACATGTGGGCATACAATTTCTGGCCATGACTATACTAAAAGCATAGAAGTCCGTAGGCTAAAAAGGGAGTCAAAGACTTTAGATGTTATAGACTTGGTTGTATCTAAGATAAGTGAAGTTGCAAAAGAAAAAGTTGATCTTTTGCACATATTTTCTTTTTTATCAGAGATTGAAGTTGTCCAAGATATCGTAGTTAGAAAGATGTCCAGAGTGTTCTTGGAAAAGAAAATGTACTTAGAACGAAAAGATTTAAGGTATCTAAGGGCTATGATTATTAACGAGAGTTCCACTTATGGAGCTAGGCAGGAACAAGAAAGGATTAGGCTTGACAGACTGCCACCTAAAGTCGATTAGTTTTGGATAAAATAGAAAAAGGGTATATATATAGTGACCAACAAGCACTGTTCGGCGAAAAAGAGGTAATTGGGTTCGGGAAAGATAACTTTTACATAAAAGAAATAGATAGGGGATTGGCAAACAAAACAATAATAAAAAATCATTATTCTGGCAAAATATACAATGCTACATATATACATTTAGGAGTTTTTATCGATGAAAAGTTTATCGGTGTTTTGCAGTATGGATATGCCATGAACCCCGCGTCATGCGGAAGTGTAGTGGAGGGCACGGAATTAGATCAGTATTTAGAATTAAATAGAATGTGGCTACATGATATGGCCGTTAGAAACAGCGAGAGCATGGCCATTAGCTATAGTATAAAATATATAAAAAAGAAATTCCCTAAAGTTAGGTGGATACAGTCTTTTGCGGATGAAAGATGCGGTGGTTTAGGAATAGTATATCAAGCTTGCTCATTCTCGTTCTATGGGGAACACAAGAGCGTATTCTGGGAATATGATAATGAAGTATTCCATAATATACAAATGACAGTTAAGCCCGGTACAAAAAGATATTCCGGCAGAACTAAAGAGTTGCAAGAGAATAAGGTTAATGCTATAAGAATGAATTTAAGACAGTTTAGGTACATAAAGTTTATAGACAAGCGATGGAAGCCCAAGTGCTTGTTAGAGGAAAAGCCATATCCAAAACACTACAACGAAGGATTAGAAAGGCAGGGTAATACACTTGCATAGCGAATCAACAGAAAAAGCCCTATTGGGGGCTTTATTAATGAAACCTCAAAATATGGATTTAGTCAGAAGATGGATAGATGAACCTGACGTATTCTATTTTGATTTCCATAAGAAGATATGGGAAACGATGGTTAGGTTAGATGAAGATGGGGAAACAATTGACGCCATCTCCGTTGCCCATAACTTCCCTCAAAAAGGGCAAGTTTATAACAATCTTAACTATGAAATAGTGTCAATAGCTACTGGGGAAGTAACGCCATCCCGAGCGGAAGAATACGCAAAGATGTTACATGACCATTGGATTCGGCGGAGATTAACAGATTATTCCGCAGAAATAAGTAGGCTAACCGAAGATAATACTAGGGATATAGACGCTACCTTAAACGACTTTCACAACTTGGTCGGAAATTTGATAAGTTTGAAACCCTCGGAAGGGTTCAATTTAGAGACAGCACTTGAAGAAACACATGAATCTATATTCAACCGAAAGGGGATTATTAACACAGGAATCAATAAACTCGATGGTGTTGTGCAAGGGATGACGCGGGGAGAGATAACAATTATAGCAGGTAGACCATCACATGGGAAGACTACAGTAGCAGCGAATATAGCAAGAAGTCTCGTGAATAAGGGTTTAAAAGTGATGATGTTTAACAGGGAAATGCCGAATACTGAAATGATGAAAAAGTTTATAGCTATGGAATCTGATGATATATCTTATCGCGGGCTTAGGCATGGGGTTGTTAATGATAGAAGTAGTGTTAATAAAGCTATGGATTACATAGCAGAAAACTATCAAGACAAGTTATTTATGTATGATAATATTAGAAACATACCCGATACGTTTCACGAAATACGTAGGGTTCAGCCCGATGTAGTGATAGATGATCATGTAGGTCTAATAGAGTATCCGTTTAATGATAGAAGGGATTTAAGACATAAGATTGGTGACACTACAAAACAATATAAATGGTTGGCGAAAGGAGAAGAAATATGTATTATTTTAGTTTCACAGTTGAACAGGAATATAGAACATAGGATTGATGCGGTTCCAAGGTTATCAGATTTAGCGGAATCGGGGAACTTGGAGCAAGACGCTGAGATAGTGTCATTTGTATACTATCCATACATATCAAGATATGGTGAACCAGATTCTAATAATAGGGTGTGGACAAAAAATGAAATACAGTTAGTTGTATCTAAGAATAGATATGGTACAACAGGTACGGTGGAAGTAGGTTATTCGGGTGATAGTTGTAAGCTATTCGATGACCTAAAGTCTGCTGAAAACCACGAACAAAAAAAATCAGAAATAATAAAAGAAAGGTTGGATTTAGATGGCCAGACCACGATTTGAAACAAGTGAGGATATAGCGAATGAAGAACGCTTTATAGAAACAATATCTAACAGTAATGGAGAAAGTCCTAAGAAACTTCCCCCGCAATACAGTTTAGATTATTTAATGCTAAATAACTATAATAGGCCGATGCGTTTTATGGAGTTAAAACAAAGAAATAATAGGCATGACCAATATGATACCTATATTATCAGCTTAAAAAAGATTCTCAACGGACAAGCGTTATCAAAGTCTTTGGGTGTACCTTTTGAATTGGCGGTTAGGTTCACGGATGGTGATTATGTATGTACAATATCAGATCAACAGCCTTCAAACATTTATCAGATTAGGTGGATGGAAAGGCATAATAATAGAGATGGGTATGATGGCGAACCAGTGGTGCATATACCTATGTGGAATTTTAGTAAAATAGACGATACTTATTGGCAATAATAAATAAAAGTCCCGTATTCGGCGGATTAGAAGGCTTTATAGCGGTCTATATGATCATTAAGAAAGGAATTATGACTAAAGAACCAATAGTGTTCCACCCAAAACCGATTGGGGTAGATAAGAAAAAGAATCAAAATACAACCCAATTGATTTCTAAGTTTAGAAAGGTTGTTGAAGAATCTGGTGTTTTGAAGGAATACCGTGAAAGAAGATTCTATGAAAAAGAATCAGAAAGAAAACGGCGAGCCAAAAAGATAGCCCGCCGGAACTCACTAACGAGGGGAAATTAGGAGTTTATAAAGTTTTCCCCGGTGTTGTTCTGCTTTTTCTAAGAAGCATGTCGAGTAAATCTGTGTTTTCTCCTCTACCTACATTGTCTTGCATCTCGAACAACTCTTCGATTACATCCGTTGGGATGCCATATCGAGGGTCTTGTTCTGGTTTAATGTCTTGACTTCTAACTTCTACATTGGTAGCGTCTTTAGGCGTAAAAGCTTCTACTATATCTGCTTGCCTTATAATATCATCTATTGATTTGGAACCGCTTGGATTTTCTTCCAATTGATTCGCACCAGTAATGCTTGCGAAAGGGTTTCTTAATATATTAGGTCTGCTTTTTGTAAACATTTCAGCTAAGATTCCTGCAGCTTCCATATTCCCCATCTTACCGCTTTCTATCATATCAAGTATTTCATTACCCACCACAGTATTTTTTAATAAATCTGGAGCATCGTCTTCCTTGTTTTCCACGAAAATAGCATTCCCTTTGTTCATTTTTAAAATATCCCTAAGAAATTGATCTTTATTCTCTATATCAAACTTAGAACCATCCCTTCTTCGTTCTAAAGGTGTAGATTTAGATGTGTCTATAACACCAGCCTCTATCATATCTTTTAATAATTTGTTTATATCTTGTGGCATATTATTTCACTCTTATTTCTTTAAAATTTTAAATGTTTTACCGTTAAAAGTAACAGAACGTCTATCAGTTACCTTAGATACTTTTTTTAAGAATTCCTTTGGCAACCCCTCATCGAATCTCACCTCACCAGAACCGTAACCAATATATCTACCGTGTTTACTAATATAATCTTCAGGAACGTCAAATTTTAGCAACCTGCCCTTGTTCCCACCGGATTTTTTCAATAGACGCGCTTTTTCTGCTATAATCTCCCATGTTTTTTTTGCATAGCCTTCAGCTATACTTTTGTGTTCGGTCAGATATAAAGGGTATTTTCTTTTTGATGCAGGAAACTTTGTGCTTATTCCTCCACCGACGAACTTACCATTTTCCACCATACCTCTCACCCAAGGGTTGATTCCCCTCCATAATACCTTACCCCTACCGCTAGAGATAATTAAATCTTCTAAATCTCCCACTGTAAATGGTGGTGCGTCTTGACCGAATATATTCTTTCCCGCAGGGGATAATACTTTAGATTGCGATTCTTTCTGATAAGCTATCATTTTGTTTATAACGCCATGAGCGGACTCTTCTAGGGTTGGCAAATCTTTAGAAGTTTGAAATTTCCCACCACTCAATAATTCTAATATTGTTTTAGTCTGTGGTGGCATTATTTATAAATACTTTTTGAATATATTTTATCTAAAGCTTTCGGGAGTTGATATTCATCTTCCCTTTTTCTCATCATAGCGTTACGTAATAAATCTTCAACCCAATTATATTGTAGAATTTCTTTTTCAGGTTTATTAAACTTTTCCTGATGCATTTTCATGTACGCCATTTCCTTAAGCGGCGTATCATCTTTGGCTCCAGCATGAATACTCTCGTGAACAAATGACCTTAATGGCTGCCTACGCTCCATAGAAGACTTATCTCCAAATATGGCTATTGTATCTGGAGTTTCACCCCTTTGCCCCTCTTTAAAATATCCTGCCATTTGACTGGTCGATCCTGTTGGGAATCCCTCCTCTGTCCTATAAGTCACTAATCCTCCGGGATTATTCATAAGACTGTATTTATCCAATATTCGTTTTATAAGCTCCTTCCCTTCCCTTCGCCTGTTAAAGTCAGCTCTATATCCAAGTAATTCACCTAGGGATTGTTCTGCTATTTCTTTCTGAGGGCCAATTGCTTCTCCTCTTGGCGAGGAAAGAATTTCCGTCATAGCATCTCTTAACGCCAACATATCCATAGGTATTCCCTTTGATACGGTTTTACCAACCCTGATGTTAACTGGATCTCCATATTTTTCCGACATTGGAATTGAAATATCTGAAATAGACTTATCTGAAGGTTGTGTTCTTGTAGAAACAGCTGACGCAATCGCCTCTATTAAATTAGATTGCTGCATTATATCATCTATGGATTTAGTCTGTGGTGGCATCTTTATTCTTAGCTTTTTTTAATTCTCTTTTTCTACGCTTATTTAAAATATTAATCTTATGTCTTCGTCGCTTGCGCTCTTTTGCGGCTCGATTAGGCATTACGGATTAGCCTTAACCTTATGCTTGCGAGCAATATATTGATATATCTCACTAAAATTTATATCGTCGCCAACAAATGGGTTAGACGGTGTGGATTCATTCCAATTTTGTATAGTCTTATAGGCTTGTTCATTCTTACCTTCTAACATCATTTCAAACACCTTAGATCTGACCCTGCCCTTGCGAACTGAAAATCTTTTTTCCTTTTGTCCCGGCGTTTCTGCCCTCTTGGCTAATTGCCTTGCAAAACCACCAGCAACAGGTGCGAAATCTTTTATAGATCTCTTGATAGCATCACTACCAAAACCAAAGGTATCTACATTATAAGCAAGACCCCTAAACCCTTTATATATTTGTTCCAAATCTGAAAAGAATACAGGATTAACAAGGAATTTGATGGAAGATAATTTATCTTCCGCATCCAATATATCTGAAAACATACCAAGTGAACCCACCATAGCCCACTTATCTATCATGCCTTCGAATCCTTCCTTATCCTCGTGAAATACATCTTCACCAGACATAAGTTTCATTAGGTTATCTTTAGCCCACACAACAAACTCAGCCCCCAATAATCCACCGGCGGCCAACCTAAGGGGGACAAGAATATTCCCCGCTTGTAATTCCCTCTTCAATAAATCTTTAGCATACTTGGTCTGCCTAAACCCGAATCTTTTAAATACTGCGAACGGTCTCATCCTTGGGTCGTTAAAGAACAAGGGCTCTTTAAGTGCATCTTTCTGCAATTGGGATTCTTTTGCGAATCTAAACATAGCGTGTTCTATGTCACTCTCGGTCATCTTCTTTTTAGTGTCCTTAACACCCAGTTTCTTTAGATTTCTTTCTGCCCAAGAACGACGTGATTTAAAAGAAGAACTATTGGCAATCTTATGTAAATCTTTTACATATACTTCTGCGGTTGAAGCAGCAAGCATTTGGTTAACCATGTTTATACCTTTAAACCCTGATACTTTCGCTAGCAAAGAGGCTACATTGCTCATTCTATTGGGCTTATCTTTAAATATTTTCTTTATAGAGTCCTTTACACCCGATGCGCTTGAGAGTCTAAAGTCAGTACCCATCATTATATCTAATATGTTATAATGAGTAGCCCCAGATTTTCTAATTCTTTTTTTAACCTCCGGCTTGGTTAATCTCATGGCGCCTTTTAAAAATCTCCAATATCCAGCTTCCGCCGCTGTTGATATAGTAAACTGTGTTACGTTTGGGATAGTTGCAAACCCAAGTGCAATTTTAGTAGCCATCTCAAAGCCCATCAAGTCATGCATAAACTTTTTAGTTCTTGGGTTAAAGTTCTTAGCGGGGTCGATTTCTATCAACCCAGTAAACGATGAAAATAGATGGCTTAATACCCTTGCATTCTCTGGGTCTTTAGATGCCACCGATCTAATCTTCGCATGAGCTTTTTGGCCTTTCTTACCCCATTGCTCGACAAAGGAAATCCTTCTCGCGAGTTTCATTGTATATCTTGCTAGCACTTCACCCGCATCCCTTTCAAAGAATGAAGCCGGCAAGTCCGCAGTTCTAGATTTTTCTATGTTACCAAAAGGGGAATACATTTCAGAATGTATATCGTTTGCCAATACATCAAGTGCGTCTTTATAAGACATCCCAGACTTACGTAACCTATTTACAGCTTGTTTAGTCATTGGGCTAAATTCAGTATCTACAGAAGATTTAATAATCTTATCTAATGTCCTAGCATCTTCTGGAGTAACTTTTTCATGCAATAAAGATTTATGTCTTTCCCTTAAACTTGCTATATCATTATATATAATTTCAGCAACTTCTGTTTTCCACATTCTTGGGAAATAGTTTGGTTGATACCCGGCGATATCTATACCAGTTTTAGCCGCTAATTTAAATTGTTCATCCAATACAGGTCTTATAATCTTTGCTATCCTTCTAGCCCTTGCGGTTATAGGTCTACCCCCTGCTTCTTGAGGTGATAAAGCATCGGCAACTTCCTCCCTTAATTTTTTACTTGAACGTAAAAGATTGGAATCTACCATGATTTTTTCATTAAAATTACCAAACAATTCCTTAGCCCTTGCATCGGCAATGTTGACTTCATTCTTGAGTAGCTTCCCCTCTGTATGCTTAACCGCCCGCGTTTCCCCCGCAAGTAATGGTGTAATCCACTTTTCTGGGAACACGCGTTCCATCAAAGATTTCTTAGGCTGGTAATCTACAAATTTCTCTTTAAGCTCAACTTTTATATCGTTTAAATCTTTTTCATATTGCAATTGTTTTCTATATTTGAATAATTGCTTGGGCGTAAAATCTTTTAAAGATAGCCTCTTCCCACTTTCTGCCCCTAATATAAGCATCTTATTGGCTTGGGATTGTTCTTCTTTTATCCCCAATTTTGACTCTAATATCTTAATATCCCTCATTCTACCAGAGCCTATAGCTTCTTCAGATAATTTATTTTTGCCTAATTCATAAGCTTTGAAGAAAGTCTTTTTTTGTATTTCAAAGCTTTCACCAGACTTTATATCTTCAACCCTAAACAATCTTAATCCGTTGTCATCTACCCTATCTTTTACTATTCTTACGGTCTTGCCCTTGCCCTTCTTGGTAGTCCATACTTCCGCTTCCCTCTTCTCTTCAATTTTTAAACTTAATTCTATTTTAGCTAAACCTGTAGCTTCTTTCTCCGTTATCTTTCTTTCCTTAAATGTAGGTCTTATAATTGGCTCTCCCTTAACCGCCCGACCAAGTACGCCAAAAGAACCTTTAGCACCTTTCATACCAAGTATAACACCCGCAGAATGTACATATGACATTGGATCAAATGGGTCTTGGCCTTCTAACAAAGCACCTAACCCACCAAACGCCAATGTTTCTTGTGAAGCTTTGACCAATCCGCTTGTACCTTTAGACACCGCACGACCACCTAGACCGCCCGTAACCGCCCCTAAAACGGCACTTTTACCAGTAGCCTTAAGTACTTCCCCTAAATCTAATTCTTCCCCCTCGGCCTTTTGTCTAAGCGCGGTAGCTATACCAGTATAACCACCAAGCCCGAATGCGCTTGCTGTCGCTCCCTCGGCAACCAATTCTTTCATTGCGGGATTTTTAATCAACTTGGCAGCACCCTTACCTGCTATTTGTTCAGCAGTAGTTTGCTTAACACCCGCCTTAACCATTTGTTTAGTAGCCATTCTTGTAGCACCATAAACAGCTTTACCGGCTTTGGCAAAACCACCAAAAGTTAGCCAATCGGTAGGCATTAAAAATGATACAACAGATGCGCCAATATCTTCTAATACACTTGGCTCATACCCTTCTAAATCAAATGGTGTTTCACCAGAAATAAGTTTGTGTGCAAGACCTGTAATAGACTCATTGTATCCCGACTTTATCCATTCAGGTAAGAAATCAAATACAGAATCATCATCAATACCAATTGGTTTGTCGCCGACCAATGATGAAAACTTCATTAATCGATTTGGTTCAATCCCCTGTAGTTCGGAAAATAATGCCATTAGAATCCAAAATCAAATACGCGTTTTTCTTTCCCCATATCCCTTATCATAGACAATCCTTTTTTTGATAAAAGACTCGACCAGTCATTAAGCCCTAATTGTGCAGCTAATTCGTCTAGCCATAGTGTATTTTCAGGTGGCTTTTCACCCTTCTTTGTCTTATTAAATCTTAACTGCCCTAATGATTTTACTAAGTTTGGTGTTATCTTCTTACCGATATGGGGGCCTGAGGGCACTATACCTTTTGAAATTGTATTAATACTTCCCACAGAAAGATTAGCGTCTTTATTTTTTACAAAATCGGCCTCAGCCACTATATCTGGGTCTTTACCAGATGTCTGAACAATTAATATTTTTCCATCAGTTCCTCTGACTTTATCCCCAACCTTTAAAGACGAAGGGTCTGATATACTTGTTATATCTGGGATTGATCCATCTTCTTTTTTCCTACCTGTCAATATAGAACTCGCCTTATTGCTCAATATATTTATTTCATTATCAATGGAAGAGACTTGTGAAGTCTTATTGTCTTTAGACAATTTCGCCATACCACGTTCTTCGTACAAAGCTTTCATTTCTTCCTGTATCATAGTAATTTCAAATTGCTGATCAAGCGGAAGATTCGAAAGTGCCATCTTTCTATTAGAAGCATCTTCTAATAAATCCCAATCAATCTCCCCATCACTCTCTAATTTTTTTCTTATAAGAAATTCATCTCTCTTGTTAAGACCTAAGGATGGTAATTTCACCAAAAAAGATGTTGCATTGTCTAGTTTAGATGTAGCCAAGTCACGCATATCGCCCAAAGCTTGATCCCCGACGGCAGTACTAAGGGTCATAGTATTAGTCCTTTCCAAGAATTTGCTAGGGCTAAGTACTTTAAGGCTTTCCAATATTGAGTTATCGTTTTCAGAACGAGACTTTTCGCGACTTAAACGTTTTTGCATAGCGAACATTTCGTCAAGACGATTTTGTTGTTGTATTTTGAGAGTACGATCTAAACGCGCTTGTTCTGCACTATCTTCTCTAGCCGACTCAGCTTCTTTTGTCCGTTGAAGTCTATTAAGCCTACCCTCCTCTCTGCGGAAACTTATTTCATCTAAAGCCATACGTTCCCCAGATTCCCGTTCCAATTGGGCTGTTACGAAACGTGGTATTGTTTCGTTAAGTAATATATTTATTGGTGATTCAAATTCAAATCTATTTGCCATAATTAAACACCTTTGAATAGTTTACTGTTTTAAATCCATTTACTTCCCCAACTGCTTCTGGCATAAATCCTTCAATGTCTTGAGCCATAGTACCAATATTTACATCGTCAGACCATTTATATTTGAATGTATAAATGGGTACACCGTTCTTCATTGTGAACATATATTTTATGTCTTTTTTCAATCTAATATCTGAAAGACCCAATATACCCAATCTCTTTAATGCAGCCTCAGAATCTCCACCATAACTTTTAATATTGCTATAATCGCTACCGGCATCAGCCCACAATTGCCAACTTTCCTTATCTTTGAATCCTAATTTATACCACTCTTCCTGAGCGGCATATTTCTTAGCTTCTTCGGTTGATTCGCTAGCTGGCGGAGTTTTTTCCTCACCGGGGTCTAATGATAGGAATTGACCGCCTAACTGTGTCAATCTACCAATGTAGTCGCCCAATAAACCTTGTATTTGCCCTGTCCTCGCACCTACTTGTTCTTCAATCCCGGAATATCCCCTTGTACGCGCTTGTTTTAACCCACCGAATGATCGTTGTCCCGCTTGACCTATAAGTCCCATAGTCCTTTGTTGCGCACCCGACCCAGCAAATCCACCTGTTTGTTCTCTTGCGCTAGTCATTTGGCCGGTTAGATTAGTCCTTAAAGATGTTAGCCCGGAACCGAATTGTTCTTGAACAAAACCCCTTTGTTCAGTACGAAAATCACCTAAAGATGTAATTAAGTCTTTTATCTTATTAGAATCAAATTTCATTATATCGGCGAACTTTTGGAATCCTTCCATTTGCTTGCCTTCTAATCCGAGATGACCTGCAAATAACCCAGCGCCCCCTTCTCCGAAGTATTTAGGGTCTACTCCACTTTGTTCTAATAATTCTTGATATGTTGGTATTGGCATGCTATTTACCTCCTAATAAATTAAATAGCTCATCATCACCAAATGATGGTTTGAATGTCGGTAAAGACAGTCTATTAACTTCATCTGTATTATATCTATCTCTAAATAAAGTATTAGCTAAATATCTATCCCCCTTGTGTTCATAGTCTTTTATTATATCTTGGTCGGTTCTTCCCGGGACAGACCCAAGACCCTTTTTAAATAAATCCTTAAAAGTGGTTTCGCCCCTGAGAAACGAACCCGCCTGTTTCCCCATTTCGGAACCACCAAACTTACCGGCAGTAATAGCATCCGATATAGCACTTGTTAATATCCGTTGGTCAAAGGTTCTATCAGCATCACCTAAGAATTTATTTAAATCTGATCTCATGATTTCTATATCTTTACGCCTTCCACTAAAGAATAACCCCGGTGCTTTTAACCCTTTTTGGATTCGACTAAGCCTACGCTTCCTCGAGCCTAAGCCCTTAGAAGTTCCTAAACCTCTAGCCCCCAGTTCTTGGCCGGCAGCGCTACCCAATCCTCCGGCAAGACCAATAGCCAATGAAGTACCACCGGTAGCCATAGCTAAACCTGCGCCGGCTAATAGACCCACTAATCTTCCGCGCCCCCTGCGGCCTTCTCGTTTTTTATGCGATTGTAGTTCCGCCTTCTCAAAGGCTTCTACACGTCTAATTTCATCTTCTAAAGCACGTTGCTCTCCGAAACCAGTCTTTCTTAATTGCAACCCTGCTAATCCACCTAAAGCTTGTTGGCTTGATCTCGCAGCTGCTAATTGTGATAAAAAATTTGGCATATTAACTCCTTGTAAATTCTAAATAATACCAAGCACCAAGCTCTTTTCTATATAGCCTTAGCTTACCATCTGGTGTCTTAACAATTCTTTCCTCGCCATTATTACCAGACGCGCGAGCAGGAAATCCAATTTGAAGTTTTCCATCAGGTTTTTTAGAATTGTATAAAAATCTTTTTTCTCTATCAATAGCCATTATGTAATTCTTTTATATAGAGGTCTGTATTCAACGGAAACTCTATTTACTGTATGTAATGTTGCACTTGAACCAAAACGAAGTTTAAGTTGAAGAGATGCTACAGATATTGGGGAGGTAAATGTAAATCTTTTTACGTCTAAATCGTTATTAGTATCATCTAAGTTAGTGGAAGACAAATAAGACCCAACAAAAGAAGAATTACTAGTACCAGAAGAGTCAGTAATCCTGTATGTCAATGCGCTATCTTGATTTTGATCAGTAGAATATTCAACTGTTATTCCATATATTTTTTTAACTACATCAGGTAAGCCAAAATCATCATTTTTAAAATGTAATATAGTTGTAGTTATATTTGACTCCCCATCATAAGTTTCTATTTCATCTAAACCTGCCCCTATGGCTACATTATTTTTGTAGTCAATTATAGGATTCGTAAGTATAATTTCATTACTTGCAACACCTGTATTGAGAGTAAAGCTTTTTGTAATAAAACTGAACATGTAGCCTTCCGTTGAATATATACCATCATCTGTACCAGATGCCCCAGAACAGTCTTTTATTATCCCTAAATGTTTATTAGTGGGCTCGTAAAAAAGTATAGTCTTATTAGCGTGAAAGGTTAATGTTTGATTAGTCTTTGAACCTCCAGTTGTACTAGCTGACAATTCAAATGTAGTTGCATCTGTTATAGAAGAAACAGTTGAACCTTTTGGTATACCACTGCCACTTACAAGCATACCCGGGATTACTTTAGCTGTACTATCCATTGTTATAGTAGGGTCATCATTATAATCACAAGTAGCATCCACAAAGGATTGAGCATAGAATGATGGAGAGAACATTCCTTTCCAATCTTCTTCTTTAATTTTTGTTTGTAAGTTTACTATTTGACTACCATCATAAAAAAATAATCCATTTGGATTAGCCCAAGCAACTCCAAAATCAGTTTTAACAACAGCTGCGTGAAACAATACACCCATATTTTTATGTTCAGATTCTAAAAACCATTGAGTGTCAGAACCACTGCCAATATTAATAACATACAAAGTTTTTTCTTTGAAGGCAAGCAATCTATCTGCGAAGGATTCAAGTTTAATAAAACTTTCACCATCATTAGTCCCTATGTCAATAAAATTTGTAGTAGGAAATGTATCAAATCTATTAATTTCACTATACATTAATCTATCAGATTTAACTTCAGTCTGTCCAGAGTCATTGACAGATTTAACATAAGCTATAAACCTTCTTCTATTAGCAACTACGCTTGTCTTGTATCCCTCTCCGGTAGCGCCAACAGACAAAGTTGAAAGATCAGAAGGATATCCATTAATCGTAGCATATGTATCTACATTGTTCTCTCCGATGTAGACACCGCATACCAAATAAGCAGCTTCATCATATATTGTTTCCCATCCATTATAATCTGCATCCAGAGTTGTTCTACATCCATCCGTTAAAGAGATATCGATTAAAAATTCCCATTCTCCTTTTAATGTACTGTTTCTACAATAAATTCTTCCGCCTGTAACCCTATCTGCATATCCATGAGACGCAATAACAGTACAACCTAAGTATTTACTAGCTGCTACAACAATAGTTCCCGTCATAACGGTGGGTAACGATTCTTGGTTTCCGTCATAAATGAATGTCTGGGCAAATTCATAAGTAGCGGCAGTAAACGAACCAGAACTAGTTGGTACAACTTCCAGATTAAAACCTAACCCAGCGTCTGGGGCGATAGCGCCCGATACATCTGCACCAACACCCCATGCTTCTTCTGCATCTAAAACAAGTGTAGTATTATCTGTCCTAGATGCGATACCCTGAGAGTCGCTACCATCTGCATTCATAGCTACATACAGACCAGAGTCAAACTGGTCATCAAAAGTGCTAGTGTAAGTTGTCCCGCCAATTCCTAAATTTAGATGAGGAGAGCCTGCGCTTGTAAATAATAAATTATCTGCAGTCAAAACCGCGGCAACTATTCCAGTCCCAGCAGTCCCACTAAAGGGTGGTAGGGGAGGTGCGCTATCTGTTTTCCAACCTGTTACATTTTGTACACTACCGCCACCAACATTTAATTGTGTGCCACTTGAATCTAACCAAAGTTTTTTACTGATATAACCATGCCATTTTACCGCGTTCCCAGCCCCAAAATTGGTATCACATACTCTCACAACGCCATCTGCTAAATCATATATAACAGCACCGCTAGCTGTTGTACCTAAATCTATTGCATCTTCAGCCCAAGACCCGCCAGCATCAAAAATGTCTATTCTGGTATCAGAAGTATCATCTGTATCTGCTAAAAAAGTTCTAACAGTGGAAGTATTTGTACCGCCAACATTATAATCAAATGAAGCTTGAAATAAACCATAGCCGGGTTGAGATGCAGTTATACTAGGGGCAACATAATCAGTAGTATTGTCTTCAAAATAGCTACCATTTTTTATCAGACCAAACTCGTCGAATATTACATTCTCAGTATAGGCTAATTCATTATCTTTAATAGAGCGAGAGTTTGTTTTAGTATTTAAACCACCTTCAAATCTATCATATGTTTTAAACTGT